>Ga0129317_1000177_pt1 | contig 83268 bp, 77 predicted proteins | sample Cm1ome_FD_94430 | JGI IMG/M metagenome (GOLD analysis project Ga0129317, IMG submission 94430) | Eastern black-and-white colobus group fecal microbial communities from Wisconsin, USA - Cm1105 metagenome | ecosystem: Host-associated > Mammals > Digestive system > Large intestine > Fecal | place...
AGCGTTCATCCTGAGCCAGGATCAAACTCTCAATTTAAAAGTTTAATCTATACTCATATTACTTATAAAAGAATTGCTGGTTTATGTTAATATCTTCTGTTTAATTTTCAAAGACCATTTCGTCGTCGCCCTCAAGCGACTTTCTTAGTTTAGCATCACTTCGAAACTTTGTCAACAACTTTTTTCAAAACTTTTTATTTATTTTGTTAAGTTGTTTGTGTGTCTCTCAGCGACGAGATTTATCTTACCATGTATATTGATTTAACCGCTTTTATAATACACATTATTTTCATTATTATTCCTATAATTCTTTATTTTCCTTAATTTTTCTATATAATTCTTACATTGATACGCTGGGATAAGTTTTCATATAATTTATTGTATTAATATGTAAAATAAAAGGAATACTGTAAAAAAGCATTCCTTTTAAAAAAATTTATATTGTTTTACTTACTATTTTCTTTTAAATCTTTTGCTTTTTAATCCAATTCCAACTAAAAGTGATAGAGACCCTAATCCAAAAATGAATTCTTTACCAACACCTAAACCTGTTTGTGGTAATTCATCTTTATTATTATCATCACTATTCTCTAAATCCTCATTATTTTCTTCATCTTCTTTATCCTCATCTGGGCTTAGAGGCTTATCCTCTTTATTATCTTCTATTGAAAATTCTGAAATAACATATTTCTGTTTAAAACATCTTCCTTTTTCATCAATAAGTTCTGAACTTGTTATTTCTATGCTAGTTAATTCAGCTTTATCAATTGCCTTAAATTCTAAAATGAAATTCACCTCATTAGCCTTAAGAGAACCCTCTTCTAAATTTATTAAAACTTCTAAAGTATTATTATCTATAATATTAGTTTGTAAATCTCCACTAAACTCTACCTTACCATTAATAAATTCTAATTTTTCTCCTTGAAATTTAATCTTGGCTCTATATTTACCTGCTACTATTTCATTAAAATCACTTAAATTAAACTTTACTTGAAAATTATCACCTAAATTTATTTTTTTATTCATACTAATATTAACATTTCCCAAGCTATTGATGTTTGTAATGCCATGTCCATAATCGTAATAATTAACTTCAGTATTCATAGTTCCATCATTATTTAAACTTGGAATATCTACTGGTAACTTTCCCTTAGGCTCTACAGCTCCAAAAACAACTCCCATAGATGCTGGTATATTAGGTCCTGAAGATTTAGTTGGAAACAAAGTATCTCCTTCTGTTGGATCCATTCCTTTAAATCCATATGCAACTACCTGTGCCTTAGCGTTATCATAAGCTGCCAAATCATATGGATTTCTTAAACTTATTAATACAGTATCTTTATTCAACTTATTTCCATAATCAATTACTGACCTAGGTAAATCTCTATTCCAAGCCCCAGGCTTTAAGTGGTTAGCATTACTTGACAGAGAAGCCACTATTATATAATCAGAACTTTCTATTTTTTCTTTTAATACATCATCAATTATTCCTATGTTATTGTACTCATAGGTGTCTAACTTAATATTATTTAAACTATTTTCATGTATAAGTCTATTTATACCAAACTTCATACTATGAATTTGACTTTCATTTGGCGCTATTAGTAAAACTTTTTCTCCTTCTTTAGGATTTAGTGGAAGTATATTCTCCTCATTTTTAGTAATAGTAATTGCTTCCTCTGAAATCCTTCTTTCTATATTTCTATTTTCTACAGATCCAACAGTTTTCTTAGCTTTCTTAATCTTTTCCTCTAAAGATGCATTATTATTTTTTAAATCAATTATTCCTCTATCTATTTTTAGTTTAACGATTCTTTCAGCCGAATCAGTTATTTCCTCTTCTTTTATTTCTCCACTTTTAATAGAGTCTAAAATCCCATTTACTATATAATCTAATTTTTTAACATCCTCATTATTTCTTAATATAGTAGGCATAAGAATAATATCTATCCCTGCATTTATAGCCATTTTTGTTGACTCTAATTCTCCAAAATGATCTGATATAGCTTTCATATTCATTGCATCAGTTATTACAACACCATCATACTCCATTTCTTCTCTTAAAATTCCTTTTATAATATCATCTGATAATGTGGCTGGAATTGATATTTGGCTTCCATCTTTTTTTGATATAAAAGTATCTTTCTCTATTTGAGGAAATTGTATATGAGCTGTCATTATCATATCTATACCATTTTCTATAGCTATTTTAAATGGTTTAAGTTCTGTTTCCCTGAGTTCTTCAATAGATTTATCTACCATTGGCAAACCATAATGTGAATCTGTTGCAGTATCACCATGACCTGGAAAATGTTTTGCAGTAGCAGCAACCCCTTGATCCTGAATACCCTTAGCAATATTTTTTCCTAACTTCCCTACAAGTTCTGGATTACTAGAAATTGATCTTACTCCTATAACAGGATTTTCCGGATTATTATTTGTATCTAGAACTGGAGCAAAGTCTACATTTACTCCTAAAGCATTTAATTCTTTTCCTATTACGTAACCAGCATCATATGAAGACTTTTCACTTCTAGTGGCACCTAATGCCATATTACCAGGTAAGTTAGTTCCTTCTCCAAGCCTAGTTACTATTCCACCCTCCTGATCTAAAGTTATAAGTAATGGTAAATTTCCATCTTCATCATTTATAGCTACCTCTTGTAAATCATGTATTAAAGTAGTTGTCTGAGATATCTCCTTAACATTTTCAGCAAAAAGTATAACTCCACCTAAATCATATTTATCTATAACCTCTGCAACTTCACTATTTATTTCTGTTAAATCACTTGGTTCTTTAGCTCCTTCTTCCTGCCACATTCTAAAATCAGGCATTATCATTTGACCAAGCTTTTCTTCTAAAGTCATGTTAGAAACTATTTCTTTTGCCTTACTATAAGAGTCAGTTGCCATAACCTCTTTATTACTAGTAAAAATAGTAGCACCTATTGAAGCTACAGTTAATATTACAGCTAATTTCTTTAATAACATAAATTCTCCCCCCTAAATTAAGCTATTTTTTTGTAGCTATTTAAAATATTCTTATAATTAATTTAATAATTAATTTTCCCCAGTATATGTATACTAAACTTCTCATATAATTATTAATTAAATTTACTAAAATATTCAAAAAAAATAATATCTATAAATATACATTTAAATATTTATTACAGTTTACTTTTAATTATGGAATTCTAACTATTTTGTTATTGATTAATTGCAACTATTTCAATTTAAATTATATTTAGCACCCTTGTTATAAGAAATTATTAAGTATAGAATTTAATTATGATTTTGACAAAATTTATTTTTATATAAGGAGGTAATTAAATGGCTGCTGAATTTAATAATGATTGGAATGATTTATTAAAAGATGAGTTTGAAAAGGAATATTACTTAAATCTTAGAAAGTTTCTTATAAATGAATATAAAACTCAAAAAATACATCCAAGCATGTATGATATATTTAACGCATTAAAATTCACACCTTACAAAGATGTTAAAGTTGTTATTTTAGGTCAGGATCCATACCATGGACCAAACCAAGCTCATGGATTTAGTTTTTCTGTTAAACCAGGAGTTCAAACTCCTCCATCTTTGAGAAACATGTTTAAAGAATTAAATTCTGACCTTGGATGTTACATACCTAATAATGGATTTTTGGAATCTTGGGCTAAACAAGGTATTCTTTTATTAAATACTGTTTTAACAGTTAGAGAAGGGCAAGCAAATTCTCATAAGGGTAAGGGTTGGGAAATATTCACTGATAGAGTAATTGAATTGTTAAACAAAAGAGAAGAACCTATAGTATTTATTCTTTGGGGAAGAAATGCTATTTCAAAAGAAGCTTTGATAACTAATCCAATACATAAAATAATAAAATCAGTGCATCCAAGTCCACTATCTGCTACTCGTGGATTCTTTGGTTCAAAACCTTTCTCTAAAACTAATGATTTTTTAGTTTCAATAAATAAAGAACCTATAGATTGGCAAATACCTAATATATAACCAAAACTTTATACTTAATATTAATTATTATTTTAAGTTTACATTGATTTATATAAAAATCTTTATCAATACCTAATCTAGCTTTTGAAATTGCAATTTTAAATTTATATTGATTTATATAAAACTAAATTGATTTTTAAGGAAACTTTACACCCCTAACTTAATATACTCTATTAGGAGTATTAATTAAGTTAGGGGTGTAATTTTATGAAAAATTATAAAGATAATGATGAGAATTTTAAATTAGTTCCTATGAACATGAAATGTAATCAAGAATATTCTTTTATGCCTATGAATAAATTCAATTCAAATTCAATGAATCTTAATCCTATGATTAATAATAATTCAAATCATAGTTGTTGCTGTATGCATAACTATGTGATGAAACCATCACCTTACAATAATAATTATTATGAAAATCAAATGTTTCCTCAAAATCATACAGATAATATGATGGTAAAAACATTAATAACAGTAAAAAAGAAATCAGATCTATTTGATTAATCTATATGTAGTGTATATCTCTACATATATTAAGCCACTACTAGTATATAAATTAATATTATACTAAAGTGGCTTTATTTGTTTCTTTTTTATTACGATTACTGTAATCATCTATTCTTTTAAAGATTTATATTATATAATCTACTTAAATTTATTATTATTTTAAAATACAAAAATAAATTAATCTTAAAATATATTTTTATTAAGGAGTGTTGCTATTGTTGAAAAGGTTACCACAAGAATACCTTATACATTTAATTTTATATATTTCTTTTATTATATTTGCCTTTTTTTTAGAAAGCCCTAAAGAAATACTTAATGGACTTTACAATATAATTTCAAATTCAGACATATTAATAACAGATTATATAAGTATAGGTGGTTTTGGAGCGACCTTAATTAATAGTGCTCTTTTAGGCTTAATATTTATATTTTTATTTTATATAACTGATACGAAATCTACAGGAAAAAGCATAATGTCTTTATGGTTTTTAACTGGTTTTGGAATGTTCGGTAAAAATATAATAAATATATGGCCTATTGTCTTAGGTACTTTTATATATTCTAAAGTGAAAAAAAAGCCCTTTAAAGATTACTTAGTTATAGCATCTCTTGGGACTGCTCTAGCCCCTACAGTAAGTCAATTTTCGTTTTTTCCAGGAATTCATCCTATATCTGGAGCTATTATGGGTGCATTAGTTGGAATAATAGTAGGATTCATTCTTCCTCCAATTGCTAAAAATGCATCTAGGATTCATTCTGGTTTCTCTCTTTATAACGTTGGCTTTGCTGGAGGAATTATAGCTATAGCAGTAATGTCTTTAATGAGAGCCGTAGGACATGACTTTGAGACAAACTCTATATGGCATAAAGGAAATAATACATTATATATGATATTTTTATTTACTATAAGTGCTTACTTCATAATTTGTAGCCTTATACTAGATAAATCAAAAAAAAGTGTGCTGAAAGATCAAATAGGAATTAATAAAGAACATGGTATTTTCCCTAGTGACTTTTTTTCAATCTATGGTAGTAGTTGTTATTTTAATATGGGAGTACTTTGTATATTCTCAACACTTTTTGTTTTACTTATAAATGGTGATTTAAATGGCCCAACTATTGGAGCTATTTTTTCCATGGCTGGCTTTGGATGCTACGGAAAAAATTTAGCTAACTCTGTTCCATTAATTATAGGAGCTTCATTAGCATCTTTAATTAGCATATCAGATATAAATTCTCCTGTTACAGTAGTTTGCATATTATTTAGTACGGGATTAGCTCCTATTTCTGGCTACTATGGTTGGCCTTATGGAATAATAGCAGGATTTCTTCACATATTTATGGTTTTTAATATTGGTGAATTACATGGAGGATTAAATTTATATAATAATGGACTTGCAAGTGGCTTTGTAGCCGCAATTATTGTTCCAGTTATAGAATCTCTTCAAGTTACAAATACAAAAAATAATTTAAAAGATTCTTCTAAGAAACATTCTATTAGTTTAGGAATAAAAAAAGAAGCAGATTAATCTGCTTCTTTTTTCTTTACATTTATAAATTTTATATTAAAAGGGGCTTATAGTTTAAGTAGGGGGAAATTAACACTATGTTAATTTTATACTATAAACCCGAACAAACTCATTTATATATTAATTGATTAACTTTTTATCTGATTTAATCTTAGCTCTTTTTACTAAAGTATAAATAAGAGAGGCTACTATTCCAGTTACTCCACCTAAGGCAAAGCCAAACTGAGGATTATTAAAAATAGCTCCTAAAGCAAGTCCTATTAAAACTCCTCCCGCTATACTTTTAGCAAGATATTCACATTCTTTATCACTTAATATCATCTTCTCTAACACCTTTACCACTCCCAACAAATTCCTTTAACTTAATTATACAAACTACTTATTACAAAGTATTTACATTGAATTTAAGCATTGGTTACTTTTGTAAATTAGCTTTTATCTTATGTTAGAAAATAGATATTATTTTAAATAATATCCTAATATCATATGACTTAAAGTCTTATATCATTTAATAATATTGTCATTGTAATATACAAATAATATTACAATATTTATAATACACACCATTATTTATTGCTTTGGTTGTTCTATATATAATATTAAGACATTCATCTTACTTTGTAAAGAGTTATTTTTTACTGTTTTAAAAGATTAATTATATATATTAAGAGTTATTTCTAATCATTTCTATTCTTTTTATAAATTTCCTACTATTTTGGTTCCATGGAACTCCCTAGCATTGGTATAATCTTTTAACTCTAAAAAATTATCTTTAGTAACTCCTCCACCTGGAAGTATTATTATTTTATCTTTAGCATGTTCAACTAATTCTTTTAAGGTATCTTTATTTTTAAAAGCATTATCTAAACCACCCTTTGTTAAAACCCTATCTACTCCTAAATCTATAAGCTTACCTAAGGCATCAACCTTATTTTCTATTTCATCAAAGGCCATGTGAAATGTAACGCTTAAAGGTTTAGCTAACTCAACAAATTCCTTTGTTGCTTCATAATCTAAAGTATTATCTTCCTTTAGAAATCCAAATACTACTCCTGTTACCCCTATATCCTTACAAAGTTTTATATCATTTTTCATTATTTTCAATTCTTCTTTAGAATAAACAAAATTTCCTCCTCTTGGTCGAATAATTACATTAATGTCTATATTAATATCCTTTTTACATTGAAGAATTGTTCCATAGCTTGGTGTTGTTCCCCCTTGAGCCAAGTTATCACAAAGCTCTATTCTATTAGCTCCCAATTCCTCAGCTCTTTTTCCTTCCTTATAATTTCCAACACACGCTTCTAACTTAATTGTCATACGCCTCTCTCCTCCTCAGTAATATTTTTTATGGATTCCAACTCAGTGTTTTCAAGATTACAATTCCCAGATCTTCTCTCAAAACCTTTAAAATCAAAATTTAAAAACATTAAACTAACATTTTCTTCTCTTAATATCTCTAAGATTTTTATATTTATTTCTTCCTTAAGCTTTTCATATTTTAAATATTCAAATTCATCTGTATAGAAATATATAAAAACTCCAAAACCATAAGTTGAAAGCTCATTAAAACTTACTATTATCAAATTTTTATCTATTTTATCATGTTTTTTTAGCATATTTTCTATTTTATTAACAGAATTTTTTATACTTTCTATTGGTGTCTTGCAATCCATAGTAAATTTAAAATGGATTCTCCTTAATTTTCTTTGAGTCCAATTTATTATGTTACTATTAGCAAGTTTTGAATTAGGTACAGTAGCAATTGCCATGGAAAAGGTTCTTATCCTTGTACTTCTAAATGTAATCTCCTCAACAACCCCTTCAACATCTCCAGCTTGTATCCAATCTCCAATAGAAAAAGGTCTATCTAAAACTATTACCATTCCCCCAAACAAATTTGAACAGGTATCCTGTGCAGCTAAAGCAAAGGCAACTCCACTTACACCTAACCCAGCAATAAAACCAGTTAAGCCAAATTCATTTGCAATTATAATTATTCCAACTAGCAATATTATTAATCTAATAATTATAGAAACAAAAGGAAATACAATAGTATTACCACCATCATTTTTATGTAACTTAGAATAAAGTAATGAATTTTCCAAAGTTAAGTTATAGGCAAAATATATAATTGACACTATTATTCCTACTCTTAGAATCTTATATGTAGATAAAAAATCTATACCTAAGGAATCAAGATTTATAACTTTAAATATTGAATATATTCCAACAAAGGATACGATAAGCTTTAATGGATTTTCTAAAGCTCTAACAATATTATTATCTAAGTAATTTTTAGTCCTTCTTGCCCCTCTCATTAGTAACTTAAATATATTATTTATTAGTATTTTATTTATGATTAAAACAATTATCATAATAACAAGAATTATAATAATCTCTTTTATATTGATAATTGTTAGCCTTCCTAAAAGTCTTTCTAATTCCTTCATAGCACACCTCAAAAGATATTCTTCTTTTTATCTTTTCCTGAAATGACTAATTTATTTTAAATTTAAATATAAAAATAAACCTAGATAAAATATTTTTTATATTTTATCTAGGTTTATTAATTTCCACTTTTATACTATTTCATCAAAGTATTCACTAACTTCTTGATTACTTTTCTTTATGCTTTATTGAGGTATATGACTTTTTATATAAGACTTTACCTCTTCTGGACGAATATCAAGGATAACTGCAAACTCTTCATTTATTAATTTTTCCGCAGTTTGCATAATCTCATCGTCGCCCTTACATGCCTTTTTACCATCTAATTTTCTTTTCTTTTTATCTAAATATATACTTCTTATTAATACAATTAAATCATCACAATTTCCACTTCTAAGCATTGTTTTGAACTCATCATTTCTTTGTCTATCATTATCTATCCATAAAGTTTCCGTCTCTGGGATACTATTTATAATGGAATTTACATCCTCCTTAGAAAGAAGAGTTCTCATAGAAATTTTCTTATTATCAACTGGAATTTTAATTACTGTCTTTTTAGGATACTTAGAATAGACTGGACTTAATACATAATATTCTTTTTCAATATTATTCATAAGAGTTTCTTTAGTAATATCTATAACCTGACAAACCCCAACGGTTCCATACATTATATAATCATTAATTTTAAACAATAAATTTTCACCTTCCTTAAATTAAAATTTTGCTTTCATCTCATCATTAAGAGATTGCTCTTTTAACTCAAGTAGTTAGCACTATACTTTTCTAAAATAAAAAAAGTAGTTTTAACAACTGGAATTACGTCATTAAAACTACACGCTGTATACTTCTATTTTACCACATTAAAAATATTTAATGTAAGGAAATATTTTATTTTTAAAAATGAATCATTATAAATCATGAATGTTGTATATTATTGTAAATAAATTATAATTAAATTATAAACAAATATTTGGAGATGATTTCATGGATGATAAGATAAACAAATTAAAAGAAATAATAAAAAATAGTAATAACATAGTTTTCTTTGGAGGAGCTGGCGTGTCAACTGATTCACATAACATATTACGGTAGTAGAAATGCCGTAAACTACTATAATAAAATGATAGGTGACATGTAGCCAATGCAAAAAATACATGGGGTTACTCTTTATATATGCTTTATAAAGGGTATGACCTTAGTCCTAGTGAAACTTTCTTGAGGATGTTAAGTCTAAGTAGCTAAAAAGCTATATGACAAAATAGAACGGTTTGAGGAAAGCTAGTATAAATATTCTTTTATACAAAGAAAGGTAAATAGTGAATTTATAGAAATATAAGCAAGGTAGGAGCTAAAATCCTTGTTAGTAGCTATTAAGTAGTTGAAATACTACTTACTAAAGCATTATCAAATGAAACGACCGATATGATGGGATTATAAATTTGATATAGTTTATCCTATTTTTTAAAAATAAATTTTGTTTATTTTTTGAAAAGATAGGATAACTATATCTTTTTCACTCCCTCAAATCAAGGATTATCTATTAAAAGCGATTTGAAAAGTCTTGTATCTAATAAAATTTAGTAGCACTTGGAAATATAGAAATTTCTAACTCATGAAGCTTTTCAAAGCCTTTAAATATTACATAATCAATATTAGGTTTAATAGAATTAGAAGCCACATCAAAGTTCTTAGATACTTGAATCTTAGATATATAATTAAAGATATCATACTTATTATTATTTAATATATCATGGAATAAGTTGAATTGAAGGTTATAAGAGTTTTGGAGTTTTTCTAAATACTCTATACTTTCATCTATTGATTGAGCCTTTTTAATTTCACTATTTATGGAGTTAATATTACTTTCTATCATTGCGTTCTTAAATAAATAAGTTTCCTTGTCAAACGATTCATCAGTTAAATACAAGTCTAAAAGTTTATCTTTAGAAGTTTGAAGCTTCAAAAGCTCATTTTGCATATTTGTAATATCAATTTTTATTAACCTTTCTTTAGATAGATTAATAAGAGTTTGTGTAATTTCTTTATATCTATTAAGGTTTTGATTGATATATTTTATAATTAAATCTTCATTTACATTCGGATTATCACATTGTTTAGAATTATGTTTTGTAATGCAACACCATGTATCACCCTTTTTATTTTTGGCTTTATGAAAATATGATTTCCCACATTGAGAGCAAATTATTTTAGATGATAGACTATAAGTATCTGTAGCTTTTCCACCACCATCTGAATTTTTTCTTGATAACCTTATTTCTTGACACTTATCAAACAATTCTTTTGTAATGATAGCTTCTATTCTATCACTCTCAAAAATTTCATAATTTTCTTTTAGAGTGCTTCTATTATCTTCATTATATTTATTGTAAGCATTATAACCACAATACTTTTCATTCATGAGAATTCTTCTTATCTTATCAGCAGTTTTATTATATTTGTTTGCTAATTCTCTCATGCTAAGTTTATTAATACCATAATCAATAAATATGTTTTCTACAATGTGAGAATCTTTATTTTTAACTAATCTATTTTCTTCTTTTATATAATCTAAACCTAACATATTCCCAAAACCATAATGAAGATATTGTCTTTGTTCTCTAGCCTTTTTAAGTCCATTTTTTACTTTTATTGATGTATTTCTACTTTCTTGTTCGTCTAGCAAAAATAATATTGATAATGTAAATTTAAAATCAATATCATAGGAGCTTTTGTTCATATCTAAAAAGCGAACCTCAACTCCAACTTCTTTTAAAGTATCTAGTACGTCTTCCATATACTTAGCATTTCTCATAAACCTTGAGGTATGAGAAACAATAATTAAATTTGTTTGTGGTTTTTTACCATTAGGTAAAAATACTATTTTATTTTCTAAAGATACGATTTTAACTCCACATTTATTAAGCATATCTATAAATTGAGGTCTATTTTTTACTTTAGTGGCACTCTTACCAAAGTCACTAAAAATTTCTAATATGTTATATTCATTACTTTTAAAATTCTCTTGAGCTTTTATACTGGTTATTTGATCAGTTGTTGATGTTCTACAATATAAAAAACAATCTTTTTTCATTTATACCTCCAGTTATATTAGAATGTATAAAAATAATAACATATTTACCTATTTTAATGTATATGTAAAGGGAAAAATACTCTTATGATAATAAAAATCTAACAAATTTTTGATTAAATTCTCTTTGCTCACTAGAAGTTATTTGAAAATAGAATTGATTAGAATTGTAAAGAAACTTTGATATGTAGTATTGGGGGTAACCCCCAAGTCAAAAATGGATTGAATTTAATGTCAGAAAATCAATTAGTAAAGTAGATACCTAACAAATTTTTGGTTAAATTCCTTTTGCTCTTGAGGTGTAAAGCCCCTAGAGTTAAAGATTTCTAAGTAATTGTCAATTTCTTCATCTGTGAAATTATAAGTAGGAACTTTACCACTTTTGACATCATTATATAATTTGCTTAAAGCCTTATCACTAAATATGTTACTATTTCCAGTTGAACGTTTTTTTCTTTTAGATTTCATATTAATATAGTTCCTCCTCGGATTCAAACTCTAATCTATCTAATATTGATAAGATAGCATTTTGTTTTATATTATGAAGTTTGATAAGTTTATTATAAGATTCTAAATCGAAGTTATTAGCTTCTTGTTCCTTGTTTATCTGCTTTTGGATATAGAATAAAGATTCTAAGTTATCCTCAAGAAATATAAGCAAAGCTCTATCTTCACTTTCAATATTTTCAAGTCTCTTTTCTATATCTGCAACAATTCTTTTAGATTTTTTCAAAAATTTTCACCTCCAAGGTGTTGACAGTTCAATTTTTTGTATGCTAGTATTTAGGCATAGCAAATTTAATAAACGAATTTACAAGCCATTTGCAAGGAATGGAAACTATACAAAAAAGTCGCAAAAAGTTGCGAAAAGTATAGTGGAAATTCCTTGTAAATGGCTTTATTACTGGATTCTTTTCTAATTTTACCGTAGAAACGATAATACATACGAATGACTAGGCTCTCGTAACTGTAGATTTGTTGATTGATTTTTATTGGAAATAATAGGGGTATCAAAAAAGGATTCCTCATGATTATACTACCTAGCTTGTCCCACATTACTTAAATGATAAAAGCTCTTTTAGTAACTCTGGTTTGCTTTTGCCTTTGCTCTTGCTCTCTTGCCTAGTTGTTAATTCTTGTATTCTATTATTCTTTTCTTTGATTTCTTTAGTTAGTTCTTTCACTTTTAGTTTGTGTTCCTTCTCTTGATACTTACTATGTTTACTCTTTAGTTCTTCAAGTGCTTTGACTTCACTTGTTAAAAAGTTTAACTCTCTTTGATTTCTAGTTATTCCATTTAGATTTATATTAAGTTCCTTCTTAGATTCTTGGTTAAATGATTCTCCACCAACAAATGTTTTGTAGATGCTTGGCTTGTTACTTCTAAAGATATTCATGTTACCTTTCTCCTTTACTATTCTAATCTTATGTAAAGTAGTAGTTTGATTCTACTACTTACTAAACGATTCTATTCTAAAGTACAAGTAAAGATATTGTCTTTATTTATTGAACCAATTCCAACATATACATTTAATGAGTGAACTATCTTTCCAGCTCTTACGCTATCTGTGTCTATTATTTCCTTAGAATCTGATATTACCTTAGCGTATAGTTCCCCAAAGTCCAACATATAGATTTTGTCTAAGTCTTTTATCACTAGGATTTCTATTGCTTCATCTAGGAGAAATTTATCCCCTATCTTTCTAACTCTTGGAATACCATTAACCCCTTTTAATCCTAGTAGCTTCTTGAAGTCATTCTCATTACAACAAATATAATAGAAGTTTCCTACACTTTGATTAGTGATTAACTCATCAATAGAAGTACAATCGTTAGAAGCCTTTAAACTTTTAAGCTCTTTAGCTAAGCAGCTATTAAAATGTCTATTCTTTCTATATTCTATATTGGCGTTTATAACTTGGCTTGAAGATAATAAGTCACTAAAGGCGTTACCTTTCTCAACTTCTATCTTCTCATCAAGTAAATTATATTCTTCATTTAATCTTAATTGCATGATTTGAGTTGATTCCCCAACCACTACATAAGTAGGGATTTTGATATCTGAAAATACATTCCCCATTTTCTCCATACGATTTAGGATTTCAGATTCCTTTGAAATTGAATAAATTGGCTCACTCACTAATTGAACCATACTCATATTATCTAATACAATTGACATTAAAACATTTCTCCTTTTTCTTTAAAAATAATATTTTTTGATCAAGATACTTTTATAAGTACCCGTTTATTTTTTGAGGTAACCAAGGAAAATTCTTTTCAAGTTCATCTATTTTCTTAGATACCTTCTTTAATTCTCTTTCATAGTGATTTATTAGTTGCTCGTTGTTATCATCTAAAGCCCTATAATATTCATTACTATAATAGTTACTATCGTTTAATGCTTCATTATAAACCTTGATTGCTTTTTCATAATGGAAGCTCTTTACATTCTCACGTTTTATAAATAAATCAAACCTTGTAAATATACCCATTAAAAAACGCCTTTCTTTAAAAATTTGAATTTAAACTAATTAATAAATTTGTATTTTCTAAGTTATGATTTTGTTAGATTTTATTTGTTTGGTGTAATTCATAGTCGTTTTCATCATATTCATTATCATTTTCAATCATGGATTCAAAGTCTATATTATTAGTAGAATCCTTAGCTAACTCTTGAACACTTGCTCCCCTAAGAACATCTAAAACCTTTGACTTTCTTATTCTTTCTTGTAGGTTATTTACAACCATTATTGGTAACCCCTCGATATATTGAACCATTAATTAAAACCCTCCTTTAAAAATCTAACTTGATTCTTTACTTCTAACCCTAAAATATCTAATATCTTAGATTCATCTTTCAAGTCATAAGTAAAATGATAGTAAGTATTTTCATACCTTTTTTTAGGTACTATCTTAATAAGCCCTTTACTTGGTAAACCATTTAGGTTTATTAAAGCTCTCATTTCATTTTTAGTGATTCCAGTTATTTCACATAACCTTTGATATCCAAACATACAATTTATTCCTCCGTTAAAATAAAAATATCATCTAGTTTTAAATCTAGCACCTTACAAAGTGCCATATGTGTTTTTAATGATAGTGTCTTATCATTTAAAGCCTTTGAAACGCTGCATTGATATATTTCAAATCCAAAACCCTGATAAAGATTCATCATCAATCTTGAGAAATTCATTTCCTTTTCTTTCATTCTATTTTTATAAACTTCTGTATTTGCTCTAACTTTCATATATAAAATATCCTCCTAATTTTTAATAAATGTAAAAAAGCCCTAACGTAAAAACATTAGGGCTATAGAAAGGAGATTTGGTGGTATTTGCTATGACCATGAACTTATTTAGGCTAATACAATAACATTAGTTATGTAACTCTCATAGCTCCACATAGTAAAGTTTTTAGTGTCTTTACGTATGAAGCATGAGAGAAATTTCAGATTGAACAGATATAAACACAAAACAAACAAGCGATTGCTTTGACATAGTTTGTCGCTACTATGTAACTCAAGGGGCTAGAAATATGGAATTGATTGGAGTACCCCTTGAGCTTTAAAGCTAAAAATTTAAAGGAATTTAAATGATGTTTTATATTACTATCAAAACTTAATAAAAGATTCAAAAGAAGTTTTGAAGAATAACACATATAGTATTAATTACTATATTATATATTATTTACCTTCTCTTTATATAATATACAAATAATTCAAATTTAATAATAGTATTTAAAAAACACCTGTATATTATTAAATATAAGTAAAAAAACTTTTTGTAACAACTCTACAATTTTACTAAATTTATTCATGTTTATATTATATAAACTTGAAGCAAAAAATTAATGATAACTCTCATTTTTAGTGAATTAATGTACTTTTTTCCTCAATTTTAATAGCTATTATTCAATTTGAGCAATTTGTTGCATTTGGATATTCTGCTCTTAATTTAGACTCTATAATTCTTATAGATAAATTGCATTGGAAAGTTATTTAAAGCTTTTAGACGGGCTTCTAGGTGGCTTAAAACCACATTAATTCTAACTATGAAGTTTATATAATATAAATATATAGAATTTTAATGGAGGTTTTTAAGAATGGAAAAACGAATACCAATGACTAAAGAATTTAATAAGAAGAGTGTTAATGATTGGCTTTATGGCTACTTACAAAGTATTAGCTATGTAGATAAAAATAAAAAAACTTTTGTCTACAAAGAACATGTAAACCAAAGCGAATTAGCCGAAAAAGCACCTAAAAATGAGAAAGGTAAATCACCTTCTAAAAGTAAGATATCAAGGGATTTTAATAAGCTTATAGCATTGGGTTTCATAAAAGAAACTAAAGTAATAGGATTAAATGGGAATATGGTACCAGCATATGAATTGCCATATGATAAACAAGAACTATACAAACTTATACCATTAGACACTTTAATATATTTACTAGATATAGGTTCACAATATTTAATTAAGATGTATATTTACTTGCTTAATAAGTTTCAATGGAAAATAAAAAGTGGAGATCATTACAAATTTTCTTATAAAGAATTAATTAGAGAGTGTTTAGGAATGAAAAGCACAACAAATTCAAGAGATTATACTATTGTAAGAAATTGTTTAGATGCTTTAATTAAGTTAAAAATGATTGAATTAGGAACTGACTACACTAGGATAAATGGTCAGCTAACTACACACTTTAAATTATTAAGTGTTAAAAAGACAATAAAACATGATTCTATATTATCTAAGTAGGTTTTTAGCCTACTATTTTTTTACTCTAAAAGCTTACTAGAATTTTGTTGCAAATTGAATACGGATATGTTGCAAATTGAATACAGGTTTGTTGCAAATTGAATAGTCCTTCTAAATAATATTAAATAATAACTAAATAATACAATATAGGGAAATAAATTTCCCTATATTTTTATAGTATCTATATTAGTTACTTTATATGTAATAACTCTTTTAGCGAAGATATTAAACTTCATTTATTAGTTACTATATCAGAATGCTTAATTTTGTTATTATCTCCAATAGATATGCTATTATCATATAAATTAACTTGAATGTTTTGAACTATAGTTTTAAGTTGATTTTCGTTCTTTTTTGATATATCAATATCAAGGTCATCAAGATTTCCAAATTCTTTTTCTAAAGTAAGCAAAGTGTCTAATATCTTACCGTTTATTTTTGCTAAAATATCCTGAGTTACAGTATAATCAAATTCAACATGAGCAGATAGAATATTAGCATTAATTCCGCATAATGTAGCTAATCCTTCATATATTTGTGGGGGTAGTGGTTTTTGAGTAGTTGTTCGTTCATTAACTATAACTTCAAGACTAGAAACACTTTGATATACATTTGAAGACAAAATCTCTTTAGATTTTTCTGGAGAGAGATTAACTAAGTTTAATGGATAGTTTGTATATTTAATACCATCATAAACAGTTCCTACAATGAGAGTTGATAAAATTCTTCCAGTTACAACTCTGTATTTTGGTAAATCAGCCCCTTTATCATATCCTTCTAATTCATACTTAGTCCAATTTGTTAATTTATCATCGTTTAAATTAGATAATAGAACTCTTAATTTTTTTAGAGCAATTTCTATACTAATATCTGCACTTGTAAAATCTTTAATAATTTTGCTTGTTGCCAATTTTCATACCTCCTAAAATAAATTTTTAATAACTTCTGAAATCTTATCCCAAAATGAAAACATCATTATCACACTAGCTATGATAGAGCCAATAATTCCTATTAATATAGGATGTCTATTAGCAAATGATTCTTTACTTGTATTATCTTTAGTACTATTACTATTATCTATTATCTTAGATTTTTTAATTTTATTATTATCACCAATTTTGATTGACATAATTTAGAACTCCTTTATACCTTTATGAATATTTTACCATACAATATTATTATCTGAAAAGTTGATTACTAATTTTATATAAGCATGAGTAAATTTTGAAGAGCATTAATTATAATTAAACTATTTATATAATATAAATAAAAGATAAATTAAGGAGAACAAATCAAATGAACGTAGAAATTTTAAGAGATTATAGCAAAAGAGAGTTATCATTATGGACTAGAAAAGTAAAAAAAGAAGATATAAGAAATATACTTTTAAATAGTGGATTCTATGCAAAGTCAACTTTGAAAGTTGATGAGTTATTAGAAATACTTTTTGACGCTTTAGACGGTATTATAGAGCCTTCTAATGAAGATAAAAAGAAAATAGAGAGTTTAAATAAAAGAAGAGCTAAAAAAGAAGTTATAAAGCAAAAATTAAAAGAAGAAATAAAAAATAGATATTTAAATCAACAAAGAGAGTGTTTTAAAGGTATCACTTCAAAACCTAAAACATTAGAGCAATTAGTAAAGTCTAAAGGTGGATTTAAAAGAAGTAATAAAAGAAATAAAAAGAAACGAAGATAATTACACCTATAATCTTTTAAAAAGTTGTATTTGTTATGTTCTTGATAAATAAAAATATAAATTTATTTTAAAAACATTGTAATACTGCGGTTTCTATAGTATTATTGAAATATAAAATTAAATAAAAAAAGCCATTTAGCACTTTAAATTTGTACTGGTAATACTAATTTAAAGCTAGTTAAAAATGTACTGGTAATACATTTAGTAACGTTTCAAATGACTTCAATTTACTTTATTTAAATTATGAGAATATTATATCTGATAAAATAATAAATGTAAAGATATGAATTTAACGCCCTTATGTATTAAAGTACATAAGGTTTTTTTAATGCAATTTAATAAAAAAATCCGTAAATACGTTATTAGTATCAACTGAGTCTGGAATTCCTGACTTTAGAAGTGCTAATGGCTTATTTAATGAAAAGCTTAATATTACTTTTACCCCTGAACAATTAGTTTCTCATAGTTTTTTTGAAAGATATCCAGAAGAGTTTTTCAACTTTTATAAAGCTAAACTTATTTATCCTAATGCCAAGCCTAATGATGCCCATATTGCCTTGGCTAAACTTGAAGAAATGGGAAAATTAAAGGCTATAGTCACTCAAAACATAGATGGACTTCATCAAATGGCAGGGAGCAAAAATGTTTTTGAACTTCATGGTTCAGTTCTTAGAAACTACTGTTTAGATTGCCACGCTTTCTATGATGAAAAATTTATTCTTGAATCAAAGGGAGTACCAAAGTGTACTAAATGTGGAGGAATAGTTAAACCTGATGTGGTTTTATATGAAGAGCCTTTAGATGATAATGTTATTAGAGGTGCTATTGATGCTATTTCTAAAGCAGATACCCTTATAATAGGAGGAACTTCCTTAGTTGTTTATCCTGCTGCAGGGCTTATTAACTATTTTAGAGGAAAGAATTTAGTTTTAATAAACAAAAGTTCAACTCAAGCTGATTCTAAAGCTGATTTAGTTATAAATGACTCCATAGGAAAAATGTTAGGAAAAGTTATTGATTAATTTTTATTGTACTATAAATTTTTTGTTAAAAATATCCAAAAGATTATTGTTTGATATATACTTAATAAAAAGCATTATTATATATTACTTTAAATAAATTTAATTTAGGTATATTAAGGGGTTGGGTATTAAACAAATGTTTATTCAAAAGATTTTAAGTTACAAAAAAATTTTAAAAATTAATATGTTCTTTTTAATACTATGCTTAGCTATAAATATTATCTTATTTAAAAATTTACCGAACAAAATTGCTTTACAGATAGTAGAAAGCGGAGAATTAGGTAATTATATTCCAAAATTATTTTTTATATTTTTCACACCAATAGTAATTTCTTTAATAACTTTTTATAATTATATGAAAACTGAACTTAGGGTTTCACGTTCTATAGTACCAGTAATAGTTCTGTTTATTCTTAATATAATTATTTTAATAACAAATTTATTTTCTTAATAAAAAAGAGACTATTAATTTTTTAATAGTCTCTTTCTAAGTTTATTTAACAAATTTCTATGTAGTATTCTTAGTTAGATAATTTTATCCTTGAGAAACTTGTTGTTTTACAGTAGCTACTTCTTCTGGAGTTGCTTGTTGAGCAGGGATATAGTATCCTTTTTCTTTTGCAATTTTGAAAAGAGCATATTGACGTACTTCATCTTGATTTCTCATGTTTTGTATAGTTTCTCTTAATTCTTGATTCTCACATTGAGAAATTATACCACCATATCCTGCTAAACTTGCATTTATTCCAGCAAGATAATCGCTTATCATTTCTTTTTCTTGCATGTTAATTGCCTCCTATCCTAAAAATGACATTAATTTTTCTTTACTGTTTTTAGCATCTTGTGCATCTTTTTTTAACATATTTTTTAATGTTGGATCAGTACATTGTTCTGAGTAACATTCAAGTTTTTTCTCAATTGTACAATGAGCTCCTATTAAGTGACGAAGATTTTGTAATTCTAATTCATTTAGATTAGCCATAATAATCCCTCCTAACATTTTAAAATTCTCTATTAGTTTAAGCTTTTTTTTTTAATTTATTCATATAAAATTATGTAATTAATCTTATGTTTAAACAATATATTATATTAAACACTAATATAAAGGAGTAATTTAATTTGATCTTTTTATGTATTTTTTTAATACTATTAGGTGTGTGTGCTGTTGCCTTTGTACTATATCAATGCAATATTAAAATTACTGAATATAAAAGGCAAATTTTAACTTTAAATAATCAACTTTCAAAATATAAAGATACAACTTATAAAAAAAGTAACAATGATTCCAAAAAAACTTTAATAATAAATTTTAATAAGCCTGAATTTAGATATGGAATTACACTACCTTATACCTCAATTTTCATAGCTCCCTCTGAGGAATCTATTGCTATTAGTAAAATCAAAGAGAAATCACAAGTAAAAATTATTGATGAAGCTGAAATAAACAATGAAATTTGGTATTATTCATTGTTAAATACAGAATCAAAAATAAATTGTAATGGTTGGATTAAAAAAAGCCAATTTTCAATGCTTATGGAAGATACTAATAATATTATTAGAGAATAAATAGTTACTTTTTAAACTTAAAACCCCCACTTCATTCTAAAAATGAAATGGGGGTTAAAAATAAATTTTATGTTATTTAAGCTTCTCAGTATCTTCTCCTAATAATATTGTTTTTTCACTTGGAATAAATTCACCGGTATTATTATTTCTACCTTGTAAAAAATATCTTTCATCAGATTTTCCCATAGTTTCAATGGCTTTATCACAAAGCTCACCAATCTTTCCACCTTTACATCTATTTATAATTAAGCTAACCTTTGTATCATCAAAATCTGATAGCATATAATAGTCACCATTACTATCTCCTCCAGTAATTACAGGACCTTTATTATGAGTTGGAACTAAAAATTTTTTAATAGTTTCTGTCTTACCTTTTCCTTGAGTTTGATAATACTCTGGATTTAATTCAGCCTTTATTTTACCATCATCTGTTTTTAAAAGTTCCATAGCATATATATTTTTAGATGGTAATTCATATCCGTACTTAGGATTTGTTGCAAATTCCCTAACAACGTCAATGTAAGAAGCTGAGCATATATAAACATCAATACCATTTTTCATTAAAGTTTTATATAAATTTTGTTGTTCTTTAATAGTTCTTAATCCTGTATCAAATGTAACAGAAACAATTCCTGCTTTTCCTGGAATATCTTCACTGCTAGTCCACGTTTCAACACCTAACTTTTCATTTAACCAGTAATCATTAGACTTTTCAGTAAGTTTAGCAACCTCCTCAGAAGTCATTCCTTTAAACAAATAAGTTACCCATGGATAACTTACATCTGAACTAAATGATTCTCCAATTGCACTATAAAGATATCTAAGTTTTGCTTTAAAATCTTCATACTCTTTTTCTTTTTTTATTTCATCCAAGGATTTATTTCCTTTAAAACCTTTATAGTTTTCATATAGATATGTATAATCACTAACAATATCCTCTGTAATTAAATCAATATTAACAGGCTTTCCCTCTTTATTATTGCATTTCTCAACAAAGTTATCCTTTGGAATATTAGTTTTCATAACAGTATCCAATTCTTCAGGCGTCATTTTAAATTCTAAATTCATCAACTGATAAGCAAGTAATGCTTCTTCAACATCATTCATTATTGTTGTATTATCCCAATCAAAAACAGCATAAGACTTTTGATTTTCATCATAATTTTTACTATCCTTTCCATATTCCTTTATAACATTTACTAATGCCTTATAATTATCAGGATCCCAGTTTAACTCTTCTAATCCATATTGAACTTTTCCATCAGCTTTTTCTTCTACTTTTGTCTTTGAAGCCGTTGAATCCTCCTTTACTGAACTACTTCCACAAGAAACTAAAGAAACTGTAATTAATGATGCTAAAACAATACTTAAACTTATTTTTTTATTATTCTTCATAATATCTCCCCCTCTAAAATTTTTTAATATCCTTACAAACCATAATTTAAATATAAAAATAATCCTGTATATTAATTTTATTAAAAACTTGTAACTTATTGATGCTTTTATAAATTTAAACGTTTTCAACAACTTTATAGTTATTATATCAAACTTTTTATTTAATAAATACTCTTTTTTTGAATTTTTATGAATATATTTTATTTTTTATTAACATTTTTAAATATAGTTTTCTTTAAAAGAAAAAGTCTATATCAAAATTTAATAAAATTATCTTGATATAGACCTATATTTAATAGCTTATAAATTAACATCTATCTTTTGAAGAATGAAAATAATCCTTTTTTCTTCTTTTTAATTTTTTGTCCTTGGAATACTATCTTTTCATTATTTAATAAAGCAAGTCCATTAGCTTCAAACCTTCTACTTGCTCCTCTGCTTATACTATTTGCAACTTCACAAGCTTCCTTTAAGCTAGTATTTCTATTTCCATTACTATGAGCATCAGATCCAATAAAGCTATATAGATTATTTTCTAAGAATAGCTCTGCTGTTTTCTTTACTTCTTTTCCAAATAATCCAGTAAGACTTCCTCCATTTAACTGGAATAAGTATCCCTCATCAATAAACTGATTTATTTCCTCTGGATTATTTATGAAATCAACATATCTTTCTGGATGAGCAATCACTGGAGTTATTCCTTTTATTTTAAGTTCATATATTTCATCTATTGCTTTTTGAAAATATATTTTATCCATAGGGAATTCTATAAGCATATATCTTGATTCCCCTAAGGTTCCAATATCTCCAAGCTTAAAATCCTCTAATATGTAATTATTAAAGAATACTTCTTGTCCTGGATAAATTTCAATATTTAAATTATTTTCCTTAGCTAGCTTATTTAATTCTTTAACTTTATCTTTTACACTGTTATAGTTTTCTGTCCAATATCCCTTAAAGAAGTGAGGAGTTGCTATTATTTTCTTAGTTCCTGACTCTTCTGCTCTTTTTAACATTTCTAAGGACATTTCTAAACTTTTTGAACCGTCATCTATATTAGGTATTATATGTGAATGTATATCTATCATTGCTTTCCTCCTTAAAATAAATACCTAAAAGGAAATCTATCTTCCTCTATAGGGTTTAAATAATTTTTACTATAATATAAAACCCTTTACTAATCTACTCTTAACTTTCTATTTTTTACATGAATATTTTACCATAATACAAAACCAAATAATACATTCTACATACATATATTTCATAGGAAATATTATCTTCATAAAAAACAAATAGCTGTATCAAATTATATTCTAAGAAATTTATTTTTTAGAATATATTTAATACAGCTAACTTAATTTATAAACTCAATTTTTCTTTTTTCGTATTTAAAGATTCAATTTCTAAATTCATAGTTTTGATTTCTTCATATAAGGATTTTATTTCTTCATTTCTATACTTTAATTCCTCTTCATAAAAAGAGTTTATCCTATAATTCAAAATCATTATTAAATTTAGAATAGACTCAGAAAAAGTTAATTCTTCACTTTCCTCTTTTTCTTCATCCTTTGCTAAATCACATTTTATTTCATTATATATCTCTTTTATCTTATAATTTGATATATCATATGATAAAGCACTTTCTATATTTTTAAAGGCCTTATTTTTCTCATCTATTATCATATATAATAATGCTAATAGAATTTTAACTTCTATTAATTCACTTCTTCCTTTATTAATTTCCTCTAAAATCTCTATTGCTTGTGAATAATTTTTATCTTCTATTAAGTTTAGTGAATCCTTATATTTTTCACTTATTAGTTTAAAATCATCACTTTCTATATCTTCTATAAATTCAGAAGCCTTATTATCTTCACATGAAACTTTCAAACTCTCATTCCAATATTTCTTAGCTTCATAAAAATCACAATACATATATTTTATTATCCCTAAAAGATTTAAAATATCTATATTTATATTTCCAGAGCCATAAATTTTTTCTAAGAGCTTTTCTCCCTCTTTCAATTTTTTATTTAAGATTAAATCTAAAGCATTATTATAAGCACCTTCTAAAGCTTCTTTACTATTTTTCATAAGAAATGCTCCCAATATTAATTTACGAAATCAAATAAAAAATCTGTAAGTTCTTCATCTAATTTCATAAGTGCCATTTTATCATTATCTACTATGGCATCCTTCATATCACTCATAATTTCTTGAAGCTTTTCTCTATCGGCACTTGGTAGCATAGGAATTTTTCTTTCTGCTAATCTAAAGTTAGGTTCTACTAATTTAAATAAATTAGCTGATTTCCAAGGTACAAGTTCATTATTATTTTCATTACTTGAAACTACTTCTTTAAGATCCTGAATCTCTTCTTTTGAAAGTCCTTTAGTAGACATTATCTTAGAAATTTCATCTCCAGTAGAAAGAATTTCTGCTGAAACATTTAAAATTCCATTTAAATCATAGGTAAAAGTAATATCTATTTTTTCTTTACCAGTATCAGCCTTTGGTATTCCTGATAATATAAACTCATCTATTAAGGTATTATCACTAACATATCTACTTTCACCTTCATAAACACTTACTAATACTTCTGTTTGATTATCCATGACTGTACAATATCTCTTTGTTACATTTGCAGGTAATTTTGAATCTCTATCAATTATAGGATCAAATATTCCTCCCTTTAATGCCACTCCTAAAGTATAGTTGCATGTATCAGTAACTATTATTGTACCTGAATCTCCAACTGGAATATCATTTTTAATAGCAGCTTGTACTGAAGCCCCTAAAGCCACAGCCTCATCTGGATTTACTCCCCTTGCTATTTTTCCTTTAAATCTTTTTTCAAGCATATTTCTTACATAAGGTATTCTACTAGAACCACCAACTAATAATACTGTGTCTATTTCGTTATCAGTAATATTTGCATCCTCTAAAGCTTCATTTACTATATCCTCAGTAGAATCTATTATCTCTTTAACATTAAACTCAAATTCTTCCCTAGTTAATACCATTTCTAAGTTTATTGGATTATTATCTTTGTCAGCGCTAATATAAGGAAGTACTATTTCAGCCATCTTAGATGTGGATAATGTTTTTTTAGCTTCCTCTACTCCTTCTTTAAGTCTAGCCAAAATTCTACTATCTGAGGTATCTAATTTTACACCTGTTGATTTATTAAATTCATTTACCACATGGTCTATTAATTTATTATCAATATCTTTTCCACCTAAATAATTATTTCCTCTACTTACTTTTACGTCTAAAACTCCATTAAACATTTCTAATATAGTTACGTCAAAGGTTCCCCCTCCAAAGTCATAAACTAGAATATTTCCGTTTTTATCTAGGTTGTCTACTCCATAAGCCATAGCTGCTGCAGTAGGTTCATTTATTATTCTCTCTACTTTAAACCCTGCTATTTCCCCAGCATTTTTTGTAGCTTTTCTTTGTATATCATTAAAGTTTGCAGGGACAGTTATTACGGCTTCTTCTACTTCTTCCCCTAAAAAATATTCAGCTACTTCTTTTAATTTTTTTAAAATTAGTGCTGAAATTTCCTCTGGTCTGTATTCTTTCCCTTGAATTTGTATAATATTTTCTGTTCCCATTACTCTCTTTACCTCAGCAACTGTTAATTCAGGCTTTAGCAAAATTTGATTTTTAGCTTTCTTTCCAACCTTTATTTCATCTCCCTCTATGGAAACTACTGACGGAATAGCATGTTCATCTCCTTCTTCAATATTTCTTATTATGCATGGCTTACCATCTTTTACATAAGCTATTTCTGAAGTTGTTGTCCCTAAATCAATTCCTATTATTCTTCCCATTCTATATCCTCCTTATTTTTAACTACTACTACTTGAGCTGTCCTCTCAACTTTTCCCTTGTATATGTATCCAAACTTTAAAACCTCGTTTATCTCATAATCTTTTCTTTCGTCATTCCAAATAGTACTAACACACTCATGTAAGCTTTCATCAAAAAAAGTTTCTTTCCCATCAATAAGAAGGATATCTACATTCACCATTGCTTTTTTTACTGTGTTTAATAGATTATTCATAGCCTCATTTAATACTTCATTGTTAGATTTTTGGCTAAAATCATAAATATATTTTATATTGTCCACTATACTTATTATGCTTTTAACTAATCTCTTTTCCCTTATTTCTAATTCTTTGTTTATTCTTTTACTTCTAAGCTCTTCTTCCTCACTCTTTTTGCTTATATAGGTTGTAATCCATTCAAGGCTACTAGCTATTTTATAGACCTCTTCAATATACCCTTGATTCATATTTTCATTTTGTATGGCTATTTTTTTTATAGAATTTTTTATTTCTTTTAATCCTCTATCCTCTTCAAATAAATCTATATATTTTTTCTCTTCACAGATATCCTTTAAAGCCTCTTCATAATTCAAATCAGTACCCCCTTATTTTATTTATCTATAAAACTATTTATTACTTTTCTAAATAAAATTTTTACGGGATTCCCCTCTCTCCTTTTAGAATAAAATTCCTTAGGCACATTATTTTCCTCTTTTATTTTCTGAACTATACTATATCGACTCAAAACCTTGTCACTTAACTTTCTTGTTTCTAAATACACATTTCTATAATCATTCTTTAACTTCCCAATTGATTTTACTAATTCATCATTTTCAAAATTAAAGTTATTAAAAAAGTTTTGAGTTGTTCTTTCGACATCCTTATTAAATTCAATATCATCCTTTAAAAATTCACTTACAACATTATAAAAAACAATCTTTTTAAAATCTTCATTTATACTCTTATCCTCATAAAGCCTAGATAACTCCAAAAAACTACGCCTTAAATTCATTATTTTTTCTAAGGGTTCCATGTCTTTTTTTTCATCTATTAAAACTAAAGCTGTTGATGTAAGCCTAACTCCGTTTTTAAAATGAAACTCTTTTAAAATTCTATCTAACAAATTCAATATTGAACTTTTTACTTCTTCATAATTATCCTTTAAAATGATTCCGCTTAAAGCTTCACACCCCTTATTAAAATCATCTTTACAATCTAATCTATCGGATAAATCTAAAAACTTAAGGTATAACTTATACTTCTGAGAGTTTATATTTTTATTTTCTAAGCCATCCTTTAAAACCTTAATAGCCTTTGTATAATCTCTTAATTCGCTTTCATTATAAATTTCAAATAACTTTAAATAAAAATCCACTTCTACATTTTTTAAATTCAAACTCTTTTTAAGGACACTCTCTAAATTTTTAAGATCATAATTATCTCCATAAGCATTTATTAAGAGCTTATAGTATTCTATATTATTAGGTTCTCTTATAACTAATTCTTTTAATATCTTAGAACTTTTTTTATAATTTCTCCCTCTCATTAAACATACTGCTAAATCCTTTTTAACCTTTGAATTATCAGGGTATTTTTGCAGAACTTTTTCAAAATTTAAAACTGCTAAATCATATTTTTCACTTTTAGCTAAATCAATACCTTCATTAAGTATATTTTTTATTTCAATATCAAAAGTCTCTAAAATATATGCATCCCTTTTAGACTTGTCTATTAAGGTTTCATAGGCATCCCTTATAACTCTATATTCCTTTGGAAACTTTTCTGGTGGATATTTTTTAGTCATATTAAAATAGGCATTTTTAACTTCATTATCAGAGGCATCTATCTGAATATTTAATTCTTTAAAATAATCTATCATATAATCCTCCTAAAATTAATTAACGATATATCTCTATACCATAACTTTATTTCAGTAAAACTAATAATATTCATTGGTAAGCCTATTTTATTTATAAAACTTAGAATACTCTAGATTAGAACTATTTTTTTACCCATAATTATATTTATTTTAATTTGACATAAATTACTTATATTAATAAAATGTTAATGAATTATTTGATAAAAATAACTAATAATTCAAATATTATATTAAGAAGCTTTCGGAGGTTTATATGACGCATAGACCTATGCTCAATAAGATAAAACTTTTTTTTATAGTTCAAATTATATTAAGTTTTTTAGTTTTGGCAGGAACATTACTTTCTATATTGGTAATACCATCACACTTACCAGACTACTTTATATGGGCCATAGCCTTTTCATTTTGGGTTTTTCAATGTGGCTTTAGTACAATCTTTGCATTTAGATATAGAATTTCTAAAAGTTCTCTAAGCACCATAAAATTAAGCTTTATATTAATTGGAAGCATACAAATTTTAATAACCTTAGCAACAAACTTATTTGGTATATTTGACCTTCCAATTTTTAATACACTAATAATAAAAAACTTTCAATTTTTAATATTATCATTAATATTTATTGTAATGATTTATAAACTTATAAAAGATATGCTTAAGTATAGGGTTTTAAAAGATTATATTATTCGTGATTCATTTTTCACCTTTATACCTTTTGCTTTTATTATTTATAAGAACTCTAAATACTTTATATCCTCAATATACTTCTTAGATGATTCAGTATATAGTTTGGCTCTATTAAATATAAACAGCTTAAGGATTTTTTTAGAAGGATTTCTTATTATATTGATCTTTGTAAAAACTATTTATTTAAGAGGAAATAAAAAAAGTAGCTTTCTATTATTAATCTACTTTTATGTTTCAAATCTTAACTGCTATATAGTCTCATATTTTAATAGTAAGTTGCTTTTTTCTCATTACTTATATCAAGGTATTGGAATCTACTTTATATGTCCAATATTATTAATGCTTTCTATATATTATTCAATTACAGAACAAGAAAAAGCTCCAGATCAGGTGCTATTTGATGATTCCTATATGAATATAAATAACTCATGGATAAGTATTACTATTGGAATTTTCCCAGTATCCTTTTCGGCTATAGATATAATTGCATCCTCTATAGCAAGTGGTGATTTTAACGGCATAGAAAGCTTAGTAATTATACTTCTTGTTATGATTTTACTAGTATGTAGAGATGTTATATTAAGAAAAGATAATCTAAGATTAATTGAAAGTGTTAAGAGGGCTAATGAAATAGATTTTTTAACTAATATGTATAGTAGAAATTATTTTTTAAAGAAACTTGAAACCATAAATACTGATTATGCACTTTTCTTTATAGATATAAAGAGCTTTAAGGACATTAATAATATTTTTGGACATGTTGTTGGTGATAAGGTATTAGTAGAAGTTGCAAATAAATTTAAAGAACTTAAACTACTTCTAGGTAAAAATGTTTTCTACTGTAGATATAGCGGAAATGAATTTGCCTTAATCTCTAAATTAGATCAAGTTGATCTTATATTAAAATTTTTTAGAGACCTTGAAAATATAAAAATTCAACATAACTCTGATTTAATACATATAAACTTTAATATTGGATATTCATTAAATGATTCAAATATTAACTTAGACTTACTAATTCAAGAAACAGATTATGCTCTAATGAGAGCTAAGAAGCTTAAAGTTCCTAATAACTCTATACTTATGTATGATGATAATTTAAAAACTGATTTAGAACATATGAATATATTAAAAAAGGATTTTAAAAATGATCTTTTAACAGGTAAGTTTCATTTAGTCTTCCAACCTAAAGTTTGCGTAAAAACATTAAAAATAGTAGGTTTTGAAACTCTACTTCGTTGGAAACATGATAAACTAGGTGAAATTTCTCCTTCTAAGTTTGTACCTATAGCTGAAAACTTAGGTGAAATTTCTTCCCTTGACTTATATGTTTTTAAAAAGTCCTGTGAATTTCAAAGATGCTTAATAGATAAAGGAATAAAATTAAAGTGCAGTGTAAATTTATCCTTAAACACTTTAAAATCCTATGAAAAAATCAATGAAATTCTAAATATTTATAAAGAGTATAAAATTCCAAAACATTTAATAACAGCAGAAATATTAGAAAATGTATCACTAAATAATAATGCTAAAACAATCTCTTATATTAATCTTCTTAGAGAAAATGGAATTTGTATATCCATAGATGACTTTGGTACAGGCTATTCTTCTCTTAGCCAAATATCTAATCTGTATTTTGATGAATTAAAAATTCCAAGAGAGTTTGTAATAGATGCAAGAACCCCTAGTAAATTAGCTGTTATTGAAGCAATATCTATATTAGCCAAAAAATTAAAGGTAATCTCTGTTATTGAAGGTGTGGAAAATTATGAGGACTTTAAATTATTTAGTAGTTTAGGATTTGATATTGTTCAAGGATACTATTTTTCTAAACCCTTAACTAAATCTGAAATAATAGATTATATAAAAGTTAATATTAATAACAAAATAAGCTAGTAACTAAGTAAGTTTTTCATATTTAAATAAAAAAGAAAAGGATATTATAGTTTTTTTATAATATCCTTTTTTGATATTCATATATAATCTCCTCTAAGCTAATAGTTGCGTATATAATTTAATTCTCCATTCTTTCTCATTTTCACAATCATTTCCCTTTCAATGTTAATTAAATATTTTAATGTATTGTTTGTAAATATTTGTAGAATAACATTCATAAAAATACTATAATTTATCTATAATTATCTTTAGGATGTATTTTAAATGGAAAATGTTAAATTAATGAATAAATCTAAAGATTTAGTACATTCTTTATATAATAGTCTTTCAAAATCAAAAGAAAATAATTTTGATGATATTAAAGAGGTCTTATTAAAAGTTTATACAAAGCTAGATTTATGTGATGAGAAAAATATTCCTTTAATAAATAGATTAGTTAACTATATATATTTTACAGCTTACACAAAAAAACTGACTTTTTCCTCTAATGAAGAGAATATAATAAGAGAGTTATCTGAGATAGGTAAATATGCTGGTTTAAATGGTGTATATCGTTCAGACTATGGAGATAAATCTCAATTTTAGATAAAAATTAAATTCTAATTCTTTCAATTGTAGTAAACAAAATTACACTACTTACTTAAATTCTAAATTAACTTTTATAGAGTATCCTAAGCTTTAATATATCTTGAAATCTCAATTAAATATGGTAAAATTAACAAGAAACTGAAATTATTGTAGTTAATACTATTGCTACTATAATATTTTCTTTAATTACAATTATAGAGTGCCACAAGACATTCTTTATATTTTCAAAAATTATAATCATTTAAGCTATATGATTAAATCTTAAATAACTTAGGAGCAATTATATGAATACCACTAAAATAGCTTTATTTGATGTAGATAAAACATTAATACATGGTGATTCCATGTTTTATTTACTTAAATACACAATAAAGAAAAAACCTTATTTATCCATTCATTTACCTATATTATTTATAAAATTATTAGGATATAAGGCTAAAATAATAACTACTACCAAAGCAAAAGAATCTATGTTTTATACCTTAAATTATCTCTGTGAAGGTGATTTAAGTGACTTTTTTAATACAATGATAAAACCTAAGATTTATAAAGATGCTTTGACTAAAATTAAAGATTTAAAAAGTAAAGGATATTATATATTATTGATTTCAGCATCTCCAGAATGTTACTTAAAATATTTTGAGGATGAAGATTTTATAGATGGTGTAATAGGAACTAAATTCGAATTTATAAATGGCAGATTTATAAACAAAATAAGTGGACTAAATTGTAAGGGTGAAGAAAAGGTAGAAAGAATAAATACATTTTTACAAGAACATGATTTGATAATTGATAAAGAAAATTCCGTTGCTTATTCTGACTCTTTATCAGATGCGCCAATGTTTAGTTTAGTTAAGAATGCATATCTTATTAATAGCGAAAATTCAAATCATGAATATGAAATATTAAAATGGAAGTAGGTAAGATTTTTGAAGAATAAAAATTTAAATAAAGGGATAATTTTAATATTTTTCTCCGCACTCTGTACTTCTTTCGGACAATTATTTTGGAAAATAGGGGTTGATTCTAATCTCTTTCTATTAATTATAGGTTTTGTCCTATATGGCATAGGAGCTCTTAGTATGATATTAGCCTTAAAGTTTGGAGATCTTTCAATAATACACCCTTTAATGTGCACAAGTTATATATTTGCATTAATTAATGGTAGCTTATTTCTAAAAGAACATATATCATTAGTTCAATTATTAGGAATTATAGTTATTATTACTGGAGTTATTTTTATAGCAAGAGGTAAATCTTATGAATAATATATATTTAGTTTTTCCCATAATGACATTCTTCGGTGCATTAGGTGGTTTCTTTTTTAAAAAAGGTGCAGAAAATGTAGATAACTTCTTATCTCTTATATTTAATTTCAAAATTTACATAGGTGGTTTTTTCTATGTAACAGCTGCTATTTTAAATATATTTGTACTTAAATATCTACCTTATAGCATTGTACTACCTCTTACTGCCATGACTTACATATGGACTATGATCTTAGCCAAAATAGCTTTAGGTGAAAAAATAACTAGTAATAAGATTATAGGTACAATATTAATAATTTTAGGTTCTCTACTAATAGCTATATAATAACCTATTTAGAAATTTTCTATAAAAATAAACTTCTTTATCAACCCTTTATTTTTATAGATAATTTCTTTATTTTTTGATTTTATAAATAATTTATGAGACTAATGAAATTTATAATAAAATATATGGATTGGAGACTTTTTGATGAAAAAAAATGTAGCGCTCAGTAGTTTTTTAAACATATCATTGAAATTTTTATTTCTTTTGATATTAGTAGAAAGCATTGTTCACAGAAATTTATACTATAAATTTTCAATTACTTCATTAATGCTTTCTATTATAGCAATAAGCTTAGTAATATTTGTGTATTTTTATTTAAAGAAAAATTATAGCAAAAAACTATTATTTATTATTCTTTTATCAGTAGGATTAATATTTCGAGTCTTATGGTTTCTAAATTTAGATAGTATTCCTGTAGGTGATTTTAACAGGATGTTTATATGTGCAGGTGAATTTTTAAATGGAAGTAACTATATGTTTAGAGGAACAAGTTACTTTGCAAGATTTCCACATATGACAGCAACAGTACTTTATTTTGCCATAATAAGAAATTTTTTTAGTAATCCCTTAATAGCTATCCGAATTATAAACATAGTACTTTCAATGTTTAACATAATTTTGCTTTATATGATTTCTAAAGAAATTTTTAAAGATGAAAAGAAAAGTTTTTGGGTTTTATTAATAAGTGCTTTATATCCACCTATGATATTATATAGCAATGTTTATTGTTCAGAAAACCTAGCTATGCCACTTTTATTGCTAAGTGTCCTTATGTTCTTTAAATCAATAAACAATAAACAAAATTTATTATACTTATGTCTATCTGGAATCTTTTTAAGCTTATCTCATTTATTTAGACCTAATGGATATGTTTTTATAATAGCTTACATAATGTATTTATTTCTTTATTTCAAAGAAAACATTACTGTTAAGCTTAAAAATATTCTAGTAGTATTAGTATCATTTATAGTTCCTTTTGTTTTATTTAGTACACTGCTTATTAAATTAAATATAACTGAATATCCTCTTTGGCATGGTACAGAACCACCAAGCATTTCTATGCTAAAAGGAACAAATATAGCTTCTGGTGGAAAGTGGAATGAAGAGGACTTTAAAGTTTTTCATGACTGTGATGAAAACTATGAAAAGGCTGATAAAAAGGCTAAAGAAATAATAAAAGACAGATTAATAAATACTCCTAAATTAGAGCTTGCTAAATTCTATGTTTCAAAATTTTCAAACTTCTGGAATAATGGAAGTTTTGCTGGTGATTACTGGTCTGAAGCTGGATTAGATGAAGCTTATAATAAGGAAGATTACCTAAAAATGCTAGGAAAAGAAAATGGAAATATGACTATAAGAATCAGTGAAGAAGGAGTATTCTATATTCAAAGTTTCTACATTATACTTCTTGCATTATCATATGTTGGATTATATAAAAATAAGTCAAAAAGAAAGAACTTAATTGATCTTCTTTATATACTTTTTGGTGGTATGTCACTACAGTTATTACTCATAGAAGCTCAAGACAGATATTCATATCCTTTATCATGGATATTTATAATTCTTGCCATGACTGCTTTTAATCCAAAAGAAAATGAGGAGGCGTTAGATTATGATTAAATACATAATCAAACTACTTAGACCAAATCAATGGATAAAGAATCTATTTATATTTGGCCCAATAATTTTTTCAAATAAATTTTTAAATATTGATATTCTAAAAAATAATATACTTACCTTTATAGCATTTTGCTTTATATCTTCCACAGTCTACATAATGAACGATATTGTAGATGTAGAAAATGATAGAAAGCACCCAAACAAATGTAAAAGACCTATAGCTAGCGGGAAAGTTAGTATTCCATTAGCAATATTAATTGGCATAATTCTTTGCATAACATCTTTAGCTATAGCCTTTAGCTTAAAAATTTCTATATTATTTATAATAATTGTTTATTTAATAAATAATATATTTTACTCATTTAAAATTAAAAATTTAGTTATTATAGATGTCTTCTCAATAGCATTAGGATTTATTTTTAGAGTATTAGCTGGTAGTTTTGCTACTGGTGTCCTTGCATCAGATTGGATAATTTTATGTACATTATTTTTATCTTTATTTTTAGGTTTTGGTAAAAGAAGAAATGAAGTTATTTTTTTAGGTGAAAATGCAAGTACTCATAGAAAAAATTTATCAAAATATAATTTAGAATTTTTAGATAAAGTAATTAATATTTCACTAACTTGTACAATAGTCTTTTATTCTATATATTGTATTTTAGGTACATCAATAAGATTTTTTATTTTTACAGACATATTGGTAATCTGGGGAACAATAAGATACTATTATTTAATGTATTCCAGTAGTGAAGGAGAAAGCCCTACTGATTTAGTGCTTAAAGATAAGCAATTAATCTATTTAATCTTAATATGGGGGATTTTTTGTATAATCTTACTTAACTTAAATAATTATAATTTTTATTATTAATATGAGCATTTAAAAACTATAGGAAGATTTGTTTTACACAAATCTTCCTAAAAAATTTAATTTTTTCTTTCCTTTATTGCTTTTTCTAAATCTTCATTGCTAAATACCATACGCACTTCAATTCTTCTATCTTTCTTTGTTTCTTCTATATTATATTCATCATATCCCCTATCTCTTTCTTCTTTAGAAGCATAGTTTTCAAACTCAGACATTCCTGAAGCTTTAAACTTTTCTCCATGAAGGTTTTCAAGCTCACTATCCTCTGGCATCATTTCATTTAAAAAGCTTATTGCTCTTTCAGTAGATAGCTCTCTTCCATGAATTGTGCTTCCTGCAAAATCTGTATGTCCTACAATCTCTATATAGTCTATTTTTTCTTTTATATCCTCATTAGATAGTAACTTAAAAAATATATCTCCAAGTTCAGAAGCTAATTTCTTTCCATCTTCCTTTAAAACTGAACTATCACTATCAAAGAAAGTTTCTGTTTTTATATCAATTTTTCCTTCTTCTCTGTTAAAATTCATTACCTCTTCATTAACTGCATATTGATTTAATTCTCCTTGAATTTTATCATAGACAGTTTCTCTTTCTACAGCTATATTATCTACAAAAATGCTTGAAATTCCTATTGAAGTAAGTAAGATAAAGAAAAAAACTAAGGTAACAGTAGTCATTATGTCAACAAAGGAAGGCCAATAAGAAGGTACTTCTTGTTCTGTCTTATACTTTCTTCTCCTAACCTTCATTTTTAACACCTACCAATCTCTTTACTATCTTTTTTCCACCCTGAATCTGCCTTTCCAATTTCCATATTCCTATTAGTACTCCTACTTAACTCCTCAGTTGCTAGGCTAATATCTCTTAGAGGAACATTTAATTTATCAACTATATTTGATGAAAGTTCTTGAGTTTCTCTTTGAAGAGCATAGTATATACCATTTGCAACTTCATTTTTCATATTTGAGACATTACTTGAAAATTTATTTATTCCTCTTTCAAATTCTCTATATCCATCATTTAATTTTGAAATTTGATTTGAAATAATTTTATTATTTCTGCTTTGCTCATCTTTTATAATATTAAATACATCATTAAAGGTATTATACCCTCTTCTCACCTCATTACTTTGAACCTCTAATCTCATACAAAGTTTATTTATCTCTCTCTTATTATCATTTATAGCCTTTGATAGTTCATTTACACTTTCCTCAAGTCTAGTAGATTTATTAAGGAATTTATTATTGGTTGAATTTACAGAATTACAAAACTCTGTGCTTACTCTACTAAACTTTTCTAAATCTTCCCCAAAGCTTTTTATAGGTGTTTTTATTCCCATAACTGAAACTCTAAAGTATGATACAATATTCTCTAAATCACTTATATGTTTATTCATTCCATTAAAGGTACTTGTCATATCTACGGTGTTTTTATTTATGCCTTCAACTAAATTATTTATTCTCTTGTTAAATAATTCATCTAACTTTATTGAAAAACTTCCTAAAGCTTTATTCATAAAATCAGTAAGTACATCTTTATCTGATTTTATATAAATAGAAAATAATATGTTATCTAAATAGTCTTCAAAAACATCATAGAAATCCTCTTTAGCTCTCTTTAAATTAATGTTTAAACAATTTAAGATGATAGAACCTATTACCCCTACAATACTTGTCCAAAAGGCACTAGACATACTTCCTAGAGGCATATTCATACTTCTTGAGAAATCAGCCATGCTCTGTGTTCCAGAGGATAATATACCTGTTGTTGTCATAATAGCTACAGTAAGCCCTAAAAATGTACCTATAAGACCTAAGGCTATTGAAATAGATGGCAGTATATTTGCAATATTTTCTTCTTTTAATATTCTCTTTTCTATATTCTTTTGAATTATTACCTCTGTATTGATATTATATGTTCCTTTAATAGCACTCTTTCTAAAATCATCTGCCATTGCCTTTAACTCTGAATTAAGAAATTTAAGTTCCTTTTGATCTTCATTATTTGAAACATTAATCCACTCACTCTCATTAAAAGCATTTAAAAGATTCTCATACTTTTTCTTAACCCTCATATTGTAGATAAATCCTAGGCATATAACTATTAAAATTAATGTAACCCCAATATACCCTAGAATATTTTGAGTTAAAAAAGATTTTAATATGTTGCTTATTGTACTCATTATAAAAAATTCTCCTCCCCTATTAATTAATCTTTATATGAAATATATGATTACAAATAGATTTTTATAATGAATTTCCATAATAAATAAAATAAAAAAGCCTTATGAATACTCAAGTTACCCTTGATTTCATAAGACTTAATTTTAAATATTTCTTAAACTATAAACTATCTATATAAAGAATAAAGGCTGAAGAAATTATTCTCCAACCAAATCCAAAATAAATACTAACACGCTATAAGTATTTACTATATGTAGACAGTATCATATTCTGGTTAAAAATTCAATAAAATCTACATATTTTTCTCTATTCTTTAAAAATTTTTATCATTTTATTGAATAAACTGGCTGTAACACCATAAAAAATCATAAAAATCTGCCTATTTCTCTTGTCTTAACTTTAGAAATTAAATAAATTTATATTTCATTAAAGCTCTGTTTCCATAAATCTAATTCTTCTAAATGCTCATCAATTAAAGAATCTTTTATGTACTTAACTCGCTTTCCCTCTGCACTTCTATATTTAGTTTCACATATCTTTACTAAAAACTGCATTATTCCATCATAACATTTCATAACGTTTCCTATTCTATAGCTACGCTTCTCTATATTGCAATCCCCATATATTAGCCTGCTGCTTTGTATCATAGGTATGAAATCTCTAAACCGTTCCTCTATTGCTTCCCCTAAATTAGTTGCAGAACATATTAATTTATAAATTCTTATTAATTTAAGTTTATCATCCTGTGCACATTGTGATATCTTTTTCATTTCATCTCTTGCAGATTGTATTTCCATAGTTTCTTCATCTAAATTTTTATTTATTTTGTTTATCTTAAAGACCTTAATAAAAGGATTCTTTATATTTTTTATAATAGACTTTTCATCATAATCTATCAGTAGCAGTTCTTTAATAGGTCGTATATTATAATCATTTATTATATATTCACTACTGACTTCTTCTCCTAAAGTAGCTTTTATACTTTGTCTTTCTAAAATACTCATATTCTTAGCATATTTAGGTACTAGTGTTTCTAATATATATATTTTTTCTTCGTTTATTTTGTTAACTAAATGCTTTATGTCCCTATTTTCATTCTTTAACTCTTCATTATATTTTTCTTTTTCACCATAAAATAATTTCTGAAGTTCTAAAGCCCTATTATATGCCTCGTCAAAACCTTTGGTAAACATTTCTCCTCCTGAATAAAAAATTAAAACTAATATACGTCCCTATATTTATTATATATCACAAAAGAGAAAGTTCTAAGTACTTATAACAATTTAAATATAATAAATATTTAATTTCCTTGACTTTAATTATATATTAACGTATAGTTAAAGAGTAGTAGATACAATTTAATGACGCGGGATGGAGCAGCTGGTAGCTCGTCGGGCTCATAACCCGAAGGTCGTAGGTTCAAGTCCTGCTCCCGCAACCACAAAAGGTTCTGTAAAACAGAACCTTTTTTTATTTTTATTATAATATATGTCTAAAAAAGCTATATCAAAACAAATTATTAAAATAAAGTTTTGATATAGCTTATTTTTTAAATCTAACTATATTTATTTTTCTAATCTTTTTAAATCTCTTCTAATATCTTTTTTTAATTCCTTGTATTGTTTTTTGTACTCTATAGCCTCTTTCTTTAATTCTCTTATCCATTTTTCAGCTATTTGTTCCTCATGAGTTTTAAAGTGCTCATATTTCTTATACTCTTTTAAAGCCTCTTTTATTTTTTTATCTAACTCTTTAGAATCAATTAAATCCTCGCATTCCTTACCAGTTAGATCCTCATACTCTCTATAAACTTCATATAAAGCTTTCATAGCTTCTCTTTTAACTTTTTCACCTTTTAAATTATTTAATAATTTTTTTAATATATTTTTATGTTCTGCTAGCTCTTCATCCTCACCATCTTCAGCTAAAGCAAGTAACATCTCTAATTTCTTTTTAGTATAATCTAATGTAGTATCCTCTAAGGCATCTTCTATTCCATATTGTTTAAGAAATTTTCTAAATTCTTTCATATCTGCTGCATCATTAAATGGTATAAATTCTTCTACTTCAATATCTATTATTTCTTTACTCATTTGTATTACCTCCTAAGATAAATACAAATACTATAGTTTCAATGTAGACTTTCTCTACACTCAAGCCTTAGTATTTATATAATTATTTATTAATTATAATAATACTAAGACTGTTTCTTTTAAAGGATTATAATCACTAGTTATTAATCTCTCTATTTTAATCATTAAAAATCTTACTTTTTTTATATTTTCAATCCATACCTTTAAAAATAATTTAATAATAAATATGCTTTCTTAAATTATTTTTAAGTTCTACACATTTGCCTTTACATTTAAATCTACACTTTTAGATTTATTATTAAAGACAACTTTCAATAAAATAGGGGTTACTATAGTTGTAACCACGACCACTATTACTACTGGGGCTAAAAATTCTGGCAGCATAAGTCCCATTGCAATTCCTTTATTTGCAACTATAAGTGCCACCTCACCCCTTGATATCATTCCTGTTCCTATTTGAATAGCTTCCCTATTACTATACTTACATAGTTTAGCTCCTAAGGCGCATCCAAAAACCTTGCTTAATATAGCTACTAAAAGTAATAATATTGCAAATATGAAAATAGTTTTTGTCATAGCTGTTAATTGAACCTTTATACCTATGCTAGCAAAAAATATAGGAGATAATAACATATATGACAAGGTTTCAAATCTTGAATTTAAATATTTACTTCTATTTGAATCAGATATTACTAAACCTGCTATAAAAGCTCCTGTTATATCTGCAACCCCAAAGAATTCCTCAGCACAAAAAGATAATAATAAACAAAATACAAAGGCTATTATTACAAATCTTCTTAAATCTCTCTGATATCTTTCATCTAATTTTATAAATGCCCAGTGGAATAGATATCCTGCAAATCCAGCAAAAATAAAGAACATAACTATTTTAGCTAAAACTATTATTACATTAATTGATGGATCTGCTAAGCTAGTTGTTATGGTTAAGGCTATTATTCCTAAGATATCATCAATAATAGCCGCTCCTAGTATTGCATTTCCTGCCCTTGTGTTTAATTTTCCCATTTCCTTTAAAGTTTCTACAGTAATACTAACTGAAGTGGCTGTTAATATAATTCCTATAAATACATTTTGCAATATTGTATTAACATCATTTCCCTTATTAAATATACTTGCAATAAAAAATCCTCCTGCAAGAGGAATTATTACTCCAAGTACAGCTATTATAAATGATGCTTTACCAGTTTTCTTTAATTGATTAATATCAGTTTCTAAGCCAGCTGTAAACATAAGTACTATAACACCTAATTCTGCAAGCTTTTGAATAAATTCTGTCTCAGATAAAACATTTAAAACAGCAGGTCCCAAAATAACCCCAGCTACTAAAGCCCCAACAACCTGTGGCATTCTAACCTTTTTAGTTATTAATCCAAATAGTTTAGTACTAATAAGAATAAGTGCTAAATCAAATAAAAACTCATAAGATAGCATTACAAATCCTCCCACTCAAAATATACATTAATTTACATTATAGTTTTATTTTGTAATTTTTTCAATCCTATTTATAACTAAATTCTTTAATATATTGATTTTATATAAGTATTAATACACCCTAAATTATTTATATTATTAATAGGGAAAATTTTACTTTACTTATTCTAATAATCAAAAATATGAAATTTACTCTTTAACAATAAAATTAATATAGTACAATTAATAAGTAACCTTTTATGCTAAAATTAAAATTGCTGCTAAATTCTAATAAAGGGGGAATAAACAGTTATGAAAATTTTAGTTGTAGATGATGAAGTAAGTATTTTACAACTCATAAAAATGAACTTAGAAATAGAAGGTCATGTTCCTATAACGGCTGAGAATGCTTTAGATGCATTAGAATTAGTAATAAAAGAAAAGCCAGATATAATAATTTTAGATGCTATGTTACCTGATATAAGTGGATTTAATTTAATCCCTAAAATAAAAAATATTGATGATATACCTATAATAATGCTAACTGCAAAAAGTGATATAAATGATAAGCTTTTAGGGTTACAATTAGGTGCTGATGATTATATAACAAAACCATTTAATAGCACTGAACTAATTTTAAGAATAAATATAGTTGGCAAACATATTTCAAGTGATTCAAAGAAAAAAGTAAAGGATTTAACCGTTGGAGATTTAACCTTACTATTAGATGAAAGAAAGGCTCTTATTAAATCTGAATATATAAACTTAACCTTTAAAGAATTTGAAGTACTAAGATGCCTTTGCCAAAATAAAAATAAAGTTTTTTCAAGGGAAGAACTTCTAAATAAAGTTTGGGGATATGATTTTGAAGGAACAACTAGGGCTGTGGATATTCTAATTCAAAGACTTAGAAAAAAATTAGGTCCCTGTCAAAATTACATAAAAACCTTATATAAGGCTGGTTATAAACTAGATGAAAAATAATAAAATACAAATAAATTTAAACTTAAAACAAAAAATTATTTTAACTAATTTATTAATATTAGCTCCTATAATAATTTTTATCTTCATAATAACCTATAACGCTTTAAGTAAAAATTTAATAAATAACTCTATTGAATATTTACTTGATAAAAGTAGAACAACAGAATCATATATACTTAATCTACTTTCATCAAATGATTCTGGAGATAAAGAAGATATTATTAGAGATAATGCTCCATTTATAGCTTCAACACTTAGTGAAAAATATAATGTGAGAATACAAATAATTAGTAATTCAGCCCAAATAATATATGATTCTTCCTCAGATGAAGTCTCATTATTTGGTTCAGATATAAATGAAGCCTTAGATGGGCAGACTGCTTACATAGTAGAAAAAATAGATAACGTACCTACTCTATTCCTTTCTAGTCCAATATTTTATAAAGGAAAGGAATATGGTGCAATTAGGCTCATATTAATAAATACAGAAGCCTATGAGATTTTAAGAAATACCTTAACCATATTTATTATAAGTGGTTTAATAGCCATAGTAATTGCCATCTTTTTAATAAATACTTTTGCTAAAGAACTAGTTAGTCCTTTAATGATTTTAAAGCAAAAATCTAAAAATATTTCTGAAGGAAAATTTAAAGAGGAATTGCATATAACAAGTGGAGATGAGGTTGAAGACTTGGCAAACACCTTTAACATAATGAGTGAAAACCTTGATAAATATATAAATGAGATAAAGTCAGCTAAGCTTCACCAAAAAAAGTTTTTTGATAATGTATCTCATGAATTCAAAACCCCACTTACTGCCATAATTGGCTTCTCTGAAATAATTCCTAAGTTAAATGATAAGGAGAAAATAGTTCAAAGTTCAGCTCTTATAGAGAAAGAAGGAAAAAGACTTTTAAATTTAGTAGAAGAAATACTTCTTTTAGCTAAAAGTAATAAGAATACCTTTGAAATTGAATACACCTATATAGATGTTAAATCCTTAATAGATGATTGTCTAAAAATATTAAAAATAAAACTTGATAATTATGATATTAAGGTTTATAGAAATTATGAATCCTTTTTCATATATGGAGACCATGATAAAACAAAACAAGTCTTCATAAATATAATAGATAACGCCATAAAATACAGTGGTTGTGAAACTCTTAATATATCAACAAAGAGATCTACAAATAAAATGGAGGTTATTATAGAAGATGATGGCACAGGTTTTATAATTAAAGATGAGTATGTTAATCCTAAAGGAAATGGACTTGGAATAAAAATATGTAAAGATATAATGCAAAGTCAAAACTATGGTTTTAATATAGAAAGTGAATTAGATGTTGGTACTAAGGTTACACTCTCCTTCTCTATTGGTAAAAATAATGAGACTAAGGAGGGGGATTTTAATGAGTAAAAATTTTAAAAACACACTTGCTATTTACTTATTTTTCATAGTAATAATACTTGCTACCTATATCTATTATTCTAGTAATATATATGACTCATTAACAGTTGTTAAAAGTTCACAAGAGAATAAGGGAGATTTAAATATTAAAATACCTGATAAAATAATACTTTCAAACCCTTATTTAGGAACTACAGTAATATCAAATAAATCTGAACTTAATGAATTGCTTCAGTATTTTAATAAAATATGCCTTACTAACTCAACTAAAGAAAATGCTTTACCCTTAGAAAACACCTTATTTATATCTGGTGAAATTCATTATTTAAATGGAGATAAAACTCCCTTTGAAATATCAAACATATTAAAATTAGACGGTGAAAGTTATTCTAATAACTCCTCTTTAATAAATATGCTTAGAAATAATCTAAAGGATGCATTTTATACTGTTAACAACCTTGAATCCATATTATCAAGTCCTGATAATCTAATAACCTATAAAGAGGATGGAACTATGAAAAATCTATCAAAGGATTCTAAATCTCTTTTATTAGAGGACTTTAAGTCCTTAAGACTTATGAATGATAATAAGGATTTTTTAAAAACTGATTTAAGTGAAATACCTAAACATCATTTAACTTTATATAGATATGCTAAAGAAGGAGATATCTCCAATAATACTTTTTATATAGATGTTTATAAGGACTATGTGATTATACAATATCTAGGTGATGAAAATGGTAAAAATATTTATTTAAAGGGGAATTTAAATGAAGAAATTTTTAAATAAAAAAATCACCATAATATTAACTATTATAATTCTACTATTAATAGCCAAATTACATATTATAAAAAAAGAAAAGGCTTTAAGTACATCTAACATGAACCATATAGTTGTTTATGGCTCTCTTAGAGAGGAAGAGGGAAAATATCTTCTTGAAAAATTTAAAAATGAATATGATTGTACTTATGAATATATAAAGCTTCCAACGGAAGAAGCTGTTCAAAGAATATTAGACACCAGGGATAATCCTCAAGGAGATATTTTTATTGGTGGAAGCTGTGATGGATATGAAATTTTGAAAAAGTATGATGCCTTAGAAGAATATAACTCTCCCTGGGCCAATAATATTCCTGCAAAATACAAGGATTTAAGAGGATATTGGACTGGTTTTCAAATAACTCCACTATCAATAGGAATAAACAAATCTCTATGGCAAACACATTTTGGAGATTCTGTTCCCTACCCTAAGAAAATTGAGGACTTATTAAATCCAGAATTTAAGGATAAAATAATACTTCCTAATCCTCAAACCTCTGGTACAGGATATACCTTAATGGCATCACTTTACCAGGAGCTAGGAAAAGAAAAGTTTGAAACATTTATAGCTAAGCTTAATGACAATGTATCCTCTTCAACCATAAGTGGATTTAACTCAATTCAAAGGGTTGCCTCTGGGGAATATCTTATAACGGTTAACTTTCTAAGTGACCAATTAATAGCTAATAGATCTTCAGACAATATAATTAGCATAGTCCCTGAAAATGCTGGTTGGAATGTAGACTCTATAGCTTTAATAAAGAATTCTAAGCATGAAAAAATAGCTAAAAGCTTTATAGACTTTGTATTATCAAAGGAAACCTCAAGTGACTTATCAAAGTTCTCTAAGGCTATTTCTACTAAGAACTTTGACACAAATCAATTTAAAATATATGATAAATATAATTTCTATCTCGCTGCTGAAGATAGGGAAAAAATAATGCAAATACTCTATAAAAATAAAGAGTAATTTAAATAATAATAACTTATATGTAAGTGAAATTTATTTAATAAACATCATAGGATTAAAATTAATTAAAATCTCTTAAATGTTACATTTATGAAACATTTAAGAGATTTTGTTGTTTAATTCTTATTTTATTATTAATAAGTAAACTGTTTTTTGAAAACATTAACACGTATAACACATATAACTAGGAGGATTATAGAATGTTTGGATTTTTTAGCCCAGCTCCAGCAATACCTAGACTTCCAAAAGATAAGGTATCATCAGCATACAAAGCATATCGTATTCGTATGTTCCTTATGATATTTATTGGATATACAGGTTACTACTTAGTTAGAAAAAACTTTGCTGTAGCATCACCATATTTAATTGATAACTATGGATTTTCAAAAACACAAATCGGACTTATAAGTATGGGACTTGCTGTATCTTACGGTTTAAGTAAGTTCATTTTAGGAAATTTATCAGACAAATCAAACGTAAAGAAATTTATATGTTTTGGACTTATTGCATCATCAGTATTAAGTGTTCTAATGGGATTTGCTCGTACAGTTCCAATATTCTTAATACTTATGGTATTTAACGGATTCTTCCAAGGTATGGGAGCTCCACCATGTTCAATAGTATTAGGTAAATGGTTCTCTCAAAAAGAAAGAGGACTTAAAATGGGAATATGGAATACTTCTCATAATATAGGTGGAGGTTTAATCGCCCCTATAGCAACTTTATGTTTATTAGTATTTGGACAAAATCATTTCCAATCAATATTCTTTGTACCAGCAATAATATGTACAATAGTAGCTTTATTCTGTTATGTAATTGGAGCTGATACTCCAGCATCTGTTGGATTACCTCCAGTTGAAGAATATAGAAATGATTATCCTGAAGTTAAGGCTGAGGTTAATCCAACAACTTTATCTTCAAAAGAAATAATGGTTAAATATGTTCTTAAAAATAAATATGTTTGGTACTTAGCACTAGCTAATATATTTGTTTATTTAATAAGACAAGGTGTTGTTAACTGGATTCCTATATACTTAAAAGAATCAAAAGGATTCTCTGCTGCTAATGCAAACTGGGCAATGTTCTTATTTGAATATGCTGCAATACCAGCATCAATATTACTTGGATGGCTTTCAGACGTTGTATTCAAAGGAAAGCGTGCTCCACTTAGTATCTTATGTATGATCGGTGTTATATTTGCTACAGTAGCTTACTGGCAAACAAGCAGTACATTAGTAACAATGATTTCTGTTGCATTTATAGGATGCTTCATATACGGACCTCAATTATTAATAGGAATGAACTTAATAGACGTTGTACCTAACTTCGCTGTTGGTTCTGCTACAGGTTTCTCAGGACTTTGCGGATACCTTCTTGGTGAATTCATGGCTGACTTCGTTTTAGGTATGATAGCTGATAGCTTTGGATGGAACGGTGCATTCATATTTATCATAGTAGGTGCATTCATTGCATTACTTCTTTTAGCTTTAACTTTAAAGATAAAGAAAAATCCACAAGTTGAAGATAAGATAGCTTAATATTTTAATCACAATATAACTAAATATATACATATATAAATCAGATAAAGGAAACTAGGAGGCTCCCCCTTTCTAGTTTCCTTTTTTATTATAGAAATTAAAACTTATAAATATTTTTAGAGAATCACTGCTTTTATCTTAAAATATATAAATTTTATTATCTTATATGCTTTAAAGTACTTACTGGATGTCCCTTTAAAAGTTTATTTCCATCAGTATATCCTTCTTCTCTTCCTTCTAATTCTTTAATTAATATTTTTCTTAAGTAATCTATTCTCTCTTTATACTCTTCTGAATTTATAAGGTTAGTAAGCTCCTTTGGATCTTTCTCCAAATCAAAATATTGCTCTTCCCCTCTTTGAGAAAACCACAAAAACTTATCTTTTTTTGTTACAATGTAGTGGTTAGAATCCTCTCCAAAGGAATGCTCTCCATGAATATATTCTCTCCAAGTAGAATTTCTTTCCTCTATTAAATCCTTAAGGCTTAATCCTTCTACTGAATCAGGTATAGAAATATGAGCAAAATCTAATAAAGTTGGCATAATATCTCTTAACTCTAAAACTTCATCAAATACTTTTCCTTTTTTCCCTTTTAATAAGTTTCCTGGGTCATAAATAAAAAATGGAACTCTTGCACTTCCTTCATAAGGAATTCCCTTTCTAAACCAATTATGCTCTCCCATCATATCTCCATGATCAGAAACAAATAAGAATATTGTATTATTTAATTCTCCATACTCTGATAAGGCTATTAAAAATCTCCCTATTTGATGATCAATATGAGTTATTGACCCATAATAAGCAGCTTTAGCTCTTTTTAATGCCTTCTTATTAATTATTCCTTTTACACAATTTATATCTTTTCCTCTATTTTCTTTATCCTCTTTATTAGCCCACTCTCCCATTAAAGGTTCTGGTAAATCCTCATCCTTATACATATCAAAATAAAACTTTGGTGGATCCAAAGGTGAATGTGGTCTAACAAAGGACATCTTTAAAAAGAATGGCTTACTCGGATCTCTTCTTCTTAAAAAATCTATTGATTCATTAACCACCCAATTTGTAGGATGTAAGTTTTCCTCATATCCCCAAGGTCTAGATACCCATGAATTGCAATCAAGTCCTATATCTATTAAATCAACATTATGCCCTTTCTTTTCTCTAAACCACTTTAAATAATCATCACATTGCTCAATTTGAGTAGATGCCTTTCCTTCTTTATTTCTGGCAAAGTGTAAATACCCATCATGTAACATAATATTATGAAATCCACAAAGATTTCTCTCTGGATAAACATGCATTTTCCCAATACATTGAGTATGATAACCAGCTTTTGAAAGTTCTGAAGCTATGGTATTTTTATAATTCCATGAAACTCCATCTTCATATCCAACTCTTCCATGAGATTTTTGGCTCATACCTGTTAAAATAGCTGCCCTAGATGCAATACAACTTGGAACTGCTGTATAAGCATTTTCAAAGTTATATCCTTCAGTGGCCATCATATCTAAGTTTGGAGTTTCTATAAATTCATTTCCATTAACCCCTAGACAATCTCCTCTCATCTGGTCAACCATAATTAAAACAATATTTGGCTTCATATTTAATCTCCCCCCAATTTTTCTCTTCATTTATACCAATTTAAATATATTATAACTTTTTCATTCTAAAATGTAGATTGTCTATTTTTACATATTTATTTATTATTTTTAGGCTCCTTTTAAACAAAGCCCACTTTTAAAATATCTATAATGAATATCTTCCTATTAAAGTTTCCACCAAATAAAATATACTCATCTTATAATAATTACTCTCTTAAATAAAAAAAGATTATATCAAAACTTAAAAATAAAACATATAAACAATATATTTATAAATTTTATATACAGATTTTGATACAACCCTTTAATTTTATCCTATTTATTTTCCTCTAATAATTTTTTTATTTCTAATCTGCAAGCAAAACAGCCATAAGTGTTGGCACCTGTCTCTTTTTTTACTTTTTCATAGGTATCTGCTCCATTTTTTATTGCTTCTATTATTGTTCCCTCTGATACCTTTTTGCATCTACATACAATTCTATCTTTATCTATATTACCCATTCTAAAAATCTCCTTAAGTTAAAAATATATTTTTAGCTTACCACATAAATCTTCAATATATAAATAAAAAGATGCATCCAAACAAGAAATATTTTCCCTGTTTAGATACATCTCTTTTTTTGCAAAACTATTTAAATATATGTCTTATATATTCCTTTGGATTATATATAAGTATTCTAGGTCCTGAAAACTTCATTACCTCTTTAACTTTTTCTCTCATATCTTTTTTATAACAATGAATAGGGCACTTTTTACAAGAACTTTTTTCATTTCCGAACTTACAATAAGTTAATCTCTTATAAGCATATTCTTCTAACTCTCTACATTCATTACAAATTTCCCCATTTGAACTTCCATGTTTCTTCTTGCAATAAAGCTTTATCATTAATGTTATTATCTCTTTTTCTTTATCTATTCTGTTCAACAACCTCACCTACTTTTACGGTTTTAATTCTAAAGATAAAATAATAGAATTTAAACATCATTAATATTACTATAAATATTTTTAGATGAATACTCTTTGATAATATCAATGGAAATAATAACATAATATCAGCTGTAAGTAGTATAGTTAATTTAGTTTTTAAAGTCATAGACCTATTTTTTTCAAAGCTTTCTAAGTGATTTTTATATATCTTTGTCCCTTTGAACCACTTATCAAACTTGTCTGATCCTTTAACAAAACAGAATGCTGTTAATAATAAAAATGGTGTAGTAGGTAATATAGGTAAGATTATTCCTATTAACCCTAATCCTAAGGAAATAAAACCTAAAATAACATAAAATATCTTAAGCAAGCTCATGTTTCACCTCTTCACATTGAATTAAATTTCCCTTATTAATTCTAAATACCTTTTCACATACCCTAGTTGTAGACTTTCTATGAGTTATAAGTATAAGTGTTTTATCTTTTAAATATGTTCTTATAGACTTTAAGATTATTCCTTCATTTAAAGTATCTAAGTTACTTGTAGGTTCATCTAGAATTACTATTTCACTTTCTCTTAAGAATACTCTAGCTAGTCCAATTCTTTGTTTTTCTCCTGAAGATAAGTTTCCTCCTAATTCTCCTACTTTTGTTTTATATCCATCCTCTAAGCCCATAATAAACTCATGTATTCCCGCTTTCTTTGCAGCTTCTTTTACTTCATCTAAAGTTGCATCTAGCTTTCCTATTTTAATATTGTCTTCAATACTCATATTAAATAGACTTGTTTCTTGTCCCATTAAGGCCATTTTCTTTCTTAACTCTTTTGTCTGAATCTCTTTTACACTCTTATTTCCTAGGCTAATTTCACCCTTTGTAACATCCCAGAATCTCATAAGTAATTTTACAAAAGTACTCTTTCCAGTTCCACTTTCTCCAATTACAGCAATCTTATCACCTAATTTTATATCTATATTTACATCTTTTAATACATTTTCTTTTCCTTTATATGCAAAAGAAACATCCTTATACTCTATGTTGTTTCCAACTTTCATTCCTTCTCCTAAAACTTCTTCTACAGAAGGCTTTTCATCTAAGATATTAAAAATTCTTTGAGCTGAAGCAAAAGTTAAAAGAAGATTGTTAGATAAATTACTTAAGGCTACAACAGGACCAAAGGAAGATGCTATTAAAGTAACCACAATTATTAACTCTCCTATTGTCATAGTTCCTTTTAAAACCTCTAAATAAGCAACATATAAAGCAATAAGTATTGTTAACATTATGATTAAATCACTAAAGGCTCTTATTATTCCCTCATGTTTTTTTATAACCTTTTGCTTCTCATTTAATTCTTCAGAGAATTTTTTTATATTCCCTCTTCTTTCATTACCATTGTTGAAAATTAAAACCTCTTTAATTCCTCTAAGAGAATCTAAAATATAAGAATTTGTTTTTCCGAATGCTTCTCTATATTGAACACCAGCTTCTTTTCCAAAGCTACTACTAATATAAGGAACTCCAAAACCTATTAGTATATAACCAATTATTCCAACTATACCCACCTTTACATTTATACTTAAAAGTATTAATCCCATTATGGTGTTAGTTATAATCGCTATACTTATTGGTGCTATAGTATGAGCATAAAAAACTTCTAAAAGTTCAATGTCAGAAGTTATCATAGAAATTAAATTTCCCTTTTCCATTCCCTCTAATTTAGCTGGAGCAAGTTTTCTAAGAGCTGAAAATACTTTATCTCTTAATATAACTAATATTTTAAAAGCTATATAGTGCCCACTTAATTGTTCCCCATATCTTAAAGGTCCTCTTAATATTCCAAGTACTATCATTAAAATAAGAGCTGTCTTAAATGAAAAACTTATAGTACTATCTATTAAACTTGATATTGCTACACTTCCAAATACAGTTATTCCTATAGCTGCTAAAAATCCTAAAACTCCCATAAATACTGTTATAAACATTACAGGGGCAAGAGGCTTAAGCTCAACTATAAGCCTTTTCATTATTGAAAAACCTGATTTTCTCATTTATATAACACCTCCTACTTCTAATTCATTTTGATAATTTACCATACCATAATACTTGTTCTTTCTTTCCATAAGATCCTTATGGCTTCCCTCTTCAACTAGAACTCCTTTATCTAGCATATAAATTCTATCTGCATTTTTAACATTAGCAAGTCTATGAGAAATAACTATTACTGTTTTCTCTTTTGATATTTCATTTATAGATTTCCAAATCATATTTTCACTTTCAACATCAATATTTGAAGTTGCTTCATCAAAGATTATTACTTCTCTATTTGCTAATATAGTTCTAGCTAAAGCAAGTCTTTGCTTTTGTCCTCCTGAAAGCTTTGATCCACCTTCACCAACTTCTAAATCTAATTTTTCCTTTTTAGAATTCACAAAGTCTAAAAGGTTAGCCTTTTTTAAAGCATAATTTATCTCTTCTAAAGTTGCATCCTTCTTAGCTATTAATAAGTTATCCCTAACTGTTCCATTAAATATATAACTGTTAGTTGATATTATGGATACCCTATTATAAAGCTTTGAAAAATCTATATTATTTATATCAGCTCCATTTAAAGTTATCTTTCCTTTTGAAGCCTTATAGTTGTTTAAAATCAATGAAGCTATAGTACTTTTTCCACTTCCACTTTCACCAACTATTGCTACATATTCTCCTTTATTTATTGATAAAGATATATCTTTTAAAACTTCTCTTTTTCCATCATAAGAGAAACTTACATTACAAAGAGAGATATTTGATATTTCATTAAGATTACTATCTGAAGAAACCTTGCTTTCATCAGCTTCTAAAACTTTGAAAATTCTATCTGCAGCAGCTATTCCATTCATAGCAATGTGGAAATATGATCCTAATAATCTAAGAGGTATGAAAAATTCTGCTGATATTAATAAAATTACTATCATTCCTCCAAGACTTACTGTTCCAGCTCTAAATTGTAATAAAGCAACTATACTTCCAAGGGCAGCTCCTCCAAAAGCAATTAAATCCATAACATTTATTGAGTTTAATTGCATACTTAAAACTTTCATAGTTATCTTTCTAAAGCTTTCAGCCTCTTCATTCATAAGTTCATGTCTTTCATTATCCACATCAAAAACCTTTAATGTTGTAAGCCCTTGAAGGTTTTCTAAGAATGTGTTTCCTAAATCTGAATACTGTCCCCAATATTCCTTTAATATTTTCTTTGCTATTTTCATAATTAATATTATTGATATTGGTATTAAAGGCAGACAAAGTATAAATACTAAAGCCGCTTTAAATGAAATAAATGCTAAAGCACAAAATAAAGTTAAAGGAGCTAAAATAGAATATATTAACTGAGGTAAGTACTTACTAAAATAAACCTCTAAAGCCTCTACCCCTTCAACGGCCATTTGAACAATTGAAGATGTAGAATCCACCTTATCATATCTCATTCCAAGTTTTAAAAGCTTCTCATATATCTTATCTCTAAGAGTAATCTTAACCATCTCTGAAGATTTATATGAGAAGTGTCCACTTAATAAATTCACACAAAATCTTACCCCTAAAAGAGCAGCTAAAATTAATATTTTTTTATTTAAGTTTTCAATATTCCCTAAACTAAAAAGTTCCTGAATGCTAAATCCAATAACTATTATTGTCATCAGATTACAAATTACAGAAATCCAATTCATTAAAACAGTTAAACCTATGTATTTCTTAGATTCCTTACACAAGTTTAAAAGCCTCTTGTCTATCATCATAATTCCTACACCATCTTTCTGAAGTTTATAAAATTCATTTAACAAATAGTTTTTGGTATAAAATAAGTCTCTCCAGTTTCCTTACATTTGTTAATAACACCATTAACCTTATAAACTTCCTTTAATAAATTTTCATCTATTACATTCTCTGATTTTCCCTCTTTTACAATTTTTCCATCTTTCATGACAACAATATTATGACTATATTTAATTGCTTGATTTATATCATGTAAAACCATAACAACAGTTAGCCCATTATCCTTATTTAACTTTTTTACAATCTCTAATATTTCTATTTGATGAAAAATATCTAAATAAGTTGTTGGCTCATCTAAAAATAAAATTTTAGGCTTTTGAGCTAAAGCCATTGATATAAAAGCTCTTTGTCTTTCTCCACCTGATAAATTCATAACTCCCTTATGTTTTAAATCATCAAGTCCTGTACATTCTAAAGCCCATTTAATTATGTTTTTATCTTCCTTGTTGTTACTTTTAAAATATCCTTTATGAGGATATCTACCATAGGCAACAAGCTCCTCAACCTTTATATCCTTTGGCACACTATTTTGTTGATGGACAGTTGCTAAAACCTTTGCTATATCCTTATATTTAAGATTGTTCATGTTTATATCCCCCAAATAAACATGTCCAGTTTTACTTTTATTCAAAGCACATAATAGACTTAGCAAAGTTGATTTTCCACTTCCATTAGGGCCAATAATAGTTGTTATTTCTCCCTCTTTTATATCTATATTTAAATCATTAATGATATTTTTTTCTCCCTTGTAATTGAATGATAATTTTTTCCCTCTAATCATCTACATATCACTCCTTCTTAGTAGATATAAGAAGAACGGTGCTCCAATAACTGCCATAATTATTCCTGCTGGTATTTCATATGGCTTTACTAGCATTCTTCCTATTGTATCTGCAAGTAAGACTAATGCTCCTCCAACAAATATTGAAAAAGGAATCAAATATCTATGATCAGATCCAATTAATATTCTACAAATATGTGGTACAACTAATCCAACAAAGGAAATAATACCTACAATAGCCGTTGATACACTCCCTAAAAATACAGCTACCACTGTTATAAGAATCATTTGTAAATCTGAATTAAAACCTAAACTTTTTGCATTTTTATTTCCTAAAACTATAACATTACATGATTTAGCTAAAATTAATGCAAAACCCATTCCTATTATTGAATATAAAAATAAAATTTTAACTTCATCCCATGAAGTGGCAGCTAAGCTTCCACTTATCCAAGATTGTATATTTCCTGCACCTATGCCACTACCTATAGTTAATATTTGTGATAACCCTCCTAAAAGAGCATTTATAGCAGCCCCTGCAAGGACAATCCTCATAGTATCTAACTCTTTTTTATAAGCCATTAAATATACAACTATACAAGAAACAAGCCCTCCAAAGAAACCTACTATTGGTCTTATTGATCCTGAAGCTGGCATAAATATTATGAATATTAATGATACTAGGCATGCTCCAGAAGATATTCCTGTTACTTGAGGATCAGCCAAGGGATTTCTTATTACTGCCTGAAGTAATACCCCTGCCAAGGCAAGATTTCCTCCAACTAAAGCAGCTATAATGACTCTCGGCATCCTTAAATCTTTTATTATTCCTATATTTCCTTCATTACTTCCACTTAAAAGACCTTTTATTAGTTCACCAAAACTTATATCAATACTTCCTAGCTTTAAAGAAACTATCATTAAAATTAAAACTATTAATATTGATAAACCTATATATAAGCTTTTTAACTTATTATTTTTCACCATATATTATTTCACCTAACTTATCTAAAGATTCTGTTACTTTTAGGTTTGCACTCATACCAAAGTACCCATTTTCTAAGTAATAGACCTTTCCTTCTTTAACAGCTTCAATTCTGCTCCACGCTGGATCTGAAGCAAATTTTTCTTCAGCCATTTTTTTAGCTTGTTCAGGCATTCCATGAGTCATAACTAATACCATATCTGGATTTAGCTTTACTATTTCTTCATTGCTATATGAAACAAATGGCTTTTTATCATCTTTAACTATGTTATTTGCTCCCACCTTATCCACTAAGTTTCCTATGTATGATGAAGGAGTAGCAATCATCATGCTTCCTGGTGCTGCAAATACTAATAAAACATTCTTTTTTTCTTCTTTAGATAAGTTCACAAACTCATCTTCCTTAACTTTAAGCTCATTTAATATTTCATTTGCTTTTTCTGTCTTATTAAATCTTTCACCTAAAGTTGATATACTTGTTTTTAATCCTTCTAATGTAGTTAAATCTATAAATTCACTAGGTATATTGTTATCAGTAAATAGTTTTTTATAATCTTCTCCTAAGGTATCTACAGATACTACAACATCTGGATTTAAAGATTTTATTATTTCTAAATCTGGATTCATGGGATTACCAACTTTAACCGCATCTTTAGTACTTTCAGGCAAATCATAAGAACTAGTTGGAACTCCACTTACCTTTACTCCTAATTCATCTAATATTTCTGTTACAGCAACAGAGGTTGCCACAACAATCTCTTCTCCATTTTCTTTTTTTAAACTTTCCTTTGATTCTCCAGAGTTATTTGAACATCCCATAACTCCAAAGCCTAAAAGGCATATTAAACTTAAAGCTATACCCTTTTTTAAAAACACTATTTTCCCTCCACTAACCTATTAATTTTGCTTTAACTATGTATCTGTCTTTTCCTCTATTTGTACATGTAACTATGGTCATTGTTTTCTCATCTAAATTTTGATTCAAAACATCAGTATCACTAGGTGAGGTAACAAAAATCTCATTAATTTCATACTGAAATATGTCAGTTAAAGTTGTGATTTTTATTTCATCTCCTACTTGAAGCTTGTCTATATTTCTAAAGACCTCATTATTTATAGTATTTCTATGTCCTGCAATACTAAAATTTCCATTTTCGCCTGGCATAGCAGTATTTTCAAAGTGACCAATGTTATTTTCTAACACATCTAAGGTACTACCCTCAGCAATAACTGTATGTACACCTATTTTTTCTATATCTATTAAAGCTATTCCATCTCCATTTTTTATTTCTTCTAAAGTCTTTTTCTTCTCTTCTTCTGAATAATTAAACTTTTCCTTAAACTCTTCTAAAGTTTTTTTCTCAATACTACTTTTATAAAGTTTTCCTATAAGAACTGTAGAAACTATAACTAAACCTAAAATAAATAATCCTTTAGCTAGTTTATTTCTCATTTTACTTTTTCCTTTTAAATATTACTAAGGAAACTATTAAAGCAACTATTATAATTCCGCCACCAATATAAATGAACATATTCTTTTTATTTGCTAAACCTGTTGCTTCACTTATAGCATCTTCACTTTTTCCAGTTTCATCAGAAAGATTTTCACTGCTACTTTCCTTATTTTCCACTTTAGGTGCTTCTAACTTCTCAACAAGAGTTAAAGTATCAAACTTTGGAATTACCTTAAATTGAACATCTCTTTCCATAGGTCCTACATATATTTTCGCCTCTAGCTCTGAATCCTTATTAGGAACCTTAACTTTTAGTTTTATAGTTCCATTCTCTTTATCTTCTTCAACAATCTCAGCATTTCCATCATTACCATCTACTAAGATTCTGAAGTTTTCCATATATTCTGTTCCTGAAAAACCTATAGTATATTCTGTTTCATCCCCTAAAATTTTAAGCTGCATAGTGTCATTTAAATAGCTTCTAGACATTGACATCCCTATATCTGAATCATGATAAACATCATTTTTAACATCATATATTCCATTTTCTAAATTTTCATTTGCTAGCACATCAACACTTCCCAAAACTCCTGTTAAAGAAATAAAAAGTGTCAACATAACTAATAAAACAGGTTTTAAAAATCTCATCTAATTTCCCTCCATTTGTTTAAAAATAGTTTGAGAGGAAATCCTCTCAAACTAAACTACTTTTACTCTTCTCTTTTTCTAATAAACATAGAAGCTCCCATCATTGCCATTCCTAATAATGCAACTGAGTTTCCTCCTATTGGTGAACCAGTCTGTGGTAAGCTTGATAGGGTAAAGTCTTTTACAAACTTTTTAGTATCTTTTAAAAGTTCTACATTAAACTCAACATTTCTTCCCATTGGTATTACATATAAACTTACTTTAATATCTGCATCTAAATTAGGAATTTCAAATCTTAATTTAATTGAATCACCATTCTTAGATACAACTTTATAGTTAGCATCTTTACCATTTACAGTTATCTTGTGGTCTTTCATAAACTCTTGACCAGTAAATGTTAATGTTAAATAAGTTTTTCCATCAATTTCTTCTAAGTCAGATATTTTGTTTAAATATTTTCTTGCCATATCAACACCAGTCTGACTTTTATGAACAACTTTGTTTTCTATTGTGTAAAGTTTTCCCTTAGTAACTTTATTTTCTGTAACTGTACTGTTTCCTTCGTTAGCTGAGCTTCCATTATTAGAAGAGCTTGTACCGTTACTTTCTTCTGATTTATTCTCTTCTTCTATGGCAGGTTTGTCCTCTCCACTAACTAATTCTAAAGTTCCCTTATTAAGTATTGTTTTAAAGCTTACATCTCTACCCATTACACTTACAAAGGCTGTAACAACTATATCAGCATCAAGACTTGGTATCTCAAAAGATATTGTTCTATCAGCTTCATTTGGCGTTGCTACCACATCTTTACCATTTACAGTTATTCTAAAATCCTTAAAGAATGAGAACTGCTCTTCATTAAACTTTAGTGTAAGAATTTTTTTATAATCTTTTACCTCTAATTTACTATTCTTAGATAGAGCCTTTCTTGCCATATCATTTCCCACATCTTGATTTCCATCTCCAATGTATGAAACATCATTTTTTATGTTATAGATACCATTCTTTAATTGATTTGCATCTACTATTTCTCCTGAACTTCCTTCACTTTCATTTTCTTTATCTTCATTTGCACTTCCATTGCTTCCTGAGTTAGTATTTCCTGAATTATCTTGATTTCCACTATTCTCATTTTCACCTGGAATATTCTCATTATCTTCATTACCAGGCTTATTATTATCTTCTAATTTCTTAGCTGTATCATAATTTAAAGTAGTTTTAAAACTAACTTCTTTCCCCATCATACTAACTAGTGTAGATACAACAATATCTGAATTTAAATCAGGTATATTAAACTTTATAGTTCTATTATCTTTATTTACTTCTGCTTCTACTTTTTCTCCATCAACTGTTACATTGAAGTTCTTTAAGAAAGCATATAATTCACTATTAAAGGTTAATGTAACTGTATTTTTTCCATTTGATATATCAATTCTTGAATCATCTGATAACACTTTTCTAGCCATGGAATTTCCTGTTTCCATGTTTCCTTGTCCAACATATTGAACTGTATTCTTAAGGGTATAACTTCCATCCCCTAAAGTTGTTTTTTTATTAACTGTAACATTTACTGTTTTTTCATCAAATTGCCCTGATGAATCTGTAACTTTATAAGTTATTGGATATACTCCAGGAATCTCAGCTTTTCCATCTTTTATAAATGATGTATCTCCACTTATCTCAACTTTTAAATTAGAATCTTCCTTATCAGTTCCAATAACCCCAGATAATAAATCAATAGCATCACCTTGAGTAACACTAATATCCTTAGCATTATTTATAGTAGGTGCTTCATCTAATAAATTAACAGTATTCATATCATTAACTAAGAAAAGCTCAACCTTTCTTCCCATCATTGTTATGAATAATCCTATTTTTACCTTTGTATCAGGTGATGGTACTTCAAATGTTATTGATTTATCATCTTTATTTTCTTCTATCTTTAAAGCTTCTCCTCCAGCGCTAACTTCAATATTGTTCATAAATCCATATAAACTACTATTAAAGTAAACAGTCATTAATGTTTTGCCATCTTCAATCCTAAACTTTGTTTTTTCTCCTACAGCATTTCTTGCCATATTTTCGCCTGTAGAATTTCCTTCTTCAACATATGAAGTTACATTATTAGCTTCATATATTCCATCTCTAAGTCCTTCTGAACGCACAATTGCAGTTCCACTATTTATATTAGTGGCTGCATATACAGTATCCGCTCCTAATCCAACTAACATAGATGTTACAAGTGCATAACCTAAAATTTTATTAATTTTCTTTCTTCCCAAAGTTAATCCCCCTTTTGACTTTCTTTTCCTATTGAAAATGATTATCAATAATGTTAACATACTTATATTATCATAGATTTTTATAATTGTTTTTCTCTATATTAAGATTTTTTTTAATATATTAAGTTTAAAAAGGAGGATTTTGTGTGATTTTTTTAAAATCAGTTCTTATAGATTTTTATAACTGCTGTGAAATTCCAATAAGAGCTGTAGATAATAATATGAATATTCTTTCTGAGGTGGGTTACTCTTCTTTTTATGATTACATATTTAATGACTTGAACTTAAATAGCAAGTTTGAACGCTCATATTTAAAACATGATCATAATGACTCACTAATAATTACCTTTGAAAATAATATATCTTTTTATTCATTGTTTAATTATAAATCAATTGATAAAGACTTAATTTTCATAATAGGTCCCCTATATTTAAAAGAAGATTTAAAAAATTCTAATGATGATTTAGAACTTTATAAAATACCTTTAAAGACTAAAAGTTGTCTTAAGTATTATAATTCTCTATTGAAAATAATCTTAGATGAAAAACTTAAAGATAATTTTTCAATTTCATATTCTCCTTATGTAGGAAGAGCTATAGATTTTATAGAAAAGAATTACGCAGAAGAAATTACTATAGACTCTCTTTGCACAGAATTTAAAATAAATAAGTCCTACTTCTGTAATATATTTAAAAGCGAAACTGGCCAAACATTTATAAACTTTTTAAATAATTACAGGATCGAAAAGAGTAAGGACTTACTTAAGGATCTTGACCTCTCACTTTTGGATATTGCACATAAGGTTGGATTTAGTAATCAAAGTTACTACTGCACAGTATTTAAAAAATTTACTGGTCTAACTCCCTTAAAATATAGAGAGGATAACTATAAAAAAGGTTTGTAAACTTAAATATTTTTTAGAAAATAGATGTGTAAAGTAATTACTAAAGATATTATAACTTTTATAAATAGACTAAAACTATAATGGTAAACTCCACTTATTATATTTATAATAATACTTACTACTAATTCTAAAAAAAATATTACTGGAAATCATTATTTCCAGTAATATCTAATTAAAATAATTTCAAGCTACCTAATATCTCTAATTTAAAGTTATTGTTTTTATTATATATTTTTAAAATTAATTTCGTTTATTTTAATGCTTCATAAGCTTCAATTATTTTTGCTAACTTCTCCTCAAATTCTTTTATTATTTCAGGAGGAAGATCTTTAGATGAATATCTATCAGGATGATATAATTTACTTAATTTTCTAAAAGCAGCTCTAATTTCTTCTTTACTAGCTCCTTCTGAAACCCCCAATATTTCATAATAATCATTTTTATTTTTTTCAATACAGTTATCTCTAAAATAATTTAATAAATTTGTATATTTAGTAGCAGATATATTAAATATACTAACAATATCGTCTAATATTTTATTTTGATTATTAGAAGGTTCTCCATCATCACAAAATGCTATAATCATAGCACATCTAAGTATAAGTTCTTTGTAGTCTTCGGCATCTGTCTTAGAAAAATCATAATTATTAAAAATATTATTTAAATCATTTATTATGGTTTTAGTATATGGCTTACTTTTAGACTTATTTAAAATATCTATAGCCATTTTCATATCTTTATCTTCTAATCCAAAATTTTTTTCAAGTAGTTCTTTAGTTATTGAAACTTCATCTTTTGTTACAATCCCATCAGCTTTACATAATATTGTAAAAAGTGTACATGCTAACTCAACTACAATAGGTAATCTTTCATCCTGCCTATACACAATACCATCTCTATATTTGAATAAACGACCACAATTTGAACAATTAAAATCTCCATTTTCAGTTAAGTAAAAAGCTGCATTACAATATGGACAATTACTATTAGCTTTATTTCCACTAACATCTTTCTTATTTGACAAATGAGATATTACAAAGTATGCTATCAAACAAAATACAATAAATCCCATAAAAACTCCTATCTGTATATAAAATAAATTTTAAACAAAAGTAACATAAATTTCATAAAAATATTATACAATAAAAGAATATAATTTTCAAAATTTACTATATTTTACTTTAAAATAATTTTAATTTAGCACTTAACTTTTAAAATTCTAGGAATTTAGGATTACAAGAAAACACACTTGTTCACTTATTAAATAATAGATTATGAAACAGATATTAAAATAGAAAAATATTATAGTAATCTATAAAAATTATTTTTCATAATTGAATACATAACTATATGTTATAAAAAAATGAGAATGTAAGAAATTTATTTTCACATAAAATCCATACATTCTCAACTTTTATTTATTATAATTTTTAGTTTTAATATTACTTTAAACTTAATTTATAATATTCTTTCTTAAATAAATATCAATAATACTTTTTCTAAACAAATTATTTACCTATTAATTCTACAGTTTCCTTAGCTATCATTAATTCCTCATTTGTTGGAACAACATATGCTTTAATTTTTGAATCAGCTTGTGATATTTCTTCAAGTTTTCCTCTAACTTTATTTTTTTCTTTATCTAAAGTTAATCCTAAGAATTCTAGATCTTTTAAACACTCTTCTCTAGTTTCAGGTGAATTTTCACCTACACCTGCAGTAAATACTATTACATCTACACCACCCATATTTACTATAAATGAACCTATTTCAGCTCTTATTCTATAGTGGAATATGTCTAATGCTAATTGTGCACGCTTGTCCCCATTTGAAGCGGCATCTTCTATATCTCTAAAATCTGAACTAACTCCTGATATTCCTAAAACTCCTGATTTTTTATTTAAGGATTCAGAAACCTCTTCTATAGTATATCCACATTCCTGAACTAAAAAAGGAATTATTGATGGATCTATATTACCTGATCTAGTTCCCATTGGAATTCCAGCAAGTGGAGTGAATCCCATAGTTGTATCTATACACTCTCCACCTTTAATTGCTGATATACTTGCACCATTTCCTAGGTGGCATGTAATTATTTTTAAATCTTTTATATCTTTTCCCATAGTTTCTGCAACCTTATGAGATACATATTTATGTGAAGTTCCATGGAATCCATATTTTCTAATTTTATGATCTTTATATAAAGCATAATCTATTGCATATATATAAGCTTTTTCTGGTAATGTTCCATGAAAGGCTGTATCAAATACAGCTACCATTTCTTTATTTGGCATAAGACTTTGACATGCTCTTATTCCAATTATATTTGCTGGATTATGTAGTGGAGCTAATTTACTACACTCTTCTAAATATTTTATAACTTCTTCATTTATGATTATTGAAGAAGAGTATCTTTCTCCCCCATGAACTACTCTATGACCTACTGCTGTAATTTCATCAATAGATTCAATAACTCCAACCTTTGAATCCACTAAAGTGTTTAAAACTATATCTATAGCCTCTTTATGATCTTTTATTTCTTTTTCTAATATATATTTTTCTCTCAATTCATTTTTTTGGACTAATCTAGATTGATCAAGTCCTATTCTCTCAACTATACCCTCTATGATATCCTTTTCATTAGCCATATCAATTAATTTATATTTTAATGATGAACTTCCACAATTAATTATAAGTATTTTCATTTTTATCCCTCTCCTAATCTCAGTTAAATTGATTTAAACCTTTAACCCATGCCAATCTTAAGATAAATTTTATATTCTAATCTAATATATTTCAACCTTAAACATAAAAAGATTTTGTAAATATTTTCGCAAAATTATTTTATTTCAAAGAAAATAATATAATAACTCCAAATTAGGAATTTTATGTAACAAATTACTTCATAATCACTTTATTAATAATAAAAATAACTTCTATTTTTTATAAATACTTCTATTAATAACCATATAAATAATTTTACAAGATTTATTTTGAAAACCTATTATCTAAAACTAATAATAAATATATAAATCTCTTTTACCAAATTTAAAATCTTTTTAAATATTAAATCAAAAGAGCTTATTTATTAAGCTCTTTTGATTTTAATTTAACTTCTCTCTATTTTAACCTTGCTTCCACCTATTCCTGCCTCTGCCGGTGTTAATATAAGCTTAACTGGAACTCTGTTTTTTATAGATTCAACGTGGCTTATTATACCTACAGATAGTCTTTCGTGATGAAGTCTTTCTAATGAACTCATAACCACATCTAAAAGATTATCATCTAAAGTTCCAAAGCCCTCATCTAAGAAGAATAATTCTAAGGGTGCTGTTCCTTTTAACTGAATTTGTGATGAAAGTGATAATGCTAAGGCTAAGGAAGCTAGGAAAGTTTCTCCCCCTGAAAGAGTTGAAGCATCTCTCTCTGCACCTCCATTTTTATAATCTCTTATTATAAACTTACCATTTTCATCAACCTCTAATCCATAAACTCCATTAGTTATATCCTTAAGCTTTTTAGAGGCCTCTATGGATATATATTTTAATTGATTTGCTGCAATAAATTCTACAAACTTCTTTCCTTTAAACAATTTTTCTAAATCACTTAAAAGAGCAAGCTTATGTTCTTGTTTAGCTTTAATGTGAAGTATATCCCTTTGTTCTTCAAGTTTTTTCTTTATAACCTCACTTTCAGTAACAAGTCTAATTTTTATTTCTTCAACTTCCTTTAATTCTTTTTCAGTATTATTTTTCTCCTGAAGAACCCTTGTCCATTCTTCTTCTGTTAAACTCTTTCCATTTAACTTTTTAATTAATAATTCTATGTTTGCCCTAATCTTAATCAAGTTATTATTGTATTCTTCAATTAATGTTTTTAATTTTTCCTTTTCATCCTTAGATAAAATACCCTCTTTAACCTCTAATATTGTCTTAAATCCTTCTTCCTCTAAAGCTAAGTTTACTTTTTTCTCCTCATTTTCTTTTCTAAGATTTAATGAATTTACTCTTTCCTTAGTAACAGCCATCTCTTGATTCATATTATTAAATGCTTTTTCTAGTTTTTCTTTTTCCTCACTTAAATTTAAATAAGACTTTTCTATATAATCAATCTCTAATTGTAAATCTTCTAATAAGCCTTTTATATCTATTTTTTCAATAGGTAAAGCTTCATCAATTAAGCCCTTTAAAGATCCTTTAATCATTCTTTCCTTTTCTCTATAAACTTCTACTTTACCATCTAGTAAAGATTTTTGACTTAAGTAATTCTCCTTTAATGCATCTCTTTTTTCTCTTAATTCATCCTTTATCTTATTTGATTCTTCTAGCTGAGTTCTTAATATTCTAATCTCTTTCTCTAGTAGATTTTTTTCTTTCTCTTTTTTTAATATCAACTCATTTTCTAACTTAATATCCTCAATCTTTAGTTCATTCTTTATGGAATTAAGCTCAGAATTTTTTAATTTTAACTCCTTATCTAATTCTTTTACCTTTGAAGCTATTTCTTTTTCTCTAACTATTTTTTCACATAAAATAACCTCAGCCTTATTAAAGATATTTTCTAAATTATTTTTCTCTTCCTTTAATTTTTCTAAATCTTTTTCTAAATTTTCTTTTTTAAGATTAAACTCCTCTATTTTATCTTTTAAAGTATTAAACTCTTCTTCTAAGGATTTTAATCTCTCCTCATTAACTTCTCCTACTTCTTCTATGGAAATATTTAATTCCTCAATTTTCTTATTTTCATATTCTAAAGTAGCTTCTATTTTTGAGAACTCTAAAATAAGCTCTTTTAATTTTTCTTCCTTACTTTCTAATAAAGTTGTTTTTTCATTCGATTCCTCTAAATTAATTTTCTCAACCTTATTAAGTTCATGGTGAATTGATCCACAAACTGGACAACATTCCCCATCTACTAAATTCTCCCTAAGTTTATGAGCTAACTCTTCAACCTTAACCTTATTTATATACTCCTTAAGCTCTCTTACCTCTTTTTCTAATAATAATTTTTGCTTTTCAAAAGCTTTAAGTTTTTCTTCAAAATTATTTTTACTCTTTAAGGATTCTTCTAAAGAATTTTTTATCTCTTTATATTTATTAAGCTTATCTCTATACTCTCCAAGTTTTATTTGTTTTTCTAAAATAGAATTACTATCCCCTGGTGTTTCCTTTAAAAGACTTTCTAGTTTGTCCCTTGTCTTACTTAAACTTTCTATCTTAACTTTTAAATCCTTCTCTGACTTTTCTTTATCCTCTGTAAGATTTTTTATATATTTCTTTAATTCAATTTCTTCACTCTTTATCTCATTAAATTGTTTATCTAAGCCTTCATAAGAATTTAAAATAAATAATCCACTATTAATCTTATTTTTAAATTCTTCATGTACAAAAAGCTCTTCTTTTCTCTCTTCCTTCTCTTTTAATTCTTCATTTAATCTCTTTTCATTTTCTTCTATAGAATTTAATTTAGTATCACATTTACTTCTATCCTCAAAAATCTTCTTGCAAGCTTCCTTTAATTTAACCCCATCAGCCTTTATTTGAAAAAGTATATCCCTTTCCTTTTGGCTTTCTAATAACTTTTCCTTCTTTAATCTTAAGTCAGGTAATTTTTCTTCCTTCTTTTTAGCAACCTCTTCAAACTTTAGCTTATTTTCTTCTCTTAAATTTATAAGTTCCTCTAATTTCTTATTTAACTCATTAAATTTTAAATCCTCTTTATTTATTTCCTTTAAAATCTCTTCAAGATTATTTATAAATACTATTACCTTATCCGCCTTATTTGAAATTTCAACCCTTTCTTTAAGAGATTTTATTTCCTCACTTCTACTTACTAAACTCTCTTCTTCAATTCTTTTGTCATAAAGTTCTTTTTGAGTATTCCAAACTTTTTCCGCTTCCTCAAATTCTTTTTTTATCTTATTTAATAACTCTTCTTTACTTTTAATACTTAAGTTGATTTCATTAATTTCTTCTTCCTTTGCTTTTAAAGCTTCTTCACTAACTCCTTCATATCCCTTTAATTGTCCTTCTAAGACATTCATCTTATCTTTTTCTTTTCTTATTTCAAAACTAAGCTTACTAGAAAGATCATCCCCATATTTTCTAAGATTAAATAATCTCTCAAGCATATTTCTTCTCTCTTTTCCTTCTAGCTTAAGAAACTCACTAAATTTCCCTTGTGGCAGAACAACAGTCCTCATAAAATCATCTAATTTTAGCCCTATAATTTCCTCACACTTTGAAGTTACAGCCTTTGCCTTTTCCTCTAGTACATTTTCAACTCCGCCTGTTATATCAATTATTTTCGAACTTTTATTTCTTATTCCACCACTTTTATTATCTCTTTTAAATTCCCTATCAACTCTATACCTTTTTACTTCATTACCTGTTATTTGAAATTCATAACTTACATAGACACCATCACAGTTAGTATTTATATAGTTTGAGCTTTTTCTTGCAATATCACCATATAAAGCAAGGGTTATTCCATCTAGAATTGTAGATTTTCCACTTCCAGTAGGTCCAAAAATACCAAAAAGCCCTCTCTCTGTTAACTTATCAAATTCAACAACTTGCTTATCTATAAAACTATTTAATCCCTTAACCTCTAGCTTAATTGGTTTCATTTTCTTCATCCCCTTCCTCTTTAACTATATTAAGTAAAAGCTCTAATAAATCTTCCTCTGGCTTAACCCCTCTTTCCTTTTCATAAAAGTCAGTGAATAATTCCTGAAAGGATTTTTCTGAAAAACTTCTTTCATCATTCTCCTCTTCATCTAGTGTTATCTTAGGAATAATTTCAATAATATCCCCTTTAAGCTTCTTCATTGCCTTTATTTCATCTTCTCTTATATATCTATCTGTTTTTATTTCTAAATAAACCCAACATTCTCTATCTTTATTTTCTTCACATTTGTAAATGGCTTCATCTATGCTATCACACTTCCAAACTTCTATAGGCTTGTACACATCAAATTTTATTTCATCTATATTTGCTTCCTCATTTGCTTTAACATCTACAATAAAACACTTTTTTTCAAAGCTTATTTCTTTTTTATTATATTGAAGTGGTGAACCTGCATATCTTATCTTTTTATTAGTTCCTGGTAGAATCATAGGCTTGTGTATATGTCCTAAGGCAATATATTGGGCTTCTTTTGGAAAACATTCCTTATCAACAATGAAACTTCCTCCTAGCTCTATATTTCTCTCTGAACCAGTATTTTCTGCTCCCGTTGCAAAAAGATGAGATACTACTAAATTAATTGTATCTTCTTTAAAATTTCCTTTAAGAGAATCAAATAAAAGCTTTATTCTATCACTATAACTTTTTATTCTCTCACAAGTTTCATCCATTGCACCATATAAAACTTCATTTAATCTCTTTTCACTTGGATATGGAACAGTTAATATTACAGACTTTTCTCCATTTATATCTAATTCAATAAATCCTTCTCCTGAATTTAAAACTTTATTTCTTCCATATTCCCCTACTTCAACTATACTCTTAGGAGTTCCAACCATCACTATGCCATGTTCTCTTGCTAAGGGACCTGCAGCCACTAATCTTTCTGGATTATCATGGTTCCCTGAAATAACTAAAGTCATCCTCTCCCCATTAGCTGATATCTTTTTTAAGGTATCATAAAACATTTTTTCTGCCCTAGCTGGAGGATTACTAGAATCATATACATCCCCTGCTATAATAACTAAATCTATATTATTATCTTTTACTATGTGAACAAAATCCTCTAAAAATCGTTCTTGCTCATCCATACGACTTAATCCTTCTAAGTTTTTTCCTAAATGCCAATCAGCAGTGTGAAGTATCCTCATTCCGCATCTCTCCTAACACCTTTTTAAATTTATAGAAACTTTCATCTTTACATAAGATTATTTCTAACTTTAATCCTTATAAACATTATACTAAACCCAATTTATATTTAATAAGATTTTGATAAATATTTTATAGCATAAATTGCTATTTTAAATTTATATTTTTTATAAAATTCTAGTATTTTTATTAATAATAATTATTCTCAAATAATTATTAGCTTAACTTTCAAAAAAATATATATTTTATTATCAAATTGTATAAAAAATAATTATTTTATGAACCTAATTCGTAAAATATCTTATTTGATGATGACATTTTTAAGTAGTATATTGAATTTATAAAAGAGATATTTAAACTTTAACATATTAAAATTTTGAATAGATTTACGAGGTGATTTTAATGAACTCATTTATGATGGATATAAAAAACAATAGTAACGATTTACATGCTGTAGCTGAAAAAACAGGATTCTTAAAAAGATTATTAGAAGGAAAAGCTTCTACTGAAAGCTACGCTGAATATCTTTATAATCTTTACGAAGTTTATAACGCAATAGAAGTTAACTTAGAAAAATGCAAAGATAACAAAGTAGTTAAAGACTTTGTACTTCCTGAAATTTATCGTGCTGAAGCTATACTTAAAGATTTAAAATTCTTATTAGGAGAAAATTTAAATACAATGAAACCATTAGCTTCTACAAGAGCTTACGTTGCTAGAATAAATGAAATAGGCGAAACTGCTCCTGAACTTTTAGTAGCACATGCTTATACTAGATATCTTGCAGATTTATTTGGTGGAAGAACAATCTATGGTATGGTAAAAGATTTATATAAAATAGATGAAGAAGGATTAAATTACTACAAATATGAAACTTTAAGTGATGGACCTGAAATGAAAGGTTTCGTTATGAACTATCATAATAAACTTAACAATATTGAATTAAATGAAGAAATGAAAGAAAGATTCATAAATGAAGTTGCTAATTCTTATGTTTATAATATAGCAATTTCAAATGAATTAGACTTTATAAGATTTAATAGATAATTTATACTCCTAAAAATATATTAGAAAAAGGGATTATATCAAAAACTTAAATATAAAACTTATAAACATCTTGAGAATTATTAAATTGAAAATCTATAGTGCTTACTCCCAATGTTATATAATCTATAGAATGGCTTGAATCTCATAATTTCTTAAGATACATTTTAGAAGTTTTGTTACTAGGTTACTTTGGTATAAGCCCTTTTTTATATGACTTTATCCTTTAATTTCATATTTCTTTTAATATAAATATTATATAAAATTAGAGCTATGGATACTCCATAGCTCTTTCCCTAGTAATGCCACCCCATAGTTATGCCCAAAACTATGGTTTTTATAAGGTCTTTTCACCTTATATACTTCCCTAATTTTAAAATTTATAAACATAAATTCATTATTATTTTTAATAGTTAATTTATTTACTAAAGAAATTTAATTTTTAGCATAGTATATGTTACTAAAGCATACCTTATTATCTATGGACATACCTTCTTTTTAGTTGATATTTGTCGAAAGAAAATTTATAATATATTTTGCTTTAGTAATAAGTAATAATTTATAGGAGGTTTATCAATGAAGTTTGATCTTAGTAAGATGTACGAGAAGCTTTTATCTTGGATTACAACTAATGGCTTTAAATTAGTAATTGGTTTAATTTTACTTTATATTGGATGGAAAATTATCAATAAAGTAATTAAGATTTTAGCTAATATAATGAAAAGTAGAAATGTAGATCCTACATTAACATCATTTGCAGAAGCTTTTTCAGAGGTGTCTCTAAAAGTTCTTCTAGTTATAACCCTAATGAGTTATGTTGGATTTGATATAGCTGGACTAGCAGCTCTTATAGCTTCAGCAGGTTTAGCAGTTGGACTTGCCTTACAAGGAAGTTTATCTAATTTTGCTGGTGGAGTAATAATTCTTTTATTAAGACCTTTTAGAGTTAATGATTTTATAGAAGCCTCAGGATATTCTGGAACTGTTGAAAGAATAACTGTGTTCTATACTCATCTAGTAACGCCAGATAACAAGGAAATACTTATTCCAAATGGTACACTAGCTAATGGAAGTCTTATAAACTATTCATCAAAGGATACTAGAAGAGTTGATTTAGTATTTAGCGTTGGATATGATGACGACATAATCAAAGTTAAAAATGTTCTTTGGGATATTATAAATAAAAATGAGTTGATTTTAAAAACACCTGAAGCATTTGTAGGTATAAGCCAACATGCTGCAAGCTCTATAGATTTTACTGTTAGAGTTTGGACTAAACAAGAAGATTATTGGAAGGTTCATTTTAGCTTATTAGAGGAAGTTAAATTAAAATTTGATGAGGAAAACATAACTATTCCATATCCTCAAATGGATGTAACCTTAACTAAATAAAATATAATAAAACAATAAAAAGCCTAAATTAAATGAACAAATAAACACATTTAATTTAGGCTTTTATCAATCCTACCACACTAAATCTTAAATAATTATCTTAATTTTATAATAACGTTTTCAAGTGCTTTTGTCAATATCTTTTTCAAAATATTGACAAAAATTATTTTAAATATTTTTAATATAAATATTCATCTTCTATATAATTAGTTAAATTATAATTGCTTAAAATATTATTATTACTATCTAAAACATCTTTATTATTCATATAAAACTCTAAATTTTCTTTGCTAATTATATTAAAGTTTAAATCAGCAAAGTACCATATCTCTTTGTCATCTTCACCGAAATAACTACTTACAGGCATTTCAACAAATTTATAATATATATTTTTATTTATATAATATGGTTTTTCAACATCAAATATTAAGCAAGTATCTTCAAAAAATCTTTTTGAGGTTCTTATAGGTTTTAAAATATATCCCTTTTTATTGCTAAAATCCTTATTTTTATCTAAAGGAAGATTTTTAGATTTTCTAAACTTAATATAGTATTCCTTACCTGCTGACTCAATACTACGAACATCTGGTGAAAATTCATTATTTTCTAAATAAATATTTAGAAGCTCTACTTTCTTTTGATCTACACTTAAATCCTCTAAATTCTTTATTGGTCTATCCCTAAAGCTATCCTTATTTGAATCTATGCTATTTTCTATTTCTAATATATCTTCTTGAACATTTTTATCTTTTAAATCAAGGTTTTCTTCTTTTATTATATTAAGCATAATTTCTGCATTTACTAAATCTCCATGATTAATATAAGTTTTTGCCTGAAACACCTTAGCTTCTAATCCCTTAACTCTCTTATGCTTAAATTCCTCTATTCCAAAAACTGATATTCCAGCAACCAAAACACCTATTATTCCTACAGCTAGGAATCTTTTCATCTTTATCCCTCACTTATCTACTTTGTATCTTTCTATATTTTTTATTACTTCTTAATCTCTAATTCTCTTCAAACCTCAAAATTTTATTATAATATCCTAATTGTTCACTTTCAATAGTTCTGTTTATTACAACAAATTGTATATAAAAATAATACAATAACACTTTTCAAAATTAAAATAAAATTATTAAAACACTTATTTAATCCTTAAGATTTTTTTCATAATATCTCTAATTATCTATTTGTTATATATCTCTACAAAATTTATTATATTAGAAAAAAAGTTATATTTATATAACTAAATTTGTGTTATAATTAAGTAAAATTTATAGATAATGCTAATTAAACTAAGAACTTTCAAAAATTGTTCTTTTTCACCTTTATGAGAATTGTAACAAAATTTATTTGTCCAAATAATAATATAGTATGTAGAAGTTAGCATAATTTATAAATTTAAAGCTGGTATAAAAATACCAGCTTTTTTATTTAGCAAAATCAAAGTTATCTTCTTTAAACTTTTCCATAAGTTTATTGCTGTTACTTATTAATCTATTTAACTTTTCATTTTCAACTGAATTTTCTTTTAAATCAACTCTTATGTCTTCTAATCCACTCTCTTTATCTGCCAATATTTTTTCTAATTCTCTTATGGTTAAAAGCTCATTTTCAAAAACTCCAGACTCCTTGGCCTCTTCAATAAGCTTTTCTTCTAAAACTTTTATATTCTTACTTATTTCTAATTTATTTAGTTTGTACTTCCATGTATCTAATGAGAAGAAGTTTTTAATAATACCCCTATCCTTAAGACTATGCTCTTCTGACACCTCTATGAGATTTTTTTGGTTAATAGCCCTTATATACTCTTCATAAGAATTAAAGGATTTAATCTCCTCAGACTGAAGAGCCTTCTCTTTAAACATATCCCATTGAGATTTTATAGCATTTTCAGTATTATCTTTTTCAGCTACGAATTTTCTCTCATTTGTTAATAATAACTCCCTTGCCTCTTGCACTTCCTTAAGATTTTTTTCTAAGTTATTTTTTTCTGAAAGTATTTTATCATATTTCTCTTTTTCTTCTAACCAAGCTTGAACTAGTTGATTATAGTATATTTTTTCTCTTCTTTCTTTTCTTAATATTTTATTTGATATGCTTATTTCCATTACAAAAATAGGCACTAAATTCTCTCTTGAAATTTTAAACTCCTTTAAAAGAATTACTAATAATAAAGGACCTATATAAGCTCTTAACATATCATGTCTAGTTCTAAATTCATAAAAATCAAAATCTTTTTGAAAGGCTACATAAATTGAAAAAACTGATCTTATAACAAATTCAGAGCTCTCACTTATTCCACAGTCTAAGGCAGCTTTTAAAAACTCCACTTGATTTAATCTTATATTTTCCTTAATTGCCCCCTCAGATATATCTGTAAAATTCATCTTATTTAATATGATTTTTCTCTCATCTAAAGGTATTGTTCTTAAAACTTCATAAATTATATCAGAAACCTTGTCTTTATTATCCTCTTCATGATTTATTTCAGCTGACAAGCTATTCATTATTACTATTAAATAGTAATTTATTATAGCCTCTAATTTATCTACCTTCCCATTAAATCCATTACGGCTTTCAATTATAAAATAAGCCTTCTCAACTATACTATCTAAAGATTTATCAAAGGTTTCCTTATCTGCAACTGAGGCCACTGGAGTATTAGTAATCTTTAATAAAATATAATATAACTTTAATTTTAAAATCCCGTCAGAATATTTTTTTAAGTCCTCTACCTCTTTTTCAATAAACTTTAAAAATTCTTTCCTTTGAGATTTTAAAAATATACTTTTAGATTTATTTAAGAAAATACTTCCTAAACTTAAACTCTTCAAAAAGGCATAGACAACCCTAAGTTCATATCCTTGTAAGGATAAAAACCCCTTATAAAAGTCTGGATATTTATTATTATTTTCTTCAGCAGATTGATCCTTATCTATATAAGTAGTAAGTTTAACTTGAAGTTCTTTAAAACTATTTAAAACTTCCTGAAGCTCTAACTCTTTCTTCTCTAGTTTTTCTGTAAGCTCCTTCTTTTCTTCCTTAACATTTCTTAAAAGTTCCTCAAGCTCTTCTTGCTTTTTTTCATCATCACTATTAGTTTTTATTTGTTTTTCTAGACTTATAATAAATTTTTCCTTATTTTCAAGAACCTTTTTATCTATTGCTAAGTCACATTCACTCTCTTTTATGCTTTCTGGAGTAATGAAACTATAATCTGCCTCTAAGCTCATCTCTTTAGTTACATCTTTTAAGTACCATATTAAAATTTCATGCACTTTCTTTAGTGCTAATAATGTACTATTTTCTTCTAAATTGCTATCAATTTCTTTATTAGCACTTTTCTCCCCTTTAATTCTTATATATTCCCCATACTCAATTATCCAACTCGGAACATACTCTTTTAAATTATTTAAGGTATTCTTAAAATTAGCTTCTTTATCTCTATTTATTTCATATTTCTCTTCAAGCTTAATTAATAAGTCTTCCACAACCATTCTTAAAGCGATATATGTTAAAGCTGCATGGGTCTCCCATGCCTTTTCAGCATTTTTCAATAAATCATAATAGCTTTCAATACTTGTTTTTAATATAAAATCAAAATTTGTACTTTTTTTACTCTCCATACTTTCCCCTCTAAGCATATATATTGTTTAATGCTTGTTATCTTTAAATAAATCAAAAATACCTTTTAATAATACTTGAGCTTTTTTGTCTTCAAGCTTTTTAAATTTATTATTAATGTATTTTTTATTAGCCTCAACTTTAAGATTAACAAAATCTATATCTTTTTTAATCTCTTCAGTAACAGTTTTATGTTTTATTATGTAAATATATTCTTCATAGCATAAATTTAAGTTAGAAAATGATTTTTTAATTATAAGTATTAGAGCTACTATTAAAACCACTCCTAATACTGAAATCACTCTAGCCATATTATTATAATGCTGATTATAATTGCTAATTAAACTTACTATAAAATCACTAGACATTATACTGTTTAAATTTTCTATAGCTATTAATATTGCAAATATTATAAAATAAATTATTCCTAAATACTTAACTCTTGTATATACTAACCTTTCAAAGTTACTTTTCTCCTCAATATTAATATTTATGTTATCTATAGATGACATAATTTCTCTTATTCCTGACAATATAAAAATCATAGCTATTATGCACATAACATATACATCTAATGATTTAGAAAGTCCATATTCACTTCCAAAAAATTTATAACTTATTACTCCTAGTGTGGTATATCCTATTATAATTTTAAAGTCACCTAGTATAAATTTCTCTTTTATAATTTTTATCTTTGTTATAACAAATATGACCACTATGGCCATTATAAACTTAACTATAACTTCTCTATATAAAAATATCTCATTAAATATAATTTCAAATAAATTTTTATTATTTATTTTAGAATTCATTCTTCCTAAGGTATCTATTAAAATAAATAACATTGGAATTAACATTATTAATAGGGATACTTCCTTATAATTATTAAAGTTCTTTCTTTCCATTGCCATGGTAACACCTCCATTCACAGTTATTTTATAAATATTTTGTGAATTCCTTATTATATTATATACCTTTAATTTTTAGGTTAAAACATTTAAAATATAAAAAAGTTATGAAATAATTACATATCTCATAACTTTTAAAATATTAATATACAATACTATAATTATTTAAAGTTCCAATTAATATACCATCTAAATAAATATCTCCATTCTTCTTTATAAATCCTCTTCTTCCTTCTATATATATAGCTCCACTTGGTTTTAAAATTCCTGCATACCTACCATCTAAATATACACAACCATTAGTGTCTACTAAGCCTCTTCTATTGTTTAAATAAAACTCCTTAATACACGCTTTTTCTCTCCTTAACATATATAACCTCCATTATATACTTCTTGTTGTAAGATTATATTATTCTTTAAGATTAAATATTACAAAAAAGGCTTAGAAAAACTTTTCTAAGCCTTAATAACTATTTATTATCTATAATTATATCCTTTGGTTCTATATCCTTAATATCTTTAATCTTTCTATAGAAAGTAAGATCTCCATTAAATAAAAATTTGCTGACAATACTTTTATTTATTAATACCATCATAAGAAGTGGTAAACATACTCCAATTATAGTAAACATTATATACCCATAATTAAATACATCCATAAATAAAGTTGCAACTTGTTTATGTAAATACATTATTACAAGAGAGTTAGCTCCAATTATAGTAAATAATTTCTTATACTTAAACTTACTAATCTGATAGCTTAAAGAAAGTATAAAAATTGTTATGGTAACTGGCATTAATATATCAAAAATAGGATCCTTATAGTAAGAGTATTTTATATTTAAGTAATAGTATATTCCAATACTACTATTTAGTATAAACATAGCTACTACCCCTATACTTGATAAAATTAATGTAGAAGTTTCTTTAAACACCCTTTGTATATTTAATTTAGTTATATAGTATCCTAATGCATAGTATGGCAATGTTATTAAAACAGTATCTAAATTCCAAAATACAAATTGATTTTCAGTTATCTCAGTTACACTTGATGGTATAAAACTCATAGAATATATGTGAGCTAATATATAACTTAATATACACACAAAAGCTAACTTCTTAGATGTTAATCTCTTATTTAATTGATCAAATACTACCTTTGTAACAAACATTACAGGTATAAACCAAAATACTCCCCATGTGGCCTTTCCACCATATGCATATTTGATAATTTCATGTATTAAATCACCTAAGGAAAAATTCCCATGATAATACATAATATAATTAAAACTAATATCTATTAATGAAAATATAGCATAAGGAACAAAAAACTTTATTGCTTGCTCCTTTATGTTCATTCCTCTTTTATATAACATTCCACTTATTATAAAAAAGGCTGGCATGTGAAACCAATAAAGATAATAAGCATTTTCAAAAGGCGAATGACATAATACAACACTTATTATAAGAAGTCCCTTTGCAATGTCTAAATAATCTAATCTTTTCCTTTGTTTTAAAACAGTATTCATATTACTTCTCCTAATTTAATCATTAATATAATGTAGCTATTACCCTATATTTATATTTCCCATAATTTATATAAATATGAAGATATCTTAAAAAATTATAATTTTAAAATACTCCATTAATCTTTTATCATATCTAATATAATACTTTTATATTTTAAATATGATTTAAACTCAATATGAATTTATAATTAAATATATAAATTTTATAATTAAAAACAACTTAATATTACACTATTTTTAATTATATTGTATTTTTAATATTATATTTTTAACTTTTTTGTGAATATATGCATATATCTGTGTTAAAATCTAATATATGCTATAAAATATAATTTTAATAACTCTTATATTAAGGAGATTTAAAACATGGATAACCCAATATTTTTTCATATTTTTAATGATGATAAAAATAAATTAGAAACTCAAAGAATAATAAAACTATCCATTTTTATAGTTTTCTCTATATTTTTTATATTACTAATAGATTTATCCTATAAAGTGCTTATTAGAAAAAATATAGAGTTTATTCCTGGTAATTCTATGCCAAGTTTCTCATTAAGTTTATCATTAATATTAGGAACAATGGCATACATAAGTTCATTAATATACTATTCAAGCACCAAAAAAGATGATTTTTTTATAATCTCTTTAATATATATGAATTTATCTGTAGAACTTTTAATTACTAAAGGACATAACCTAATAATATTCGATAAGTTTATTTTTATACACGCAATATTTAGGATAATTTTGCTTTTTTATGTTGCCTTTAATAAGAAAGGAATATCCCCTCTTATTACTAAACATAAAATAATTACATCAATAGTAGTTTTTTTATTTTCAGTTATAACACCTATGATTAACTATAGAATTTTTTCTAACAATTTATTTGCTAAAGATATTTATTTTTATGCTACTTTAATGACTATGATTATTATCCTATACATAATCGCTTGCATATTCTTATCAAAGAAATCTTTAGATGATTGTGAGTTAATATATTCATTTATAATTGCTAGTATTCTTTTAATAGCCCTTAGAGGATTATATTGGATTTGTGAAGTACTTCTTCCAAATATAACACTTTTAAAAACCAATAATGTTGTTCTTCTACTTACCATACTATCATTTTTATTGGCTATAAGTGGAGTTTTTAATGAAATTACGGCTAAAAACAAAAGAAGCTCTTTACTACAAAATGAACTTCAAGTTTTTTATCACTTAGTTGAATTTAATACTAGTAGTTCTATAATTTTATATGATAATAAAAAGAAGGTTATATATACAAACAAGACAATAAGAGAACGCTATTGCAAATCAACTAAATTAAAAGATCAACTTAAAGAAGTAGAAAAATTATTTGTAGATTCGATTTTTATAGATGACTCTGAAAAAAATGCTACTAAAGCACTTTTTAATAAGGGCAACTGGGAAGGTAAGCTTATTTTAAAAAATGGCAAAATAGTAAGTGCCTACATACAGATATTAAATGTTGAAAATAAAAATTATTTTGCTGTGAATTTAAAAGATATAACCGAAGAATATACCCTAACAAAAAATATTAAAAGAAATGAACAATTATTAAGTTGTATAAATAATAACGTACAGGATTTAATAATAAGTGTTGATAATAATGGTTTAATTACATATGTTAATGATTCTGTATTAAAAACATTAAATTATACCTATGAAGAAATTATAGGAATGCCTATAATAAACCTTTTAGGTAAAAATGATGAGATATTAAATCAATTAAAACTAGAAGATGAGGAAGATAGTATTAAATGTAAACTTGTTGGTAAACATTCCTTTGTATATGTAGAATCTATAATTAGAACTTTAAATGATAATAATGAAATTCCTTATGGAAAAGTTATAGTTGCAAAAAACTTAACCTCTAAAAAACGTCTTGAAAATTTAGCTATAAAATTTAAAGAAGCTAAGGCTTATGAACAAATAAGAAATGAATTTTTCGCCAATATATCACATGAGCTTAGAACACCACTTAATATTATCTATTCTACAATACAGTTATTAAATTCTAAGCATGAAACTGACCCTATGGACTTTAATAACTTCTATGATAAATATAAGCAAGGTCTTAAGATAAATTGTTATAGAATGCTTAGACTTATAAATAACCTTATTGATGTTAGTAAAATTGAAGTTGGATTTTTAAAAGCTGATTTTACTAATAGAGATATAGTATTCCTTGTAGAAAATATAGTATCTTTGGTTATTCCTCATTCTGAAAATAAGGATATTAATATAATCTTTGATACTAATGTTGAAGAAAACATAATAAAATGTGATCCTGTAAAAATTGAAAGATTAATTCTTAACTTACTTTCAAACGCAATAAAATTCACCCAAAATCATGGTGAAATATTTGTAGATTTAAACATCTCAAAGGATTGGGTTAAAATAAGCATAAAAGATAATGGAATTGGTATTCCTAAAGAAATGCAAGCATCAATTTTTGATAGATTTGTACAAGCTGATAAATCCTTAAAAAGAAGAAATGAAGGTAGTGGAATCGGTCTTAGCATTGTAAAGTCTATTGCAGAACTGCATGATGGTAAAATTGAACTTATAAGTGATGGAATAAAAGGTTCAGAATTTATAGTATGGCTACCAAATGTAAAATTAAATTACACAGAAGAAAGCAATAATTTAGTTGATTATATAACAGATGATAAAAATATAGAGTTAGAGCTTTCTGATATTTATGAAGTACATTAAGAAAATACTTATGAAAATACCTTTTTGAAACAACTTATTTTCTTATAAATTTAAAAGCTTTATTATATTAAATTACACCCCGCTAAGTAAACACAGTATAAAATACTGTTTAAAATCTACTTAACGGGGTAATTTTTTTATGCAGTACAATTTTCTTTTATCTTGATTGCACTAACCTCATCCCTAGTTAAAGTTTTTAAATTATTATAATTGATTAAATAAAAATAATTGTATAACTTTCTAAGCTTATTTAAATAATCGTAACTTCTTTCTGGTATATCAAAACTTACTTTTGTCTCATCTCTTTCATCTGCATATTCAATTTTAAAATCATCTACTTGAGGAAATTTTAAAAGCCCCTCAAATGTTATTTGTCCTCTTACAAACTGATGTCCTGAACAAGAATATAAAGTTTTTATATTAGGCTGAGTATTTAAAAAAATTATTAAATCCTTTAACTCAACATCTATAGCTAACCTACTATTAAATCCGCACTTTTCTGTCTCTTCCTCACTTAAAAGAACTGATCCCCTTCTCAATTCTCTCATATAATAATTGTATGCTTGTATTAAATCAAACTCATCTTCAGAAACCTCTGAAACCCTTCCCCTAATAAATTCAGGTAAGTCTCCTTGTTCTCTTTCTAATTTCAACTCAGTTACTATCTTAAGTGCTTTTAAAACCTCTTCATTGGAATAATCCTTTAATAAATTCTCCATTTTAAATCCCCCTAAATTTTAAGAATAGTTACCCTACTTTTAATAACAACTTAGCATATTCCTCATATTATGCATATTTTCAACTTAATTAATAAAACTATAATCTTATAAAAACTGACATATTCTATATATCAAAATATTTTTACTATTTTATTATTTGCACCTCTACTCATACTAATCTTAATAAATATTTTAGTGCTCATTCTAATGGTACTTAATAACTCTTTTATTTTTCACATATGAATCAAATTTAATTAATATAAAGCAAAGATTAATTGCATTTATACTTACTCTAGTATTTACATATGAATCAAACTTAATTAATATAAAGCTTATAATTTTAATTATTAATTCTACTTTACTATTTCTTCACTTATATATTATTATATTTTCGACTTCATTTTGTAAATATTTACCATATAATTAGTATATATGTTTTCTTACAAAAAATAAAATCGTATTTTAGCCCATTTATTCAAATTAGATAAAATTAAATCTCATTTTCTTTCATTTTGGATTTAATTGTAAATATTTTACATATTAAACAAAAAGAAAAGTTATATCAAAAATATACACCTTTGATATAACTTCTCTTAATTATTTATCTTAAAATTTATTCTTTGACTTATAATCTTATATTCTAACTTATTAAACTTTCTCTAATCTCTCTTATTTCAACCCTATTAGAATCATAGTTGGATGTAACCTTAAAAAAAATCTAAACTTACATTCTCTACACCACCCATTTTATTTAACATATTCTCAATGGTTGCTGCACAGGATGCACATTCTATTTTTCCTATTATAAGTCAAATATATATTCTTTAAGTCTATGTCCTAATTTATCAAGCTTAAATTCTAATTTATTAACTTTATTATTAATATACTTAAAGAAAAACTCATAAAAATTAAATTTTTAAAAAATTCATTAATTCTAAATTCGCTTTAAATTGCTCAAAAATTAGCTTTTGAACCCTAAAAAACAACAGATCTAAATAACTTTATACTATATACAAAGCTATAAACATCATTAGAATTTCGATTTATTATGATAAAAGCATACATTATTCTAAAATAACCTTAAATTTATTAAAGAATTTTAAAAATATAAACATCAGCTATAAGTAATTTTATATTGTCTATAAAATTACTTATATAGTTAAATGATTAATATATAAAAATTATCTCTTATTGCTCTAAAATCACTTTGAATTGCTTAAAAAAATAAATTTCTTTAAACCCTCCAAAACAATAGATCCAAATAACTTTATATTATTTATAAAATCACTCACATCATTAGATCAATAATATTTTTATTTTAAATAAGCTAAAAATATTACAGTAATTATTCTAAATTCGCTTTAAGCTACTCAAATAAAAAAATTTGAATCTCCAAAAACAACAGATCTAAATAATTTTACCTTAATAAAGTTAAGTAAATCATTAGAATAATTTATTAATATAGAGCATCCTAAATTTGCTTTTAGGGATTCAACTAAACTAAATTGAAACTCTAGAAACAACAGATTTAAAGAACTTTATATTATAATAAAACTAAATACATCATTAGAAATATAATATTTATTTATCTATTAGCTTATTTAGTACACTTAATATCTCTTCAATTTTTTCATCTTTAGATTCATTATTTTCGAAAGCACTCTTAACACAATTATGCATATGTTGTTGCAATATTAATTTATTAGCTTTCTTTAATAATGCTTGGGAAGCCATTACTTGATTTGAAATATCTATACAATATCTCTCATCTTCAATCATTCTGATTATTCCTTCAATTTGCCCTTTTGCTGTCTTCAAGCACTGTAATGCTTTCTTTTTCTCTGCATTCATGTTCATCGCTCCCTATACATTTCACATACAACCCCCACTGGGTGTCTGTAATTATATAATAACTCTCTACTTATTTTATGTCAACATACTTTTGAATATTTTATGAACACAATTAACATTTAATTAATATATTAGATTTTATCAAAAATATTTCTAATAATTTAACAGATTATAAATCTATTTCTAAAATAAATCCATTTCTAAAATAAATCTTTTTATAAACCTCTTTTTCAAAAAGCTCTCCTATTCTATTCTTTCCACTTCTTCAATTTTCTACTTCTTCAATTTTCCACATCTTATATTTTCCCACTTATTCTATTCTTTCCAATTATTCTATTCTTTCCAATTATTCTATTCTTTCCAATTATTCTATTCTTTCCAATTATTCTATTAATTCAAAGAAAACCATCTATTTAAATATATAATATATTGATAATTATCTATATTATATAAAAAAATAAAAGAAGATTCACACTATATTTAATATGAACCTTCTAATTTATATATAAAACAAAATAATATCTCTAAAATATAATTATAATTTTAATATAATATTGAACCTTCTTTTATATAAATATTTTTATCTATATTGTTATTTGCCAGTATTGTAGTATTAGCTTCAATATAAGATCCCTCTTTAACCATTACATTACTATCAATATTACTATTAAAAGATATAAAAGAATAATCTCCTATCTCAATATTATTTCCTAAAGAGCATTTTTGTTTTAAAATAACATGTTTACCTAGCTTAAATCTTCCTACACTAATTAATCCTGGATATATTATAGTTCCCTCACCAACTTCTTGTTTATTAAAAAAACTAACATCCGGATGAATAATTGTAGCAAATTTTATTTTGTTTTTTAACTTATTTTCTATTTCTTTTTTTAATTTACAGTTGTCTATTGCTATAATTGTAAATAATTCATTTTGGCTTTCTAATTTCTTAAAAAAATAAAACTTATCTTTTTTTCTACCTTCAAAATAATTAAACATTGAATCTATAGATCCAAGAACACTATATCCCTCAATATTACTTCCTTCTTCATCTTTTTTAAGACTCATAAATCCTAACACATTCCAAGCATTTCTTTTTGAATTTATAGCCTCTATTATTTTAACAACCTCTTTTCCTATGTTTTCAGTTCCAATTATAACAATATCCTTCATTAAAACACCTCACTAAACTAATTGTTTAAAGATCTATATCAAAACGCTCTTATTTATTAATAATATAATATCAATTCAAAATATTAATTAACTTATTAAATCATATTAATTTAAATATTTATTTATTCTCAATTATTTTTACAATTTATGTATATTAATCCATTATTTGTCCATAATTAAAATATCCACGATTAATAAGTAGATTAATTCTTAGTTTTAAAATAATTAATGATACTTCCCCAACAATATATCCTTAATAACTTCCCCTTTTATTGCTATGAACTAAGAAACTACTTATTGTGGATTTAAAATTAAAAAAGGAATATTTATAAAATTTATTTATGTAAATAAATTTTATAAATATTCCTTTTACTTTTTCATCTTATTCATATTCATCTTAGTTCATATTAAAAATCAATTTTAATTATGACTTTAACTATAGTATTAATAAATATACAATTAAATTACTATTTAATTGTATAAAAAAAACTTAGTGAAAATTCACTAAGCTTTTGGTGGCTCGAGCAGGAATCGAACCAGCGACACGAGGATTTTCAGTCCTCTGCTCTACCGACTGAGCTATCGAGCCATAAAATAAAAACCTGGCGACCACCTACTCTCC
>Ga0129317_1000178_pt1 | contig 82761 bp, 66 predicted proteins | sample Cm1ome_FD_94430 | JGI IMG/M metagenome (GOLD analysis project Ga0129317, IMG submission 94430) | Eastern black-and-white colobus group fecal microbial communities from Wisconsin, USA - Cm1105 metagenome | ecosystem: Host-associated > Mammals > Digestive system > Large intestine > Fecal | place...
ATTTACTCGTCATATCTTATTATACCATGGATTGCGGACTCTTCGGAGTCCGTTTTCTGTTTTAGAGCATAAAAACGGAGCTGTTGCTCCAGTAGATTATTCATCTACTTTTGCAACAGCCCCATCTTTAACGGAAACGACTTCTCTTTCCATGCTCACTCCTGCGCTTAAAATCCATGCGGATACAGCTAAAAGAAAAACAGTGACACTCTTTGCTCTTTTCATTTTCTGCAACCTCCTAAAATCTAAAATATAAAAATGGATCATCAAATCCTCTGTACATACAGTATACACTTGCTGCAAACACCGCAAAAACCAAAAGATTTACTGCAGCTTTCCTCTCTTTTATGCGCTCCAAAAAACGGAAGGGCAATGGGGTGGAAAAGAAACTGCCTGCAAGGGAAAACGGGTAATATATGGAAAAATACTTTACATAATCATATTGAAATACAGAACCTGCACCATTGCCAAAAAAAGGAAACAGCCTTGTAAAAAACACTCCCAGCTGCCCCAGATCTTCGATGGCAAAGACCGCCCACATCAGAGGGATCAACAGGATCATATAAAAATGTCCTGCCAGAGAATGGCGGCTCAAGAAATCTCCAATACCATACTTTTCTATAACAAGGATTACAAACAAAATAACTCCCCACAGCAGAAAATGGTAACCTGCGCCGTGCCAGATACCGGTCAGGCTCCACACCAGAAACAGATTTCGGATGGTAATCCCCATGCCCTTTCGGTTTCCTCCAAGAGGAATATAAACGTATTCCCGAAACCATGTCCCTAAAGTAATATGCCAGCGTCTCCAGAAATCCGTCATAGTCACACTGGAATAAGGATGATCAAAGTTTTTCGGCAGCCGAAAGCCCAGCATTTTCCCCAGCCCCATAGCCATTAAGGAGTAGCCGAAGAAATCAAAATAAATATGAAAGGAAAATGCAGCGATCGCCATCCAGGCAAGAGGTGTGGACACACTCTCAAAACCAATAGCGCAGGCCTGCCCCCAAAGTTTGCTTAAAGGATTGGCCAGCAGAACTTTCATTCCCAAACCAAAAACGAATGTCCCTGCTCCGCTTTTTAAAGAATCCCAGCCTATTTTCCGCTGATGCAGTTCCCGCCTTACATCGCTGTATTTCACAATGGGACCTGCGATCAACTGTTCAAACATGGATATGTAAACTGCATATCTTAGTAAGCTTCGTTCCGCCTTTACAGTTCCTCTGTACACATCCGCCAGATAAGAAATCCCCTGGAATGTGTAAAAAGAAATCCCGATGGGAAGGACGATATTCTTGGAAAAACTCAGATCCGGAAACCCTTTTTCTATTTCACTTAACACAAATCCAGAATACTTAAACACAAACAAATGGATCAGATGATTGCCAACACCGGCTGTAAGAAATATTTTTTGTGCTCCGGGTACTGTTCCATCCACTTCCCCACAAAAAAATCTAATACTATGCAGCCCAGAAAAAGCATAAAATGCTCCGGATGGCGGATCGTTCCTATCAGATAGAATACCAGACTTCCTGCCAGCAATACCATATTTTCCATTTTCCTGGGCAACAAATAATAGCATCCAAAAAATAAGGGCATAAAAATCAAAACAAACTGTAAACTGCTAAATACCATTCCACTGAACCGCTCCTTTCGTTATTCCCTTATAAGATGCCGGCGGAAAAGAAAAGGTGACCGGAAAATTTAAAATTTCCATATTTCTATTGAGCCTGGAAAAAATGAAAGCTCTGTCAAAGCCCAAAGAAGTCTGCAGCCTCACAGATCCTTATCTGTGAAACTGCAGACTTCTTTTATTTATTCTGGAAAACTGTGTAAATTTCTAAATTGCCTGCCAAACAGCCGCTTAAAACTAAAACAGAATGATCAGGACTTAACAGCCAGATACTCCTCTGCCATATGAACTGCCATGGCTCCGTCTGCCACAGCGGTCACCACCTGGCGCAGCAGCTTCGTTCTCACGTCTCCCACTGCGAATACACCGGGAATATTGGTGGCTGTGGTCTCTCCTGCCTCCACATATCCGCCTTTGTCAAGCTCCAGCTGTCCTTTCACCAGATCCGTTGCCGGCTTTCTCCCCACGCTGACGAACAGGCCGTCGCAGGAGACCTCCGTTTCCTCTCCGGTGTTTGTATCTTTTAAACGGAGCCCTGTCAGTGCATCCCCATACAGAAGCTCTGAGACCGTACTGTTCCACCGAAACTCTACATTCTCTGTATTCATCAAAGGTTCGTGGTAGATCTTCGTGGCCCGCAGAGTATCTCTCCGATGCACCAGGATCACCTTTTTTGCGATCCGGCTCAGAAGCAGGGCGTCTGCTGCCGCCGTATTGCCGCCTCCTACCACCACAACGGTCTTCCCGCGATAAAACATTCCATCGCAGGCCGCGCAGTAGGCCACGCCTTTTCCCACCAGCTCCCGCTCATGCTCCACTCCCAGCTCTCTGGGATTGGCTCCGGTAGCCAGCACCACGGTTTTTCCATAGAGAGTTCCCTCACTGGTCTCCAGCATTTTCGGTTCTGCTGCAAGATCCATTTTCCCAACCTCAGCATACCGGGGCTTTGCGCCAAAGCGCTCTGCCTGCTTCTGCATCTTTTCTGCAAGAGTAAAGCCGTCGATGCCCTCCTCAAATCCCGGATAGTTGTCAATCTGATGAGTCAGCGCCATCTGGCCTCCGGCTGAAAGCCGCTCCACCACAAGAGTATCCAGTCCTGCTCTGGCTGCGTAAAGGGCTGCGGTGTATCCTCCCGGTCCTCCTCCTACAATGATCATATCGTAAACACGTCTTTCATTCATGTGTGTATCCTCCCGTTCTTTTCTGCAAACCAGCTTCCCTGTATTCTTTTCCCGAAAAGCTTTGTTATTCCATAGGATTGCTTCTTATGATCGGAGTATACACCCTTCCGCTCTTCCTTTCCGTGATAATATCACAGAACCGGACTGTCCTCTTTTTCCGGTTTTTATCAGCAGATGAACGCTGCATTACCGGTTTTTCAGAAGATAATACGCCTTCATCACAGCGGCCAGCGTCTTTCCGTCTGTCACTTTCCCCTCCATGATCTCCTGAACCAGTTCTTCCAGGGGGATCTGACGGATGTTCAGAAATTCATCCTCATCCAGCTTCCGCTGTCCCTGCTCCAGACCTTTTGCCAGATACATGGTGATCTTCTCATCACAGTAAGCGGCAGCAGGGTGATAGACGCCAAGCGGTGTCCACTCTCTTGCCCGGATACCAGTCTCCTCCTCCAGCTCCCTCTTGGCTGCCTCCAGCGGATCCTCTTCTTTGCTGTCCAGTTTTCCTGCCGGTATCTCCGTGATCACACGGTTCAGAGGATAACGGAACTGCCGCTCCACGATCACCTTCCCATCTTCTGTCACAGGAACCACCGCCACTGCACCGATATGGCGGATGGTCTCCCTGGTGGAACTGCTTCCGTCAGGCAGTTTTACCGTATCCCGGTAAAGATGCACCACCTGTCCTTCAAAAATTCGCTCTGATGCCAGTTTCATCTCTGTTAAATTCTGAAAATCATCCATTACAGTCCAATCCCTTCTTTCCGATCAACCAAAGCCCCCCGGCAAGCCGGCGGGGCAACAAACGAGCAGCGCAGCAAGCTGCCTGCCAAACCGTTTTCCTCTCTGTCAGCCTATACGGCCTGCTCCTCCCTGGCTTCCACCTCCAGTCCCAGCTCTCCCGGAAGAAAACGAGGGCACACATTTTCAGAGGAGGTGAGCACAGAAGCTGCCAGCCTTGTGGCGATATTCACTGACTCTTCCAGACTCTTGCCGTAAGTAAGTCCCATCACCACTCCCGAAGAAAAAGCATCTCCCGCTCCAGTGGTATCTTTCACCTGCACTTTTCTGGCTGGAAAAACTCCTTTTTCCCCCTGCCGGTCTGCATATACACAGCCCTTTTCTCCCATCGTTACTACCATGGAAGGGATCTGAGCACTGATCACGCATTCGGAAAGGATCTCACAAAGCTCTTCCGGAGATTTTCCCTGATAGTCATCTGCAAATACAATGCCGGCCTCCAGCTGGTTACAGATAAAGCAATCAAACCGCTTCAAAAAATCCCTTCTCTCTGCAGCCACACTCATATTTGCCACTACGCCGTAAACCTTTTTTTCATATTTTTCCGCCAGCTCAAAAATCTTTTTTACCGTATCCCGGTTCAGATCCCCCACTTCCACCACAATGGAATCTGCATTCTGAAAGATCTCATCCCCCTGCTCCTCTAAGATATCCAGCACGGGAGAAAGATCCGGACGCTGGGAAATGGCTCCGGCCAGATCCCCATTATGGTCAAACACTGCCAGCCAGGTTCCCATCCCTCCTGGAACGGTTCTCATATAACGGGTATCCACTTTATGATTTTTCAGTTTTTTTACCACCTCTTCCCCCATAACAGAATCATCCACAATACTCACATAGGTGGGGCGCAGCTCTATGTTGGCAATATTCTCCACCACATTCCGGCTCACACCCCCATGAACATATTCTACTCTTCCTGCGTTCTTTCCATCCGGCACATAGGTGCCAAAAGGAAATCCCTTAATATCCACAAACACTGCTCCCAGCACTACCATCCCCATCTTCTGTACCTCCTGTTCTCATTGGTGAGACCATTATAATAAACTTTTTCTCAGGATACAACAAAAGACCGCGGGTTTTTCGTTTTTTTCAATATGCTTTGAGCACCCAGCCTTTTCCGGCACATTGTTTAAAAGAAAAATGAAAGAATATCAGCTGATCCATATCCACGGTATCTCTGCCAATACATGCTTCCCCATCAAAAAAGGAAAAAGAACTGCTTTTACGCAAAAGACTCTTAGAATACCGTTTTCGGTACAGCGGTGATTTGAGATGATTTGGCGCTCCTGCATCAAGACAAAGAAAAACCGGAAACCCATGAATTTACTGGATTTCCGGCTTCTTCATCATCTAGTCGATGCGACAGGATTTGAACCTGCGACCTCTGCGTCCCGAACGCAGCGCTCTACCAAGCTGAGCCACGCATCGCCATTCAGCTTGATTATTATAACATTGAAATTTATAAAAATCAAGCCCTTTTTTGCACTTTTTTACAAATCTTCCTGATCTACTTTTCTAAATGTATCAAGATGTTATCCAGCATTGTTTCAAAAAAACTTCCTGTGGACCGCTGATCTTTCTCTTTTATATCAATCAGATCCATGATATCTTTATCCGACAGGCAGAGAATTAATTTCCCGTTTTCTCTGAAACTGCCCCGGGCTGCCGCAAGAGCGCTTTCACTTGGCCCTCTCCTTGAGATAATCACAGCGACTTTGCGCAGTGCCTTTTCATACAAATATTTCTCTGTGGTATAGATCTCCTTCTGCGTAATTTGATCCGTATAATTTTTAAATTCAAAAACAATGTATTTCGTGCCAAAGTACTGACGCACTGTATTGAAAAAATCTTCGTTCACCCCATCCTTTATTTTGCAGCATAAATCAAACCGATACATGCCTCCGTCCGTCTTTTCTTGGATATCCCACAAGGTCAGATAATCCCCCAGAACATACTTTAAGATTTCCACACAAAGGTCCTGGTACTCCTGATACTGTTCTTTCCCTGGTTTTATTCTTTCCAGTTTTTCTTTCAGACGATTGCATTCCGGCTTTTCTTCTGGTTTACGGAAAATGGGGGGAGCCGGTTCTTCCGGCTGAATGGCTTCCACGGAATAATTTAAAAGCGCAACGAACTCATTTCTGATTTCTGCAAACTCATCAAAAATCCAAAGAAGATTTTTCACATCCCACACAGATATCCCGAACTTATCGCTGCACAGCCTTTTTAGTTCATCTTTTACAAGGTTGGCCGTCACAAGTATCCGTCTGTACTGTTCCATTTTGCTGTTTTCAGACAGCGAGCTGCAAAGCCGGCGTAGATTCCGCTCCACTCCATTATCACTGCGATAATATTTCATCTGAAAACAATAGGTAACATCTCCGTATGTATAGATCATATCGATCCCCTGGTTCCTATCGTGATCAATATCTATCTTTAATTCCCCGCCCTGCTGGTTCAGATAATCTTCAAACAGTTTTTCAAATTCCCGGTCCGGCGCCTGCATTTTCTCAAGCGAGGTCTGAGGCAGGCTATACTTCAGGCATTTTGCCATACTCCTGACCACCAGCACATTGGGTGAATATACCAAAGCTCTGAAAATCCATGCTTTGTTCGTCAGATCCAGCTCAAATCTGTCCGGAAACCCTTTTAATTTTGCCATTTCATTATATGTCAGCTTACGGATCTCCCCGTCAACCCGTATCAAAGCCGGCTTCACAACATTCCAGTCCACATAGGGGCGTTCCACATATTTATCTTTTCTCCAACAGAAAAAACAGTCCCTGCCATCGCCGCTCTCCTGGATAGTTTCCTGATCAATTTTATAATACCAGTCGTCTTCCCTTCGGCTTCCTGCAAACCTGCGTATCGAAAACCTTCCCTTCTCCTTGTCTTTTATAAATTTAACTGTACATCCTGACAACCTGCTCCCCACCATGTAAACTCTTTTTTCTGAGACCGGCAGCTCTGTCATCTCCCGGGTATTGATAACCTTCCACTCAAACTGATACTCCAGCTCCGATAACTGCCCCAGAAATTCTGACCACGCAGGCACTCTGTATATAACGGCCGGCAGCACCAGGCAAAATGCCTGCGGAGTATTTTTCCTTATAATCTCATACATTTTATCCAGGGGATGGCTGCTGATACCGGATCCTTTGGGCTGACTGCTTTCCCTGCGTTTAAACAGCTCTGCGCTGGTCAAATCCGCAGCAATCACATCTGCCACCGGGATTTCCTCTGGAGATAGTTCCAGCAGACCGCGCCGATCAATTTGATCCTTCATATTACGTTCATAGATCGCTGCGGCTCTCTCATTTTTTTCAAAAGCTGCCGTCACCTGAAATCCGGCCTGTTTAAATCCCAGGGATAACGCTCCCATTCCTGCTTCCAGCACCACAACCGTATTCATAGTATGATCTCCTTTTTCTAAATGCCCTGCACCTGCTTCTCAGACTCCGCTGCTTCGCCACCCCGGATGGTACTTGTTTTTCAAAAGCCCGTTGACCAGTTTTCCCCAGCCCAGGGGATAGCCGTTTACACATACTAACTGCCAGCCGCTGCTGCGGACAGCCTCTTCCTCCTGTACCTCTATGGTCTCTCCCTGAAGATAACGCTGCACCCGTTCGTCGCGAAAATCCAGATCAATGGCTGAGGCATATTCTGACTTTTTCAGCGCCATGGCCAAAGACTGGCTTGGTTCAAACCGATTCTTCTTCAATTCTCCCAGATACAGTCCGTTCCGCAAAAATGGGATCCCGGCGACTTCCGGCAACAGTCTGGAAACGTAGTAGGCCTGATCTTTGCGGATCTCCATCTGTTCCGGTACAAGCGGACCGCTCACATCCGCAAAAAACTCCTCCAGGATCTTGCGCTGCTCCTGGCCTTTCCCGTCCCCAGCTCCGTCACTGCCCTTCCTTCCGCCCCGAAGGCCTCCCTTAGGGCTTCTTTGTCCGGCATTCCTTGCGCCTCTCCTGTCCGTCTTTGCACCTTTTCCTCTGTGCTTTCCTCCGCCCTGATCTGCCAGAGCATCTCCGGCCGCCTTTTCTGCCCCATCTTCCTCTTTGCTTCCATTGTCCCTGCTTAGACTGTTCCAGAGGCTTCCAGGCTCCTGCTCTCCCTTTTTTTGCAGCAAAGCAAGAAAATGCCCCTCTCCCCCTGTTTTGTGAGGCCACAGTCTGACACAGCAGTTCAGACGCCAGGAATCCTGCTCCTCCCGTGATGGCGCCTCCTCTCCCAGAGACTCCCAGCCTTCAAAGGTCAGCGCCCTCTCCAGACCTGGGGAAAACCCTTCCCGGAATGGAATTTCCAAAAGTTCCATGTCCGGCCGTTTTCTCAGCAGCCAGGCAATCACTTCCTCATTTTCTTCCACTGCAAACGTGCAGGTGGAATAGAGCAGTCTCCCGCCGAGACGCAGCATATCCGCTGCCCGAAGGATGATATCTCTCTGGATTCTGGCGCACTCCAGGGGTTTTTCCGGATACCAGGCCCGGATCGTCCCCTCATCCTTCCGAAACATCCCCTCCCCGGAGCAGGGAGCATCCACCAGCACTCTGTCAAAAAACTCCAGGAAACGCTCCTCCAATCTGGCCGGCACCTCATTGGTGACAAAGGAATTGGGAATGCCGAATACCTCTATGTTTTTTAACAATGCTCTGGCTCTGGATGCACTGATATCATTGGCCACCAAAAGCCCCTGGTCCTGCAGCGCAGCCCCCAGCGCAGTGGCCTTTCCTCCAGGAGCGGCGCAAAGATCCAGCACCCGCTCTCCCGGTCTGGCTCCCAGCACGCTGGCAGGTGTCATGGCGCTGGGCTCCTGAAGATAGTAAAGCCCTGCATGATAAAAGGGATGTCTGGCCGGAGCATCCTCCTCCAGATAATAGTATCCCCCGGGAATCCAGGGGATTTTGGTAAGGTGAAAGGGAGCCAGCTGTTCAAAGGCCTCCGGGGTGATCTTTCTCGTATTCACCCGCAGGCCGTATTTGCGCTTCTCCTCATAGCTCTTTTCAAAAGCGCCGTACTCCTGACCAAGAATACGGCGCATACGGTTTGTAAATTCTTCCGGCAATCTCATGGCTGCTCCTACCTTTTCTTTCCTAATCCCAGCTTAGCCGATGGAGATCTCCCTCCAGCTTCATATGATCAAACTGATTCTGACGCAAAGCTTCGTAAAGCATAATAGCCACAGAATTGCTCAGATTCAGAGAACGGGTTTCCCCGATCATAGGAATGCGCACGGCTGTGTCCGGATGCTGCACCAGTATCTCCTCCGGAATTCCGGCACTCTCTTTTCCAAACATGAGGTAACAATCCGGTTCATAGGATACTTCTGTGTAAATTTTTCTGGCCTTGGTGGTTGCCATATAAATCTTTGCCCCAGGGTTTTTCTCCTGGAAATCTGCAAAGCTGCTGTATCTGGTCACATCCAGTTCCTGCCAGTAGTCCATACCGGCCCGCTTGATGGCTTTCTCCGTCAGCTGAAACCCAAGCGGTTCGATCAGATGAAGCCTGGTTCCCGTAGCCACGCAGGTTCTCCCGATATTCCCGGTATTTGCCGGTATCTCCGGCTCAAAAAGAACGATATTTAACTGGGCCATATCCTGCTGATCCTTTCTGTGTATTTCTATTTTTCCTTTTCTGCTCTCAGCTTTGTGACAAATTTTTCCAGTCTTCCCAGCGCTATTTTCAGCGCCTCCAGAGAATAGGCATAAGAAATCCGCAGAAAGCCTTCTCCGCAGTCACCGAATGCATTTCCCGGCACCACGGCCACATGTTCCTCCTCAAGAAGTCTGGTGGCAAACTCATCGCTGGTCATTCCGAATTCCTTGATACAGGGGAACACATAAAACGCTCCAAAGGGTTCGAAGCAGGGCAGCCCCATCTCCCGGAAAGCATGCATCAGATAACGGCGTCTCTGATTGTAAGCCTCCCGCATCTTCGCCACCTCCTGATCGCAGTCCCGAAGAGCCACCACCGCAGCATACTGGCTGTTGGTAGGGGCACACATAATGGCAAACTGATGGATCTTCACCATCTGATCCAGGATCTGTCTGGGACCGCAGCAATAGCCGAGCCTCCAGCCGGTCATGGCATGGGATTTGGAAAATCCATTGATGAGGATCGTCCGCTCCTTCATTCCCGGAAGCGAAGCAATACTCACATGGTTTTCCTCTGTGTAAGTAAGTTCTGCATAGATCTCGTCGCTGAGCACAAACAGATCCTTTTCTCGGATCACCTCTGCAATCTCTTCCAGATCTTTCCGCTCCATCACAGCTCCTGTGGGATTATTGGGGAAAGGAAGCACCAGAATCTTGGTTTTATCTGTAATATGCTCCAAAAGCTCCTGCTTTGTAAGGCGAAACTCATTTTCTGCCTTCAGATCAATGGTCACTGGAACCCCATCTGCCAGCTCCACACAGGGCAGGTAAGACACATAACAGGGCTGAGGGATCAGCACCTCATCTCCCGGATTGAGCATAGCCCGGAATGCCAGATCGATGCCTTCGCTGCCTCCCACAGTGAGAAACGTCTCATGAAGCGGATCATACTCTAATCCGAAACGCCGCTTTAAATACCGGCAGATCTCCTGTCTCAGCTCCTTTAAACCTGCATTGGAGGTATAAAAGGTTTTCCCCTGTTCCAGGGTGTAAATTCCCTCATCCCGCACTGCCCAGGGAGTATCGAAATCCGGTTCCCCCACACCCAGGGATACTACATCCTCCATCTCACTGGCAATGTCAAAAAATTTTCGTATGCCGGAGGGCTTGATTGCCACGGCTTTATCAGCTAACGGATTTCTCAAGGCGTCACCAACATCCTTTCATCTTTTGATTTTTTTGCTAATATGATTCCATCATCCTTATATTTTTTCAGAATAAAATGAGTGGCAGTGCTGATCACGGTGTCAAGAGTGGAAAGCTTATCGGATACAAAGCTGGCTACCTCTTTCAGCGTCTTCCCTTCCAGGATCACCAGAAGATCGTATGCACCGGAAATCAGGTAAACGGACTGCACTTCCGGATAATTGTAGATCCGCTCTGCAATGTTGTCAAACCCCTGTCCTCTCTGAGGGGTCACCCGCACCTCAATCAGCGCAGTAGTCTTGTCTACAGACGTCTTATCCCAGTCAATGAGGGTATGGTATCCGCAGATAATATGCTCCTGCTCCATCTTCTGCACCTCATTGGCGATCACTGCCTCACTGGAGCCAAGCAAAATCGCCAGCTCTCCCAAATCTATTTTGCTGTTTTTCTCCAAAAACGTTAAAATCTGTTCTCTCATGCTTCTCTCCTTTTATAGTTCCAAGGTCCAAAGTGCGTCCTGAGCCGGTCGGTCCAGAAAGCGGATGTCCTCTCCATTTTTTAAGATCCTGTCATTTCCCGATACGGTTTTTCCGATCACTGCTGCTGGAATACCAAGCTCCCATAGCTGCCCGGCAAGAGCTTCTCCCTCTGCGGTTCCTATCAGAAGGCTCCCCTGTCCATAGAGCTGATAGGGATTCAGGTCAAAAAACTCACAGATCTCAATGGTCTCCTGGCGGATGGGAATTTTCTTCAGATCCACTTCAAGGCCAACGCCTGCACATTCGCTCATCTCCCACAAGGCACCAAAGATCCCTCCCTGAGATACATCATGCATGGCCCTTGCCCCAAAGCGGCTGGCCGCTCGTGCGGCCTCCCCGATCAGGAGCCGTTGATCCAATGCCTTGGCCTGCTCAACGAGAAAATAGGGGTACCGTTTTTTCAGCTGCGCTTCCCTCTGGCTGGCAATCACAGCAGTTCCTCCCAATCCTGCGGCTCCGGTCATCACCAGATGCCAGCCCGGCTGCAGATCCGCTGTTCTTCCTTCCCTGCCTTCCGGAATACGGCCGAACCCTGTGACAGTCACCACCGGACGATCCACTGCTTCACTGATCTGGGTATGTCCTCCTGCGATCCTGGCCGAAAGCCTTTTGCACACCTGCGCCAGCTCTTTTGTGAGAGCCTTTAATCCTTCCTCACTCCAGCCCAGAGGATAAAGGATATCCACCATCAGCCAGTCCAGTTCCGCCCCGCCTGTACTTAAATTGTTGGCAGTCTCTGCTGCCAGCATGAAAAGAGTGCGGTCAAAGAAACCTCCTATCGTTCCTGCCGCAGTGGCACAGAGAAGCCCGGTTTCCCCGAAGAACGAAAAAAAGGCACAGTCCTCCCCAAACGATGCGCTTCTGGTATCCAATACACCTGCCAGCGCAAAAGGTCTTAACACAGATCTTTTTAATACCGCTTCGGAAACTTTGCCTTTTTTCATCGTATTCTCAGCTGCCTTTCCTGTATTCCTCAAAATTCAAACCCGGCCCGGCTGCCATGGAAAATTCCCGGGGGGTACCGCCTCAAGGGTTTTCCTGAAACCCGGCCCGGCTGCTAAATCCCCCGTATCCTTTTCCTTCTGCTGAAGTGCCTTTGTCTTTTACTCCACAGTCACAGTTCCGTCAATGATCACATCCGGATCGGTAGTTCCGCCGGCATTGGGATCCGTAGCAGGCTGATCCTGAGGCACCTCCGGCTGAGGCTGCGCAGGAGCATCTGTCTGAGGCTGCTGGGGCGCCTCCGTCTGAGGATTGGTGTAGGCAGAAGCATTGGCAATCACTGCCTGCACCTGACTGATATCATTCGTAGCAATGGCTGTATACATCGCCTGCGTCAATGCCTGGCTGGTGGAAGCCACTCCCACATCATAGGCGGTGCCCACTGCCTGATAAGTACTGCTGTTTACCTGATAGGAATCTACCAGAACACCGTCCTCATAGATATTTTTCCACAGCTCCGCTGTCTGTCCTGTATGCGGAGACTGGGTCTGATTCAGGTATCCCACATTCTGGTTGGGGTTTGGGTAAAGCTTCACCCCGCTTGGCTCTATGGTGCTGGTCACCTGGCTCACAAACTCAATGCTGCGATTGGCGGGACGGGTCTCCTGCCCGTAAACCGTAAAGCTCAAAGAGCCTCCGTAAGCATATCCCACAATATACACCGGAGCTGACAGATTGTTGTAAAATGCCAGATCCATCACGCCCTCGGCGATGGCTGCATCCTTGGATGGATCCACATAGGACACGCTCATGGTGTGATTGGAGCGGGATGTGATTTCCAGCTCCGCTTTCAGCAGTGCATTGTACAGAGTGGTAGATACCTGGCAGATACCCCCGCCATAGGAATCCACTACCCGGTTCTCCTCATAGGAAGGGGCCGGCTGATAGCCATTCTCCGCTGTAAAGGGGATCACTGCCTGGGTCACAGAAAAACTCTCTCCCGGCATGATCAGGGTACCGCTGATTTTGGAGGTTCCCACCTCAATATTGGTGGCCCGCTCCCAGCTGGAGGAACTGTAATTGGTGGTGGCTGTTCCCAGAACATCCTTCACCACGCTGAGTGCCTCTCTGGTAATCTCCGGGGATACCCGGTCCACTGCAAGCTCCAGGGTGAGTTCTCCCCCCTCCCAGCTTTCCACAGCTTCTTCTACCAGCTTCACAGAATCCTCTACCCGGAGAGTAATCCCGTCTGTACCGCCCTCCACCCCAGGAGTTCCATCATCCTGGGTATAAACCGTTCCATTTACCGGCTCAGAATTATAAATGCTGCAGTCCTCAATAAAACTGCGGGCTTTCTTTTCATCCAGGGCAAAGGTGATCTCATACTCCTGATTCTGGTGCTCCAGATCCTTCTGATCTTTGTAACGCTTCACGATATTCCCTGTGGCCCCCAAATTCATCACCTCATCCAGGATCTCCTTGTTTTTCCATTTCAATCCCAGATTATTCAGGGAGGCTGTGATGGGAGTATCCCCCATCATCAGGGTCACTGTGGTTTCTCCAAATTCCTTTACTTTCTGCTTTACTGCCTGGGAAGCCTCCTGTTCTGTCATGCCTCCCACATCAATACCTTCAATAAAAATACCGTTGCTGATCACTGCCTCCTGTGCATTCACACGGCAGCTGCCCTGAACGGTAGCAAAACAGAAGCCTGCCAGGAACAGTGCTCCAATGTAGCTTCTTTTCAGACTTTTCTTCATTATGTAACTCCCAAATCTATCCTTCTTGATCACACATGCAGCACCATTTACATCAGGGCGCCTATAATGGTGGTCACTACCATAGCCAGCACGATCAAAATCACGATCACTGCTGCAATGATTCTTTTTGTCTTACTGTTTCTAAAATTCATCATGGAAATCACCTCCAATTTTACACCTATCAAACATTCTCTCTATTTTTTCCTGACTTGTCAAGGGAATCCTGAAAATTTAAGATATTTCTATGATTCTTGCATTTTTTGTAAGCGGATCCCGCTGCCGGTAATCAAACATGATCCAATGCTCCTCCGGTTCTCCATCCCGCAAAAAGAAGGGCTCCAGATGGGTCATCTTTGCCATCTGCTTTCCGGTAAAGCCTCTATACTCCGGAAGATAGAAGCGCTCCTGTTCCTCCCTCTGATAAAAACGGGTGATCTTTTCCTTATATGGTGCAAGCTCCGCTGCCCATACAGGCCTTGTCTTGGCGTTTTCCCGCAGATACAGATCCATTAAAAGCTCCTGATCATACCACTGCTTTCTGCCCGGATCTGCCTGATGGGCAAAAGAGCGAAGCAGCTCCAGCCGCTGCATCCTGGAAAGGCTTCCCGTCAGCTCCTGCCCCTGATAAAAATCTGCCAAAGCTTCAAAGAGACGGAAGGGAGACGCAAACTGCTGCTCCAGCGCCCGTATGGTACGGACAAACTGGCCGCTGTTGTAGTATACCTCCAGCATCTCCTCCACTCCCTTTAATTTTAAAACCTCATCGTAGGACAGCCAGGGGGTAGAAAGCACCTCATACACCGGACGTTTCCGGTACACAATACCGTACTTTTCCGCATCCTGATACATGCCGGCTCCTTTCAGCACCTTCAGAAAGCCAAGCTGCAGCTCCTGAGGCCTCAGTCCGTGCACCTGATCAAAGGAACGGCCGAAGCTGTCATAATCTTCAAAGGGGAGTCCTGCAATGAGATCCAGATGAAGGTGGATATTGTGGGGAGCGGAGATCTTTTCCACTGCCCAGGCCAGCTTTTTAAACCCGGTTCTCCGATGTACTGCCTCTAATGTTTTTTCATTGGTAGACTGCACCCCGATCTCCAGTTTTACTAATCCCGGACGCATCCTGGAAAGGAGCGCCAGCTCCTGCTCCTCCAGAAGCTCCGCCTCAATCTCAAAATGGAAATTGGTAACTCCGTTGTCATGCTCCAGAAGATACTGCCAGATTCCCATGGCATGGCTCCGGCTGCAGTTAAAGGTGCGGTCCACAAATTTCACCTGAGGCACCTTTGCATCCAGAAACCTCTGCAGCTCCTGATATACCAGGGGAAGGCTGCGGAAACGAACCCGCTTATCAATGGAGGACAGACAGTAGCTGCAGGAAAAGGGGCAGCCCCTGCTGCTCTCATAGTAGATGATCCGATGGGAAAAATCCTCCATATCCTGATACACAAAGGGCAGCTCATCCATGGAAAGCGGCCGTGGAAAAGAAACGCTGCTCTCCCGGACCTCCTCCCGTTCATTTCCGGATGTTTCTTCTTCCCAATATGCCCCTGCCTTCCACAGGATACCGGGAATTTTATCTAAGCTTCCCCTGCCTTCCAGATAATACTCCATCAGCTGCAGGAAGCTTCTCTCCCCTTCTCCTTTCATGATCCCGCAGATCTGGGGATGACTCTGAAGAAAGCCCGGGCTTTCATAGGACACCTCCGGACCTCCCAGCCATATTTTGCAGGAAGGCAAAACCAGGCGGAGATTCTCTGTCAGCTCCTCTATCAGTCCTATATTCCAGATATAACAGGAAAAAGCCAGAATATCCGGCTTTTTCCTATAAATCTCTTCTAATATTTCATCACTGTACTGATTGATGGTAAACTCTGCCAGCTCGATCTGATCTGCGTATTTTGCAGCAAAAGACCGCAGGCTGTAGATAGCCAGATTGGCATGAATATACTTTGCATTAATGGCAGTCAGCAAAACTTTCATCTTTTTATCCTTTACAGAAGCATCTTGGCTGCGCCGTAAATTCCTGCGTCATTGCCTAAAGTAGCCAGAACAAACGCAGCATTGCGGTTGGCAGAGAATGCATATTTTTGATAATATTTCCGGACAAAATCCAGAAGGACAGGGCCTGCCTTGGACACTCCTCCTCCGATCACAAATGCCTCCGGATCCGTCACTCCTGCAAAGATCGCCAGAGACTTTCCAAGATAGCCGCCGAAGCGCTCTGCCACCCGGACAGCCAGGGCATCTCCGGCCTTTACTGCATCAAACACCGTTTTCGCGCTCACCTTCACGCCTCGAAGAGCAGTCTCTTCCTCCGGTGCAGCCTCCAGTTCTTCCTTTGCCAGGCGCACAATCCCTGTGGCGGAAGCTACCTGTTCCAGACAGCCATAATTGCCGCAGTTGCAGGGATCTTTGATATAATCTGCCGCATGGGTATGGCCAATTTCTCCCGCTGCACCGTGGGCACCGGATAAGATTCTGTCATTGATAATGACGCCTCCCCCGACTCCGGTTCCCAAGGTTACCAGTATCAGATTGTGATAGCCTACACCGCCGCCTTTCCAAAGCTCTCCCAGCGCTGCCACATTGGCATCATTCCCGGCCTTTACCCGCAGCCCGGTGAGCTGCTCCATCTCATTCACAATATGCACCCGGCCCCAATGAAGGTTCACTGCCACCGCTACTTCCCCCTCATCATTGACCGGTCCCGGAACACCGATCCCCACTCCGGCGATCTCTTCCTTTTTCAGGCCCTTTTCCTCTATCTTGCCTAATATAGACGCTGCCACATCCGGCAGGATCGCCTTTCCATTCTCCTCCGTGCGGGTGGGGATCTCCCATTTTTCCACCAGTTCTCCCTCTACGGTAAACAGGCCGCATTTTACAGTAGTTCCTCCCACATCAATGCCGAAACAATAGTTATACATTCTCTACTCCTCGCTCTTCTTCATATTCTTTGCAAGGCTCTTCTGCACCCGATTGTAAAGCTCTTTGGCCGCATTGTAGCCCATCTTTTTCTGTCTGTGGTTGACTGCTGCGGATTCTACAATCACCGCCAGGTTCCGTCCCGGCCGGATCGGCAGGGAATGGCACACCACCTTGTTTCCAAGAAATTCTGTGTACTCCTCCTCCAGACCCAGGCGGTCATACTCCTTATCCCGGTCCCACTCCTCCAGCTTGATCACCAGATCGATATTTCCGGTATTTTTCACACTTTCCACACCGAACAGTGTCTTTACATCAATGATACCAATACCCCGCAGCTCAATAAAGTGTCTGGTAATATCCGGTGCTGTGCCGATCAGCGTCTCGTCACTCACCTTCCGTATCTCCACCACGTCATCCGTGATTAGACGATGTCCCCGCTTGATCAGCTCCAGGGCGGCCTCACTCTTACCGATCCCGCTCTCTCCCATGATCAGGATCCCTTCGCCGTAAACGTCCACCAGCACGCCATGAATAGAAATGCAGGGCGCCAGCTCCACATTCAGCCACCGAATCACCTCTGCCATAAAGGCGGAAGTGGCCTGCTTGGTCACAAAAATAGGCACCTCATACTTCTTTGCCAGCTCGATCATATGGGGATCCGGCTCGGTCATAGTGGTATAGATCAGACAGGGGATCTTGTAAGACAGCAGTTTTTCATAAACCGGAAGCTTTTCCTCCAGGGAAAGATGCTCCAGATAGGTATATTCCACATATCCGATGATCTGCACACGTTCTGCATCAAAGTAATCAAAATATCCGGTAAGCTGCAGTGCCGGACGGTTGATCTCTGTAGTAGTGATCCTTTTTCCTGAAATATCGATTTCCGGTGTAAGATTCTCCAGCCTCATTTTGCTGGCCATCTTAGATAATGCTACGCTATTGCTCATACCCCTTCTCCTTATAACGTCATTTCATTTATGGTATCATTTTTTCCGAACTTTGTCCAGATTCAAGCGCGGGCAATTCCCGGTTTCCATGAAAGAATTCATACACCTGCCTGGCGCTTCCTGCATTCATAGACGGCACCTGGGACAGCTGGTCTTCACTGGCATTCCGAATGGCCTCCAAAGACTGGAAGGCACGCATCAGGGCCTTTCTCCTGGCCGGCCCCACCCCGGGGATATCCTCCAGAATGGAATGTACCTGCCCCTTGCTTCTTAGACTTCTGTGATATTCAATGGCAAACCGGTGGGCCTCATCCTGTATCCTGGTAATGAGCTTAAATCCTTCTGAGCGCTGGTCCATAGGTACCTCCGCGTTCTGATAGTACAGCCCCCTGGTGCGGTGAAAATCATCCTTCACCATACCGCACACTGGAATATCCAGTCCCAGATCATCCAGCACACGAAGGGCAATATTCACCTGTCCTTTTCCGCCGTCCATCATGATCAGATCCGGAAAGCTGGAAAAGCTTCCCAGCCCCTGCTCCATCTGCTTTTCCTGAAGCTCCTGCTTTTCCCTCATTCCGTGAGAAAAACGTCTGGTGAGCACTTCCTCCAGACTGGCGTAGTCATCCGGCCCCTGCACTGTGCGTATTTTAAATTTTCGATAATCACTCTGTTTGGCCTTACCGCGCTCAAACACCACCATAGAGCCCACCGCTTCAAAGCCGCTGATATTCGAAATGTCGTAAGCCTCCACCCGGTTGATCCGGGGCAGCCCCAAAAGCTCAGAAATCTCCTTCATAGCGCCTATGGTTCGGCCTTCCTCCCTCTTAATCCGCTCCCGATCCTGATTTAACACGATCACCGCATTCTGTCTTGCCAGCTCCACCAGCTTTTCTTTTGTCCCCTTCTTTGGAACCCGGATCAACACTCTCTGGCCTCTGCGTGCAGTGAGCCACTGCTGCAAAAGATCCTGCTCCTCCACTTCCACCTCCAGCATCAGCTCCCGGGGGATAAAGGGCGTCCCGGAATAAAACTGCTTGATAAAACTGTTTAAGACCACTGCCTTCCGGTCATAAAGGCCAATTTTTAAAAAGAAATGGTCCCTTCCGATCAGACGGCCTCCTCTTATAAAGAACACCTGCACCACAGCGTCTGTTCCGTCTGCAGCCACTGCCAGCACATCCTTGTCCTCCCCGTCCCCGCTGGTGATCTTCTGCTTCTGAGCTACCTGGCGCACACTGTTCATCAGATCCCGGTAGGTGATCGCCTCCTCAAACTCCATCGCCTCAGAAGCCTGCTGCATCTTTTCCTCCAGCATTTTTAAAACCGGCGCATAATTGCCGCCCAGAAACTCCATTGCGCTTCCGATCTGCTTCCGGTAATCCTCCTGACTTACATATCCCTGGCAGGGAGCATCGCACTGCTTGATATGATAATTCAAACAGGGCCGTTCTTTCCCAATGTCCCTGGGAAGATTCCTGCTGCAGCTTCGAATCTTGTACAGTTTTCTAAGAAGCTCTATGGTATCCTTCACCGCCCCTGCACTGGTGTACGGACCGTAATATTTGGATTTGTCCTTTTTCATAGTGCGTGAAAACAGCACCCTGGGATACTCCTCCCCCACAGTCACCTTGATAAAGGGATAGGTCTTATCATCCTTCAGCATGGTATTGTACTTGGGACGGTGTTCTTTGATCAGGTTGCACTCCAGGACCAATGCTTCCAGCTCCGAATCCGTCACAATGTACTCAAACCGACGAATTCTGGCTACCATCTGCTCAATCTTAGGGCCCTTGTTCCTGCTGCTCTGAAAATACTGGCGCACCCGGTTTCTTAAACTGATGGCCTTGCCCACATAAATAATCCCATCGTTTTCATCGTGCATAATATACACACCGGGCCTTGCCGGCAGTTTTTTTAGCTCTTCTTCTATATTAAAATGAAACTCCATCTATGATTTCCTTTCCCTCTGCTTCCTCCGGCCGGGTGATCGAGACTGCCCGCTGCAAACCTTCTTCCGGATCTTTTCCCCTCCGGTTTCATCCCTTCCTCCTGGTACGCAGTTTCTAACCGATCAGATGAAAATTTTTCCACTTTCCGCTGCGGAATCTCCAGATAAACAGACTGGCGCGAAAGATCCAATCCAGTACCATGGCAAGCCACACGCCTACCGCTCCCATGCCCATCCCGCTTCCCAGGATCACGCTGAACAGGATTCGGAAGGCAAACATGGAAAAAATGGATACCACCATGGTAAATTTTACATCCCCCGCTGCCCGCAGAGAATAGGACAGAGTGAAGGAAACCGGCCATAACAGCATTCCAAAACCATTATGAATAAACACCAGGATCCGGGAAAGCTCTCTGGCCTCCGGAGACAGACTGTAAATATTCAATACCTGTCCCAAAAACAGCAGCAGACAGCCGCAGGTAACCCCGATGATCCCATAGGTGATCTTCAGCAGTTTTTTGGTGTAGTCAGAAGCCTGTTTCATATCTCCTGCCCCAATGCACTGGCCTACCACTGTGATCATCGCCAGGTTCATCGCATTTCCGCCCAAGATCCCCATAGAATCCAGACTGTTAGCCACCGCATTGGCTGCAATCTGCGCTGTACCGAACGCTGCAATAATGCTCACCAGCACAACTCTGCCTCCCTGAAAGATCCCGCTCTCCACACCGTTTGGCAGCGCAATGGTCAAAATCCTCCGGATCATTTCTCCATTCCAGTGAAAAATCCCCCGCAGGCTCACATGAACCGGTTTCTTTTTCTGCCATACCAAAATCGTCTGTACCACCGCTGCCGTCATCCTGGACGCCAGGGTAGCCAGAGCTGCCCCTGCCACGCCCAGACCGCAGCCAAAAATCAGGATGGAATTTCCCACGATATTGATCACATTCATGGCTGCGGAAATATACATCGGTACCTTAGAATTTCCCATGGAACGATAAATGGCTGCCCCTGAATTATACACCGCCAAAAAAGGATAGGAAAAAGCGGACAGCAGGAAATAGGTCAAGGCACTCTTCATCACCCCATCCTCCACAGAACCAAAGAGCAGGCGCAAAAGAGGCTGGCGCAGCCATAAACAGATCCCCATAATTCCCAGCGAGATCAGAGTAATGATCATCAAAAGCTGTCCTGCCGCCTCACAGGCTCTCTCCTGGTTTCTGCTTCCCAGATACTGGGATATGATCACCGCACCTCCGGTAGCCACTGCAGCAAAAATACCGATGAGCACATTGTTGATCATATCCACCAGAGAAACTCCGGATATGGCCGCCTCCCCGGCATAAGAAATCATGGTAGTGTCCGCAATCCCCACCGTCATAGCCAGCACCTGCTCGATCACCAGCGGAATGATCAGAGCCTTCAGCTGTTTCTTGTTAAATAGTTCCATTTTCTCTCTCCCTCCTGCTCCATGTAGATCAGTTTACTCTCTCCCGGCAAAACACAGGCTGCTGCTTTCCTCCTCCCGCAGCATCCATGAAAATACCCATAGACGCAGCTTATCCAGCCTGCAGCCTATGGGCGCAAAATATCCTAATAAATTCTCCTGAGATCCCCTCTGCGGTAGCCTGGAGCTCCTGTCTGGAACACCCGCTCGCAAAATCCCTGCAGGGTCACTGCCATCAGGATACCCAGAGATACATCTACAACGGAATGCTGCTTTAAAAACATGGTAGACAGAATGATGGATACCGTAAGCACTCCGCAGAAAATCCGCACCCCATAGCGTTTCTTTAACTGGGGGCTTCTGTTAATCGCATAAAACATCGCCAGGGAATTAAATACATGTATGCTTGGCAAAATATTCGTGGGCGTATCCGTAGCATACAGATACTGCACCAGCTGAGTAAAAATATTGTTGTTGTCAAACACCACCGGACGCAGATCCTGTTTGTTGGGATACACACAGCTGACGATCAGAAAAATCGTCATTCCCAGTACCAGCACCGATGTCAGCTGGTAATATTCCCTCTTGTCTCTTGCCCGGATAATAAACCAGCCGACTCCCACTGCCAGATATACAAACCAAAGCAGATACGGCACAATGAAATACTCACAGAAAGGGATCAGATCATCGATCCAGCTGTGGATAATATGATAATGGCGATGCTCTGCATTCTCCAGGATAAAAAATCCCAGCAGATAAAAGACCATATATGCAAGGATCCAAAGACCATGCTTATACTTCTCATATACATTTTTTACTGTTTTCATGGTTTCTCCCCATTTCATGCATGAAATATTCTCTTACTATTTTATCTGATAATCGAATATTTTAGCACGTTTCCCCATAATTTCAATTAGCATTATCCCGAATTTTACTCCTCATTTATAAGATCTTTATTCTAAATGACGGAGCTCCTCCGAAAATTATCCTTTTTGCATCCAAAGAACCGGTAAATCATCCCCGCACCCGGCGCTTTTTTGCTCCCTCTCATTGCTGGCTTTATTCTGCTGTTTTTCTCTCTATTCTCTGTCCTCCCTGACCGTTTTCTCTTCCTTTCCGGCCTCATCAGCTGCATCGGCAGATACTCCTGCCTCTTTCTCCTCAACGGACTTCGCCCCGGATCCCTCTGCCTCCTTTTCCTCAGCGGGCTCCACATCCAGGTCGCTGTTTTGCGGAAGCTCGATCACCTTTGGGGTCTCCAGGATACGTCCGGTGCTCTTTTCCTGCTGATGCTGTTCCGGCGTGATCCCCTCTGCCCGATGGAAAATTTCCATAAATTCTTTTCCTGTGATGGTCTCTTTCTCTATCAGGAATGCTGCAATCTGATCCATAGTGCTGCGGTGTTCTCTCAGAAGACGTTTTGCCTCCTCATAGGATTCTTTCAGCACACGCATCACTTCCTGATCCACCTCAGCTGCTGTCACATCGCTGCAGTTTAATACAGTCCTGCCTTCCAGATACTGATTAGCAGCGCTCTCCAGACCCATAAGCCCGAATTTCTTAGACATACCGTACTGGGTGATCATAGCTCTTGCCACCTTGGTGGCTTTTTCGATATCGTTGGCCGCTCCGGTAGTCACTGTATCAAACACCAGCTCCTCCGCTGCACGGCCGGCCACGAACTCTACCAGCATTGCCCGGATCTCTTTTTCCGTGTTCAGGAATTTTTCTTCCTCCGGCACATTCATCACATACCCCAGCGCTCCCATGGTCCTGGGAACGATGGTGATCTTCTGTACCGGCTCGGAATCCTTCTGCAAGGCGCTCACCAGAGCATGACCAACCTCGTGATAAGAAACGATCCTCCGCTCTTCCTTGCTCAGCACCCGATCCTTCTTCTCTTTACCTACCAGCACAACCTCCACTGCCTCGAACAGATCTTTCTGGGAAACCGTATTTCTTCCCTTTTTCACCGCCAGGATGGCAGCCTCATTGATCATGTTGGCCAAATCGGAACCCACAGCGCCTGAGGTAGCCAGCGCGATAGCCTCCAGGTCTACCGTCTCATCCATGCGCACATTTTTTGCGTGAACCTTCAGCACATCCACGCGCCCCTTAAGATCCGGCTTATCCACAATCACCCGGCGGTCAAAACGGCCGGGACGAAGCAGCGCCTGATCCAGAACCTCCGGGCGGTTGGTAGCAGCCAGTATCAGCAGACCCTTGGAGGTGTCAAATCCATCCATCTCTGCCAGAAGCTGATTCAGCGTCTGCTCCCGCTCATCGTTTCCTCCGCCGTAGCGGCTGTCACGGCTCTTACCAATGGCGTCGATCTCATCGATAAAAATAATGCAGGGGGCATTTTTCTTTGCTTCTTCAAACAGATCCCTTACACGGGATGCTCCCACACCCACAAACATCTCCACAAAATCAGAACCTGACAGAGAGAAGAAGGGACACTTGGCTTCCCCGGCGACTGCCTTTGCCAGCAGCGTCTTACCGGTTCCGGGAGGGCCCACCAGCAAAGCGCCTTTGGGCAGCTTCGCGCCGATCTTGGTGTACTTTCCAGGATTTTCCAAAAAATCTACCACTTCCTGCAAAGACTCTTTTGCCTCATCCTGGCCGGCCACATCCTTGAACAGAACTCCGGTCTCTTTCTGGACGTAAACCTTGGCCTTGCTTTTGCCTACGCCCATCACACCTCCGCCTCCGGACATTCTCCGCATCAGCATGCCCAGCAAAAACCAGATAAATACCAGGGGCAGCAATGACAGCAGGATATTCAGTATGATATTGGTGGTGGTATCCGGAATCTCCTCCGTATACTTTACCCCGGCCTCATTCAGGCGGGGGATCAGTTCCTCATCGCCCTTAATCCGCCCGGTATAATACGAAATCTCCACTCCCTGTCCGGTGAAGGGCTGAACTTTCGGAACAATGGTGATCGTATCGCTGCTCAGCGTCACTTTCTCCACCATGCCCTTATCCAGCATTTCCAGAAACTCATTGTAATTGATCTCCTTTGAAGTGCTGTCCTTCATCATATTGTTGATGAAATTCATGCCCAGCAAAGTAAGTACTGTAACAACAATGAAAATCATGATCATCGAATGATTTTTCCGGTTGTTATTCCCCTGACCGTTTCCCGGATCTCCGGGCCCGCGGCCATGATTGTTTTGATTATTCTCCATCTTTTCCTCCTCAATCCGCATCAGCACCTGAAAAAACAGCTGCTGTGCTACGTTTATTATAATTATACAAATTCCATAAATCAATACTCCAAATCAAAATAAATCTAAATGTTTTCTTAAATCTTCCCATTTATTAACCATTCTGACAAAATTTGCGTTTCCTTGAAAAATGGTATTGATTTTTAAGACAAAATCTGTTTATCTATAGTAATAGAGTTTCGGTCTGAACAGTTTTGTTCCCGAAAGCCTAAAAATACAGTACTAAAAATAACAAACTACAGAGAGGTACCGAATATGAAGCCGATCAAAGAAGGAAAAGTCCGGGAAATCTACGACAATGGAAGCAATCTGATCATGGTTGCTACTGACCGGATCAGTTGTTTTGATGTGATCTTGAATAACACAGTGACAAAAAAGGGAACGGTTCTGACCCAGATGTCTAAATTCTGGTTTGATTTTACCCAGGATCTTCTCCCCAACCATATGCTCTCTACCAATGTGAAAGACATGCCGGAATTTTTCCAGCAGGAGCGTTTTGACGGCAACAGCATGATGTGCTGGAAGCTGAATATGCTTCCTGTGGAATGCATCGTCCGGGGATACATCACCGGAAGCGGCTGGGCCAGCTACAAAAAGGACGGGACGGTCTGCGGGATCCGCCTGCCGGAAGGATTAAAAGAGTCTGACAAGCTGCCGGAACCCATTTATACCCCCTCCACCAAAGCAGAGATCGGTGACCACGATGAAAATATTTCCTATGAGCAAAGCATTGCTTATCTTGAAAAACACTTCCCCGGCAAGGGAGAGGAATATGCCTCCAAGCTTCGCGACCTGACCATTGCCCTGTACAAAAAATGCGCGGATTATGCCTTCAGCAAGGGCATCATCATTGCTGACACTAAATTTGAATTCGGCCTGGATGAAGAGGGAAATATTGTGATCGGTGATGAGATGCTCACTCCGGACAGCTCCCGTTTCTGGCCTGCTGACCAGTACGAGCCGGGCCACGGCCAGCCTTCCTTTGACAAACAGTTTGCCAGAGACTGGCTCACCGCGCATCCGGGCAATGACTGGACTCTGCCTCAGGAGATTGTGGATAAGACCATTGACAAATATCTCCAGGCCTATGAGATGCTCACCGGAAAGAAGCTGTAAAACCCAAAACACGCTTTCCTGCTGAGTACCAGACTTACCCGCCGTAAGTCTGGGCAGCCAAAAAAGAACCGGGGAAAAAGAAAACACAGACGCTGCCAGAAGCAGATTGAAACAGCTTTCACATCGTTAAGGCAGCTTAGAAGAGGGGATGCTGCAAAACAGCTCCGGCGGTACCTTTTCCGGTGTTTTTGTCCGAAAACGAGTCTGTTTTCCGGGAAAAATACACCGAAGCGCCACCGGACTTCGTATTTTGCAGCATCCCCTTTTTATCTCTCAGCAGCCTTTCTCCCGGAAATGGAACTTCATTTTCCGGATGGAACCAAACCTTCTATACTCTCAGGCGAAACGGTTCCTCCCCTTTCCTTACCCGCAGAATGCAATGATCCTGGAGGGGGAAGTCTGAGGAGGAATGCTCCTGGTGGTCTCCGTGTAATATACCAGCAGCATACGGTTTCGCAAATTACAGGTGAAATTCTGACCGTTGATGGTCTCCACCCTGGTTCTGCGGTCCACTCGCAGCCGCAGCGAACCGTCAGCTGCTGTAAGAGACTGGTCAAAAAAAGACAGCAGGATCTCTTCATTCCCTGCAAGGGGCGCGATCAGCTGCGCCTGATATCTGGGAGGAAAGATCAGAGGAACCGGCAGACTGCTGTCATAAAAAGCAGCCACCCGCATTCCCGGACGCAGACGTTTGCTGTCTACAATCACAGTCTCTTCCGAAACAGTAAAGTGCACCATTCCCTCCGGGGTTCTCATGCTGATCTGCTGGCCGCAGCATCCGTTCTCTCTTGTCATACTCAAAATTATTCCTACCACAGGTACAAGATACGATAAATTCATAAAAAACACCTTTTTCTTTACCTTATGAAAAGAAAAGCAGAGTGACACATCTTCCCCCAGACTTCTCCTTCTGGGTTTTTGTCCCTCTGCTTTTTATTTTCATTTATAAAGTTTGTAAAAAGGAAAGCCACACACAGACGGATCTTCTTTCCATTCCCGAAGGTGAAAAAAACGCCCCTCCTACCGTATGAAACTGGTCCGATTTTCCCGCTCTGCCCTGGGCAGCTCAATTCCCTGCTGCCGTCCAGCCTCAAAACATTTCATCATCCATGCCAGATTTCTGGCCAGATTCCGCATAGTCTGAAGCCCCTCTGCGTCCAGGAGCGCTTCGCCCTCTCCTGCTCCATGGGTCTGATTCCAATAGGTGGAGCCTGCCACCGGCATCTGGGAAATCCCGAAATATTTATTCAGCACATCAAAGGATGCCGTAGTGCCTCCCCTCCTGGCCACTGCCACAGAAGCTGCCGGTTTAAAGGCAAAGGCTCTGCCGCTGCTGTAAAACACCCGGTCCAGAAAAGATAAAATACGCCCGCTGGGATGAGCATAGTAAACCGGAGTCCCGAATACAAACCCGTCTGCCTCCTTGGCTTTTGCCACAAACTCATTCACCTTGTCATCGGTAAATACACAGCCGTTTTCACTGCATTTGCCGCATCCGATGCAGTCTCTCACAGGGCCCGGGCCGATCTGAAAGATTTCATATTCGATCCCTTCTTTTTCCAACTGCTTCCCTACTTCCAGAAGAGACTGATAGGTATTTCCTTTTTGTCTTGCACTTCCGTTCAGCATCAATACTTTCATAGTTTTCCTCTCCTTTTTCCCTTTATTTTCCAGTAGCAGAATACGCAATATTCATGGCATGATCTCCGATCCGCTCCATTCCGATCAGAAAATCCATAAAGATCAGTCCTGCTTCCACAGAACAGCTCTGGGAGGACATACGTTCCACATGTTCTTCTTGGTAAAGGATCTGCTTCCGGTCAATCTCATCTTCCAGAACCGATACCCGATCCAGAAGATCCTTCTTTCCGCTGGCAAAGATCCGCAGAGAATCATCATAGATCTCCAACACATTCTTTTTCAGATCCATCATCTCTTTATATGCCTGTTCGGAAAAAACGATTCCCTTATCCCGCTTTCTCTGGGCAGCCTCCAGAATATTCACCGCATGATCTCCGATCCGCTCTATATCAATCACTGCATGGAACAAACTTCCGATCCGGTCAGCATCCCCAAGGGGCAGCTGCAGCTTATTCATCGCGATCAGATACTCTGTAATGCCCCTGCTTAAGAAATCCACATATTTCTCCCTGTTCTGCAGTACCTCTACATTTTCCAGATCATCGTCCAGAAGCGCATCCAGAGACAAATTCAGGTTCTGGCGCACCATGTAAGCCATTCGCTCGATCTCTTTGATGGAATCTACCACTGCTGTAGATTCTTTATATTTTGTGCTCTTTCCTATGTACAAAAGCTTCCGCTCGTTCAACGCCTCTGCCTCCGATGGAGCTCCCTCCGGGATCATCTTCTTTGACAGTGCTACCATCTGACTGGTAAAGGGAAGCAAGATCAGCGCCTGTATCACCTTAAACAGCGTATCTGCATTTGCCACAAACCGCTTGGCATTTCCCACTCCACTGATGCCGGAGATCAGTCCGATCAGCCCATCCTCAGCAAACAGCATAATACCGGAAAACAGCACCACGCCCACTGCATTAAACAGTACATGGATCAAAGCTGTGCGCTTTGCCTCTTTGTTGGAATGCATAGCAGACACCACTGCCGGAGTGCAGGAGCCCACATTGGCACCTAAAATGAAATATACGCAGCTTGCCAGATCCACCAGACCGGAATCCGCCAGCAGCACCAGTACACTGACCGTAACGGAAGAGCTCTGCACGACCACAGTCATCAAAAGTCCCAGCAGCAGCGCAAATACCGGATTGCCCAGATAATGAAAGACCTTCACGATCTCCGGAAACTGATGCAAAGCACCCAGTGCACCGGTCATCAGATTAATCCCTAAAAACAGGGCGCCGAAACCAAAGGTGACATCCGCCGCCTTCCGCAAAAATGGCCGCTTCCCAAAAGTAATGATGGCCGCTCCCGCAAAAATAATAAAGGGAGCGATCGCTGTCAGCTTCAAAGAAACCAGCTGGGAAGTGATAGTGGTTCCAATATTGGCGCCAAAGGTGAGTCCTACTGACTGCTCCACTGTCATCAGTCCTGCATTTACAAAGCTTACCTCCATAACCGTAGTAGCCCCGGAGGACTGAATCACTGCCGTAAAAAAAGCTCCGAACAGCAGCGCAATGTACTTGTTTTCTGTCATTGACTTTAAAATGCCGTGGAGCCGCTCTCCCACCAGTTTCTGCAAACTTTCGCTCATAAACTTCATTCCGAACAAGAACAGAGCCAAGCCGCTGAGCAGTTCTGTTACCATGATATGCATAATACCTGTCTCCTCATTTGTAAGCAATCTGCTTTTCTCTTAATATAATCTTTGGTTGAAACCCTAACAGGATCCCGGAGTTTCTCTCTTCCCTGCAACCGGCATCTGTGTACATGGGACAATACAGTCAAAAAAGCCTATTTCGTTTTCTGTCTGTGCTGCTTTCGCTCTGCGTACGTTCGCACGCTGCCCTCTGCACACCAATGCTACAGCTCTATTATATACAAAAATGTCCCTTGCAACAAGGGACATTTTACGAAACATTTATTCTGAACTTACACTTTTCTTACTTATTTTTTACAAAACCTATGCATGACCCTGTAAAGATCCCAGGGAAGATATGTAAGCCCCTGTCGCAGCATCCATATAGATGAGATCTTCCCGTGTGCATCTGAGAATTTCACCAGAACCGCTAAAAACGCTAAGATTTTCCGTTTTTTATCTCTTTTTGTTTTATTATATCATAAATGATTTTTGTTATCAATCTGTTTGCCTAATTTCAGAAGACTATGTACCGAAACGCTCTTCGTGAAATTTCCATGAAATAAACAACATTTCAGCCTGAACATTCTGTGGAATGCTGTTATCAAAGCCCTTAACAAAACGCCGCTTCGTTCCCCAGCCAAGACAGAAAAAAGCTGCCCTCCAGCAGTCGGTTTCCCCTTCTGCAAAAGGACAGCATTTTTTATTTTCTTATTTTTATTTCTATGGTTCCGGTAATTATGCCTGATTTGCCTTTGCGATCTCAGCCAGAGCGGTGAAGCCTGCTGCATCATTTACTGCCATGTCAGCCAGAACTTTTCTGTTCAGCTCTACGCCGGCATTCTTCAGACCAAACATAAATCTGCTGTAGGAAAGTCCATTCATGCGGGCTGCTGCATTGATACGAGCGATCCACAGCTGTCTGAACTGACGCTTTCTCTCTTTTCTGCCTGCGTAGGAGCTGGTAAGTGCTCTCATAACAGACTGTTTTGCTACTCTATACTGTTTGGATCTGGCTCCTCTGTAACCTTTTGCCAGTTTCAATACACGATTATGTTTTTTCTTAGCGTTTAAGCCGCCTTTAATTCTTGCCATGTCTTATTTCCTCCTTCGTCTACTCTTATAAATAGGGCAGAATCTTCTTCATATTCTTTGCGTTTGTTACATCGGTGATGGTTGACTTTCTAAGATTTCTCTTTCTCTTAGTGGATTTCTTGGTTAAGATATGGCTCTTATAAGCTTTATTTCTCTTTAACAAACCGGTTCCGGTTGTTTTAAAACGTTTTGCAGCCGCTCTGCTGGTTTTCATTTTAGGCATAATGATTATCCTCCTTATATTTCAATCATTTGTTTTAACGCTTTTCAGACAAAAATATGGTCAGGCTTCTGCCTTCCTGCTTAATGGGCTTATCGATCACAGCCACATCCTCAACAGCTTTGGCAAAATCCTCCAGGATATGTCTGCTGGCCTGCATATGCGCCATCTCACGTCCTCTGAACCGAAGACTTACCTTCACCTTATTTCCCTTCTGCAGGAACTTTCTGGCACTGCTCATCTTTGTATTCAGATCATTTACATCAATGTTGGGTGAAAGACGCACTTCTTTCACTTCAATTACCTTCTGCTTTTTCTTGGCCTCTTTTTCTTTTCTGGCCATCTCGTAGCGGTACTTTCCGTAATCAATAATTTTGCAAACAGGGGGCTTTGCTCCTGGGGCAATCTTGACCAAATCAAGCTCTGCTTCCCGGGCCAGCTTCATGGCCTCTTTGGATGACATAATTCCCAACTGTTCTCCATTTTCCCCAATCAGACGGATCTCTTTATCTCTGATCTGTTCGTTAATCATTAACTCGCTAATAGTCGTGCACCTCCATACATTGACATAAAAATAAAAGTGGACAGCACAGCTATCCACCATAATACGCCTATAGAAAAAATCGTTTCTATCTTCGATATAAACCGCGGGTCACACATCTGTGCCTGGGTGAGAGTGGATACTCTGCTTTCCTGTTCTAATAACCTTATTTACTTTACCACGGAACGCTTTCCCTGTCAACGGTTATTTTACAAATCTGCTGAAATTCTCACCCATGACCTTTCCCCACTCTTCCTCTGTCAGTCCGGCGTTTTCCCGGATATCTTCGATAAACAGGGACAGGTTTGCTTCCCGGCATTTTCCCGGATACAACAGCAGCGGAAAGTCACTTCCATAGAACAGACGGTCCGGCCCGATCATGGTGATCACCGCCCGAATGCTCCGGATATCATACAGAAGAGGATTGGTAGCAAAGTCATACCGCACATTTCCAAAAGCGTGACGGTATCTGGGATTCATTTCATAGAAGGGGAGACCGCCTCCCATATGAGCCAGAATCAGCTTTGCATCCTGTTCTTTCCGGATCAGCTCCGCCAAAGGCGCCAGCGGAGTCATATCCTTGCCTGCATACTGATGGCCCACCGGCTCTCCGCAGTGGATGCACACCGGAAGATCCAGCCCTTTTGCACAGTGCAGCACCTCCAGAAAATCCGGATCCTCAAAATCATAGCCGTTGCCTCCCGGCCCCAGTTCTCCCACGCCGGAGAAACCAAGCTTTGCGCACCGCTCTATCTCTGCCAGGGCCTCCTCCCCGAATTTGGGATTCACAGCAATAAATCCCTTCAGACGGTTCGGATACTTTTTGAGGGCATCTGCCATATAGTCATTATGTAAGCGCATCAGCCCGGGATCGTTCCAGTACCAGCCCTGCATAGCCAGCCCCCAGACTCCCGCCTCATCCGCACAGGCTAAGGCTTCCTCCAGATTGACCCAGGCTTCCTCGGTGCCTTTGCCGTTGGCCGGTTTTCTGGTAAGATTGGCAAAGGTTTCATCCATGGCAGCATATTTATCCCAGTTTTGATAAATCTCCGGCGGGAACAGATGCACATGGCTGTCCCAGATCTGTATTTTATCCATAAAAACAACCTCCCTAGTCATTATGTAGCTGCTGCAGAAACATTTCTTATTCTTAAATGTCCATCTTCCTAAGTCCTGTTCCCGCAGCCGTTTCCTTGCCCAGCTGTCACAGACCGATATCAAAAGCTGAGGCTTCCGCCCCCGGCAGCCTCAGGCCTCTGCATATGGCTGCCCCGGAATCTTTGATTCCTGTATTTCTTCCGCCTTTTTCTTGATCTTTCCAGCTTTTCCTGTTCTTACTCTTTACTGCCTTTACTGATTCCGCTTCTGTTCAAAGGTGACGCACTCCGTCTCCTTCACAGTAGCAGCTCCTGCCCCTGCGATCGTAACCTTATTGGCCATACACTCCATATTCTGATTGTAAACACAGTGGGTTGCTTTACAGTCTACCAGAATGTCCTGATTAGCAGTTCCCATGGAGCTTTGGGCGCTGTCCATTCTCCGCTCGCAAAAGCTCTCACAGCAGGTATCCTGACATTTCTCAGCCTTCTCTCCGCCTACCATGATATCCCCTTTTCCGCAGTACATGGCATGATTGTAAACACAATTCTGTACAGAACAAATTAAAGATGGCATCTACCATTCTCCTTTCTATTGCTAAAAAATTTGAACTCCCCGGTGAAAACCGGCCTGCCCCCTTATTGATCAGCCGCCGGATGCGGCCATCCCAGGCTGCCGCTTCGGGCTGCAGGCTTGTATCCCGGTTTTATATAGTATCTGCCATCTTTAAAATTTTATTCAACTACTCTTTTATTTTGTCTCTTCCTGAACTTCCACTTTCCGGTTCTCTCTTGTCCGGATCTCATTAGAAACAGCTTCCACAAACTCGGCCAGAGATTTCTGTCCTTCATCTCCCAGGAAACGGCTTCTCACAGAAACCAGGCCTTCTTCCTCCTCCTTTGCGCCTACGATCAGCATATAAGGGATCTTCTGAAGTCTCGCCTCACGAATCTTGTAGCCGATCTTCTCAGCCTTGGTATCCAGCTCTGCCCGGATGCCTGCCTCCTTCAGCGTCTGGAGCACCTTCTCACCGTAATCCATGAATTTCTCAGAGATAGGAAGCACCTTCACCTGCACCGGAGCCAGCCAGGTGGGGAATGCACCTGCAAAATGCTCGATCAGAATACCAATGAAACGCTCAATAGAACCAAAGGCTACCCGGTGGATCATAATGGGACGATGTTTCTCTCCATCTGCACCGATATATTCACAGTTAAACCGCTGAGGAAGCTGGAAATCCAGCTGAATGGTACCGCACTGCCAGGTTCTTCCAATGGAATCCTCCAGATGGAAGTCGATCTTGGGACCGTAGAAAGCGCCGTCCCCTTCATTCACCACATAGGGCAGTCCCAGATCATCCAACGCTCCCTGCAGCGCACTGGTAGCCATCTCCCAGTCCTCATCACTTCCCATGGAATCCTCCGGACGGGTAGACAGTTCCACATGGTATTTAAAGCCAAAGAGCTGATACACCTCATCAATCAGCTTGGCAACGCCTTTGATCTCATCCCGGATCTGCTCCGGCATCATAAAGATGTGCGCATCGTCCTGGGTAAAGCAGCGCACACGCATCAGACCGTGGAGCTGACCGGATTTTTCATGCCGGTGCACCAGTCCCAGTTCTCCCATACGAAGAGGAAGATCCCGATAGGAACGGGGTTCAGACTGGTATACCAAAATTCCTCCCGGACAGTTCATGGGCTTAATGGCAAAATCGGTATCATCAATCACTGTGGTGTACATATTGTCCTTATAATGATCCCAGTGTCCGGAAGTTTCCCACAGATGGCGGCTTAACATAATGGGGGTGGAGATCTCCACATAACCGGCCTTCTGATGGATCTCTCTCCAGTAATCCAGCAGAGTGTTTTTCAGCACCATGCCCTTTGGCAGGAAGAAGGGGAAACCAGGACCTTCCTCTTTCATCATGAACAGTCCCAGCTCCTTGCCAAGTTTTCTGTGATCCCGCTTCTTGGCCTCCTCCATTCTGGTAATGTACGCCTCCAGATCTGCCTTTTTCGTAAAGCAGGTTCCGTAGACACGGGTCAGCATCTTATTCTTCTCACTGCCTCTCCAGTAAGCGCCTGCCAGGCTGGTAAGCTTAAAGGCTTTTACCGGCTTGGTGCTCATCAGATGGGGGCCTGCGCACAGATCCACAAATTCTCCCTGCTGATAAAAACTGATCTGGGCGTCCTCCGGAAGATCCTGGATAAGCTCTACCTTGTAGGGCTCATTCTTCTCCTGGAAAAATGCCAGAGCCTCTTCTCTGGACTTGGTAAAGCGGGTGATGGGAAGGGCTTCCTTTACGATCTTTTTCATCTCCGCCTCGATCTTCTCCAGATCCTCAGCTACAATGGCCCGCTCACTGTCAATATCATAATAAAAACCGTCTGCAATGGAAGGTCCGATAGCCAGCTTTACCTCCGGCCACAGGCGCTTAATGGCCTGAGCCATAATGTGGGAAGTGGTGTGGCGGAACGCTCCTGCCCCTCCCTCACTGTCAAAAGTAAGAATATTCAGATGGCAGTCCTGATCCACAACGGTCCTAAGGTCCACCACTTCACCGTTTACCTCACCGGCACAGGCCACTCTGGCCAGGCCCTCGCTAATGTCAGCCGCAATGTCGATCACAGACATGGGCTGGCTGTACTCTTTTGCGGAACCATCCTTCAATGTAATAATCATATTCAATCTCCTTCCTTCTTCTCTGGCAAATTCAACTTTCCTGTTTCTCAGGCTCCCTGTTTGGCTCTGCCCCATCCGGTCTTTCCGTTTCCGGATCCGGAACCTGCCCAAACCTTGCTGCAGCCTTGGCAGCCATAAGCCTGGTATAGCGTTTCATCAGCGTCACTCCGGCTCCCGCCACACCGGCGGCCGCCGCAAGCACTGCAGCCGCTGCTGCTTTCTCTGCTTTCGTCAAACGATGCATCCTGTCTCCCCCTTTTTGTTCCAGGTTTTATAGGGGTCTTCCTATAAAAGAACAAAGAATCTTCTCCGCCTGGGTTGGATCGCATTTGCGGCATCATTCTGCTGCGCCGCAGTGCGTTCCTGCACGGAGTGCTTTTTTATTTGACAGGAATTTCCTGTCAAATAAAAAACGCCCCTCTCCGCATCTCTGCGGAAAGGGGCGATCAAATCGCGGTTCCACCCTTTTTCATCTGTCCTTTTCTCTCAGGATCTGTATACAATCTATAAGCATTCTATACAAGTTCCCTGCAAAACAGATGCTCTCTTCATTGGACAATAACGGAGTCACCGGGCCGGATTAGGGCCGCTTAGAGCTGGTCTTCAAATGGTTCCACATAAGAGACTTACACCAAATGTCCCTCTCTCTGGATGCTTTCCCATCCTACTCTTCTCCTCAACGCTTTACTTATCTGCTGATACTTTATAATATAACCAGTATTTTCAAAAAGTCAAGCCCTGATTCTGCAGGAACGCTCTATTTTCTCTTAACTCCACTCTGTCAAAATGAAATCACAGAAAAACAATCTCTATGTTTTCAGAACTTTCTACATACAGATATTACAAAACAAAGAATTAAGGGAGGGGAATTATATGAAACCGTCATCTAACAAAGAATTTATAAAAGACGGGCGTGATGAGAAAATTGAGAAAGATGCAAAGGTTTATGCATTAGAATGGATGACAACTATTACACAGGTGTTAACCATCATGTGCCTGCTTAAAAAAATCCGGCATGGAAAGGGACTCTGTCGATTTTGTTTTTTGGAATTGCATTTATACTTTTTTATGAATTTAAGCAGTATGAAGCAAAGCCGCTCAAGAGTACTGGAATAGTTTTTGCCATTATAGAAATTGCGCTGTTGATATGGTTTGGCATTACTGAATAAGTTTACATAGAATGCAAAATACTAATTCCGGTGGGGTTTCGGTGTGTTTTTCTCCGAAAAATGCTGTTTTCGGAGAAAAATCACCCGAAAGGGTACCGCCGGAGGTGTATTTTGCAGCATCCCCATAATTTTTATTTTCCACTGCCTTTTCCGAAGCGCAGGATCAGCCCCCCCTGGGGAAGGTAACAATAGCCTTAAACAGATCTCCGTCTGTAGTAATGCGGAACTTCCCGCCCTGAAGCTCTGTAAAGCTTTTCACAATGGCAAGGCCCAAGCCGCTTCCCTCCGTATTCCTGGACTTGTCACCCCGAACAAACCGTTCTGTCAGGTAACTGACATCCTCCTCCAGCTCTGTGGCAGAAATGTTTTTCACTGTGATCTCTGCCAGATCCTCCACTGCTGCCAGAGTCACCCAGGCTCTGGTTCCTGCCATTCCATATTTGGTCACATTCACCAGAAGATTTTCCAAAATGCGGTAGGTCTTCTCTCCATCCAGTTGGATCTGCACTGGCTCCTCCGGGACAGACACCCGGCACTCGATGCCAGCCTCCTCCATCCGATCCTGCTGCTCCATTACAGCCTGCCGGACCATCTCCCCCAGATCCACCTGGGTCTTATTAATCTGGATATTTCCGCTGGTGGCCTTGCTCACCTCAAACAGATCCTCGATCAATTTCTTCAGGCGCAGAGATTTCCGGTCCAGAATATCCACATAGCTTCTTTGCTCCTCCGGAGTGAGATTTTCCTCCTTGAGCAGATTCACATAAGTAATAATGGCCGTTAAGGGAGTCTTTAGATCATGAGACACATTGGTGATTAGTTCCGTTTTCATGTTCTGGCTGCGGATCTCTTCCTCCACCGCTTTGCTGAAACCGCTGCTGACCTTGGCAAGCTCCTCTTTCAGAGGCTCCAGCAGTCCCAGATCCTCCTCGATCTCCACATGCAGCTCTCCCTGAGCCATGCGGCTGGTTGCCTTTAGCAAAATTCCGTACTTCTCTTTCACCTGCTTTAAATATTTCCGGAGAATGAAAAACAGGATCAGGGAATAGATCACCAGTCCAAACACACCCCAGAACCAGAACAGGCAGCAGAGAAACAGAATGGCAAAATTTAAAACAACCAGTTTTATAAGCCACTTATCCGACTGATCGGAAAGATCCACTGTCTTTACATCCTGGATAAAGCTGCGGAATTTCTCCTTTCCCTTTTCCCAGAGTTTTCCGAAATTCTTCCACAAAAAGCATCGTTCTCTTAAATAAGTTCCCACCCCCAGGTCAAATACCTGCAGAAGGGCCATCACTCCCACCATCCAGATCCCGAACAGCATCAGATAAATGCAAAAACAGATGACATTTCCCAAAAGCGATGCTGCCCAGCCTCCTGACACATAGCTGCGGCAAAAAGAGACGGAAAGGCCGTTTGCCAGTATCACTCCCATCAGAAATATCACCGCCAGCTCCATAGATATTTTTGACAAAAACCGGCTCTCTTTCCGAAGCTTGCGAAACATTGGAAATAGCAGAACGCAGATGAAAATTCCTGACAAGATCGTCACATAACCGGTAGTTTCCATATCATGGATCCGGGTATAGTACAGATAATCATAATCATACATCCCATCTATTTCATTTTTGCTCAGATAACACTCCGGATTCCCGGAATAAATATAAACATCCACATTTTCCGGCTGAGCCATAAGAGCGGAGGGAAGATAATAGTCCTCCATATCCATCCAGCTTAAAAACTGTTTCTTCCCAAGTCCGTAGATCTCTCCGGCAGTCATCTGAAGCTGGGACTGATTCGTCATCTCTTCAATCTGAAAAGCGCCTGTCTCATCAAAGCTCATTTTCAGATAAAAGGAGGACTCCTGAGCGTCAAGCTCCTCTAAGTTTTTCAAAGAATTGGTTACACTCTCCCCGCTGGTTTTGTCCACCACCCGGTACTCCACCAGATAGTTCTCCAGCAGGCTTTGAAAATTGCTGTACCATTCCTTGATTCTCTCATTCAAAAGCTCCGTATGATCTTCCGCCTGCCTTGCTTCCTCAGCATTCTCTGCGGTATCCCCATATCCTGGAAAATACACTTCATCCGGCTCCAGATCCTTTCCCTGCTCCTTCATCTGCAGCTCCCAGTACATGCCGTAGCTTCCCATATACATATAACGGATAAAGCTCTTAAGATCCGTTATATCGTTGTAGCGGTAATTAGGCCAGCTCTGTCCTCCGTCCTCTGTCTCTGAGGCTACTTCTTTTACATAAAACTCCACGCTGGCCTTTGTCTGGGGAAAGCTAGCCAGCATCAACAGGGAACAAAGCGCCAGAACCATGACTGCCCAAAAAATTCTTCTATTGTTTTTCGATTTTATATCCAACTCCCCACACCACCTTTAAATATTTTGGTTTTTTCGGATCCACTTCTATCTTTGACCGAATATTTCTGATATGCACCATAATGGTCTCTGTGGCGATGGCCTTTTCCTGCCAGATCCTTTCGTAGATCTCATCTGCGGAAAATACCCGCCCCGGGTTGCGCATTAAAAGCGCCAAGATCTTAAATTCCAGGGGCGTTAAAGCCACCGGCTCGCCGTCCACCTGTACCTGAACCGTATCCTCATTCAGTTCCAGCCCTCCGATGGTATACACATGATCCTGAGGCTGCACTGCCATCTTCATATAGCGGGAATACCGACGGAGCTGGGAGTTCACCCGGGCCAGCAGTTCCATGGGGGCAAAGGGTTTTGTCACATAATCATCTGCTCCAATATTCAACCCGGTTACCTTATCAATCTCCTCCGATTTGGCAGAGAGCATGATCACCGGAAAATCATATTTTTCCCGCAGCCGCATAGTCATGGTGATCCCATCCATCACCGGCATCATAATATCCACAATAGCCAGATGGATCTCTTCCGTCTCCAGTATCTTCAGCCCCTCTGCGCCATTTTGAGCTTTATACACCTGATAGCCCTGGTTCTTCAGGTAAATCCCCACACCATCTAAAATTTCTTTATCATCCTCAACTACAAGAATATGATATGACTCCATGATAATCCTCCAAAACTTTTATTTTCTCCTGTATTTTCCTCCAGGAATACGGGCAGAGGACGCAACGTCTGCGCCCTTGCGCCTCGCTTCGCTCCTCAAATCCATACCTTCCCCCGGCTTTCCTCTTACGGGGCAGCACGGGCTCTTGTATGGATTTTCCTCTGCCCTTTCCGAACATTATAGTACTTTGCGGTAGATTCTTGCAAGGCATTCTCCTATGTTTCTCAGATCCCGCTGCTCTGCGATCCTTCTCCCCGCGCCGGTGAGAGCCGGATAAGTATGGTCTAATATTCCCTGAATACAGCTTGAGAAGCTTTTCTGATCTCTGGCCTTCCACACATGTATCCCATCCTCCAGCCACCCCTGATAAACACCGATATCCCGCACCAATACCGGAATTTCCATGGACAGCGCCTCCAAAACCACAATTCCCTCTGTCTCTTCATAGCTGGGGAAAAAGAACAGATCGCTGCCTCCATAGGCATCCCGCAGAGCTTCCCGATCCAGGTAGCCTGCAAAATGAAGATTTCCGGGAGCCTGCCCTATAGCCTGTCGGATCTTTCCCGGCAAAAGCCCGGAAGGTGTCTCGCCGCACCACACAAACTGATACCAGGGAAGTTCCTCTGCCAGCCGGATCACATCCAGAATGCCTTTTCGTTCAATGGGCAGCCCCACACAGAGGATCACCGGCTGGTCGTCCCGAAAACCAAACGCTTTCCGAAAACGAGTCCTCTGTCCCGGCTCCTTTCTAAAAAACTCCGTATCCACCCCATTAGAGATGGGAAAGATCTCTTTCTCCATATCATAGCTTTCCAACAATTTTCTGGAATACTCCGTTGGCGTCAGCACCAGATCCGCCTGCCCGTAACACTCCCGGATCCATCGCTTAAACAAAGGCGCTGCGGTGTTGGATCCGATAAAAGAGCCCCGAAAATCCTCCATGGTAGAATGTCCATGCCAGATCACCTTCTTTCCTTTTCTTCTGGCCCTCCGGGCCATCCACCAGGAATCCGGCAGCACTGTGTTAATATGCACCACATCATATTCTTCTCCCGGATCCTCCGTATAATCCACTCCCGCAAGCCTTAACGCCTGTTCCTGGTGCCTCAGAGCGCTTCCCACACCGCTTTTTCCCACCAGATTCCGACCTCCGGTATACAGTAAAACCTTCACCCTGGTTCCTCCTTTTCTTCCCCCTTGCTTCTCTCAGTGCTTAAAAATACCAGCATCCCGCTATTTTGGCCCTTCCCCTGAAACAGCTGCCGTCAGATCACCTGTGCCACTGCTCTTGATACCATTAAAAGACCCATGCTGTAAAGCGCAATGGAGGCCGGCTTTCCAAGCAAAATGATAGCCGTAAATTTTTTCACGCTCATTCTGGTAAGACCAGCCAGATAGCACAGCAGATCATCAGGCGCTACGGGAAAAAAGATAGCTGCTGCAAAACAGCGGTCAAAGCGGCGCCCCCCATCCAGCCAGCGGCTGTACTTTTCATAGGCCCTTTGTCCTACCAGGGTCCGCACCAGAGGCCTGCCATACCGCTTTGCCAGACAGAAGGCTGCCAGAGAGCCCAGACAGATCCCCAAATAATTATAAAGAAATCCTTCTAGGGGACCAAAAAGTACCACTCCTCCCAGGCAGCTGATCCCTCCCGGCAAAATGGGCAGCACCACCTGAACCATCTGGAGCAGGATAAACAGAATCGGCGCCCAGAGACCAAAGGGCTTTAAAAAATTTTCCATAGCTTCCTGGGAAGCAAAGATGCCAGCCCTCCAGCCCCAGATCAAAAATGCGGCAGCTCCCGACAGTCCCAGTACTGTTGCGGTCTTCATCCACAGATCAGTCCTCTTCCCTCCTGTTTCCTCCATAATACCTTCTTCCCCTTTCCTGCTGCCTTTTCCTGTTTTTCGCTTTCGTATACCTTCAGGATCTCCTCTCCAAACCAGGCCCAGTCAAATCTGGCTGCGGACACCATGGCCTGTCTGGACATCTGTTCATAGATCTGATCATCCTCCAAAGCCTCCAACGCCTGAAAAAATTCTCTGGAACTGCGGTATTGCCAGCCGTTTTTCCCGTCCCGGATCACACCATCCAGACACGCATCCGCCCTGCACACCGCCGGAAGCCCTCCAGCCAGCGCCTCCAGATAAGTAAGTCCCTGGGTCTCACTTCTGGATGCGCTGACAAAAATGTCCCCTTTCTGGTACCACTCTGCTATCTGGCAGGGCGGGATCATCCCAGCGAAAGTCACCCGATTTTCAATCCCCAGCCTTTTGGCAAGTCTTTCCAGTTCTTTGCGGCAGGGGCCTTCCCCCACGATCAGAAGTTCATAGCCCTGTCCCCGTTTTTCAGCAAGTCTGTGCAAAAGCTCTTCCAGATTTTTTTCTCTGGCTGCCCGGCCAACGGTGATCAGGCGTCTTTTCTTTCCATGACTTCCAGATTCATGTTTCCTTACTTCCTTCAACCGGCCTGTATTCTCCGCTGGCCGGACGGATCTTCCGCTGCCCTGTTCTTCCTTCTCCCTGCGTTTCTGAAAAGCCGCCCGGGCAAATACCCCGCAGTCAATACCGCTGGGCACGGTCCAGATGGGCGTTTCCACTCCGTAGCTTAAAAGCAAACGGCGGATCTTTTCTGTGGGAACGATCACCTCATCTACCGGCTTTAATATGCAGCGGCTGAATAAAGAGGCTGCCTTTTTCCCCACCGCCCGGTTTGGTGAAAAATAATGGGTGTAATCTTCATAAACCGTGTGATACGTATGAACAAGTTTTGCTCCCGTTTCCTTTGCAATCTTTCGTGCAAACCAGAAGGTGGTAAATTCACATTGGGAATGCACAATGTCCGGCTTCCAGGATATCATTTCCTGCAAAAAAGTTCTTCCTCTTCCGTAGACGATCCGCGCTCCCGGATAGATTTTTCCCACACCGGCGCTGGACAGGTACCACACATTCTCCTCCTGGTATTCCACCTGTCTCCAACGCTCCCCCCGATTCTGTGCCAAAGTCAGCACCCGCACCTGATGTCCCCGCTCCTCCAGTTTTTTTACCAGATTCAGGGTAGAAGTCACCACGCCATTGACGGACGGCGCATACATATCTGTGGTAATCAAAATTTTCATAGTCTCACCCTTGCTGCGTTTTCTGCATTGCAGCTTCCTTTGCTTTCCCTTTACACCAGGTATCATACCCCGGAAACCAAAAGCCTGGAGGGAGAAGCTTTGAAAGATGGCAAAAAGAAAATCGAAAGAAATACGAAAGGTGGGGCTGAAAGATACTCAGACGATTCCCTTTCGGATGATTTTTATACAAGAATCTAAAAAAACTGCTGTTTCCCGGCAAAACGCCTGTCAAAAACAACAGTTTTTCTTAAAGGTATGTAATGGGATTAAATACTCAGTGTCCGTCAGCCTCCCGGCTGACTGCATTCCGCATAGGGTGTGATTGGAGGTATTTTATGCAGAACTCTTTGTCTGTAAGTATTTATGGGCTAAGTATACTCCCTGCTTCAACCCTTTACAAGCCCCCCTACGGGTTATTCTTTTCACTTTTTTTATAGGTTAGAACTCCACCCGCCGTTTTGCCACCCGACTCAGCAGAGGCTCACTGTGGGACACCACCAGCAGGCCGATCTCTCTTTGCTCCACTTCTTTTAAAAGAAAATTCCAGATCTGGCTCTGGGTGATCACATCCAGCATGGTACTGATCTCATCTGCAATGAGGAAGCGGGTTCCCTCCCCCAGGGCTCTGGCAATGCAGAATCTCTGGAGCTCTCCTCCGGAAAGCTCCTGGGGATACCGGTTCATCCAGTCCGGCTCAATGCCCAGCTCCTGGATGATCCGTCCTTCCACTCCCCGGCCGTCCAAAAGCACTTCCTTCATCTTCAGTCTGGGATTCACCGCCCGCTCCGGATGCTGCCAGATCATCTGCACCGGGCAGTACCCCCGTTTCGGCAGAGGCTTCCCATCCAGCAGCACCTGGCCCCTGTCCGGCTGAAGATAGCCTGCCAGAACCTTGCACAGGGTGGTCTTTCCAAACCCGCTGGGGCCCATCAACGCCACCCTGTCATGGCTTTCTATTGTCAGATTTACATGATTAAATATATTTCCTTCCCGCTCTTCATAGGCAAAGGTAAGGTCTTTCGCTTCCAGCAGCATATATGCCTCCTGTCATTTTCCGTTCTTTCACAGCCCAAAATCCTGCAGTCTTCTCATGACGTTCCATGATGGTGGTGCACCGCCAGATCCTCCCCCTGATACAGAGTACACCGGACTGTTCCGCAGCCCACCCGCTGCATGGGGATCTCTCCCTGACAGTTCTTGGAATACCGGCTGCATCTCGGGCCAAAAGGACAGCCTTCCGGCATATCCTTCACATAAGGCTGGACGCCCGGCAGAGGAGTAAAGCCATTCTGCGGCAGCGCCCGCCACAAAGCCTTTGTGTAGGGATGGCGCAGGCTCTCCTGGGAGGCAAAGTCTGCTACCGGTGCCTCCTCCACTGTGGTTCCCGCATAAAATACAGCAATCCGGTCCGCCACCTCCAGGGCCAGCTCAATATCATGGGTAATAAGCAGAACACCTTTCCCCTCATCTGCAAAGGCTCTGAAATCCTCCATGGACTGTTTTGCCAAAGCCAGATCCATCCCCGGGGTAGGTTCATCTGCAATGATCAGCTCCGGATCCCCCATAAGGGCGCAGGATAACAGCACGCGCCTGGTCATGCCTCCGGAACACTCAAAGGGATACTTTTCATCCACCCCCTGTCCCAGTTTATATCTTCCGAACAGCTCCCGCTGCCGCTGCCTGGATGCCGGATCCTTCCGGCTCTGACGAACCTGGGCCCCCACAGGCTGCAGAGGATCCAGATAGGTGGTGCTCTGGGGGACAAAAGCAATCTTATTTCCCCGGAGACTGTGGATCCGCTCCCTGGTCAGCAGCTCCCCGTCAAAATACATGGAGCCTGAGGTTTTGGCATTGTAGGGCAAAAGGTCTAAGATAGCATGGGCCAGCAGACTTTTTCCGGAGCCGCTGGATCCCACTACTGCCACGATCTCTCCCTCATGGACAGAAACCGACAGCTTTGAGATTACCGGAAGCTCCACCTGGCGGGTGCTCTTTTTCCCTTCATATTGTAAAAAGGAAACGGAAAGTTCATCAATTTCCAAAATATGTCTCTTATTTGTACAGCTCATATCTGCTCCTTCTTATTTACTGATGGACACTGTTGGGATCCAAAAGCCGCTTTAAGCAGCTTCCTCCCAGATCAAACAGAACCACCGTCAGCACCAGCATCACTCCCGGAAATACCGCCAGCCACCATTTTCCCATAATCAGATAGGTCATGCTCTCAGAGAGGATCACACCAATGGCAGGCTGAGCAGAGGAGAGGCCGAATCCTAAAAAGGTCACGCTGGATTCATGAAGAATCGCATGGGGAAACAAAAGTACCAGCCCCACCAGAAACTGGGGAAGCAGGTGCGGCAGCATATGTTTCCTGGCGATTTTCAGCCGGCTCTGTCCCAGCTTTCCTGCGATCTGGATGTACTCCCGCTGTTTCAGGGCCAGAACCTCTCCCCGGATCAGTCTTGCCAGAGAACACCAGTGGGTGAGAGCCACTCCCACCACAACTCCCTTTAATCCTTTTCCCATGGCATAGGAGATCAGGATCAGAAGGAGAATATGAGGGATCCCCATCACCGTATCAATAAAAAAACTGATCACAGCATCCACTTTTTTCCCGAATACTGCTGCAGAAACCCCAAGAAGCAGCGCCATCACCGCACTGACACCTGCTGCGCAGATACCAATAAGGATGCTCATGGAAAGTCCCGTCAAGGTGCGGTAAAACATATTTCTTCCCAGCCAGTCTGTCCCAAAGGGATATTGGAAACAGGGGGCAATATTTTTCCTGGAAAAGTCCGTCACCAAAGCAGCTTCCCGGCAAAAATACCCTGCCACAGCCACCCCTGCCAAAAACAGGATGGATACAGCCAGCCACAGTCTGGCTTTCTGCCGCTCATTGAGCCGAACCGGGGAGGCTTCCTGACTTTTTTTTCGTATCATACCTTTCCCCCTCCTCTCCGGATCCTGGGATCCACTGCCCCGTAAAGAAGGTTGGCTGCGAAATTCCCCAGAAATACCATGGCTGCTGTGATCAGAGTAATTCCCATGAGCAAAGGAACATCGCTTCCTGTTCCGGCAGCCACCGCCGCCTGCCCAAGCCCCGGATAGGAAAATACCTGCTCCACCAGAACAGATCCGCCAATGATCTCACTGATGGAGGCAAACTGAAGAGTCATAGCCGGAAGCAGCACATTTCTCAGGCCGTGGTGGAAAATAATCTTTCCTGTTTTCTCTCCTCTTGCTCTGGCAAACAGCACATAGTCGCTGTCCATGATCTCGATCATTTTTTCTCTGGTGTGCAGCGTGATATTGGAGATCCCTGTGATACTTAAAGTGAGGGCTGGAAGGATCGCATGGCGCACCCGCTGGAAAAAGGTAACTCCCGCCGCCTCCACCCCAATAGGCACGCTCAGTCCAATGGGCAGCACCTTCAGCCAGACGCCGAAAAACAAAAGCAGCAGCAGTGCCAGCCAAAAAGCCGGGGTGCTGGCGATCACCAGAGAATACCCCTTGATCAGCCTATCCGGCCATCTGCCCTTGTAAACACCGGCGATCACTCCCAGCACAAAGCCCAGAAGTCCTGAAATGACCCAAGCCAACCCCATTAAAAATAAGGAGTTGGCTAATTTCACACCTATTACGTTCATCACCGGCTGCCGATACAGAAGGGAGGTTCCAAAATCTCCCCTAAGGGCTGCCTTTGCCCAATTTACATACCGTTCCACCGGAGGGGTATCTGCCCCCCAGTAGGAACGAAGTTTTTCTTTCTGTTCCTCACTCATAGAGCCCAGGGCTGCCTGCCCCACATTGGCCTGCAGCGGATCAATGGGGGACACCGCCACCAGGGCAAAGGTGGCGATGCTAACCGCAAAGAGCAGCAGGAACATGCGTATTAAATTTTTACCTGCAAACAGTAAATTCTTTTTCAACAAAGTTCTTTACTCCCATTCCCATTCATCCACATTGTTTACAATGGACCAGCCATGTCCGTGAGGATGCAGTTTCTGCTCTGCCACCTTCAGGCCGTCTCTCACAAAATACAGGTGATCCACATTGCAAAGCCAGATCCAGGGAATATCTCCTTCCTGGGTAATTCCTGTCTCCCCATCCCACTGCGCTTTTTTCCAAAGCTCATAGGACTCCTCCAGATCACTGCTCTTAAGAGCCTGATCCATGTAGCCATCTACCGTCTCATTGGCGTAGGGAGAATACTGAGCCAGCCCCGTATCCTCAGCGGAATGATAAATATTGTAAAGCTCCATAGGTGTATGAGCGCCCCAGCCCCAGATAAGGGGTTCCGACTGCGCTCTGTCATAAGCAGTATCCCAGCCAACGCCCTCTGTGGAACAATCGATGCCCAGCTCTCTTAACTGATTGGCCACATCCTCTGCCAGCGCCTGACGCACAGAATCACCATTGGAAAACAGGAAGGTCAGCTCTGCCTTTTCGCCGTCCTTCGTACGGATTCCGTCATCGCCTTCTGCCCATCCGGCCTCCTCCATCAGCGCTTTCGCCGCCTCCAGATCATAGGCAGATACTGCGTTTTCGCTGTACCAGGGCATCTTGTCGCATACGCTGTAAGCGATGGTTCCATATCCGTTCAACACATTGTTGATCATCTCTTCCCGATCGATCGCCAGATTGATGGCCCGGCGCACCCGCACATCTGCGGTAAGATCATTTCCGTAAACAACACCGTTCTCCTCATCTGCCACAGCTTCTGTGGCCGGAAGATTAAACCCGCGGTTATCCACCGTCTCCACCTGCATCAGACTATATCCATCCACAGCCATATCACTGTAGGCTGCTGCCGTGTGAGCCACATCTGCAGTCCCGGAGAGCGCTGCTGCCAGGGCTGCATCCTCTTCCATAAACAGAACCGTCAGCTTCTGGATCTTGGGCGCCTCCCCGTAATAATCCGGGTTCGCTTCAAAGATTACCTGCTGCCCTCTGTCCCACTGCTTCATGATATACCGTCCGGAACCAATGGGATTTAAACCGTAGGTTTCATCATAAGCATGCTCCGGCACAATCCCCACAATGGCCATGGTGTAGGGCCAGATGGAATAAGGCTCATTCATGTGAAATTCCACAGTAGTCTCATCCACTGCTACTGCCTCTTTTAACATGGTAAAATCATTCACCGAGCTGTTATCCCGGCAATTATTGTAAGTAAAAGCCACATCCTGTGCAGTCAAAGGCTCTCCGTCGGTAAAAACCACATCGTCCCGGATCTTCACCGTCCAGGTAAGGCCATCCTCGCTGCACCCGTACTCTGCAGCCAGATCATTTTCAATTTCCAGCTCTGTATTGGTTCGCACCAGAGTACTCTGGATCAGAGGCTCATGCACATGCTCACCGGCTCCCCAGCCGTAAGCGGGATCGAATCCGGAGGCTGGTTCTGAGGAGGGAGGCATGGTAACCACCACTTCACGCTTCTGCTCCTCTGCAGTTTTTTCCCCATCCTCCGCCGCAGCTGTCACGGTCATTCCCAGGGTGGAGACTGCCATCATTCCGGCACACAGCAGTGCCATCCATTTTCTCTGTCTCATATAGGTTCTCCTTTCATGGCTCATAAGTAACATTTAGGTACAGAAGACAGCAAAATTCCGCTAAAGATCTCTATGACTGAGATCCTGGAGTCCAAAAAGGCTGACATATACTTCCTGCAAGGCCCTTGCGTGATGCATACTGGATGTACGCAGAGCCAGCGCAACGCAGGCAGGAAAGGAAACGGGCTCTTTTCCGACCATATTGTCCCATGTACGCCGATGCTATCCAGTATAAATGCAAAAATCCCCCGCCGCAAGCCCGGTGGGGGGTTATTTTTTTCACAGTATTCTTGTTTTTGTGCTGCAGCTGCTCAGATATTGCCCATTATCCGTTCTTTTACCAGGGCAAAGATCTCCCGCACCACAGAATGAGGCTGTAAAATCACATCTGAGGAAGCTGCAATACCTTCCGCCTGCTCATAACCCAGCTTCCGGGCCAGCTGCAATGCCCGGTAAATGTGAAAATCATTGGAAAGGATCCCGGTTTTCTTCTGATGGCACCCGGTAAGCTCTCTGGCAAACAGCAGATTTTCCCTGGTGCTGGTGGACTTGTCCTCCAGTACCAGACGTTCTTCCGGAATCCCGCGCTGTGTGAGCCACCGCCGCATACACTCTGCCTCCGTAATGTCCTCTCCGTATCCCTGGCCCCCTGTGAGCACCAGAATGGTATCCGGATTCTTTTCTCCGTAATCCAACGCCGCCTCCAGCCGCTTTCTCAGCGCTTTTGAGGGAGTCTCCCCCTGGACGTGGGCGCCAAGGACTACCACATAGTCCAGATCCTTGCTGCCTTTGCTGCCCATGGCGGACACCACAAGGCCGCCTAAATAGAGAGCCAGCAAAAGTCCGGCTCCCAGGATCAGCCCTCCTCCCAGCCAGATCCAGCCGGGAAGTACCTTTCCGTGATGGTGCAGGAAACACAGGCCAAAAGCCGCCCCTTCCAGAACAATCCCCCCTGCCAGCCAGATCCAGGCAAAATCCGTGGCAAGACCAACATAAAAAATGATCACTCCATAGTAAACCAGACAAACCAACCCGGTGCCGGCTAAAATCCCTGCTGCTGTTCTCATATGTATTCTCCTGATAAAACGATCGGGGCTGCTGCAGACTGTCTCCGATGATGCCCTTTCTCATGCTCCTCCCTGGAAACCCAAACATCTTCCAAAGATAACACCCAGAAAATCCACCGGATCAGTGTATTGCAACAGCCCCGAAAATCATGTTTCAAAGCCAGCCTCTGATATGCTGCCTCTTTTGTCCATACAGGAACTCGGATCCTGCCTCGGAAAAATTTTAATTTCTTCCGCAGCAGAATTTATATTTCTTACCGCTGCCGCAGGGACAGGGATCGTTTCTTCCCACTTTCTTTGCCTTCACAATCGTGTTCATTTTCTTAGCTTCCCGATACAGCTCTTTTTTCTTGTCTGCATCAAAGATCTCGTCCCACATGGGAAGCTCATACAGCCAGTCCGCCTTGGCATCTACCATATTTTTATACAGCAGCTCCTTATCAAAGCCTAAGTTTACCACAGTATCCTCTGTCATCTCCTCAATGGGATTCTGCACCTTTAAGCTGTCATTGATCCCATCCAGGAAACCGGTCATGGTCTGTACGGAAATTCCATATTTTTCAGCCAGCTCCTTCACAGTTCCGGAAACCACTTCCTCCGGGTTGGTAAGCAGCTGCTCATAGATACCTTTTTCTGTGAGAAAATACTCAGACCAAAACTGCTGCAATGCTTTTTTATCTGCACTCTGAGAGTATGCAACCTCTCTCCACTCCTGTAATAAAGCCATCTCTATACCATCCTTCGTCTCTCTTATTTTCGCATTTCTTTCAAAATGCGCCTTTTCGTTTCAGGCTTTTAATATGTTTTTTAAAAACCCAATTTCCTAGAAATTATATCCCATTCTTCCGCTTTTTGCAATCCCTGTTTTTCCGCCGCTCCAATGTGTCCATATCCCCTCTCATGAATCCGAAAACTCCTGTCAGACACACCCCCGGGGTTCTCTCCCGCTTTCACGGCCATCACCTTATGTTCATTACAGTTTCTCCAGCTCCTCCCTCCAGATGCGCACACAGGCATCGCTGGGCATCCGAAGATCTCCTCTTGGTGAAAGCGCTACTGTCCCCACCTTGGGACCATCCGGCACGCAGGAACGCTTAAACTGCTGGGCAAAAAATCTCCAGTAAAAGGTTTTCAGCCATTTCAGTATAAACGCCTCTTCATACACCTCTGCAAATGACAGCTTTGCAATTCTGTATATTTTTCCAGGAGAATATCCAAACCGCATCATATAATACAGGAAGAAATCATGAAGCTCATAAGGGCCTACCAAATCCTCCGTCACCTGGGCAATCTCCCCGTCTTTCGGCGGCAAAAGCTCCGGACTCACCGGAGTATCCAACACATCCAAAAGCACTGTGCGAAGTTTTTCATCCTGACATGTTTCTGCATAATAATGCACCAGATGGCGCACCAGAGTCTTTGGTACAGAGCAGTTGACTCCATACATGGACATGTGATCTCCATTGTAAGTGGCCCAGCCTAACGCCAGCTCCGACATGTCACCGGTTCCGATCACCAGACCGTTTACCTGGTTTGCAATATCCATCAGCACCTGAGTGCGCTCCCTGGCCTGACTGTTTTCAAAGGTCACATCCTGGATTTTCGGATCGTGTCCAATATCCTTAAAATGCTGATTGACTGCATCCTTGATGTTTACCTCCCGCAAAGTGCAGCCCAGAGCCTCGGTCATGGTACAGGCATTGCGGTAGGTGCGGCTGGTAGTACCAAAACAGGGCATAGTCACTGCAGTAATATCTTTTCTGGGCAGCTTCAGAAGATCGAACGTCTTTACCATCACCAATAGCGCCAGTGTAGAATCCAATCCACCGGAGATCCCCACCACAAGATGGCTGCAGCCGGTGTGCTCCAGCCGCTTTTTCAATCCCATGGCCTGGATTGTAAGGATCTCTTCACACCGATTGGCCCGCTCCTCCCGGCCGGAAGGCACAAAAGGTCTGGGAGCAAAGAAACGGGTGAGCTTTGTCTCCTCCTCTTTTACATGAAACCGGGTGACGCAATATCCTTCCTCTCCCGCAGCTGGCCGCAGGCTTTCATAGGTACTGATCCGTCTGCGCTCTCCCCGCAGCCTTCCCACATCCAGCTCGCTGTACAGGATCCCTGTGGAAAATCGGGGGGAGGAAGCCAGACAAGTGCCATTTTCCATGATCATCCTGTGGCCTCCGAACACCAGATCCTGGGAGGACTCTCCCTCCCCGGCGCTGGCATAGAGATAGCCGCATACCAGCCTGGCTGACTGAGCAGCGATCAGAGACTTACGATATTCGCATTTTCCGGTTATCTCATTGCTGGCAGAGAGATTTACGATCACATTGGCTCCTGCCATGGCATGATAAGTGCTGGGAGGCGCAGGCACCCAAAGATCCTCGCAGATCTCTGCTGCCACAGTAAGCCCCTCCAGTTCCGGACAGGTAAAGAGCTGATTCATTCCAAAAATCACCTGCTCTCCTGCCATTTCAATAGGAAATGCCTCCTCACGGCCCGGATAAAAATGGCGCGCCTCATAAAATTCATTGTAATTGGGCAGATAACGTTTGGGCACCAGTCCCAGCAATCTGCCATCACAGATAGCCGCAGCTGTATTGTACAGCTTTCCGTCCAATTCCCAGGGCACCCCCACGAAAATCAGCGCCTGTTTTCCTCTGGTGAAGGAGACGATCTCCTGAAGGGCTTTTCTAGCCTCCCCTAAAAGCTGTTCCTGCCAGAACAGATCCTGACAGGTATAACCGGTAATACAAAGCTCCGGAAACACCAGAATCCTGGCTCCCTCTTCATATGCCTCCTGGATCTGGCTGCATATGGCTTCTCTGTTATAAATGCAATCTGCCACCTTGATTTTCGGTGTCAATGCCGCCACCTTAATAAATCCGTCTCTCATATTCTCCTCCTGCACTGATTCAGCTCTCTGGCCGTCCTGTCTCCGGCTTTTCTGTCCACCCTGCGAAGCCTCTGTTTTGACAGCTTTGTTCTTATCTCCGCGAAGCCTCTGCTTTCAGCTGTTTTTCTCTTATCTTACCGCCCGCTCCAGCAGACCTTTTAATTCTTCTACAGAAAACTCATAGCTTTTTCCACAGAAATGGCAGTTCACCTCAATCGGTTTCCCGTCCCGGATCATCTCCTTCAGTTCCTTTCTTCCCAGACTGATCAAAGCTCTGGAGATCCGCTCTCTGGAACAGTCACACCGATAGGACACTTCTGTTTTTTCATTGATCTCCAAACCGAACTCGCCTAAAAGTTCCTGCAGGATCTCTTCCGGGCTCATTCCCTGATCCAGCATTGCTGTAACAGAAGTAACACTGGAAAGCTTCTTTTCCAGCCGGTCCACCATCTCATCCGGAGTAAAGGGCATCAGCTGGATCAGAAATCCCCCTGCCTGGCGCACCGTATTGTCCCGATTCATCAGCACTCCCAGGCCCACAGAAGAGGGGATCTGCTCCGAAACTGCAAAATAATAAGTCAGATCATCCCCGATCTCCCCGGTCTGAAGCTCGCAGCTCCCCACATAAGGTTCTTTCATCCCAAGATCCTTGATCACCTGGAGCATCCCAGGTCCTACGGCACCTCCCACATCCAGCTTTCCCTGGGCATTGGCAGGCAGCATCACTGCCGGATGATTCACATAGCCTTTGGCATGCCCCTTCGCGTCCGCAGTTACCGTCACTCCTCCCAGAGGCCCTTTTCCCTTGATCTGCAAGGTGAGAAGATCCTTCTCTCCCTTCATCATAGCTCCCATCATCACGCCGCCGGTAAGAAGCCGCCCCAAAGCGGCTGTGGCCACCGGACTTAAATTGTGAGCCGCTCTGGCCGTCTCCACCATCTGTTTTGTTGTGGCCCCGAAAGCCCGGATATAACTGTCTCCGGCTGTGGCTCTGATCAAATAATCCATATCCATCCTCACCTTATTGTTTCCTTTCACTCATATCACAAAAGCAGACCAAGTCCATCTGCCAGAACGCCTCCCAGCACTCCGAACAGATAAAGGATCCCTGTGATCTGCATATTTTCTTTTAAGTTCCTGTTGGTGCGAAACAGCACCAGCAGCCCTACTCCGGCTCCCACCAGCAAACCTGCCATCATAGCTCCGGCACTCATCGCCCCTTCCATATAGAGGGTAGTGATCACCACCGAAGCGGCGCAGTTGGGTATCAGGCCAATGATGCCGGACAGCAGCGGTCCCAGGACTGACTGATTGAAGATCAGGCCTCCCATGGTATCCATCCCCGTAAACTCAATAATCAGATTCAGCGCCAGGGTAACACAAAACAGAAACAGCGCAATGCTTCCGGTATGATGCAGTGCGGATCTCCAGATACTCTCCTCACATCCGCAGTGCTCATTCACGCACAGCTCATGAATATTTTCACCGATCTTTCTCCTGTTAAATCCACGAAACAGAAGATCCACAAGAAATCCAGCCAAGATCCCGTAAACAGCCTTGAATGCCAGAATGCGCAGGATCACCGAAATGTCCGTCTGACTGGAAAGCAGGATCGGCAGCATTTCATCGGAAGTAGATAAAAATACAGCGATCAGCGTTCCAACAGTGATCACTCTGCCGGAAAAAAACCCGGAGGCTGCCGCTGAGAAGCCGCACTGAGGGATCACCCCCAGTACCCCGCCGAACAGAGGCCCCATTTTTCCTGCCCTCCGAATCATCTTTTTCGTCTTTTCACTGGTTTTATGCTCAAGGTATTCCATGAACAGATACGTTAAAAACAGAAAGGGAATGATCTTTATAGTATCTATCACTCCATCCAGGAGAAGTTCTCCCATATATATGCCTCCTTATCTCTGAAAATCCTGTGCTGCAAAACTGTTCCGTCTGACTTTTCTGGGCCCCCCTTTTTGTACTACTGTCCATCTCCGCTGTTCTGCTCCTCAATCTTTTTTGCCAGCTCTTCCAACTCCATCCAGTACTCCATGGTCTCTTCCAGCTTTTCCTCCGCTGCCTCTTTTTTCTCTGACAGCTTCGCCAACTCCACGAAATCACTGGCTGCTTTATTCATGGCAGCCTCTAAATCCCCGATCTCCTGCTCCAGCTGTGCGATCTGTTCCTCTATGGTATCATAATCCTTCTGCTGCTGCCAAGTAAATTTCAGTTTTTTCGGCTTCAGCCGGGGCTTCTGGGCAGAACCCTTCTCCCCCCTGGCTTCCTGGGAATCCAGGGGGGTGCGCTCTCTTTCCCCTGGCTGCCCCCCGGTCTCTTCTTCCCACTGCTTTCTGACTGTATAGTCGGTGTAGCCTCCTTCATACTGACGGAGGGTTCCATCCTCAAAGGCAAAAATCCTGCGCACCACCCGATCCAGAAAATAACGGTCATGGGACACTGCGATCACGATCCCGTCAAACCGATCCAGATAATCTTCCAAAAGGGTCATGGTGGCAATATCCAGATCATTGGTAGGCTCATCCAAAATCAGCACATTGGGCGCTTCCATCAAAACCCGGAGCAAATTCAGACGCCGCTTTTCTCCGCCGGAAAGCTTTCCAATGGGGCTGTACTGCTGATGGGAGGGGAACAAAAACCGCTCCAGCATCTTGGAGGCAGACACCGGCCCCTCCTCAGTGGGCACATACTCCGCTGTCTCCTTGATATAATCAATCACCCGCATATTGGGATCCATGGAGGAAAGCCCTTCTGCCGGACTGTCTCCCTCCCTCCGCTCCTGAATCTCCTGGGTATAATAGCCGATCTTTACCGTCTGGCCGATTTCAATCCGGCCCTGATCCGGCGGCAGGATCCCTGCGATCATCTTCATCAGCGTAGTCTTTCCGCAGCCGTTAGGCCCGATAAATCCCACCCGATCCTGTTTTAAAAAAATGTAGGAAAAATCTTCAAACAGCTTCCGTTCTCCATAGCCTTTGGACAGATGGGAAAGTTCAATGGTGCTCCTTCCCATGCGGGTGGAAATGGAAGACAGTTCCACTTTTGAGTCTGTCTCCGGCCCTTTCTGATCCCGCAGAGTCTCGTATCTCTGAATATGGGCTTTCTGCTTGGTGGACCTGGCTCTGGCACCCCGCTGCATCCACTCCAGCTCCACCCGAAGAATGGACTGACGCTTTCGCTCTGTAGCCTGAGCCATCTCCTCCCGCTCTGCCTTCAGCTCCAGAAAACCGGAATAATTGGTCTGATAGCTGTAAATCCTTCCCTTGTCAATCTCCACGATTCGATTGGTGACACTGTCCAGAAAATATCGGTCATGGGTCACCATCACCAGCGTCCCCCGGAAGGATTTTAAATACTGCTCCAGCCAGTCTGCCATCTCATTGTCCAGATGGTTGGTGGGCTCGTCCAGGATCAGGATATCCGCCCCGGAAAGCAGTACGGATGCCAATGCCAGCCGTTTGCGCTGACCTCCGGACAGCTGTTCCACCGGCTGGGCAAAATCCAGGATCCCAAGCCTGGTAAGCATAGCCTTTGCCTCTCCCTCCACATCCCAGGTCTCCTGGTGAGAAGCGCGTCCCTCAAGGACGCACTGCAGCGCCGGGGTTCCTGGTACAAACACCGGGGTTTGGGGCAAGTAACGGATCAGCACATGGTTTGCCAGCACCACGCTTCCCTCATCCGGCTCCTCAAGACCTGCCAGGATCTTTAACAATGTAGACTTTCCGGTACCATTGATACCGATAACGCCCACCTTTTCCCCTTCCTGAAGGGAAAAAGACACCTGCTGTAAAAGCACCCGCTCTGTATATGATTTTGTTATCTGCTCCGCTGTCAATATATTCATCGATATCCCTCTAAGCCTCCGGCAAAATTTCCAGTTCCTTGGAGTAATGATTCAAAATCTCCACGCCCTCCTCCGTCACCAGAACCAGATCCTCGATTCGCACTCCCACCTTTCCAGGCAGGTAGATGCCCGGCTCGATGGAAAAGATCATGCCCGGCTCTGCCACCAGCTCGCTGGCCAGGGACACGTCTCCCTTCTCATGCTCCTCCATACCGATAAAATGTCCCAGGCGATGGGTAAAGTATTCCCCATATCCTGCCTCCTCAATCACACTTCTGGCAATCCGGTCGATCTCACACAGTGCAGCGCCCGGACGGATCGCTGCCTCCGCTGCCAGCTGCGCCCGCTTCACAGTCTCATACACCTTCTTCTGTTCTTCATCCGCACTGCCATAGAAAAAGGTTCTTGTCATATCAGAACAGTACCCTCTCCGGACACAGCCCACGTCAAACAGCACACAGTCTCCGGACTTTAACACCGTATCATCCGGCTCGTGATGCCCCACTGCCGCATTGGCCCCAAAGGCTACGATAGGCGGAAAGGAATGAGACTCCCCTCCCAGGCTCTGATAGATCGCCAGCAGCTGATCTGCCACCTGGCGTTCTGTCACTCCCGGATGGATCAGCTTCTTAAACTGTTCCATGGCCTGATCGTTCACAGCAGAAGAACTGCGCATTTTCTCAATCTCCTCCTGATCCTTTCTGGCCCGTACCAGATCCACACACCGGGAGGCAAGCACATACTCGGATCCTGCTTCCCGCCCCATCAGAGGCAGAAGGAAGCGGGCTGCCATGGTCTCATCAATGCCCAGGGGCTTCTTTGGGTCTGTCACCTGATTTAAAAGCTCCGTACCGTCCTCCCCGTCCTTATACCATAAGATCTCCATATCTTCCATCTTGGGAAGCACAAAAAGCCGGTTGGCGATAAGCGTATGGTGTCCGTCTGCCTTTACTACCAAAGCCCAGAACCGCTCTCCCGGATTTTCAAAGTGCTCTGCCAGATAATAAATGGCATAGGGGTTGGTGAGCACCATCTGCTCTACCCCTGCCTTTTTCATTTCTTCCAATACCCTGCCCATTCTCTGTGCTTTCATTCTGATCTTCCTCCCTTTTCGTCCACTCTTTCCGACTGCTGATCCTTTGTTTTTTCGGTCTGCTGACCGTCCAGTTTTTCCCGCTCCCGCTGGGCCAGTTCACTCAGTCTCCGCAGCCTGTGATTTACTCCTGATTTACCTACAGGAGGATCTAATAACTCTCCCAGCTCCTTTAAGGTAGCTTCCCTCTGCTCCAGCCGCAGCGCAGCCACCTGAGCCAGATTTTCCGGCAGATGTTCCAGCCCCACCTGCTTCATCAAAAATTCGATATCTTCGATCTGTTTCACCGCCGCATTTACCGTCTTATTGATATTGGCAGTTTCACAGTTCACTTTCCGGTTTACCGTGTTTCTCATCTCCCTGACGATCCGGATATTCTCCAGCCGCATCAAGGCTCTGTGAGCCTCCATCACGTTGAGGATATCCACGATCTGGGCTCCCTCTTTTAAATATACCACAAAATGGCCTTTCCGCTCCACGATCTTACCATCCAGCTCAAAACTGCAGATCATTTGCTGCAGCTGTCTGGCCTTGGGCATGGTGGCGCACACGATCTCAAAATGATAAAATTTTCTGGGGTCGCTGATGGAACCCGCCACCAGAAAAGCCCCCCGGATAAAAGCTCTGCGGCAACAGGATTTCTGTACAATGAGATTGTCCACCAGAGAAAGATTCTCCGCAACCTCCAGCCCCTGATCAACCAGTTTGGCTGCCCGCAGCACTCGCAGAGCCTCCTCATGGCCGGATACCGTCACAGTGTACATCCGATTCTGACCATGAATACCATGGATCCTCACCCCTACCTCCCCGGTGATCTGAAAAATTTTCCGAAGCAGGGCTCCGTATTTCCTTGCCACATACAGACTCTCCGTCTGGATCCTGATATGCACCCGGTCTCTGGTAGAGATAGAAACACGGCCACACATGGTGATAATGGCCGTGAGCTCTGCAATCTGACAGTGTCTGGCACTGTTGATCTGGGCAGATAATTCTTCTTTTGTTTCACTTGAAAAAGACATGGCGCTTCCCCCTGCCTAACGCAATATATCCTTATGGACAATCTTCAGCCCATACCCCTGCTTCTGACAAAGGTGGTCATACAGCTTATTGGCCAGAGTCACAGAGCGATGCTTCCCTCCGGTACATCCCATGGCGATCACCAGCTGATTTTTCCCCTCTGCCACATAGTTGGGCATGAGAAAATCCATCAGATCTGTGAGCTTGTCCAAAAAGCTCTGAGCTGCCTCACAGTTCATCACATACTCCTGAACCTCCGGATCATTTCCCGTCTTGGAACGCAGCTCCTCCACATAGAAGGGATTGGGAAGAAACCGGACATCAAATACCAGATCCGCATCTGCCGGAATCCCGTACTTAAAGCCAAAGCTCTGCACCGTGACAAACAGGTTCTTGTACTCCTGCTGATGAACAAAAATCTTCTCCAGCTCCCCCTTCAGGTCTCTGGTGAGAAGCTGGCTGGTATCAATGATATAATCCGCCCGCTCCTTCAGACCTGAGAGCAGCTGCATTTCTCTTGCAATGCCCTCCTCAATGCTTCCTCCCTTGGCCATGGGATGGCGTCTGCGGCTTTCCTTGTACCGCTTCACCAGAGTGGATACCCCGGCTTCCATAAACAGGATCTCCTGGTCCTCCCCGTTTTCTTCCGCCTTTTCCAGCGTCTGGATCAGGCGCTCTACAGACTCCGGACCATGAAAGCCTCTCACATCCAGTCCCAGGGCCACCTTACTGTATTCCTCTGCATTCCCCGCCAGGTCAATAAATTTCTCCACCAGGGGGATGGGAAGATTATCTACACAGAAATATCCGGCATCCTCCAGCATCTTTAAGGCCGTACTCTTCCCGGCCCCAGACATTCCTGTCACAATCACAAATCTCATGTTAAAACTCTCCCAGCATCTTCACTTCCGGCTCCAGCAAAACTCCAGACTGCTTCTGTACTCTCTCCTGCACCTGGCGGATCAGCTCCCGCACATCCTCCGCTGTAGCATTTCCTTTGTTCACCACAAAACCACAGTGCTTTTCCGAAATCTGGGCTCCACCCACGGAAAATCCCCGCAGACCTGCATCCATGATCAGCTTTCCGGCAAAATATCCCTCCGGCCGCTTAAAGGTGCTTCCAGCGCTGGGCATTTCCAGCGGCTGCTTCGTCACTCTCCGATCCTTCAGATCCTCCATCTGGCTGCGGATCTTTTCCGGATCTCCCGGCTCCAGGCCCAGCACCACTTCCAGAACCGTATAATGGCGTTTCTCTACCACGCTGGTGCGATAGCCAAATTCCATTTCTTCTGTTTTTAAGGTGAGCACTTCTCCTTCCGGAGTCAGCACTGTAGTCTGAAGCAGCACGTCTCTTAACTCTCCCCCGTAGGCTCCGGCATTCATCACCGCAGCACCTCCGATGGTCCCCGGTATCCCGGAAGCAAACTCGAAACCGGTAAGGCTGGCGGCTAAGGCTGTCTTTGCGATCATGGCCATCATGGCTCCGGACTGGGCAATGATTCTGTTTTCTTCCACCCGGATCTGGTTAAAGTTCTTATAGAGCTGGATCATCACGCCCCGATAGCCCTTGTCTCCCACCAGCAGATTGCTTCCATTTCCCAATATGTAATAAGGAAGCTTTTCCTCCTTACAAAAAGCTGCCACCTGTTTTACACACTCCACATCTCTTGGGACCACAAAAAAATCTGCCGGCCCTCCGATGCGGAAGGTAGTGTGACGGCTCATGGGTTCATTTACAAGTACCTGTTCCCGGCCAGCTCGCTGGCAAAGACCTTCGTATACATTCTGATTCATATTAAAATTCCAACTTTCTATGATTTATCATCTTTTCTAATCATACAATATGCATGGCAGAAAAGCAAGATGCTCCGGCTTCCCCCTCACTCACCGTTTCCGGCCTGACAGCCTTCCTCACGCTCCTTTTATGATCCCGCTTCTCTCAATGCTCTCCACCACTTTTTCCAGCTCCTCCGGTGGAAGTACCAGCGCAAAGCGCACATATCCCTCTCCCAGGCTTCCGAAACTGCTGCCCGGCACACAGATCACCCCGGATCGCTCCATCAGCTCCATGCAAAACTGCTGGGAATTACTGTACCTGTCCGGAAGGGGAGCCCACACAAACATGGTGCCCTGACTGTCCGGAACCTGCCAGCCAATCCTTCGCAGTCCCTGACAGAGGGTGCGGTTGCGAAGGTCATACTGACGGCACTGCTCCAGCACTTCCTCCTCCGGCGTCTTTAATGCTGCAATGGCTCCATACTGCACAGGCAGGAAAATACCGTAATCAATCTGGGAGCGCAGAGCCTGGAAGCGGGCTACGATCTCCCGGTTTCCCAGCACAAAGGACATTCTGGCTCCTGTATAATTGTAGGATTTGGACAGAGAATAAAACTCAATGCCTACCTCTTTGGCCCCCTCAAAAGACAGGAAAGAAGTACCTCTGCAGGCCTTGTAATCCTCCAGGGAAAGCTCAAAAAGAGCCTGGTCTCCCTCCCTTTCCGGGAACACGATATCTGAGTAGGCATTATCATGAAGGATCACGATGTCATACTTCTTTGCAAAGGCAATCAGCTCCCGGTAAAATTCTTCCGGTGCAGTGCGGCAAACAGGATTTCCCGGATAATTCACCACCATAAATCTGGCTTCTTCCGCCACATTTTCCGGAATGGCTTTCAGATCAGGCAAAAATCCATTTTTCTCCAAAAGAGGATATTCCCACACCTTTGCATCGCAAAACAGAGGTCCGATCTTAAAGATGGGATAGCCGGGGTTGGGAATCAGCACCAGATCTCCTGGATCGCACAGCACCCAGGCAATGTGGGCCATGCCTTCCTGAGATCCGTAGACAGACATAATCTCGTCCTTCTCCAGCACTGCTCCAAACCGCTTCTGATAAAACTCCTGTACAGTCTCCACCAGCTGGGGAAGTTCTTTTAACGCGTATTTGAAATTGTCCGGATCCAAGGCAGCCCTGGATACCGCCTCCATCACCCGGGCAGGGGGAGCAAAATCCGGAGTTCCCACAGACAGGTTGTAAATCGTCTTTCCCTCCTTTAAAAGCTCCTCCTTCCGCTCATTCAGCACTGCAAAAATTCCTGCGTCAAAGGCTGTGGCCTTCTTCGAAAATTCCACCTTCATCTTTTTGTCCTCTCTCTTTCTCCTCTTCTCCAGTATGCAGGTAAGCACAAACAATATTCCGCAAAGAATAGACAGAAGCAGACCGGCCCATAGGCCTCCCGGCGTGTAGGTCATGGAGATCTCATGGTCTCCCGCCGTCAGATCCACCCCCATCAGAGAGTCTCCGATCTTGATCAGCTCCGCCTCAGCGCCGTCCACGGTAAGTTTCCAGTTTTCGCTGTAAGGGACCGTCAGCAGCATGGTTCCTTCCTGATCCACATGGATCGTTCCCCTTAAATCGTTTCCCTTTGCCTCCACCTGCTCCAGCTGATTTCTGGAAAGCTGGTCGATCACCTTCTGGTAGGCTGCATTGTCACAGACGTACACACTGGCAGTCTGGATCCCCTCTTCTTCCATGGTGACTGTAAAATCCGCCATATCCGTTCCGTCCATCCGGTTGATCACATACAGATGATCCGTATAGGTATCGTAGGTCTTTGAGTACTCCGGAGTATTTAAATCCAGCTTGTCCACCCGGTTGGCCAGATAGAGATAGACCTGTTTATTCTCCGGAATAAAAATCCCGTAATTTTCTCCATTGGACATCTCAATCTGCCGGTCATACACAAAAATAGGTTCCAGTCCTGTAGCCAGCTGTACAAAGCTGTTCTGTACATCCATGGGATTATCCTGATAAATATTCCACTCTTTAATAGAAGAATTTACCATAAAACCGATGGAAAGCGCATTTTCATTTTTGTAGAGCGTCAGGTTGTCATCCGAATCCACTTTTTCAAACTGATAGAGGGAATCTCCTTTTCCCTTGGAAGAGAGCACATAGCGGATGCCGAACACATCGTTCATCAGCTTAGTTACCCCGTTGTACCCATTTTTATTGGTTCTGGCCTCAATTCCCAGCCGGTCACACAGCTCTGTGGTAGAGGCAGGCATAGTAGAATTGAACATGACCAGGGCATGGCCTCCTGCATACATGGTTACATTCCGCATCCGCTGGCTGTCGATCTCACTGCGGTAAAATCCCTCATCCTCCAGTCCTTCTGTCAGATTCCCGAAGGATGCCTGATCTGCCATGTAGGAACTGCGTCCCACATTTCCATTGCAGCAAAGTCCGTAGATCCCATGACCTCCCGCTTCTGCCAGCATCAGTCCTCCTGCCAGATAAAGTGCCAGCCTCCTGTGCCCGCTCATCAGCTTTGCAGATAGCAGCAGCAGAAGGTATACCAGCAGAAGCAGCAGGGTGATCAGATACACATAGGTCTCCAGCTCCCCAAGCTTCAGCAGGTAGGCAGTCAGGGCAAAGCCTATGGGAAGGATACCGGAGACCAAAAGCTTCCAGAGCTTCATGGTTCCTGCATGCTCCAGTACATCATAGGACATCACCAAAAGCAGGCAGATATAAAGAAAGGCAAATCGATTGGGCAAGCCATTCTGCACATGGAACCCGTGCCAGATGTAATTCAGGATGTTCATGGAAAATCCAAGGAGCAAAAATCCTGCCAGAGCCAGCTTTGCCAGACGTTCCCGAAGCCGGATTTTATCGTCCAGGGCATAGAGGATCACCAGGATCAGCACCGCCACACCGCAATAGGCATTTAAGCCCACCTGGCTGCTGGAAATATTCACAGGAGCATTGCCTGCAAAATGAGTCAGCACCATGTCCGCAAAGCTGGTATAGAACTTGATCACAGAAGGAAAACTGTTATTCAGCATGGACTCAGAGCTGGAGAGGGCCACATAAGCGGGAACCAGCACCACAGAGGCCATTCCCCCTGCCAGCAGTGAATACCAGCCAAACCTCAGACAGCTTCTCCATATCTTTCCCCAGGTAAGCCGTCTCTTTGCGGCAAAACACACCAGAAGATACAGACAGGAAAAAATGCACAGCATAAATCCAATATAGTAATTGCACCAGAGCCCGTAAAACAACGCCAGGCCATACATCCTTCCGCCCTTGCCGGCCACGATTTTTTCAATTCCCATCATGATCAGGGGCACCATGGCAATGCTGTCCAGCCACATCAGGTTAAAGGAATAGCCGATCATAAAATTGCTCAGGGCAAACATGGTGCCAAATACAATGGGCAAAAACCGTCTTCCCGGTGCCCTCCTGTGAAGGTACCAGGAAAAAATGCCTCCGCAGAGAGCCATTTTCAGCAAAATAAAATAGTCCATCACATCTGCCACATGGGCCTTAGGGAACAGAGCCAGCAGCAGATTTAGGGGACTTGCCAGATAGTAGGCAAAGGTAGCCCAGAAATCATATCCAAGTCCTCCGGAAAAAGAATAAAGCAGGGATTCCGAATGTACCAGCTTCTGCTGCAGCTCCGTATAAAAGGGCAGGTATTGATGGATGGAATCAATGATCAGCACCGTATGATCCCCAAAGGGCCAAATTCCGTTGATCCCGTAACCCACCAGAGCGATCAGGGCCGGCACCAGAAATCCCATGCCAAAATAAAACAGCCCCGGCCGCCGTAACTTTCGTTGTTCAATCATGCACTGTAACCTCCTGGTTTAAGCAGAACGAATAGATCAGTTTTTCTTTCACCTTTTTCCCGGTAAGACGCTCCAGCGCCATCTGATAGCTCAGCAGCTGAATCTGGTAACGCTTTTCCAGTTCCTCCGGTCTTTTTACAAAATCCGTCTTATAATCCACCAGAACCAGACTGTCTCCTTCCTGGAAATAAGCATCTATGATCCCCTGAAGCAGCACCTCCTCCTCCGGATCCCACTCCGGATCCAGGCTGGAGGCTTTTACCCCAAGGACAAAGGGCTGCTCCCGGTAAAGAACACCGGCCCGGGCCGCCCTGCTCATTCTCTCTCCAATGGAAGAGGTCAAAAAACCGGTGATTTTCTTAACAGAAATCCATTCCGCCTCATCTTTTTGAATTTTACCACACTTCACCATGGTTTCCAACTGAGATTCTGTGAACTTTCTGTCAAATCCTCCGCCAAACTCCAGGTGCTCCAGGAACCGATGGTAAATAGTTCCCCGGGCAGCTCCGCTCTTTTCCGCTTCCCCGCTCTTAAATCTGGGTATCAGGGGCACCACCTCCGGTTCCTGATAAAGAAGAAGAGAATCCCCTTTGGGTTCCTTCTCCATGTGCATCCGTTTCAGCAAAGAAACCGTGATTTTTCCGGGAATGGACAGATTCTTTTCATAGGGATACGAAAGGCTGATCCTGCGCCGCAGTTTTTCTTCCAGAGCCTTTGTCTCCTCTGTCTCCTGGAATGACTGATACAGCATAGCCCGCTCTTCCATTCCCTTCTCCAGATCCTCCCCCCGAGCCTGTTCCAGTTCCTTCCGGCTCCATCTGCGAAACACCACGCCCCCCGGCTCATGGAAGAGTTTTGTTTCCGCAGCCTCCGGAAGGTCAAACGCTTCTAAAAGCAGTTTCCCGCAGTCGTGCCGCAAAAGAGCTGTCATCAACCAGTCCAGACAGGTGGCCGCGCTGGTAATGGTACTGTAGGAAATATCACATTCCTCCCTTTTCGTCTCTTTGGCCCAGTCATTCATCTTCTTTTGCAGATCTTTCACTCCTCCGGTAAGGATCAGCTTCTCCCGTGCCCTGGTCATAGCCACATACAGCACCCGAAGTTCCTCCCCCAGATTTTCCTCCAGAAGCTGCCTGGCTATCACCCGCTTCATCAAAAGCGGCAGCTTCACCCGAAGATCCAGATCCACATAATCGCAGCCAACTCCCAGCTCCGGATGAAAAATCAGACGGCTTCTGGAATCCTGAAGATTAAAATTCTTTCCCAGACCGCACACCAGCACAATGGGAAACTCCAGTCCTTTGCTCTTGTGGATGCTCATGATCCGCACCACATCCTCCGCCTCTCCGGTCTGGCTGGCTTCTCCGTAATCAATCTCATATTTCTGCAGATGTTCAATGTACCGCACGAAATTAAACAGTCCCCGATAACTGGTAGCCTCATAAGACATGGCTTTCTCTGCCAGCATATCCAGATTGGCTTTTCGCTGTGTTCCTCCCGGCATAGCCAGCACATAATCCCCATATCCGGTGGTCTCCAAAATATTCCACAGCAGCAGATGCATGGGAGTATAGGGAATCATATCCCGGAAACCTTCCGTCATTTCCCAAAATTTATTCAATTTTTTATACAGAGGGGTGCTTCTCTCCTCCCCCTCCAGGTACCGGACACAGCAGGTATAAAAATCTGTATCCGGACTTTGGATCCGCAGTCTTGCCAGTTCTTCGTCCTTCAGCCCTCCTATGGGAGAACGCAGCACTGCCGCCAGGGGAATATCCTGCCTTGGATTGTCCAGCACCTGAAGGTAAGCCAGCACCGTTTTTACCTCAAGCGCGGAAAAATACCCGGTGCTTCCCCCGGTATATGCGGGGATTCCAAACTCCCCCAAAACCTGGGCAAACAGATCTGCCCAGCCGGAGATGGTGCGCAGCAGGATCACAATATCCGAATACCGCACCGGACGAAAGCGCCCTTCTTCCTTATCCCAGATCTGTTCCGTCCCCACCATCTGACGGATTCGCAATGCGGCCGCCATCGCTTCCTGCCGCCGAAGATCCCCGGAAGTGTCCCCATTCTCCGCCGGATCTGCCTGCGCCTGAACATCCTCTATCAAAAGCACTTCTGTATCATAAAATTCCTCTTTTGGGGCAGGAGGAAACTGGGCACCCGGATACAGCGCAGCGTCCTCATCGTAGACAATGCCTCCCACTGTCCCTGTCATCAGCTGCCGGAAGATGAGATTTACTGTATCCAGCACCTGATGACGGCTGCGGAAATTTTTGTGAAGATCAATCCGTCTGCTCTCTCCCGCATCCTTCTGGTAGGAATGGTATTTTTCCATGAACAGCTCCGGCCTTGCCAGACGGAACCGGTAAATACTCTGCTTTACATCTCCCACCATAAACAGGTTGTGAATCCCCTGTTCCTTTCCTGAAACGCTGGTAAGAAGGATCTCCTGCACCAGATTGCTGTCCTGATACTCATCAATCATAATCTCCTGGTAATATTCCCCGTATTCCCGGGCTGCCTGGGTGGGAATCCACCCTTTTTCTCCCGGCTCCACCAGGATTTTCAATGCAAAATGCTCCAGGTCACCAAAATCTACCAGATTTTTTTCCGCTTTTTTCTTCTCATAGGTTTTCTCAAACCGGTTGGTCAGGTTCACCAGCACCTGCACCATATGGCGGTTGTTCGCCATATCCTCCGCCATCTGACCGGGCGGCGCAAAAAAATACGTCTCCCTCAGGTTATCAATCTGCTTCTTAACCATATCTCTCAGGTTTTTGATCCTAAGAATTTTGATCACAGAAACGCTGTCATCCTTTTTTCTGGAAAGCGGCAGCCAGGAGGGCGGGTTTTTTAAAATCCGGTAATATTCCTCATAGGTACTGCACTTTTCCAGGGTCTGTAAATAGTGAAGGTCTTCCTCCATGGCTTCCAGGTACATCCAGGGGCCGTCCGGCTCCCTGACCACGGCCAGCAGGCCTTCCTGAACCGTGATCAGATCCTGGATCCGCAGCTTCAAAATCCGCAGCAGCTCCTGCATCCAGGGGGCATTGGCAAACATCATTTCGTCTGCCCCATAAGCCTCCAGACATTGACTCCGGAACACTTCCGGCCATGGATGCCCCATGGAAAAATCATAAAACTGCAGGATCGCCTCCTCCAGCCCCTGATCTGATTTTCCCGGAGCAAACGCTTCTGAAAAACAAAGAAACTCCGGATCCTTCTCACTGTAAGCGTCCTCCAAAAGCTCCTCCATCACATCATGACGCAGAAGTTTTAGCTCACCCTCATCCCCAATGCGGAAACCGGGATCCAGGCCGATCTTATGAAAATGGTTTCGGATCACCTCCAGACAGAAGCTGTGGATCGTAGTGATCTGGGCATGATGCACCAAGGTGATCTGACGCTGAAGGTGCTCATTCTCCGGCTGCTCCTCCATTTTTTTCTCCAGCGCGGTCCGGATCCGCTCCCGCATCTCCCCGGCTGCTGCATTGGTAAACGTAACCACAAGAAGCCGGTCAATATCTGCCGGCTTCCTCTCATCCAGAATTTTTGAAATAATGCGCTCCACTAAAACGGCAGTTTTCCCGGAACCTGCCGCTGCGGATACCAGCATATTGCAGTCCCTCAGGTCAATGACCTGCTGCTGCTCTTTTGTCCATTTGCTGCCCATGGGCGCTCTCCTTTCTCCCTGCTTTCTCAGATCCCAAGCTCCTGAAGAAGCTCATCCTTTGGCAGGTATCCCACGATTCTGGCAGTCTCCCTGCCATCCTGAAACAAAATCACCGTGGGAATGCTCACCACCTGGAACTGCACTGCCAGCTCCGGCTCTTCATCCACATCCACTTTTCCGATCACCAGATCCTCCCTCTCTGCGTCCAGCTCCTCCATAATGGGGGCCAGCATCTGACAGGGGCCGCACCAGGTTGCCCAGAAATCCAGCAGTACCGTTTTCCTGGTATTTCCCACAAGGTGTTCCAACGTATTTTTTGTAACAATCTCCACAATCATCTCTCCTTTTCTTTGTAGTATAACATACAGTGACAATAGCCTTCAAACTCCGGATCTTCCATCTGCTGTCTGAATTCCTGGCAGATGCACTTATATTCCTCCTTTTTTTCCAGCCGGCAGGGACAGTAACCGCCCTTTCGCTTCAGGCCTTCCCGCACCCGCTCTACCACTTCTTTATTTTCATTCAGTCTTACTGCCATAGCTTCCTCCTGGTCTCTATCTTCGTATGTAATCCTTATCCACCTGAATCACGGTGCAGTACTTGGAAGAGATCTTTTGGATCTCCTGATCCAAATATTTTTTTACCTGCTCATCGCTCATGGAATACTGGTAGGGAACTACCACATCAAAGATCACGTTGGTGTGGGTGGGGCCTTCCACCACGCGGAAATCATGGAACCGGATCTCCCCCTCCATAGACTGGATGATCCCCCGCACCTGGCCTTTCAGCTTCCGCACATTTTCACTGTCCGTAGCCACAGGATCCATATGGATCACTGCTTCACACAAAAGCTCTTCCTTGAGATGATGCTCTATGGTATCTATGGTATCGTGAAGCTTCACCATGTCCCCGCTGGCAGGCACTTCCGCATGGAGGGAGATCATCACCCTGCCTGGTCCGTAATTGTGCACCACCAGATCATGGATATCCAGAATCCCCTGCTCCCGGTAGCTTAACACGATCTCCTTCACCTTCTCCACGAATTCCGGTTCCGGCGGCTGTCCCAAAAGAGGATCAATGGTATCCTTTGCAGCACTGATCCCTGCCAGCAGTACAAAGCAGGATACCAAAATCCCGCACCATCCATCAATCTGCACTCCGGTAAACTTTGCAAGAAGAGTGGTTCCCAGCACCACAAACGTAGCCAGGCTGTCGCTTAAGCTGTCCTTGGAAGCAGCCTCCATGGCAGCGCTGCCGATCTTTCTTCCCACACTCCGGTTGTAAAAACACATATACAGCTTCACCCCAATGGAAGCTGCCAGGATCACCAGCACCATAGTACTGGCCGCAACCGGCTCCGGATGCAGGATCTTATCCACAGAAGACTGGAATAATTCCAAAGCCATCAACAAGATCACCACGGAAACCAGCAGACCGGAAACATATTCGATCCTTCCATGTCCAAAGGGGTGATCCGGATCCGGCTTCTGCCCTGCCATCTTAAATCCCACCAGGGTGATCACAGAGGAGCCTGCATCTGACAGATTGTTAAAGGCATCCGCTGTGATAGCCACAGAATTGCTGAACATACCTGCAAAAAACTTTCCCGCAAACAACAGGATATTGAGAAGGATCCCCACTGCTCCGCAGAGCATACCATAGCCCTGACGTACCTTGGGATCTGCCGTCTCCTCATGATTCTTTATAAAAAATCTGCTTAATACTGTAATCATTCTTTTTCCCGGGAGGATAAACGCTCCCAGATCTCTCCCTCCGTAAGTTCTGAAATTTTTCGAAATCCTGTCCCCGGAAGCTTCCGGTCAAACCCGCAAAGGCCGGAAAACTGGCAGTAGGTGCAGGAGCACTCCTGCTTCCGCTCATAGGGATCCGGTGCCACCCAGCCCTCCAGGATCTTCTGCCCTAAATGCTGCAGCTTCTCCTGCACAAAGCAGGACAGCGCTTCTAACTGCTCCCGCTTCGCCACTTTTGAGGCCGCAGTCCAGGAACCGTCTTTCTTTTTCCCCACCGGAATCACCAGCGAATTTTTCTCAAACGCTCCATCCATCCGCTCTACCACCGCAGGATCCTGGTTTACCAGACCGCTTGGCCTTAGTTTTTTTAAGATTTCCCGGTTGATCTCCTCCGGCGTCATCTCCTGGGTTCCTTCCAAAATAGGATCCTGCAGGCGAAAATAGAAAATCCCTGCGGGAACGATCTCTTTTTCCGGGTGAAGGCGCTGCTCCAGTTCCATCGCTGCATTCAAATATACCACCAGCTGAAGCTGGAGTCCATAGTAAAGCGCAACCAGATCAAAGGAGGTGTTTCCGGACTTGTAGTCCACCACCTTCACATACACCTGATCCTCCTCCTGGCACACATCGATCCGGTCAATTCTTCCCTTCAGACGCATCCGCTCTGTTTCACTGAGGGCAATGTTCACGGATTTCAAATCTCTGGCAGAAGAAAAGGATACTTCAAATCCACCAGGCACAAAACGTCCTGCCTGAATCTGTCGATGCAGTGCCCACACAGAGCGGTTCAGGATCCTCTTGATCCGCTGGATCCCGTAACGATTCCTCTCTGTGTCAAAAAACACCTGCGAGCCATAGGTTTCCACGGCTTCCTCCACACTGTCCTCAGTAAGCTTTTTTCGGTCCTCCTCTGGAAGAGTAAACCAGTTGTAGGGACTGTTCTCCAGCTTCCTGGCAAACAGCTCCAGCGCCTTGTGAAAGATATTTCCAATATCCACTGACCGTACTTTGTACTCCTCCCGCTCCTTTAGCTGCAGTCCGTAGGCTGCAAAGTGGGCAAAAGCACAGGAGGCAAACTGCTCCAGCCTGGTGACGCTGTTCTCCAGCACTTCCCCATAAAGTGCTTTTGCAGTCAGGGAATCTATTTTTTCCTGACCCAACACTAAAAATGCTGCATCCACCAGCGCCTCCGCCTGTTTTCCAAACCCTTCGTCTTCCTGATACAGCTGGAGCAGTTTTCCTGTTCTCTTTCTCAGCGCTTCTCCCCCCTTCTCCCGGAGGAGGCGGAGATTCTCTGCAAGATAAGGCAGTCCGGTCTTCAGAGAAGTGATCTGATCCAGGGGATCCTTTTTTACATTCTCATCCCGGATCTCCAGATAGGGAAACAGCCTGCGGATCACTGCCACCAGGTAGGAGGGACGCATGGCCCCTCCATCGCTGCTGCTGCGGCAGAAAGACAGGTACAGCCGTTCTGACGGCTTGGTGAGCCCCAAATATAGATAAAAACGTTGCACATAGCCGTTTTCTCTGGCAGTAGGCGACAGCTCAATACCCGATTCATGGAGAAATTCCCGCTCCATGTCTGAGACAATGCCTCCCTTGCTTTCTCTTGCAGGGATCCAGCCATCATTCAAACCCAAAAACAGCAGCACCCGGATCTGATTCAGCCTGGTGCGCTCCATATCCCCCACATGCACCTGATCGATACCCGGAGGAATCAGTCCCACTCTGGCCTCTCCAAAACCAGCCTCCAAGATCTCCAGAAATTCTTTTCTGGAGATCTCCTCCTCTTCCAAAAGCTCTACTGCTTCATCCAGGATCTCCAGGATGATCCGGTAGATCTGACTGTATTCATTGACCTTCTCTCTCTGGCCTTTCCGCTCAAATTCCTGTTCCTGTTCTTTTAACTGCTGCTGGATCTTACAGGATACCAGCAGTTCATAGAGAGCCTCTGCATATCTGCGAAGAGGCGCCTTCCCTGTACCGGAAATTTCCAGCCAGGGCGCCAAAGACTCCATGATCCTTTTTCGGTACTCCTCGCAAACTGCCGCCTCGCCGGGAACCATGGAGGCAGTCTCCCTTGTCCAGTTCTGCTCCCACTGATATTTTCCACGGATCCCCAGAGCCCTTACATAATTCTCCAGCCGGTCTGTCTCCTCCCTGGAGATCCCTGCAAATCCGGTGCGCAAATATCGGAACACACTTTCATAAGAAAAATTAAACTCCAGGAGTCCGAACGCCCCCCGGATAAATTCCAGACAGGGATTTAATAACACCTGAACCGTCTGATCCACAAAACAGGGAATCCCCTGCTCCTCAAACACTTTCTTCACATAATTGCCGCAGGAGGGCAGATCCCCCGCCATCACTGCAATCTCTCGGTAACGGAAGCCCTGCTCCCGCACAAGAGTGATGATGGTTCTGGCCGCAAACTCCACCTCCTCCATGGGAGTTCCGGATACATGAAGGGAAATGCCGTTCTCCTGCTTCTCACTGGTTCTGGAAAGACGCTTCTGCTTTCCATAGCGAAACAGATGGCGCTCCAAAAATTCCAGCTCTCCCCCGGACCTGAAACGGTGTCCCTGAGTAAGCACCACCGGCTCCAGCAGCTGCGTTCCCGTCTCTTCTGCCAGCCGGAACAGCGTCTGTATGGTCTTTTTGCTGAGATAAAACAGCTCATGGTCAAAAATCCTTCCCACCGGCTGCTCAGCAGGATCCATGGTCACTGTGATCTGTATCTTGCTGCAAAGGGTCAGCAGTTTCTTTAATGCATTCTGTTGCACCGGTGTGAACCCGGTAAACCCGTCAAACGCCAGCACACTGCCCTTTAACAGCCGGGAATCTTCTGCTGCCTCGCAGAACACATCCAAAAGTTCCTCTGCAGTGAGAAACCGGTCTCTTTTGTATTCGGAAAATCCCCTGTACAGGGTAAGGATATCCTTCAGCTTATACTGAAGCTGCGGCTTTTTTTCGGAAATCCGGATCATCTCCTCAAGCTCCCCCTCCGAGATCTCATACTGGGTAAGCTCTGAAAGGATTGATTTCATCTGAGAAATATAACCTGGCTTTTCCAGCCTGCTCCCCAGAATATCCAGCCTGGACCGCTCCTGGGCTGCAACCCTGCGCAGCAGAAGGTTCTTTCCTGTCTCTGTCAAAACCGGTTTTTGGCTGGCTCCGGTCTCTTCAAAAACCCGAAATGCCAGCCGTTGAAAACTTAAAATATCAATATTTAAAATGCCTCCCGCCGGATGCAGTCTTACCAGCTCTCTCTGAGTCTGCATGGTAAACTGCTCCGGCACGATGATCATATACCGCTTTTCCGGATGCTCTCTCGCCTCCCGGATCATAGCGCTGTAAAGCCAATGGGATTTTCCGCTGCCGGAGCTTCCCCAAATCAGTTGAAGTGACATAGTATTCTCCGCTCTGCTGTAAGATTAAAAAGAGGGAGCTGCCCCAAAACAGAACTTCCCCGGTCTGTTTTACGGCAGCCTCTTTCTGGTGCAAAATTATTCAGTAAATTCGTCAGATATTGATCATTCCCGCCTCTTCCGGCTCAGTACAACTGATAGCCATTGGGATTCATGGCATATTCATAGCGTTTCAGCAACTCAATATTTGCCTTCTCATAATCGTTGAATACAGAAGCTGAAAACTGGCTGCTGGGAATGGTTCCGTAATACCAGTACTTGCTTCCGAAGTAATCCCTCAGCTCCTGCGCCTGAAAAATATATCCTCTGCGGGCATAAATCTCATTTCTCGCATAATTCAGCTGCTGCAAAGATAACCCCCCAACCTCAGACTCACTGAGATACCGCAGGTTGCTGTCCCAGATCACATAATCTGCAGCAGCCGGAGTGTACGCATAATAGCTGGTATAACTGCTGATCCCGGAATAGGTATAACCAGGCTGATCCACAAGATACCCGCCGCTCTGCCTTGCATATTCCTCATTCAGCAGCGTCTGGATATTAGCCTTCTCATATTCATTGAGATAGCTCTCTGAGAACTGCTCCGGAGACAGATACCCCCAATACCAGTTCTTCTGGTAAAAATAGTCAGAAAGCTCCACGGACTGAAACAGCCGTCCTTTTCTGGCATAAATCTCATTCCTGGCATAGCAAAGCTCCTGAAGGCTCATCTGGGAAAGCTCTGCTGAGGAAAGATATCTCCGGTCGCTGTCATAGATCACATAGCTGTCCGGATCCACATAGAAAGGATCATTGCTAAAATAGCTGTAATAGGAAGCGTTCATATACTGGTACACCTGACTGTAATCATAGTATCCGCTGTCCAGCGCATAGGTGCCCAGCTCCGCCTCCCGGGAATCCAAAAGGCCTACATTGGCAGTCTCATAGGCATTGAGCATATCCGGCGTAAACTGCTCCGGCGCGTAGATACCGCTGTACCAATACTGCTGTTCAAAATACTGCTGCAGCTCATGGGACACAAACCGCCTGCCATTTCTGGCATAAATCTCATTCTTCGCATAACATACCACCTGAAGGGGCATATCTGCGATCTCCTCTCTGGAAAGATAAGTCCAGGAACTGTTGGGAAGAATATAGCCGTAGGCTTCCTCTCCCCTGGCCGTTTCTCCTCCCAGCAGCATCAGAAGCAGGATCCCGGCTGCAAACATCAGGCTTACGGCCCCTCCCTGGACCGTAAGCGCCAGGGTTCTGATCCCGGCAATGTTTCTGAACAGTATTCTGCTCTCCCCATCCGCTCCGTTCCATAGCGGCTCTCTTATCCCACCGGAACCTCCTGACCGTATTCTTTTCATCTGAATCCCCCTTCCCTCGGACTTTTTCTGTTTCCCAGGGCACGCACAGCTAGACGCCTCCTGCGCTTCAAAATCATCCCAAATATCCATGCACAGAGGCCGATTTCCCTTTATACATGAATGATAGCATTATCATACCATCATATCCCCGGAAATTCCACAGCTTTTCAGAGAAAATATTCTGAAGTGTTTCTTAAGCGCCCAGCTGAGCCAGACGCTCTTTTACCTGTTCCATCATCTGCTGGTATTTTGCAAGCTTCGCCTTTTCTTCTTCGATCTTGGCAGCCGGAGCCTTGCTGACAAACTTCTCATTGCTCAGCATTCCATTAGAGCGTGCCAGCTCCTTCTCCAGCTTCTTCTCCTCGCCCTTTAACCGCTCAATCTCTTTTTCAATATCCACCAGCTCTGCAAAAGGCATATAGATGGAAGCGCCGTGAATCAGGGCGGACACTGCATCTTCACCGATGCCCTCCTTGTCTGCCTGCACCTTTACCTGGCTGGCGTAGCCTAAGGTGGCGAAGAACACTTCTCCATTCTCAAAGATCTCCCGCACCTTGGGATCCTCAGACACTACAAAAACCTTTGCCTTCTTGCTGGGGGGCACGTTCATGCCGCTGCGCACATTCCGGATGGCTCTCACTGCCTCCTTGATGGTCTCCACCGCTTTTTCATCCTCTGCAAAATCCCACGCTTCTGTAAATTCCGGCCAGGAGGAGATCATAATGGACTCTTCCTCAGACTGCAGCGTACAGAAGATCTCCTCTGTGATAAAGGGCATAAAGGGATGAAGCAGCTTCAGGGCATTGGCAAGCACAGTTTTTAACGTCCAGAGAGCCGCACCCTTGGTGGTATCCGTCTCACTGTACAGTCTGGGCTTCACCATCTCAATGTACCAGTCGCAAAATTCCTCCCAGATAAAGTCATACACCTTCTGCACAGCAATACCCAGCTCATATTTCTCCATATTTTCCGTCACTTCTTTTGCTAGGCGGTTTACCTTTGCCAGGATCCAGCGGTCTGCCCCGGTAAGCTCTTCCGGCATTTCTGCCGGGATCTGGGCCTTTTCCAGGTTCATCATAATGAATCTGGAGGCGTTCCACACCTTGTTGGCAAAGTTTCTGGAGGCCTCCACCCTCTCGTAGTAGAAACGCATATCATTTCCAGGGGCATTTCCTGTGATCAGGGTAAGACGCAGGGCGTCGGCTCCGTACTGGTCAATGATCTCCAGCGGATCAATGCCGTTTCCTAAGGATTTGCTCATCTTTCTTCCCTGAGAATCCCGCACCAGACCATGGATCAGCACATGGTGGAAGGGAGATTTTCCCGTCTGCTCCAGAGAAGAAAATACCATACGGATCACCCAGAAGAAAATAATATCATATCCGGTCACCAGCACATCGGTGGGGAAGAAATAATCCATCTCCGGTGTTTTCTCCGGCCAGCCCAGAGTAGAGAAGGGCCACAGAGCAGAAGAAAACCAGGTATCCAGAGAATCCTCATCCTGCTGGAAATGGGTGCCTCCGCACTTGGGACATTCTTTCGGCGCGCCGCCCTTTTGCACTACCATCTCCCCGCAGTCCTCACAGTAGTAGGCTGGAATCCGATGGCCCCACCAGAGCTGTCTGGATACGCACCAGTCCTTAATATTTTCCAGCCAGTGTACATAGATCTTGTCAAAACGCTCAGGCACAAAATTCAGATCCTCTGTCTTTAACACATCCAAAGCTGCCTGGGCCATCTCCTTCATGCGCACAAACCACTGGGGCTTGATCATGGGCTCCACAGTGGTATGGCAGCGGTCATGGGTTCCCACTGCATGGGTGTGAGGTACTACCTTTACTAACAGACCCAGCTCTTCCAGATCTGCCACAATGGCCTTTCTGGCCTCATACCGATCCATGCCTGCATACTTGCCGCACAGCTCGTTCATGGTGGCATCATCGTTCATGATATTGATCTCCGGCAGATCATGGCGCTTGCCCACTTCAAAGTCATTGGGGTCATGAGCCGGGGTGATCTTTACACAGCCGGTTCCAAACTCCTTGTCCACATACTCATCTGCGATCACCGGGACCTCCCTGCCGGTCAGAGGCAGCACCAGCATCTTGCCGATGAGATCCTGATAGCGCTCATCTTCCGGGTTCACTGCCACTGCCGTATCTCCCAGCAAAGTCTCCGGACGGGTGGTGGCGATCTCTACAAAACGGCCTTCTTCTCCCACAATGGGATAATTGATATGCCAGAAAAAGCCGTTCTGATCCTCATGCTCCACCTCTGCATCCGAGAGAGAGGTCTGACACTTGGGACACCAGTTGATGATCCGGCTTCCCTTGTACAGCCAGCCTTTCTCATACAGCCGCACAAACACTTCCTCCACGGCCTTGGAGCAGCCCTCGTCCATGGTAAACCGCTCCCGGTCCCAGTCAGCGGAAGCTCCTAATTTATAGAGCTGATGGATGATCCGGCTGCCGTACTCCTCTTTCCATTTCCAGGCGTGTTTTAAAAACTCCTCCCGGCCGATCTCATGCTTATCAATGCCCTGCTCCTTCAGCATATTCGTAACCTTCACCTCTGTGGCAATAGCCGCATGGTCGGTTCCCGGCTGCCAGAGGGCCTCATATCCCTGCATTCTCTTATACCGGATTAAAATATCCTGCATGGTATTGTCCAGGGCATGGCCCATGTGAAGCTGTCCCGTTACATTTGGCGGGGGCATTACAATGGTAAAGGGCTTTTTATCCCGGTTCACCTCTGCATGAAAATATTTCTTGTCCAGCCATTTCTGATAGATCCGATCCTCCATTCCCTTTGGATCGTAGGTCTTTGCCAATTCTTTGCTCATAGTTTCCTCCTGTAAAATAATTCCACTCCGCCCCGGTGCGATCCTGCACGGAGTGCTTTTTTGTTTGATAGGAAACTCCTATCAAACAAAAAACACCCTCTGCATAAGCAAAGGGCGAATCTGTCGCGGTACCACCTTATTTCCCATGTATGGCTGATGCCCTCAGCCCTCCATGGCTCTCTACCCATAACGCAGGTATGCGAAAAGACTTACTGTTCCCCTGACAGCCATTTGGCAGTCATTCGGACAAGCATCCAAGAACCTGTTCAGTCTTCCGGTTCAAAAGCTACCTTCCCCGCCCGCTTCCCAAGACTGCCTCTCAGCCTGGAGCTGTCCTCTCTTTTGATGCGCTGCGGATACTCCTCTTTCTCATCACCTTTAAAATATGAAATAATCCAGTAATCTCTGGGATATCTCTATATTTTTTTATTCTAGCCAAAGAAAGAGGGTTTGTCAAGATGGGAAATTCCTTATCCTTTGGAGCCCTACTGAAGTCTTTGCCTTCGGCCCCATGGAGAGCCGTTCCCGTCCTGCTACATCAGGCTGTCGTCCTGCAGCACATCAGACAGATCGCAGGCCAGGATTTTTCGTCCTCCCAAATAGTAAGCCAACGCCACAAAGGCGAAAACACAGAGAATAAACAGCAGAATAGGAATTATGGGAGCCTTCGCCAAAAACTCTGCCGGATCCAGATAGCTGGCTTTGATCATAAAAGCCGCTGCCGCCGCTGTCAGAGGCAGGGTGATCAGCGCCGGCTTTCCGGCAATGAGCAGAGCCTCCACAAAAAACAGCTTCCTCATCCCTGCGGGAGTCATTCCCACTGACAGATATCTGGCAAACTCTCTCTTCCGCTGACGAAGAAAGCCCAGGGTATTGGAAAATACGTTGGCGATCCCTATGACAGCCAGCAGCCCGCAGAAGCCGCCGAAAAGAAGGGTGGATCCCTTTCGGATGGCATCATCTGAGCGCTTTTCCTCAATCCGGTTCTCTATTACAATTTCTTTCCCGGAACCCAGGATTCCTCTCACGCACTCCTCCAGCGCTTCTGCTTTTTGGGCAAACGTCTCCTCCCATAAGGAGGGCTCCAGGCCCGTTTCCTGACTCTCTTCCCGGCTTCCTTCCTGACTGTTTTCCCAATCCTTTTTCTGGCTCTTCCCCCGGGCCTTGCCGGAAACCTGAGTCTCTGTGTTTCCGGAAGCTTCCGGCCGTCCGGCCAGCACCCGGACATAGACAGCCTGGGCTTCCTCCCCCAGCTCCCCCTTTAACTTCTCCCACAGACTCAGGGGAACAAACTGTACCAGCCCATAATTTTCATACTCTTCCCTCAGTCTGAGCGCCTGGTCTGTAAAGGCAGCCACCGGAAGCACCGCCGTCTTTTTCCCCTCTTCTGTCCCACTTTCCAGGCAAAGCCTTTTCTCCCCTTTGGCTGTCTCTTTATCGATAAAAGGAAGGTACTCTTTGTAACGGAAATTGCTGTTTACACTGTCCCAGATCCGGTTCAGCACCACTGCTCCTTCGGAAGGCTCCGCCTGGATCTGCTCACAGTATTCTGCAAAGCTTTCATCGTCCAGGATCATGAGAAGCGCCTGCACCAGATAATCTTCCCCCTCTCTGGCAATGCGCTCTCCTGCTATGGCCTCCAGTCCTCCTGCTGCTGCCACCTCCCGGCTCACCTTCCCTGCGGGAACTCTGCACACTGCCTGAGCTTTCTGATAGATCACCGTGCTCTCTGCCCCCGGCAGCGCCTGCAGCTTCTCCAGTTCCTCCCTGCCCAAGTCCTCCATGGTCTGGTTCTTCACCTCCGCCATCACATCCCAGGTATCCTGATACCGTCCAAAATAAGTATGGCCGGTACTGATCCCTGACAAGGTAAAAAAGCACAGCATCATGGAAAAGGCCAGAAAAGACAGGGTAAGAGAAACTGCGGAGGTTCGCAGGGCTTTTTTTCTGGCCCGCAGCCCGTTTCCTGCCAGCTCTCCCTCCACTCCAAAAAGCTTTGATAAAATCAGGCAATGCCTTTTCCGCTTCAGACCAGCCTCTCCCCCGGTGCGGATCGCCTCCAGAGGTGTAAGCCTGCTCAGCTTTCTAGCCGGGATCCAGGCTGATAAAAGCACAGTCAGCACGGAAGCTGCCAGCGTGAGTCCCAGTATCAGAGGATGATATTGAAAAACAGCCTCATGGCGCCCCTGGATCTGAGCACCCAGACAGTTGATTCCATGCAGAATGCCAACGCTTAAAAGGATGCCTGCTGCACATCCTGCCAGGATGGGCGCTGCGCAAAACAGCCCCGCCTCCTGGAGCAGACAGCTGCGGATCTGTCCCGGCGTTGCTCCCACACTGGAAAAGATCCCCAGCTGATGGATCCTGTCATTCATAGAAACGGCAAAAGAATTATGGATGATCAGGATCAGCGACAAAGAGGCCAAAAGCACCACCGTCAGAAAAAAAGGAAGCAAAAGCGGCGGAGTCTCATCCAGTGGATCCCTTACCAGATATCGGGACAGCAAAAGCTTATGGACAGACACTGCCTCCGGTTCAAGCTCCAGCTTGTCTGCGATCAGCTCCATGTCCTGATAGACGGATCCCTTCCTGAGAAAATACAGGTCTGTGACTGTTTCTCCCATCTGCTCTGAGACCTTCGGATTTGGCTTCACCTGCTCTACATTTGCAAATTTTTCAATCAGCGCCAGCTTCTCTTCTCCCAGTTCCCCTGTAAGTCTGCCCTCCCAATCTCCTTCCTCCAAAATGATCTGTTCTATCTCATAGATCCAGAAATTGTAGGACAGACAGCACAGCAGCGACAGAAACAAAGAGGCGATAAAGGCGGCTGCCATAAGGGAAATGGCGGAAGTCCTGTTTTTCTTCAAATATCCCAGTGAATAATCCCTCCACATCTTCTCACCTCCGCTTCCGGTCATCTATGATCCGGCCGTCTGCAATGGTGATCACCCGATCCGCCTCCAGCGCCAGCTTCTCATCATGGGTAACCATAAGAATGGTCTGTTTTAGATTCCGGTTGGACAATTTCAGCAATTCCACAATCTCCCGGCTGTTCTTCCAATCCAGATTGCCTGTGGGCTCGTCCGCCAGCAAAAGGGCCGGCCGGTAGATCAGCGCTCTGGCAATGGCGGCCCGCTGCTGCTGTCCTCCGGAAAGCTGGCTTGGCAGGGCGTCCAACTTCTCCTTCAGCCCAAGTCTGGATACGATCTGCATGAAATATTCTTCCTCTGTTTTTTTCTTATCCAGTAAAAGAGGCAGCAGGATATTTTTTCTCACTGTCAGCGTGGGAATCAGGTTGTAAAACTGATACACAAGCCCCACCTTTCTCCGGCGGAAAATAGCTGCCCTGGTTTTATTCAATCTGGAGATATCCATTCCCTCCACCAGCACCTTCCCTTCCGTAGGCTGATCCACACTGCCAAGCAGATGGAGAAGGGTGGATTTTCCGGATCCGGAGGCTCCCACTATGGAGATAAACTCTCCCTGGTCCACGGACAGATCCACTCCGTCCAATGCCCGCACCTGTCCGGCGCCGGAGCCGTACACCTTCTTTACTCCTTCACACCGCAAAATTTCCATCGTTCCGTTCCTTCCTCTCTCTGGTTTCCAGGGTGTTCCAGTCCTGTCAGGAGCCCCTGTTTTTCAACAGTATAGCAAAAGAAAGTGACAGCTCAGTGACTGTAGATACGAATTTCAAAGCAGGCTCCGCCCTCTGGAAGATTCCCTGCTGTAAGGACTCCATTTTCCAGCTCCAGCACCTGTCTGGCCAGGGCCAGCCCAATGCCTGCTCCCTGGGTGCCTGCCCTTTTCCCTCTGTAAAAACGCCGGAACAGGTGGGGAAGCTCCTCCTTTTCAAAGCCCTCCCCCTCATCCCAGATCAAAATTTCTGTATAAAGGGGATTCCTGGAGTAATCGCAGCGGATACACCCTCCCTCCGGTGAGTGTTCCATGCAGTTTTTCATCAGATTCATCAAAGCTTCCATGGTCCACTCCAGGTCTCCCGTAAATTCCACACAGCCCTTCTCCGGTATCTCCACAGTCACACGCCTGCTTGAAAGCAGCTCTTCCAGATTTTCAGCCGCCAGAGTAAGCACCGTATATACATCCACCTTGTTTTGCTCCAATATCAGATTGCCGGTATCAATCCTAGAAAGAGTCAGCAGCGCCTCCTCCAGGTGCATCAGACGCAGAAGCTGTCTTCTGATCTCTGTTCTTCTGGAAGCACCCCCTGTCTCTTCCATCAGTTCCAGCGACAGCAAAGCGGAGGTAATGGGAGTTTTTAGCTGGTGGGCGATATTTGCCAGATTTTCTCCAAACTCCCGCCTGGCCAAAACCGCCTTCTCCCTGGTCTGGTAAAGCGCTGTCACTGTCTTATACATCTGATCCTGCAGCTGGGAAAACTCATCCTCCCTCTCCCCGAAAAAAACAGGAGCCTCTCCCCGGTTTGCCTGCTCCAGATAATGGGTCAGTCCCTGGATCCGCTCCAGCAGCCTCTTTCTCTGCCTGGCTGCAAAAAGGAGAAACACACCTGCAGATACAAAAAATAAGGCCAGGGCAGAAACGGCAAGCTCTGCTCCCAGGCCTTTGGAAAAACTGGTGACCCCATAACCGTACTGGGCCAAAAAATCATTCTTCATCACCTGCTGCTTAGAATACTCCTGATATTCTTTCAGCGCCAGAAGCGCTGGCTCTAAGGCCTCCGGATCTTCTGCCGCCGCAAGCTCACAAAAACAGGAAAGCTGATGAAAAGCTGCCGTTCTGTACTCCTGCATCCAAAAGAGGCAGATCACGCCGATCCCTGTGAGCATCACCAGAATGACCAGCCCCATCCCTCTTTGCTGTCCTGTCTTTTCTCTCATACATCCTCCTCCATTCGATATCCAAAGCTGCGGATGGTCTTTAAACAGGAAGCATCCGGCAGCTTTTCCCGAAGCCGTTTTAATGTAACGGTAAGAGTATTATCATTTACATAGTTTCCTTCCCGGTCCCACACCTGCTCCAGCAGCTGTTTTCTGGTCACTGTCCTTCCTTTATTCTTCATCAGGATCAGAAGTACTCCATACTCGGCCTGGCTTAAGCGAAGCTCCTCCTGCCCCCAAAACACTGCCATAGCTTCCTGATCCAGCGTCAGCGCTCCGCAGTGCAGCTTCGTCTCCCCGGTCTTTCCGGCTCTTCGCAGCAGAGCCTGGATCCTGGAATGCAGCACCTCCAGCTCAAAGGGCTTGGTCACATAGTCGTCCGCCCCCTGTGCAAAGCCTGACACCACATCCCTGGTCTCTCCTCTAACTGTGAGAAAGATTATGGGCAGACAGGGAAAATTCTGCCGGATCCATCGGCACAGCTCATCTCCCTGCCCATCCGGTAAATTCCAATCTATGAGGATGGCCTCCGGCTGTTTCCCCCGAAGCGCCTGCCTGGTCAAGATACTGTTCGGAAAAATCTGCACCAGGAATCCCCGCTCCCCCAGATACTCCTTTACACACCGGGCGATCTCCCCGTCATCCTCTGTATAATATATTTCTTTCAAATGGACTACTCCTCTAAAGCTGCCCGATTGGCCTTCCGGAACAAAAGGAAACCAAGCAGAAACATCAGTGACAAAGCCCCCACTCCCAGGTTTACGCTTCCTGTAAGCTGACTCACAGCAGATACCAGGAAGGTTCCGAAAAAGGACGCCCCTTTTCCGCAGATATCATAGATACCGAAATATTCTCCTGACTTCTCAGGGGGAATGATCTTGGCATAGTAGGATCTTGACATTGCCTGAATGGCGCCCTGAAACAGTCCCACGCACACTGCAAGGATCCAGAACTGGTACTGTTTTTCCAGAGAAATACCGTACAGGGCAATCAAAAAATATGCGGCGATGCACACAGAGATCAGTCTGGAAGCGGAACATTTCACAGACAGGCGCCCAAAAAGCAGCGCAGCCGGAAAAGCCACAATCTGGGTCACTAAAAGCGCCAGCAAAAGCCCTGTGGTATCCAGCCCCAGCGCTGTGCCGTAAGCAGTGGCCATATCGATGATGGTGTACACACCGTCAATGTAGAAAAAGAAGGCCAGGAGAAACAGCCACACTTTTTTCCGCTCTCTCAGCTCCCGAAACAGGGTTCTTAACTGATGTCCTCCGCTGTTCTTGGCAAAAGCCCCCTTTTTCCGATAGTTTTTCTGACGGTAGGCTTTTAACAGAGGCAGTGTAAGGGCCACCCACCATACTGCCACCAGAATAAATGCAATGCTCATAGCAAGCTTCATGGAAACCCCCAGCTTCTCATAGAACAGTACCAACAGAAGGCTTCCGATAAAGGGAATGCAGCTTCCGATATATCCCCAGGCATACCCTCTGGCGGAAACTTCATCCATCCGCTCCTGCGTAGTAATATCCGGCAGCATGGAATCATAAAGCACCAGGCTTAACGAATAGGCGGACTTGGCGATCACAAACAGAACCAGAAACCACACCCAGGACTGCATAAAGCCCAGGGCCACACAGCCTATGGCTCCTGCCAGCATGGCAGCCAGAAACAGCTTTTTCTTCCTGCCCTTCTCATCGGAAAAGGTACCCAACAGAGGCCCTAAAAAAGCCACGATAAAGGTGGCCGCCGACACTGCATATCCCCAGAAGGCCAGGTAATCCACCTCCGAGATCCCGGCATTTCCTGCCAGATAATTAAAATAAATCGGCATAATGGTAGACACCAGCAAAGTAAAGGCTGAATTGCCCACATCGTACAAAATCCACTTTTTCTCAATCCCGTTTGTCTTAAATTTCATCCTCTGCTCCTCCCTCAGCGGAAAACCTTTTATTCCCGCTCTGCACATTCTGCCGCCTCCCGGCCAGTTATATTTTTATTATATGGGTATCTATGGAGAAATTCAATGATAATCTGAAGTTCCCCTTTGTAACCCCTGAAACAAAGTATGCGATGAATAACCCACCGGTTTTTCATTCTGCATCAACTATGAGATAATCACATTAGGAGTGGTATCTCTGCTGTTTCTCAGTTTCGCACATTAGGATCATTTCACTTCAGTTCTTCTGGAGTCAGTGCTAATTCCACTCCCAATTAAAAATAAG
>Ga0129317_1000179_pt1 | contig 82007 bp, 67 predicted proteins | sample Cm1ome_FD_94430 | JGI IMG/M metagenome (GOLD analysis project Ga0129317, IMG submission 94430) | Eastern black-and-white colobus group fecal microbial communities from Wisconsin, USA - Cm1105 metagenome | ecosystem: Host-associated > Mammals > Digestive system > Large intestine > Fecal | place...
AAGGGACGCGACTTTGTTCACCAAGGTAAAATCGAAATTGATGTAAACGAAAGGGCAGTTTTTATCAGAACTCAAGGCTGCTTTTTCGTTTACACCAACTCCGATTGTTTCCTTAACAGTTTGGAATGGAACTTATTTACAAATACATTGACATTCTTCTTTCGATCTCTAAAGATAATAAAGAAGAAGTGTTCCACTATGAATGCATCGATAAACTGGATGAGAATATCGGTCTGTACTTAAATGCAAAATCTTTAGGTGTGGTGAACGAATATGAATAAAGAAAAAACAAATGATTTGTTGCTGATGGCAGAACAGGTAATCAATCAATCTCATTACAATAATCTTTCAGAGTTAAATATCCTATGTTTGGATAAGGAAAGTCAAAATATCCGTGCTGAGGAAGTTCTCTGCCTTTTTAAGATTTCTGAAATCGTATATAATGAAAAGGAAGCTTGTGATGATAAATTTTCTATTGTCTTTAATGCCCTCCATTCCTGCGGAGCCTCTTGTATCATGATTTTGGAATGTGTAGAAGGCAGAACAGAGTTATACTTAGGTGCGGTTAACAAGCAGAAATATGAAAACATTTATTATTTGAATGTTATTCGTGATATTCTAAAAACAAGCTTTTATGGAAATCTTCCTGGTTCTGAAATCAAGGAGATCGTATCTCGGAAAGATATTAAAAAAGTTCTGCAGAACGCTTTGGATAATGGATTTGACAGCCAATGCATTACTGCCGTATCCTGTGTTCCTAATCTGCCGGAACAGGGCAGCTTGAGTGAACATGGAATAGAGACTTTGCTTGGAGCAGTAAGAGAAAAAAATTTTTCGATTATAGTCATGGCTGACCCTGTCTCCAATGAACAAATTGAAATTGTCAAAAAGGGTTATGAAGATCTCGGCACAAGTCTTTCGGCGTTAGAAACTATTTCTATTACCTTACAGACAGGAAGTAATTATACGACATCAGAAAACGCTTCCACAAGCTATAACGACAGTTTGACAAGAGGAATTAATTTAACGCAAATTCACACAGTTTCTGGGGCGTATAAAAAAGAAAAAAGCGATGAAGAAAAACGTGCCGAGGCAGGAAAAGCCACTGTCAAGCTGGTAGCTGGCGGCGCTGCTTTAATTGGCACAGCGGGCAACGTTGGAGCAGCTTATTTAGTTATGAATGCAGCAGAGCAGCTTGTGAACGGAAAGCCTAAAAGCAATTTACCTTCAAATAGAGAAAACGCTTTGTCTGCAAGACCAAACGAAGTTGGATTAATGGAACAGCAAACGTATAATATGTATGGGGCAGCTCCGGATAGTATTTCAACTGCAGACGGAATCCAAAAAAGTATCAATATAAACAAAGGGTATGGTAAAACGGAACAAGTAGGGGAAGGAACTTCTTTTACTCAAGTTGAGTCCACATCTATTCAAAAAACAACTAAAGACCTGCATATCACAGAATTGAATGATAAACTTGTCAGGTATTTGAAATGGTTAAACAAAAGTAAAAATTACGGAATGTTTAACAGCTGTACCTATATTATCTCTGGTAGTGCAAGTACTAATCTCTTTGCGGCAGGTCAATATCAGGCGTTAATTCAAAGTTACGGTGAAAGTGGACAGCCTGTTATGATTAATACCTGGACAAAAGAAAACGGCGTAGAAGAAATAAGAAACTCATTGCTGCATTTGGTACACCCCACCTTCAAGTGTACAGATGTAGACAGCGTTTTTTCCACAGCTATGCTTCTTTGCAGCAATGAGTTATCTAAGCAAATGTCCTTTCCTAAAAAATCCATTTTAGGTGTCAGTGTTGCCACTCATGCCTCATTTGGAATTGAGGTTGTTAGAAAATCTTCACTCTCAAACGGCTCACTTGTGAGAATTGGTGAAGTACAGCACATGGGCAAAGGAACTGGACAGCCGGTTTTGTTAGATTTGCAGAGTTTGGCTTCGCACACCTTTATTTCAGGTACAAATGGCTCCGGTAAATCTAATACAGTTTTCAAAATTCTTGAAGAACTTCTCCGTTTAAAGGTTCCCTTTATGGTTGTGGAGCCTGCTAAGGGAGAATATAAGAATCTATTTGGCAGCGACGAGAATGTAGTTGTTTATGGTACGAATCCCAAAAAGGCGAAACTGTTGAACATCAATCCGTTCTGGTTCAATGATGATGTGACAGTTCATGAGCACATCGATAAGCTGATTGAGATTTTTAATGCGAGCTGGTCAATGTCTGCAGCAATGCCTGCAGTTTTGAAAGCATCTATTGAAAACGCATATAAGTCTTGTGGCTGGAATCTCAAAACCTCCGAATGTTTTGGAGAAAAGAAATTCCCAACTGTAAGAAATGTTCTTGGTGAGTTTAACAAAAAGATGAAAAACACCGATTTTTCTGAGGAAGTCAAAGGTAATTACGTTGGAGCATTATCCACTCGTATGGAGTCTCTGTGCAACGGCATTTATGGAGAAATTTTCTCAGGAGAAGATTTAGGAGACGAAGCACTTTTTGGCCAGAATGTTCTGATTGATTTGAGTCGTGTTGGCTCATCCGAAACAAAATCCATGATCATGGGTTTCATGGTAGTCAGACTTCAAGAATATCGGATGAGAAGTGAAGCGTTAAATCTACAGTTGAAGCACATAACTATTTTGGAAGAAGCACATCATTTGCTCCGCCACACATCATCAGCACAATCTGATGAAGGCACCAATATGCTCGGAAAATCTGTCGAAATGATCTCTAATATGATTGCTGAAATGCGTTCTTACGGAGAAGGTTTTATGATTGTTGACCAATCTCCCGGTCTTCTTGATATGTCTGTAATGCGAAACACAAACACAAAAATCACAATGCGTTTGCTGGAAAACAGCGATCGTGAGCTGGTCGGAAATACCATCGGGCTTAATCCGGAACAAAAAGCTGAGCTTTCAAGATTGACGACTGGTGTGTGCGCAATTTATCAAAAAGATTGGCTTGAACCTGTATTGTGCTTAGTAGATAAAGCTTCTCACAAAGAAAGTATTTATCACTATGCTCGTCCGGTAACTAAGTTAGAGTCACAAGGCAGTATTGAAGACGCAAGAGGAATTGCTTTTGAGATACTTGCACCTCTTAAACCAAAAGAGATTTACGGAAACGACGAACTGTGTTCGGCTATAACTGTGTTACAATCTTCAACCGATGCTGATAAAGAGCTGGCAGAATTGCTGATTGAATATTCAAGAACAAAAGCTCCGCGAGCGAAAGGTGTTATGGAACCTTATGCATCAATCATCTGGAATATATTGGATGGAGATAATATTTGGGAATTTGTTTTTGATATGATTTTGGATAAGAACTGCAGCACTTTCGATGCATTGATGCGTGAACAAATTAACAAATATATCCATTGCAGCAAGGAAACGCAAACATCTATTATCAGTTTGTTTATGCAAAAAAAAGGAACTAATTCGGATGTAAAAGATTTTTATTACAAATGGACAGGATGCTTTATGCTCAATATTGGCAGATAATATGCTGATTACGCTGAACAGCCTGTCGAGAAGGGCAATTCAATGTCTAAAATGAATCATCCGGTTATTACGAAAAGAAAGGTTTATAATATCAGTACATTACAAACAAGGAGAGATAAAGATTATGTTTGATGGTACACTTGATGGTTTGGGAGAAGCGACTGCTATTAACGAAGGCCTGCAATCTGATGATGCCGCTGTTCCTGGACTACCTGAAATCGAAATGTTTGAAAAACAGTACATAAGTGAAGTTGATAGAATGAGAATCCACGAAACTACAAACATTATGGCTGCGGTTTTTTCTGAGGATGTAATTGCCAGCTGGAGCGAAATGTCTTTGAATGAAAAGACCGATATAATCAATGAATATTATGTAAAGGCCGGCGAAAATCTGGGGATTGACACAAAGGGTGTAATTGTAGAGCCAATGCATGGTAATCCCGGCACAATCTCTTTCGGCTATAATTCCGGCGATGGATATATTCATTTGAATGAAGCGGTTGTTAATGACCCCAGTATGTTGGGACAGGTTCTCAATACCGCCACCCATGAGATGAGACATCAGTTTCAATACGCTGCTCTTTCGAACCCTTCAAATTTTTCGGATATTCCAGATAGTGTGAGGAAGACCTGGGAATACGAATGGTCTCCTGTTCATTACATTAGTCCCGATTATGATTATGAAGGATATTATAATCAAGCAATCGAATGTGATGCTCGAGGATTTTCGGAGTATGTACTCAAAGTCTATATGGGCAAAATGCATTTAAATTAAAAGGAGATGCTAAGAATGAAAACAGAAAATATTATTAAATTTCTTGTTGAAGAAAAGAATTATGACAAAGTTCAGACCGAGCGTTTGGCTCCGAAAATTGAAGCACTGCCGGAAGAGATCAAAAACGCCCTTACCAAGTGGATTAAAAGTGGAACAGTATCCAGCCCTGAGTATAACGGATATACCGTAGACAAAATTTTAAGCGAAAAGCCAGAAATGACTACTTTGGCTGCCTACCTCGCGCTTGATTGGATCAGGAGAGACCCACAAACGGCAATTAAAGCAATATTGACCCCGGTTATGAAGTTCACACCAAACATCAGAAAATAAAAGTTAATGTAGATTTTGTCAGCGAATAAAGTGCCAGGTATTTGTAAAGATAACATTACAAGTACCTGGCATTTTACTTGAGAAAATGATTTTTAAGGCTGTTTCGCGTCCGCCTGCCGTCTCACGTCCTCTGTCGGAAGGCGCTCGGTGAAATCCCGTAGTAGTTGCGGAACGCCTTGCTGAAGTAGTTGTTGTCCGTGTAGCCAATGCGCTGCGCGATGTCCTGGACCTTGATGTCGGGGTCGAGGAGGAGTTCTTTGGCGCGTTCCATGCGGATCTGCAGGACGTATTCGTAGATACCGCAGCCATAGCGAGATTTGAACTGCTTGGAGAGATATTCGCGGGAGAAAAAGTAGCGGTCGGCGAACATCGAGATTTTGATGTTTTCTGTATAATTTTTGTCGATGTAATCGTGGATAATATCGATCACAGCATCGGAATCCGGAGGCGCGCTGCAGCGGTCCTGCGGCAGCGGAGCAAAGGACGGATCGATGGACTGTATGGCATGCAGGATTGCCTGATTTAAGTCCTCCTCAATGATCGGCTTTAGGAGGTAATCGATGGCGCCGCAGCGGATGGCCTGCTGTGCATAGGAAAATTCGTCGTAGCCGCTGATCACGATAAAACGAGTGTCCGGGAATTCTGCGGCGGCCTGCTGCAGAAACTGAGAGCCGTTCATGACCGGCATATTCATGTCGACAAAGGCGAGGTTCGGGTGCAGCTCGCGCATCGTGCGGATCGCCTCTTTTCCGTTGGCTGCCATGACGGGAGGCTCCTCAATCTGAAAGGTGGACCAGTGGCCGAGTTTGCTGACGGCGATGCGGACCGGTTTTTCGTCGTCGATAATGATTGCGCGGTACATATAAAAATTCCTCCTTTTTGGACATTATGGTTATGAAATCTTATAAAGCCAAATTTTTTGTTAAGCAGTAGCGCTTCCGTGCGGCAGCTCTGTCAGCACCGTCGTGGCCGGAAGAAGCAGCGTCACGGAAGTCCCCTGATGGGGCGAGCTTTCAATCTCAAGCGAAGCCTTTCCCTGATAGAGGATCTGCAGGCGGCTGTAGAGGTTGGCGAGGCCGATCTTTCCGATGTGGCCGGGCGTGAGATAATTTTGAAACTCCGATTTCAGCTCCTGCAGATGCGGCGCATCAATGCCGCAGCCGTCGTCTGTGACCTGAATCTGTAGAAGATCGTCTTTGCGTGACGCATGGATACGGATGGAGATGGCTTCTGCTGTATCATCAAAGCCATGCAGAATTGAATTTTCGACGAGGGTCTGAATGCTGATCTTCGGAATCAGAAAATTATGATATTCCTCTGAAATTTCAATCCTGACATTCAGCCGTTCTTCAAAACGCATCTTCTGCAGCATAATGTAATTGTTCACATAGACAATTTCGTCTTTTAAGCGCACCGGATCTCCGCCCTTGATTGAGTAGCGCAGGTTTGCGGCAAGAGAGGCGAGCATGCGGTTAATCTGCGGCTGATCGTTCAAAAGTGCCTCGGTGCCGATCGCCTGTAGCGTATTGTAGAGAAAGTGCGGGTTGAGCTGGGCTTCAAGCGCAGCGAGACGGGCGGTCTTTTCGTTGATTTCAGAGACATAATTCTGATTGATCAGCTCATCGATGTGACTGACCATCTCATTGAAACTGCGGGAGAGTGCGATCAGCTCGCGGCTTCCGCCATTTTCTTCGATCGGGGAAAAGTTGCCGTTTCCAACCTCTTTCATGCGGCGGCTGAATGCGGTCAGCGGGGCGGTCGTCAGGCGTACGATCAGGAAGGTTGCAAATGCAGCGAGCAGCCAGGTGATCATACCGAGCAGCAGACTCGTTTTTAAAATAAAGGAAATTTGAGTATTGATCAGCTGCATTGGACAAAATGAAACGAGCTGCATACCGAAGCGGTCATCAAAACAGGAAATCAGAAGCCATTTTTTTCCATCGATATCAATGGAGGAAGACCTGGAAGCTGTGGCCTGATTTATTTTTTCCAGAGTATCTGAATCAGCATTTTTCAGTAAGTCCGCCCCAGAGAAAAGCAGTTGGCCATCGCGGTTGAGAATACAGAGAAATTCGCCGTTTGCGGCATGGCTCTGATTGAGATTGGAAGCGAAGGAAAGGTCGATCTCAAGGCGGATAACGGCAGCAGGCTGTTTGTTTTTAATACGGATGATAGACTGATAATAATCGAAAAATCCGTTTTCCTGTGAAGACGGAAGGATCGCATGAAAGTACCGTCCACCGGAACTTTTGGTGATGGCTTCTTCCGGAAAAGAAGTTCCGTCAGAAAGCCTTCGGAAGTGCTGCACCTGTCCGCTGCGCCCGTAAATACTTCCGTCAGAGAGGCGGCAGATCTGGTAGCCATTTAAATCACTGCGCGAGAAGAAGTAAGTACGCATCTGATTTAAAATGTAGGTTTCATCTGTAGCTGCGATGGGATCTTTTCCAGATAAAATACGGGAAAAGTCACTGTCATAAAGTGGCTGCAGACAGAAAGAGGTAAGCTCTTTTATGTACTGATCCAGATTTTGCAGCTCCAGATCGAGCAGACGGCCGGAGGTGGAAATCTGACGATCGATGATGCTGTGTCGGTTGTTCTGATAGTCGCGGACAAGAATAAAGGAAAGCAGCACGGTAGTCACAAAGGTGAGCATGACAACAAGCTGTGCCCAAAGTGGCATACGGTTTCGGATATGAGAAAATTTATGGATCTGTCTGCTGCGGTACGGATGCTTCATAGACGGGAACTTCCTTTCTGATGCAGAAAAGTCAGCATATTTTTTTACTTTATCGATTTCTTATTATAACACATGGATGAAATGACGAAAAGACGAAGATATAAAATAAAAGTTTTGTTCATTATTTTCCTGCTTTTCGTTCACAAATTTCCATTTTAATAAAAAGAGACGGAAGATATAATAAAAATATAGAATTTAACATGCGAAATACACAGCTTTGAAGTGCCGAAGGAAGGATTGCAGCAAGACAGGAACGGATAGATAAAACGTTTTCGTATAGATCAGGCAGCGTATTCGTAAAGACAGGAAAAGACAGAAAAAAGAAGATAGAAAAGAAAGAGAGAAAAAAGATAAGACAGATAAAGATAAGACAGATAAGGAAGGGACAGAAATAAGGCAGAGACAGAAATAAGGCAGAGACAGAAAGGAGAGGATAGCGTGAAATCAAAGAGAAAGAGAAAAGAAGCGTTGGAAACGGTGATTTATACGCTTCCGGCAATCGTTCTGGTCACGATGATGATGTATATTCCATTTGTAATGAGTGGGTATTATTCGCTGACAAAATGGAATGGTATTGCAAAGGATGCAGAATTTATCGGACTGGAAAATTTCCGGACGATTTTTCTGGAGAGCAGCGAGTTTAAGGATGCATTGCTTTTTACCGGAAAATATACCGTGTTATTTATGGTATTTTCCAATGTATTTGCGCTGGCACTTGCGGTATGTCTGACGAAGAAGCTGAAGATTGCGAATGTGCTCCGGGGAGTATTTTTTATTCCATATATCATGAGTATGACAATCGTCGGTTTTATCTGGAAATTCATTTTTACACAGGGATTTGCAAAGCTTTATGATATCACGGGCTGGGGTGTGTGGAATTTAAGCTGGCTTGGAGATCCGAAGATCGCATTTTTCTCTGTTGTGATGGTTGGTATCTGGCAGTCGCTCGGATTTTATATTGTTCTTTATATTGCCGGTTTGCAGGCACTTCCGACGGATGTGCTGGAGGCGGCAGTCGTAGACGGCGCATCGAACCGGCAGCGGTTCTTTAAGGTGACGCTTCCTCTGCTCGGACCATCGATCACGACCTGTGTGTTCATGTCGCTGACAAACGGACTGAAGGTATTTGATATCATTCTGGCGCTGACAAAGGGCGGACCTGGTGCATCGACTTACAGTGTAACACTTCAGATTTATAAGGAAGCATTCCAGAATAATCATTATGGACTTGGATCTGCGGAATCGATCATATACTTCCTGGTAGTGCTTGTCGTGACACAGTTTGTACTTAAGCTGTTCAGCAGCAGGGAGGTGGAGCTATGACCGCGATTCAGACAAAAAGGCGCATAAAACGTATTATTTTTGTGATCGTGCTTCTGATGGTGGCTGCGGTATACATTTATCCGGTATATCTGATGTATATGAATTCATTTAAGCCATTTGGAGAGATCGTGAAGGATGCGATTGCACTTCCGTCTCATGCGGAGCTGGAAAATTATACGTACGTAATCAATAAGATCGACTATTTCCGTCTGTTTGGAAACAACGTGCTGATCACCGTGACTGGTATTGCAGGCATTGTGGTGTTCAGTTCAGCAGCAGCCTACATGCTGGACCGAAGAAGATCAAGGTACACGAAGCTGGCGCATTTCCTGATCATCACACCGATGCTGATTCCGTTTCAGACGATCATGATCACACTGCTTAAGGCAATGAACGTGATTCATCTTTCAGGCAGCAGACTGGGACTCGGTATTCAATACTGGGGCTTTGGCATTCCGATGGCAACGTTTATTTTTTATAACTTTATGAAGACAATTCCTCGTGAGTTGGATGAAAGTGCGAAGATTGACGGCGCGTCGACGACCCGTACATTTATATCTGTTATTTTTCCTTTGTTAAAGTCAGTTACAGTGACGGTTATCGTGCTTGATGTCATGTGGATCTGGAACGACTTTCTGCTTCCGCTTCTGATGGTCAACAGCAGCAACAAGACGAAAACGCTCGTGCTTGCAGCGTATACGTTTATTGGGCAGATGAATACAAAATGGCATTATGCAATGACTGCCATGGTGCTTGCAGTCACACCGTCCATTATTATTTTCGTCCTGCTTCAGAAATATATTGTTGAAGGTGTTGTGGCAGGAGCAGTGAAAGGATGAGCATGCTCAAAACGCAGGAAGTAGAAGTGGCAAAAAGCAAAAAAAGCAGAAAGCAGCAAGAAGCAGAAAACAGAAGTGGCAAAAAAGCAGAAAGAAGCAGCAAAATGTTGTGTCGGATAATCTGATACAGACAAAAACGGAAATAAGGCAGTATCCATACTGCTGAAATAAAGCAAAGTGAAAACTTATCTTATGTAAATCAAAAGGATCAAAAGGAGGAAAAAACATGAAAAGAAGATTACTGAGCCTGATACTTGGAGCAGCAGTGGCAGCAAGTGCATTCGGAACGATGGGAATGGCGGCACTGGCAGATGAAAATGAGGTTTATATGTTTATCAGCCAGCCGGAGTACGCGGATGCGATCAATGAGCTGATCGAGGCATATAAGGAAGTGGCTCCGGATGTTACGATCAATTATGAGACCACACAGAATGATTACCCGACACTGCTTAAAGCAAAACTGAACTCAGGTGAGGTCCCGGATATCTTTTCTTCTACATCCGGAAAAGAAATCGACGTATACAAAGAGTGGTCGTATGATCTGACCGGTCAGCCGCTGACAGAAACGATGCTTCCGTCCGTTGCAGCTGCAATGAAATCTCCGGAAGACGGAAAAGGTGTTTACGGTCTTGCAATCAAGGGAAATTATTTTGGAATCGTATACAATAAAGCAATCTTTGAGGAATGTGGCATTACTGAATTTCCAAAGACAACAGAAGAGCTGAAGGCAGCATGTGAAAAGATTTCTGAGGCAGGCTACAAGCCGTTTACAACAGGCTTCAGTGAGTGGTGGGTATTCAAGCATGTATGGCAGCATTTCCTTGCAGCAGCTGCAAGTGATGCAGGTGTCGAGGTATCCGATCTTGTGGCATCCTTCGAAAAGGGAGAGGCAAAGGTAGCAGATTATCCGGCACTTTACAATAACTTCTTTGATTTCATTGATCTGGCGGTACAGTATGGTGATGACAAACCGCTTGAAACGGCACTTGAGAATGAACTGGCAGCATTCGGAAGCGGTGAAGCAGCAATGGTGCTTGGACAGGGGGCATGGATCGAGGCAGATTCTCTTGCTATTGATCCGGATCTTCAGATTGGATTCAACGGTTATCCGGTAAGCGATAAGGCAGATCAGTGCAAGATCATCTCCGGTTCGGATCAGGCACTTCATGTATACAATGAATCTGAAGCACTGCAGGCAACGCTTGATTTCGTAAACTGGTGGTATACCTCTGATTATGGCATCAACTGGTTCACAGATGTGGCAGGTGTTGTTCCTCCGGTACAGACGGAAGGTGAGAGCAGCTTTGAGATCATTAAGCAGGGCAGCGAGCTTGAAGCATCTGAGGGCAGCGCAGCACTTGGTATCTGCTACTCAACGGACAGCTGGCATCAGGTATTCGGAGAGCTGATCCAGTCCTATATTACAGGCAGCGCAGATAAGGACGCAACATGCGCGGCAATCGAAGAGCAGTGGGCAGCAATCGATGGAGCAGAATAAGCGGTGCGAGCAGGAAAAACAGCCTGGGACAACGAAGAAAATAGCGGCGGATAAAAGCTGCAGATAAAAGAAGAATAATAAAATAAGAAGATCTGATCAGATCGATCGGATTAAGAGAGGACGCAGGCATTCCATAAAAGGGAGGCCTGCGTTTTGCAGCGAAGCGGATTGCGAATGCCCGCTTTACTCGTGGAAATTGCGGAAGCAGTGTGAAAGTATCATGGGAGCATTGCGGCAATATCGCAGGAGCATTATGGCAGTTTAGAAGAATTTCACAAATAGAATGAAAAAATCAGAGGAAACGGCAGGAGTTTTATGGTAATATAAAAGAGGATGGCAGGATTGTGGGAGTACGAAGTACGGAATAATCCGTAAGGCATCTCTTGACCTTAATATCAAAGAATACGGGAGAGAAACAGAGAAAAAATATAGAGAAAAGTATAGAAAAAACCAGGGAAATGCAGTATCCCGTAAGTAATCCCCTGGTCGGAGGAAAAAGTGGAAGAGGAAACAAAAAATCTGGATGAATACAGCAAGTATGTCGGAATGCTGGAGACCGGAAAACGATATATGGCGATGATGAATAAATACCGCTGTGCAATTATGGAGGTAGAGACGAAGCTGAATGTCCTGAATACAGAATTTTCGCTTCAGTATGACCGCAACCCGTTTGAATCGATCAAAAGCCGTCTGAAAAGTCCTGCAAGCATTATGGAAAAGCTTCGCCGCAGAGGACTTGTGATCAATGAAGAAACACTGGAGAAGCAGATAGAAGAGAATTTGTTTGATGTGGCAGGAATCAGGGTTGTGTGCGCATTTCAGGAGGATATCTATGCACTTTCGGATCTGTTGGTGCATCAGGATGACATCAGACTGCTGCGCACGAAGGACTATATCAGAAATCCAAAGCCTAACGGCTATCGAAGCCTGCATCAGATCCTGGAAATTCCGGTGTTTTTAAAGGAAGGGAAGATATTTGTAAAAGTAGAGGTGCAGTTCCGGACGATCGCGATGGATTTCTGGGCGAGTGTTGATCATAAGCTGCGTTATAAGAAAAATGTGGTAAATGAGCAGGAAATCATGGAAAAGCTGCGTGTCTGTGCGGATTCCATTACAGCGATTGATGAAGAAATGCAGAAGATCCGGAATATGATTGAGGCATAGAAAGTACTTTCCATCTGTATCTGGATATGGTAAAATGGACGACAATGAAAGGTCAGGCTGTGGTGAGAGGAAAATCAGAGACGGTTGTCTGTTTTATGCAGTTGAGAAAGTCAGTAAGGCTTCGGATGAATAAGCGGAGCATTTACGGGCGGGAAGGCAGAAGATATGGAGAATGACAAGTTAAAAAATAAAATGCAGCTTAAATACAGCGGCAAGCTGATGCGCCATTGGTACTGGTGTGTGGTTGTTGTGCTGCTGCTGCTTGTTCTGACTGCGGTGGTATTGTATATTGATACGCTGGCAGGGCTGATTGTCGGAGGATTTACGATTCTTCTGTACGTGACGATCACGGGAATTTATCTGTATTACCGGCCGCGCGTTTTAAGTGAGCTGCTGGATTTTGCAGAACAGTATAATGGCGTGGAACGAACCCTTTTAAAAGATATGTCGATCCCATATGGTCTTGTGCAGACAGATGGAAGAATCCTGCAGATGAATGATCGGCTTGCGGAGATGACCGGAAAAAAGAAAGATTATCATAAAAACATCACGTCGATCTTTCCGCAGATTAATTCGGCACATTTTCCACTTGAGCAGGAAGAGCGTATTGTGGATATTGATTATGACGGAAAAAAATACCGTGTCACAATGCGAAAGATTTCTCTTGAGGAGGTCGTAAAGGACAGTGATGCCGTAGAGCTTTTAAATGGTCAGTGCTGTGCAATTGCAATGAGCTTTCTTGATACGACAGAGCTTTCCTGGTATATGCAGGAGAATTATGAACAGACTGCAGTAGTGGGGCTTCTGTATGTGGATAACTACGACGAGGTCATGGAAAGTGTGGAAGATGTGCGGCGTTCCATGCTGGAGGCATTGGTGGACCGGAGAATTACAAAGTATATCTGCTCGGCAGAAGGACTGATCAAGAAGCTTGAGAAGGATAAATACCTTCTTGTGATCAACCGCAGAGGTCTGGACCAGCTGGAGGATGACCGGTTTACCGTGCTTGAGGATGTTAAAACAGTAAACATCGGCAACTCGATTGCGGCGACAGTCAGTATCGGTATTGGACTGAACAACGGTGGATATGCGCAGAATTTTGAAGCGGCGCGTGTTGCAATGGAAATGGCACTGGCGCGAGGCGGCGACCAGGCTGTTGTGAAGGATAAGGATAAAATGGCGTTTTTCGGAGGAAAGACGCAGCATTCCGAAAAGAATACACGTGTACGGGCGCGTGTAAAGGCGCAGGCACTTCGGGAAATGATCGCAGCACGTGAGCAGGTAATCGTGATGGGCCATAAAAATACCGATATTGATTCTCTTGGAGCATGTGTCGGTGTATGCCGGGCAGCAATGCAGGCAGATAAACCGGCATACATTGTACTGGGGGAGATTAACAGCAGTATTCGTTCCTGGGTGAGCATGCTCAAAGAAAAAGATGAATCTTATGCAAAGGCCTTTATCACACATGAACAGGCAATAGAGATGACAAACCAGGAGACCGTGGTTGTAGTGGTGGATACAAACCGGCCAAGTATGGCAGAGTGTGAGGAGATTTTGTATCTGACACGAACTATTGTTGTGCTGGATCATCACAGGCAGACAACAGAAAAAATTGAAAATGCATCGCTGTCCTATATTGAGCCGTCTGCATCGTCTGCATGCGAGATGATCTCTGAAATACTGCAGTATTACGATGATGGAATCAAGCTGAAGCCGTATGAAGCAGATACCATTTATGCCGGAATCATTATCGATACCAATAATTTTGTGGCAAAAACAGGGATGCGTACATTTGAGGCAGCTGCATTTTTGCGGCGCTACGGTGCGGATGTAGTGCGGGTGCGCAAGGCATTTCGAAATGATATGGAAACGTATAAGGCGCGCGCGGAAGCGGTACGGCACGCGGAGGCCTTTATGGGCTGTTATGCGATCAGTACCTGCCCGAGTGAGGGACTTGAGAGTCCGAATGTTGTCGGTGCACAGGCTGCAAATGAGCTGCTCAATATTATTGGTGTAAAGGCATCGTTTGTACTTACCGATTACAACGGAAAGATTTTTATCAGTGCGCGTTCTATTGATGAAGTGAATGTGCAGATCATCATGGAGCGGCTTGGCGGCGGCGGTCATATGAATATTGCAGGAGCGCAGCTTTCGGGTACTGATCTGGATGGTGCCCGCCAGAAACTGAAGGAAGTATTGACACAGATGACGAAAGAAGGAGCGATTTAATTATGAAGGTTATTTTATTACAGGATGTAAAGGCACTTGGAAAAAAAGGTGAAGTGGTAAATGTAAGTGACGGATACGCGCGCAATATGCTGTTGAAGAAAGGGCTTGGAAAAGAAGCAAACGGCCAGAATATGAATGATCTTAAGCTTCAGAAAGCAAATGCGGAGAAGGTGGCACAGGAGAATCTTGCTGCGGCACAGGCACTTGCAGAGGAAATGAAGGACAAGGAAATAAAAGTGAGTGTAAAGGCAGGAGAGGGCGGAAGAGTTTTTGGATCTGTTTCCACAAAGGAAATTGCGGAGGAGATGAAAAAGCAGCTTGGTTATGAGATTGATAAGAAGAAGATTCAGCTGGATGCTCCGGTGAAGGCACTTGGCTATACAGAAATCGGCATTAAACTTCACACAAAGGTAACTGCAAAAATGCGTGTCCATGTAGTAGAGGCATAGAGCAAAATGCAGGGAGGAAAATACTGTGGATGAGACCTTGCTGAAGCGGGTTATGCCGCACAGCGTCGAGGCAGAGCAGTCTGTTATCGGCGCTATGCTGATGGATCGTGATGCGATCACAATTGCATCAGAAATTCTGACGACAGAAGATTTTTACCAGAAACAGTACGGCATTCTGTTTGAGGCAATGGTAGAGCTGTATACAGAAAACAGTCCGGTTGACCTTGTCACACTGCAGAACCGGCTGAGAGAAAAGGATGCTCCTGCGGAGGTCAGCAGTCTGGAGTTTGCCGGCGAATTGATCACTGCGGTTCCGACTTCTGTTAATGTAAAGTCCTACGCAGAGATCGTGGCGGAAAAAGCAGTCCTGCGCAGGCTTATTAAAGTGAACGAGGAAATTGCATCCGCATGCTACGCTGGAAAAGACAGTGTGGATGAGATCATGGAGGATACAGAAAAGAAGATCTTCCAGGTGCTGCAGCGAAAGACAAATGATGATTTTGTACCGATCAAGGATGTTGTACTGAATGCGCTGGATAAGATAGAGGCTGCAAGCCGGACAAGAGGAAATGTGACCGGACATGCAACTGGCTTTATTGATCTGGATTATAAGACAGCCGGATTTCAGAATTCAGATCTGATCCTGATCGCAGCGCGTCCGTCTATGGGAAAGACGGCGTTTGTACTCAATATTGCAGAGTATATGGCATTTCACAGCAATGAGACAGTTGCGATCTTCAGTCTGGAAATGTCTAAGGAACAGCTGGTAAACCGACTGTTCTCTCTTGAATCTCATGTAGAAGCTCAGAATCTTCGGACCGGAAATCTAAGCGACAGCGACTGGTCGAGCCTGATTGAGGCGGCAGGTATTATCGGAAAATCAAATCTGATTATTGATGATACGCCCGGTATTTCCGTTGCAAATCTGCGCAGCAAATGCAGAAAGTATAAGCTGGAGCATAATCTGGGCATTATCATGATCGACTATCTGCAGCTGATGACCGGAAGCAGAAGAGCCGAGTCACGTCAGCAGGAGATTTCAGATATCTCGCGTTCCCTAAAGGAGATTGCGCGAGAGCTGCAGGTTCCGGTGGTAGCGCTGTCGCAGCTGTCCCGTGCTGTGGAACAGCGTCCCGATCACAGACCGATGCTTTCGGATCTGCGAGAGTCCGGAGCAATTGAGCAGGATGCCGACGTTGTTATGTTTTTATACCGTGATGATTACTACAATCATGATACAGATAAGAAGAATGTGGCAGAGGTCATCATTGCAAAACAGAGAAACGGTTCCATCGGCACTGTAGAGCTGGCATGGCTGCCGTCGTTTACGAAATTTGCAAATATGCAGAAATAGCAAAACAGAAACAAATAGAACGGAAACAAATAAAACGGAAAGAAAATCCTTTGCCTGGGCGGTAATAGCTTCGGGAAAGGATTTTTTTATGATACAGGAAAATTCATTTCCTGATTTTAGTTCTGAAAAGAGGAAAAGCTTCATAAAATAAATAGTAGCAGCCGCGAAGCAACTGCGAATGTGCGCTTTACAAATTTGCAGATTTAACTGGATAAAGGTATAAAAAAGTATAGGCACAGGGCAGCGGAAAAATTTCCAGAAATCGGGCTGGCCGGAATGCGAAAAAGGAGGAAGCTTTATGGAGGAACGGAATTATCAGGTGCAGGAGGCAGTGCGGCTCATAGGCGTTGAGTCGCATGTTTTGCGTTATTGGGAAGAAGAGCTTGGAGTTGTGGTTGAACGTACGAGACAAGGATATCGGATTTATTCTGAGGAAAATATCCAGTTCTTCCGACAGGTAAAAGAACTCAAAGCGCAGGGAATCGGTCTGAAAGCAATCCGGCTTTTGCTTGGAGATAAGAAGGAACGGAAAGCAGAAGAAATGGACTGGCTGATGCAAAGCCTCAAACAGACAGGGGCCAGCCAGAGAGAGGATACCACCGAGGCGGCAGAAGAGGTAAGAGAATTACATAGCAACAAAGAAAGCAATAAAAAAATCTCCCAAGAAAAAGAAATTGATCAAGGAAGAGAAGAAAATGCTTTCGATACATCAGGCTGTGGGGAACAGAAGTTTTCAAACGGAGAAGAACCGCAGCTGGAATATGAAATTGTGACGAATGAATCAGAAACAATGGCGGAATTTGAAAAAATCCTGAAACGGATTATACGTGAGGTGGTAACAGATCAGAATGAAAAGCTGGAGCTTGCGGTAGCGGAACTGATTCGGGAAGAACTGGAAATTCAGTTGGATGCGATTCTGGAAGGAATGAAGGAAGCAGCAGCCGGGAAGAAGGAAACGGGAAGTATCTGGAAAAGAATCCGAGAATATATAAAGAGAATATATAGACAGAATATATAACAGAATATATAAGTAGAATATATAAGCAGAATATATAAGCAAAATATAGAAGCAGAATATATAAGCAGTAAAAAAGGACATCCCCTTTGAACGGGGATGTCCTTTTGTGCTGGTACGAATTATTCAGCAGAAATTGCGCCAGTCGGGCAAGCTGCTTCACAGGTACCGCACTCAAGACAGGCATCAGCGTCGATGACGTACTTTCCATCACCTTCAGAGATAGCATCTGCCGGGCACTCGCTTGCACATGTTCCGCAAGCTACACACTCATCAGAAATAACGTATGCCATGATAGTATCCTCCTTTTAAAAATGATTGCCTCTCGGAATCTTCCCCTTATTCTAATACAAAAAGGGAAATAATGCAATGTCTTTCTTGTATTTCTGCCAAAACAAGGGACGAAAAATGACGAAAATATTACGGAATATTACGAAATATAAAGAATGTCAAAACCTGATGGATTCGGGTGTGTTGTGCCTTGAAACGCTTCTGAAAACGTACTATAATAAAACGCAGTTTCTACGGAAAAATAATGTGGAAGACTGCAGAAAAGAGGATTTTGCCCAAAATGACAGGGTTCTGTCAGAGCAGTCAAAAAAAATCAGGCAAGTGTATGAAAGGAGAAAAAAATGGCATCTACCGTAATTACGAAGGATATGACAATAGGAGAATTGTTGCAGATCAATGAGGGACTGGCTCCGGTACTGGTGGCTGGCGGCATGCATTGTGTCGGATGTCCGTCATCTCAGATGGAAACGGTTGAAGAGGCAGCCCAGGTACATGGAATCGAAACGGAGCTTCTTCTGGCCAGGCTGAATGCATTTTTAGAGGCACTGGAAAGCTGCTGAAGTAAGGCAGGGATAAAAAAGATTTCTGCAGAGAAAGAACAAGAATGACTTTGTCGGAAAAACAGGGGAAGAAAGCAGTATAAGTATGGAAGAGAAAACAGCAAAGAAGACTACAAAAAGAAAATCTGCAGTGCGAAAAACAGCATCGGCAGGTTTTATCAGAGAGCTTATTAAAGAGCAAAAAAAGCGAATTGAAAAGCAGAGAAAGTGGGAAGCGCATCTGAAGGAAACGATGCCACCGGCGAAATATCAGGAATATTTGGAGCGTGAAAAAAAGCGAAAGACAGTGATTGCTGTTCTTGCTGTGGTGGGAGCTGTGCTGTTTGTTCTGCTGATCAGTGCAATGGTACGGGGAATCGGAAAGCTGTTTTCGGGTCGCCCGGCATCTGCGCCGGCTGCAATTGTGGAAACTGAGACGGAGACGGAAGGTGTTTACCCGGAAAAGGACATTACAATCGGAAGTACAGGATGTATGCTGCTGCATTCACCGTTTATATCTTCTTACGTGGATGCAGACGGCAACTATGATTATTCATCGGTATATAAGTTTATTACACCTTATTACAGTGCGCCGGATTTTATGACGTGTGAATTTGAGGGGACACTTGGAGGACCGGAACTGGGCTATTCCGGATATCCGAATTTCAAATCACCGGATGTGATCATTAAAAATATCCGGGACAGCGGTGTGGATCTGCAGATGCTTGCAACGAATCATTCGTACGATGGTCTTTCTTCTGCGTTTCACCGCACAATGGAGGTTTACGAAAAGGATGGCATTGCCTATACGGGAATGCGGAAGAGCGTATCGGACAAGCGGTATTATGTGGCGGATATTGATGGCATAAAGGTTGGCTTTATGGATTACGTTTACGAGACTACCGGAACCGGTGTAAATTTGAATGGAATTCCGTTGGAAGAAAAGGACTGGGATTTGATTAACAGCTTTGATTATGATGATCTTGATCCGTTTTATGAAGAGGCAGCGCAGAACATAAAAGATATGCGGGCAGACGGCGCTCAGTTTATTGTTGCAAATATGCACTGGGGTCTGGAATACCATCTGACGGAATCGGATGAGCAGCGTGAAATTGCGCAGAAGCTCTGTAATCTCGGGGTAGATGCTCTGATCGGAGGCCATCCGCATTGCCTTCAGCCAATAGATGTATTTGAGAATGCGTCGGATGGGCACAAAATGTTCTGTATTTTTTCAGAAGGAAATGCGCTCAGCAATCAGAGAACGTATCTGATGACGAATGAAATGCCGACCGGCCATACGGAAGACGGAGTTATGGTGACACTTTCTCTTCACCAGAATACTGCCGGAGAGGTGTCGATCACAGATGTGAATATTCTTCCGACCTGGGTTTATCGATTCCAGGAAAATGGCTCAAAATATTATATCCTTCCGCTGGATGACGTGGACAGCCTTCCGGAAAAAACAGGAATAGAAGATCTTGGGGATGATGCACAGAAATCCTATGAACGTACGATGGAGGAGCTTGGAGCAGGGCTCGCAAAGGCGAAGGCTGCATTTGGGGAAGGTAATAAAGGAGATTGAAAAAATGGTAGTTCCAGTATTGTTATTTATTGTAGGTCTGCTCTGTCTGATCAAGGGCGGAGACTGGTTTGTGGACGGTGCCACAGGAATTGCGCGCAAATTCCATCTGCCGGAGCTTTTGATCGGAGCGACGGTCGTTTCAATTGGCACGACACTTCCGGAGGTCATGGTATCTACGACCTCTGCACTGACAGGGCACGGTGAAATTGCTTATGGAAATGCAATCGGATCGGTGATCTGTAATACAGCGCTGATTGCAGCGCTGACAGTTGCAATCCGACCGGGAACGGTAAATAAAAAGACGCTCCGTACGCCGGTGCTGTTCTTTTTTACGGCTGCAGTGATCTATGCAGGGGTTGCATATTTTACCGGATATTTCAGCCGGCCGGTTGGAGTTGTGCTGCTGCTGATCTTTGTTGCCTACATGATTGTTACAGTAAGACAGATGAAGAACAATCCGGAGCAGGCGGCAGAAGAGGAAGCAGAAGAAGAGGAAAATCCAATCGGAAAAAATATTGGACTTCTCGTGATCGGAGCGGTGCTGATTGCGGTTGGCGCAAATCTGCTGGTAGAGAATGGAACATTGATCGCTCAGGCACTTGGTGTGCCGGAATCGGTAATTGCACTTACGTTCGTAGCACTTGGCACCTCACTTCCGGAACTGGTAACGGCAATCACCTCGCTTGCAAAGGGGCATGGTGCGCTGTCACTTGGAAATGTGATCGGTGCAAATCTGTTTAATCTGGTTCTGGTATGTGGTGTATCAGTGACGCTTGCACCTTTTTCTATTCCGGGCGAATCTATGCTGCTTGGACATCCGGCTTCATTGGTGCTGGATCTTCCGGTGATGTTTGCCGTCATGCTGATTCTTACGGTGCCGGCACTGATTCGGGGAAAGCTTTCCAGAATGCAGGGAATCCTTCTGCTGGCGGTTTATGCAGCATTTTGTGTACTGGAGTTTGTAATGTAGCAGACGGACAGGCAGTAATTCGCACGCCTGCGAGCCGGATTGGATACATTACTTTATGGTTTTGCTATAGATATGGCATGCAGGTGTGGCAGAGGAATGGAAGTATTCAGGATATCAGTATTTGGGACATGAGCAGATGGCTTATGTCCCTTTTTTGCGAATATTGGGCAGGATTGTGGGAGTACGGAACAATCCGTAAGGCATCTTTTGACCTTAACATCATACGTATAAAAATCATAAAAAAAGCTTGCATTTCCGAACATTTGTGCTATCATATAAGAGAACATAAGTTCAGAACAAAAGTTCGGCATTGAGGAAAGGAATGGCACGAGATGGTTATTACACAGGAGCTGGATCTGTATCAAAAGCTGGAGATTCTTTCAGATGCAGCGAAATATGATGTGGCGTGTACTTCGAGCGGCGTGGACCGCAGTGGTAGCGGAGGTGGCATCGGCAACTGCATGGCACCTGGAATCTGCCATACATTTTCGGCGGATGGAAGATGTATTTCTCTTTTGAAGATTCTGTTTACGAATGAATGTATTTTTGATTGTCGTTATTGTATCAATCGCCGGTCAAATGACACACTCAGGACTTCCTTTACACCGGAGGAAATCTGTACACTGACGATGGAGTTTTATCGTCGAAACTATATTGAGGGTCTTTTTTTGAGTTCTGGAGTGCTGCATACGCCGGAGTATACGATGAATGAGCTGTATCAGACGCTTTATTTATTGAGGAGAAAATATCAGTTTGAGGGATACATTCATGTGAAAGTAATTCCGGGAGCACCAGATGAGCTTGTAAGTCGAATCGGTTTTCTGGCAGATCGTGTCAGTGTTAATCTTGAGCTTCCTACTGCGGATGGACTGAAGCTGCTTGCTCCGCATAAGACGCGTCAGCGGATTCTGGAACCGATGCGCCAGATTCAGATTATGCGGCAGGCAGACAAGGAGCTGTTGCCAATAAGAAAGGAAGAAGGGGAAAGGGACGGAAGGCTTTTTTTAACGGAAAGAGATGAGAAGAGACAGGATTTTATGGGAATATCAGAAAATGAAGCAGACAGTACGAAACAGCTCCCCAAAGACTTTTATCAGCTGCAAGAACGATGTATGAAAAACAGCTTATCGTTAAGAAGACTTCCGCGTTTTGTTCCGGCGGGACAAAGTACGCAGATGATCGTCGGAGCCACTGCGGAAAGTGATTTTCAGATTATCTCGGTGGCAGAGTCCTTGTACCGGAAGTTTGATTTAAAAAGAGTATTCTATTCTGCTTTTGTTCGGGTAAATGAAGATTCTCTGCTGCCTGATCTTCCGGGAGGTCCGCCGCTTAAAAGAGAGCATCGATTGTATCAGGCAGACTGGCTGATGCGATATTATGGTTTTGAGGCGAACGAATTGCTCAGTGAAAAACGTCCGAACTTCAATTCGCTTTTGGATCCGAAGTGTGACTGGGCACTTGCACATCTGGAATGCTTTCCGGTAGAAGTGAACCGGGCAGATTATTATACACTTCTGCGGGTTCCTGGGATTGGTCCCAAATCAGCAAGACGGATCGTGCAGGCGCGGCGAATGGGCAGACTGGATTTTCAGGATCTGAAGAAAGCAGGTGTTGTGCTGAAACGGGCAGTATATTTTATTACGTGCAGTGGTCGTCAAATGTATCCGTTGAAAATGAATGAGGATTTTATTTTACATAATTTACAAAGTGTACAGGCAGGAGGCGGAAGTCATTATGCAGGGCCAATTACTTATCGGCAGCTTTCGCTGTTTGATCAGGTAGGATAAAATTTCCGGGAATGTGCAGTGAAGAAACGAGAGGATTCATTTATGAATATTTTCTTATGTGAGGACACCATAGAGGGGATTTTTACAGCAGTATACGATGCATGGGCGAGCCGCCTTGGACACGCAAATGTGAAGCTTCAGGTGCGAGGTGAGACGATGGAGCTGTTTGCAAGCTGTCATGAGGTGGAAACGGATATTTCAAAGGCAGAGAAGGTGGCGCGTACGATCCAAAGAGAAATGGGGAAGAAGGGATGGGAACAGATCAGCCGTGCGGCCCTGTCAACGAAACAGGAGCGTGCAGATGCGATCTACAGGGTACTGATACTTGCATTGTCTGCAAAAAAGACAACAGAAGAAAAGCAGGTATCGCAATCAGACAAATCCCGAAGCAGTGATCGGTATGGCAGGGATGAGATGTATCGGACATATTGGACATATCGGAAAAAATCAGCCGACTGTCTGACTCAGATTCAGAATCCGAATGTCTGTCTTGTAATGGAGCTTGCAAGGAGTGTCTGGAATGAGACGCACCGTTATATGGGATTCGTACGCTTCCGTGAACTGCAGGGAGGAATATTGTTTTCTGAGATCGAACCGGAAAATCATATTTTGCCGCTTCTTGGAGCTCATTTTGCAGATCGTTTTCCGCGGGAAGCTTTTTTGATCGCAGATCGTACGCACAGAGAGGTGCTGGTACATAAAGCTGATGATTTGTGGCGGATTATAAAGGATGTTCCATTTGAAGCAGGTGGGTTTGGAAACAGAAAGATATCAGGACGGGAGGCTGAATTTGAGCATCTGTGGAGGGGATTTTGCAGCAGTATCTCGATTAAGGAGCGGGAGAATCCACAGCTGCAGCGTCAATTGTGGCCGTACAAGTTTAGAAAATGGATGACAGAAGGACAAAATGATTGGTAAAATTGATATGAAGCATGGAAAAACCTGACTGGAAGAAGCCAAAAGCGGAAACAGCATCTACTTTTGGGCTGTCAAATCTTTGGTTAAACTGACAAAAAGTGCAAAGCGTGAAAAAAACAGGCCAAAATCTCTTCGTTGACGGATGGTGTTAATTGTGTAATACTAGAGCAGGTTTGAAAAAGCATTCTCGCAATCTGCAAACCCCACTTTGCGGTATATTTTGCCCTCATTCGGTTGACGTAGCCCGCTACGCCGCCCTCATTCGGATAAAATCTCCTACAAACTGGAACTCACAGCTTACGAAAAGCCTTTTTCAAACACGCTCTAGAGCGGATTCAGAACGAATCAGAACCGGAAGTATCAAGGAGGAATTAAGGATGTTGGAGAAAAAAATTCAACTGAGAGCTTTTTCAGAGGTAAAGGAGTTTGTGAAAGCGGCTGAAAAATGCGAATTTGATGTGGATATTTTTTACAATCGCGTTGTGGTTGATGCAAAGTCCATTCTGGGTGTGATGAGTATGGATCTTACAAGACCACTTACGGTTAAATATCATGTAGAAGATCAGGATTGTTTTGAACAGACATTGAATAAATTCGCAATGTAAAAAGGGATTTTTCGATTGGCTTTATTGAGTCGGCGGAAAATACAGAACTTCAATTACACGGAAGGATAAAAGGCAGCTGCAGATGTAAATATTCGTTTGCAGCTGTTTTTTTGTGATATTTGTGATATAGAAAATTTCAGCTTCTATGTCATAAAAGTCATAAAAAGCCTGCAGCAGGATATTGGGGGAGCGTATGGCAGAGCATAAATCAGAAAAGAAAATAAATCCGGAAATTCATATTTCTGTCAGAGACCTGGTAGAATTTATTTTGCGTTCCGGAGATATCGATGATCGAAACGGAGGGAACCTTCCGGATTATGATGCGATGCAGGAAGGAAGCCGCCTGCATCGGAAAATTCAGGGAAAGATGGGCGGAGGATACAAAGCGGAAGTACCGCTTTCGGTCCGCCTTTTGGGAAAAGGGTATACGCTGGTTGTGGAAGGGCGTGCGGATGGAATTTTTCAGGAAGAAATATGGTATATTGATGAGATCAAAACTATGTACCGGGAAGTTGAATCGCTGGAAAAACCGTATGAATTACATCTCGCACAGGCGAAATGCTACGCCTATATTTATTTGCTGCAAAATGATCTGAAGGAGATCGGGGTACAGATGACCTACTGTACACAGGAGACGGAGCAGATCCGCCGTTTCCGGCAGCAGTTTTCCGGTGAAGAGCTGACGGTGTGGTTTCAGGAACTGACAGATCAGTATCACAGATGGGCAGAACTGCAGAACAACTGGAAGAAAGTTCGGGGAGTGTCTTTGGAGAAGCTGTCCTTTCCTTTTCCATGGAGAAAGGGACAGCAAAAGCTGTCTGGTGACGTATATCGGACGATCCTGAGAAAAAAAACGCTGTTTATTCAGGCTCCGACCGGTACCGGAAAGACGCTTTCAACGGTTTTTCCGGCAGTAAAGGCAATGGGAGAAGGGCTGACAAACCGGATTTTCTATGCAACGGCAAAGACGGTAACACGTACAGTTGCAGAAGAAGCATTTGAACTGCTGCGCAGGGAAGGAATGCATTTGAAAACGGTTACGCTGACAGCAAAAGAAAAAATCTGTTTCTGTGAGGAGACAGAGTGCAATCCCGATGCGTGTCCGTATGCGAAAGGCCATTATGACAGGGTAAATGACGCGGTATTTGAATTGATTTCAGAAAGTGAAGCCTTTGATCGGTCAGCAATTACAGCGCAGGCAGAAAAATGGAAGGTCTGCCCGTTTGAAATGAGTCTGGACGTGGCACTGTGGTCGGATGCCGTGATCTGTGATTACAATTATCTGTTTGATCCACGGGCAAAATTAAAGCGCTTTTTTGGAGAATCGAATAAAGAGGAATTTATTTTTTTAATTGATGAAGCACATAATCTGGTGGACCGGGCAAGAGAAATGTTTTCAGCATCTTTATATAAGGAAGAATTTCTGACGCTGAAAAAAGAAGTAAAAGCATACAGCAAAAAGCTGACGCGGGCGCTGGAGCGGTGTAATGCATGGCTGCTGGACAAAAAGCGGGAGAATGGAGAACTTGCCGTGCTGGAAGATGTCGGGATGTTTCCGGTATATCTGATGAATCTATGCGGCGTGATGGAAGAATTTCTGGAAGACTGCCATAACGCTGTGCTTGGAAAACAGATCAAGGAGCTGTATTTCCAGGTGAGAACCTTCCTTGAGGTGAGTGATCGGATTGATGAAAACTATGTGATTTATTCGGAACTTTGTGAAGACGGCAGATTTCTTTTGAGACTGTATTGTGTGGATACTTCAAAAAATCTTCAGGAATGTCTGGATCGCGGACGCAGTACGATTTTCTTTTCTGCAACATTTCTGCCGATTCAATATTATAAAAGTCTGCTCAGTACCAGAAATGACAATTATGCAGTCTGTGCGGAGTCTGTTTTTCTGCCGGAAAAAAGAAAAATTTTACTTGGGACTGACACAAGCAGCCGCTATCAGAACCGGACGGAACAGGAATATGCCAGGATGGCTTCCTATATTGTACGGACGATCCGTGCAAAGCGGGGAAATTATATGGTCTTTTTTTCCTCTTACCAGATGATGATGCAGACAGCGCAACAGTTTCAGCTGCTTTGTGAAAAAGAACAGGAAGAAATGGAGCTGATCTGTCAGATGCCGGGAATGACAGAGACTCAAAGAGAGGAATTTCTGGAAACATTTGAGACGGTGCATGAAAAAGGACTGGCAGGGTTCTGCGTGATGGGCGGAATTTTTGGCGAGGGAATTGATTTAAAGGCAGAACGTCTGATTGGTGCAGTTGTAGTCGGCACCGGAATACCGCAGGTCTGCAAAGAACGGGAGCTGCTACGGATGTTTTTTGATAAAAGAGGTGCGGACGGCTTTTTTTATGCTTATCTCTGTCCGGGTATGAACAAGGTGCTTCAGTCTGCCGGAAGAGTAATTCGTACGGACAGCGATGAGGGCGTAATTCTTTTATTGGATGAGCGGTTTGGGAAACCGATCTACCGAAGAATGTTCCCAAAAGAGTGGGAACAGCCGGAAAGCTGTACGCTGCAGACAGTACAGGGGAAGCTGGAACAGTTCTGGGAGAAGAGGAAAGAATAAAATACGGTGTTAAACTTGTCAGATACACATATGTGTGTTAAAATTCGCGTAGAAGTGACAGGATACCCGTCCGAAACCGGGGTGCCCGACTTCAGACGGTAACAAAATAAAGCAGGATAAAACACATTCAGAGCGAGAAACAGGGAGGAACAAATGAGCAAGGTCAGAAGAATTTATGTCGAAAAGAAAGATCAGTTTGCAGTGGCTGCCAGAGGACTGGAGCATGAGGTGAAAAGCTATCTTGGAATCAAAGGTCTGGAAAAAGTCCGCATTCTGATCCGGTACGATATAGAAAATATTTCCGATGAGGTTTATAAAAGGGCATGCCGCAGTGTGTTTTCTGAGCCGCCGGTAGATGTGCTTTATGAGGAGCAGTTTCCGGTAGCAGACGATGAGAAATCATTTGCAGTAGAGTTTCTTCCGGGACAGTTTGATCAGAGAGCGGATTCAGCTGTTCAGTGTGTGAAGTTTCTCAGAGAGGATGAGGAGCCGATCATCCGTTCCGCAACTGTTTATGTTGTAAAGGGTGCTGTATCAGAGGAAGAATTTGATGCAGTAAAAAATCACTGTATCAACCCGGTTGATTCCAGGGAGACAGGCTTTGCAAAGCCGGAAACGCTTGTAACGGAGTTTCAGGAGCCGGCCGACGTGATTACATTTGAAGGCTTTGCTGCAATGGAGGAAGCACCGTTAAAGGAACTTTACGCTTCTTTGAATCTTGCGATGACGTTCAAGGATTTCCTTCATATTCAGAATTATTTTAAAAATGAAGAAAAAAGGGATCCGTCGATGACAGAAATCCGCGTACTGGATACGTACTGGTCTGATCATTGCCGTCATACAACATTTTCTACCGAACTGAAGCAGGTTGCATTTGATGACGGTTATTATAAGAAACCGATTGAGGATACGTATCGTCAGTATCTGGCAGATCACAGCGAGATATTTAAAGGACGGGAGGATAAGTTTGTCTGCCTGATGGACCTTGCACTGATGGCAATGCGCAAACTGAAAAAAGAAGGAAAGCTCCAGGACCAGGAAGAATCGGATGAGATCAATGCATGTTCCATTGTTGTTCCGGTAGAGGTTGACGGTGTGACAGAGGAGTGGCTTGTAAACTTTAAAAATGAGACACACAATCATCCGACCGAGATTGAGCCGTTCGGAGGCGCTGCAACGTGTCTTGGAGGGGCAATCCGTGATCCGCTTTCCGGACGTACCTATGTATATCAGGCAATGCGCGTGACCGGAGCAGCAGACCCGACGGTATCCGTAAAGAACACACTGAAGGGCAAGCTTCCGCAGAAGAAGCTGGTAAGAGACGCAGCACATGGCTACAGCTCCTATGGAAATCAGATTGGTCTTGCAACAGGTTATGTAAAAGAAATTTATCATCCGGATTATGTGGCTAAGCGTATGGAGATCGGAGCAGTGATGGGCGCTGCACCGAGAAGAGCGGTAATCCGTGAAAATTCAGATCCGGGAGATATCATTATTCTGCTTGGCGGACGGACCGGAAGAGACGGAATCGGAGGAGCAACCGGTTCTTCCAAGGTACATACGGAGGCTTCCATTGAGGTGTGCGGAGCAGAGGTACAGAAGGGAAATGCACCGACAGAGCGTAAGATCCAGAGATTGTTCCGCAGAGAGGAAGTCAGCCGTCTGATCAAGAAATGCAACGACTTTGGTGCCGGCGGAGTATCGGTAGCGATCGGTGAGCTGGCGGAGGGACTCCATATTTATCTGGATAAAGTACCGAAAAAATACGCTGGTCTGGATGGAACAGAGCTTGCAATTTCAGAGTCTCAGGAACGTATGGCAGTTGTTGTGGATCCGGGCAATGTGGATGAATTTATGAAATATGCAGCTGAGGAAAATCTTGAGGCAGTGCAGGTGGCCGTTGTAACAAAGGAACCGCGTCTGGTACTGATCTGGAGAGAGAAAGAGATCGTAAATATTTCCCGTGCATTTCTGGATACGAACGGTGCGCATCAGGAAACCTCTGTGGAAGTGGAGATGCCGTCTGAGACAGAGAAATATTTTGTGAGAAAAGAAGTTGCAGATGTACGCGAAAAATGGCTGGAAACGCTGGCAGACCTGAATTGCTGCTCTCAGAAAGGGCTTGTTGAGATGTTTGACAGCTCTATCGGAGCAGGATCGGTGCTGATGCCATACGGCGGAAAGTACCAGCTGACCGAAACACAGGCTATGGTAGCGAAGCTTCCGGTGCTGGAAGGAAAATGTGATACGGTCACAATGATGAGTTATGGATTTGATCCATATCTGTCCAGCTGGAGTCCGTATCATGGAGCTGTTTATGCGGTTCTTGAGTCTGTGGCACGAATTGTAGCAAATGGCGGAGATTATCGCAGGATCCGTTTCACATTCCAGGAATATTTCCGCCGTATGACGGAGGATCCGAAACGCTGGAGCCAGCCGTTTGCAGCACTGCTTGGTGCATATTCTGCACAGCTTGGATTTGGTCTTCCGTCAATCGGAGGAAAGGACAGTATGTCCGGTACCTTTAATGAGATTGATGTGCCGCCGACACTCGTTTCCTTTGCGGTTGATATTGCAAAAGAAAGAGATATCGTGACACCGGAGCTGAAAAAGGCAGGCAGTAAGCTGGTACTTATGAAGGTTGAGAAGGATGCATACGATCTTCCGGTATACAGCCAGGTGATGGATCTGTATGAAAAATTCCATGAAAATGTACAGGCAGGAAGAATCCTTTCCGCTTATGCACTGGATGGAAAGGGGCTTGTGGCATCGCTTTCAAAGATGGCATTTGGAAACGGTCTTGGATTTAAGATCGAGCACAATGTAGATGAAAGAGATCTCTTTACAGCAGGATTCGGAGATATTGTGGCAGAGGTTCCATCAGAGGCAGTTGGAATGCTGGCGGGCACATACACGGTAGTCGGTGAGGTGACAGAGGACGGCGCATTTACATATCGTGATGTAAATATCAGTGCAGAAGAAGCACTCAATACATGGAAGGGCACGCTGGAGCGCGTATTTAAGACGGAATCCGGTATGCCGACCATCGGAGGCGGTCTGGATCTTGACGGTCAGAAAGAGGATGGCCCGAGCGCTTATTTCGTTGCTGCAAAAGACGGCGGAAAGAATGAAAACGGTATTTACCATACTGATAAAGTATATGTGTGCAAAAATAAGATCGCGAAACCGCGCGTGTTTATTCCGGTATTTCCGGGTACCAACTGTGAGTATGACAGTACAAAGGCTTTTGAACGTGCCGGCGCAGAGGTAGAAGTAAAAGTATTCCGTAATCTGACAGCAGAGGATATCCGTGAGTCTGTGGATGAGTTTGAAAAGTCAATCAGCCAGGCACAGATCATTATGTTCCCGGGCGGATTTTCCGCTGGTGATGAACCGGACGGATCAGCAAAATTCTTTGCAACTGCCTTCCAGAATGCGAAGCTGAAAGAAGCGGTTATGAAGCTGCTTAATGAGCGGGACGGACTGGCACTTGGTGTCTGCAACGGATTTCAGGCGCTGATTAAGCTCGGACTTGTACCGGGTGGTGAAATTACCGGACAGAATGAAAATTCTCCGACGCTGACTTTTAACACGATCGGACGTCATATTTCAAAGATGGTTTATACAAAGGTAGTCAGCAACAAGTCTCCGTGGCTGGCAGGTGCACAAACGGGAGGCGTTTACGTGAATCCGGCATCTCATGGGGAAGGACGTTTTGTTGCAAATAAGGAGTGGCTGCTGAAGCTGTTTGAAAACGGACAGGTGGCAACGCAGTACTGTGATCCGGAAGGAAATGTGAATGTCGGAGATGAAGAGTGGAATGTAAACGGCTCTTATCTTGCAATCGAGGGAATTACAAGTCCGGACGGAAGAGTTCTTGGAAAGATGGCACATTCTGAGCGCCGTGGCGAAGCTGTAGCCATTAATATTTACGGAGAGCAGGATATGAAGATCTTTGAGTCGGGAGTAGCATATTTTAAATAATGAATAGAAATAGGTTAAAGGCAGATAATGCCGAACAGTTGGCAGAGATTATAAAAGCAATCCAGCGTGGGGAAGAACCAACGCAGGAAAGTATCCGAAGAAACACGGAGAGTGCGCCTATGGCGGACTCTCCGATGTCAGGTTCAGAGGAAGCTGATACAGAAAAGACCGCAGCGAAAGAGTTGTCTGAAGAATCCGGACCGTCTAAGTGGCAGAGAGCGGAAGATACGCCTGAATCAAGGAAAAGGGATTCGCAGGAACTGGAAGATACGGATGAATCAAGGAAAGAAGAGCCGCAGGAACCGGAAGAGGAGGAAGACTGGGAAGGTATTTCTCCAAAGGAATTTGTGCAGAATGTGAGCGGATGGATACAGAAAATCCGGGGTTCTCTTCAGAAAAAGAAATCACAAAAAATCAAAACAAAGGGAACGGGAGAAACAGACCGCTTACAAAAGACGGCGGAAGACAATGAAAAAGCATACGTTCCATTGAATGTGATGCCGCAGGATGCGCGCAAAGAGCAGGAAGAAAAGGCTGCGGAAGAGGATTTTGAAAATGAAGTCCAAAAGGGGACGGAAGAAGAGTCCGAAAAGCAAATTCAGACGGCAGAGGATAATGATTTCCGTTTGGAGGATGAATTTGATGATTTTGGCACAGGGCTTCTGGGACGAAAGAGAGTCCGGCTGACAGATACGATGGAGGAAAACGAGCGTTTTCGACCTTCAAAGAGGATGCTCCGGAAAACAGAGGATCCAGATGAAACGGGCGATTCTGAAGAGAACGAAGGAGTTGCAGCGGCAGAGCCGGAGAAAAAAACGGAAATAAAAGCAAATCCTGAATCAGAAGAAAAACCGAAACGGAAAGCGATGTGGGCGTTCAGAAAAAAACAGAACGCGAAAGCAAAGCCAGAATCAGAAGAGAAAATAGAACAGGAAACAAGGCCGGAATCAGAAGAGAAAACGGAACAGGAAGCAAAGCCGGAATCAGAAGAGAAAATGGAACAGGAAGCAAAGCCGGAATCAGAAGAGAAAACGGAACAGGAAGCAAAGCCGGAATCAGAAGAAACGAAGCCGGAAGAAACGCTTGTGGTCGGAGAAAACCAGAAGAAGCCGGATGAAACTCCGAAATCCGGAAGAAATAATTTCGGAAGACGTTTTCTTGGGCAACTGCAGGAACACGGGCTTGGCTTGCGTGAAATCGGCATGATTCTGGCAGGGGTGATTCTGGCAGTGCTGGTCGTTGTACTGGTCGGAAAGACGATTGCCGGGATGGTTTCTGATTCACAGAAAAGTGAAAATGTTACTGCTGACAAGGGACTGCGTGTTACGGTTGAGGATGAGCCGACCAGCTGGAGCAGTCGATGGCCTGTAAAGCTGAAATTTAAGGCTTCCGGTGCGACAGTCACAGGCATCCGGATCAACGGTACGGAATGCACAGCAGATAATCAGGGACTTGTGACGTATGAGGCTGACAGCTGGCAGCTGACAGCGGAGGTGGATACTGATCAGGGAGAAACGCTGCAGGCGAAAATAGAAATTCCGATGCTGGACGGCGAGGCGCCGGTTGTTCACGCAGTAAGAAAGCAGGATAAAATTGAACTCACGGCAGCGGATGCACGTTCTACGGTAACCGGGATTTATTATGCGGTAATAGATGCGGCAGCGCTCATGAATATACCGGAGTATCAGAAGTACAGTAGTCCGATCGCATATGAAGAAAACAAGAGATATTATTTTTATGCAGAGGATGCGGCCGGAAACTGCAGCGTACCGATTGTGACCAGCATGGAAACGGCTGAAAAGCTCGTGCTGAATCAGGAAGCAATCCATTTGTATCCGAACGGAAGCGCAGAGTTGACAGCAGAAGCATATCCGGAGGGTGCACTTCTTGAAAATCTGCGTTATGAGAGTATGAATCCGGAACTTTTTTCAGTAAATGAAAAAGGAATGGTGACTGCGCTTGGTGAGGGAACCGGAAGCATCAAGGTCAGTGCGGATGGCGTGGCGGATGCAGTCTGTACTGTGACGGTATCGGATACGAAGACTGTGACAGTCAGCACACTTGGAGACTGTACGCTTGGAACAGATGCATATTTCAGTACAGTTAACAGTTTTAATGCATATGACACAGCAAATGGCCATGATTACTTTTTTGCAAATGTGAAATCAATTCTGGAAGAGGATGATGTTACGTTCGCAAATCTGGAAGGAACGTTTACAACCTCAGACGAAAGAGCAGATAAGCAATATGCATTTAAGGGAGATCCGGATTATACGGAAATTCTGACAGATGGTTCCGTTGAGGTCGTAACGCTTGCAAATAATCACAGTGGTGATTACGGTGAACAGGGACTTGCTGATACGAAGGCGGCACTGGAGAGTGCCGGGATTGATTATTGTATCGGCGATACAATTGCATGGAAAGAGATCAATGGCATCAGAATTGCTTTTATTGGCATTTTTGTTAATTATGGAACGGATGACAGTGAAAATCAGCTTCGGGCAGATATCGAGACGGCCCAAAAACAGGGAGCAGAGCTGATTATCACGGCTTTTCACTGGGGAAGTGAGAAGGCGACGCAGCCGGATGAGACACAGCAGTCTTTAGCACATACGGCGATAGACTGTGGGGCAGATCTGGTAGTCGGACATCACCCGCATGTATTGCAGGGAATCGAACAGTATCAGGGGAAATACATTGTATACAGCCTTGGCAATTTCTGCTTTGGCGGAAACAGTAATCCTTCAGATATGGATACCATGATCTTCAGGCAGACATTCACGATTTCATCAGAAGGAACAGAAGAGAACAGTAAGGCAACGGTTATTCCGTGCAGCATTTCATCCGATGCAGGATATAATAATTATCAGCCTACCCCGGCAGAAGGAGAGGCTGCAACTGCGATTATTGAACGACTCAATGAGTACAGTGCATCGTACGGTGTGACCGTGGCGGAAGACGGAAGTGTAAGCAAAAGCGGATCCTGAAGGTCCGCTGCACCGCGTGCAATTGTAAATACAGGTTTACTGACTGTCAGGCAGAAAAAGCAGAGGATATGACACATGCTGTGTCGTATTCTCTGTTTTTCTTTGGAAAGTGAGTCAAAAAGCAGAAAAACTGAAGAATCTGGAGAACACAAAAAAGCCCCGCCCTTTACAGGAAAGAACGACACTTATTGTTTCAACGTGTTGTAAAAGAATTGTAGATATGATACACTCATCAAATGCGGCTGTATATCAGATGTGAGATATCTGATATAGCTGCCGGCAGAAGTATCGGGATGCACAGAAGAACAGGACATGCTTTGGATATGTGCATCTCGCAGCAGAAATGTCGGAGCATTAAAAAAGCTGCAGGGGGGAGAAGAGTATGTCAGATATTTGGTGTTATGAATTAAAGGGGGCAAAATACCTGCTCGCAGATGAACGGAACAAAAAACATCTTTTGGATCAGGTACTTGGGATGCACGAAAGGAAGAACTGGCGGGTATACGTGTTCTGTTTAACCGATGAGAGTGCATATGTAATTACTGATACAGGCGGCGACGGTACGCTGAAGGAAGAAATAGAGCAAAGCCTTGTCTGTTTTTTCAGAAGGTATGAAGGGTATCTGCCGCAAGGAGGTCAGCGGTCTTTGAATCTGTCTGAAAGATGGAGGATTACAGAAACCGCAGATCTGATGGAGGCATGCAGAGAAATTCATTGTCTTCCGGTGAGGCTTGGATATGTACACAAGCCAGGCGATTACTGGTGGAGCAGTTATTGCATGTACTGTGGCGGATATGCCTGGCCGGCGGTAGACTGCTGTGTTCTTCTGAAGTTTTTTAGTGAGGAGCCTGAAAAAGCTTTCGTAAAATTTCGCAGATTTCACAGAAAACAAACAAGTATTTTAAATAATAACGAATAAAAAATAAAAACATAACGTAAATCAGATAAAATTCTTAAAAAAATCGAAAGCCTGTGACAAAGCAAAAAAAACATGCTAGAATGAACGCGCAAATCAGAAAGTGGAGAGGAGCGTGAAAAGTCAAATGAAAAAAACAGTTATCGCAGGTATGGGACTTGTTTTGGCAGGTGCATTGATGCTTGGCGGATGTTCGTCGGGTGATTCAAAGAATAGTACCTCTGTAACAGAATCCCAAAAGAGTAATGCGAAGGAAGCGGATGCTTCGAAAGAAACCGCAAAGCAGGAGACAGAAGGAGCACAGAAAAATACAGGGGATCTGACAGCCGGAACGGCCGGTGATTCAGACAACGGACAGACATCAGAAAGCAAAGAGACAAATGTGACTGTGGATACAAAGGATCCTGACGAACAAAATACGGAAACACAGAATCAGGAAACACAGGATCAGGAAACACCTGACGTGCAGGAGTTGGAGACACAGACAGAAGAAGAGTCAAACACACAGGATGAATTTGTTTCAGGCACTTACGTTGGAGACGGAGAGAGCATCACGATCAGTGAAATGACAGATGGAACGCTTACTTTTTCCTTTGAGCAGGCAGGTATTACCGGTACCGCCAAGTGGAATGGCAATGCAGCGGTTTATTCCGGTGACGATGGCCATCAGATTGAGTTTCAACAGGATGACACAATTCTTACGGTTACCGTGACAGGGGAGCAGGGAGAAGAGAGCGATTCACCGCTGGCTGGTAGCTATGTAAAAGAGGCTGACTGAAAAAAGAAAACCGTCATTCTGACGGGAGAAGACGTTGAAATATGCACTTTTTTCAACGAAAATAGCGTTGCGGACTGAAATGAAAAATGCTATCATAGCAGGCGGTAAAGCAAAGAAACCGTTGTACTGATTGGAGAGGACAGTATGAGCGAAAAAGTGGAAAATATAAAGAAATGGTTTAAAAAGTATCCGTATGCAATCGCGATTCTGTATATGATGTTCTATCTGAGTGTGTTTTCCTGGCTGGAAAAGAACGTTGTACCAAAGTATATTATACATTGTAAACTGGATGAGATGATTCCGTTTTGCGAAGCATTTATTATTCCATATGTGAGCTGGTTTGTTTACGTTCCGGCTGCATTTATCTGGTTTAAACACAGAGGCTGGGAAGACTATAAGAAGCTGTGTCTGATGGTATTTACCGGACTTACGATCTGTCTCGGTATTTATTTTGTATTTCCGACCGGATTGAATCTCAGGCTTGCGCAGAATCCTCATGAAACGAGCTTCCTTTATAATATGGTTCATTTGCTCAGAGCTATCGATACGCCGACGAATGTCTGTCCGTCCATTCACGTGATGAATACGGTCATGATTTTCCAGGCAGTCTGCAGTCTGGATCATTTAAAGAACAGAAAGCTGACGATTGCAGTTCATTTTGTGATCATGGTTCTGATCTGTGCATCAACGGTACTGCTCGACCAGCATTCCGTGATTGATGTAATCTGTGGTATTATGATGAGTGTTTTGATCCATGGATGCGTCTATAAAGTGGAGTGGAATGAGGCACTTACACTGAAAAAAACAGTTCAAAAAAAATTTTCGGAAAATGCTTGACAATTGCTACAATTCATATTATAATGATGAAGCAAGTTGAGGGAAACGAAAAAACGAAACGAAAAGCTTGCTTCACATGGGGTCTTAGCTCAGCTGGGAGAGCATCTGCCTTACAAGCAGAGGGTCATAGGTTCGAGCCCTATAGGCCCCATGAAAAACCAAATATGGCGGAATAGCTCAGTTGGCTAGAGCATACGGTTCATACCCGTAGTGTCGAGAGTTCGAATCTCCCTTCCGCTACTGCAAAGCCCGCAATTAAGTTTGCGGGCTTTTATGTTACCCGAAAATAAATTGTTCACAGTTAACTGAAATTTCATGCAATTTAACCGAATCAAGCAAGTCCCCTGCGAGGTTGCGCAGAGCAATAAGCAGTGGGTAGGGAGTTGCTTGTATCAGGAGTGGTACAAGCAACTCCTGATAAGCTGCAAAGCAGGATAGTTACTGGGAGCATTACAAGGATTCAGATACAGTCTGAGAGAAAGGCGGCAATGAAAATGCGAATCGGGATGGGATACGATGTACACCGGCTGGTAGAAGGAAGAAAACTGATTCTCTGCGGGGTGGAAATACCATACGAAAAAGGACTGCTTGGACATTCAGATGCAGATGTGGCGCTGCATGCAATTATGGATGCACTTCTCGGTGCGGCCGCATTAGGCGACATTGGAAAGCATTTTCCGGATACGGATCCGGCATATGAGGGTGCTTCCAGCATGAAGCTTCTGGAAGCAGTGAAAACGCTTCTGGATGAACACTGTTTTGTAATTGAAAACATAGATGCTACCATTATTGCACAGCGCCCAAAGCTGCTTCCTTATATGGAAGAAATGAAAAAGAATGTGGCAGATGCGCTTGGACTGACACCGGATCGTGTGAATATCAAAGCGACAACGGAGGAAGGACTTGGCTTTACCGGAAGCGGTGAGGGTATTTCTGCTCAGGCGGTATGCCTGCTGCAGCCGCTGATGGATATGGTGGCAGATTCCAGAATGTATGCAGGTGCAGGCTGCCAGGGATGCGGTGGTTGTGCTCAAAACACAAAAGAAGCAGAAAGCAGCATAGAAAAGAATTGACAAAGACAGGGGATTTGCTTAGACTAGACGTGTATTATCGGCCCTGTTCGGGCGTATGTTAAAAGGAAAGGACTGTAGAACAGAAAATGAGGATTTTTAATACAGAAACAAAAAGAAAAGAAGAATTTATTCCGCTTGAACCGGGAAAAGTACGGATGTACGTATGCGGACCTACCGTTTACAATTTTATTCATATTGGAAATGCACGCCCGATGATCGTGTTTGATACCGTGCGTCGGTATATGGAATATAAGGGATATGAAGTAAATTATGTGTCCAATTTTACAGATGTGGATGATAAGATCATTGCAAAGGCAAATGAGGAAGGCATAAGTGCACAGGAAATTTCTGAGCGCTATATCAAAGAATGCAAAAAAGATATGGAAGGCATGAACGTAAAGCCGGCTACGACACATCCGCTTGCGACGCAGGAAATTGACGGAATGATCGATATGATCCAGACTTTGATTGATAAGGGTTATGCTTACAATGTAGATGGCACGGTATATTTCCGGACCCGCCGTTTTAAAGATTATGGCAAGCTTTCCCATAAAAATCTGGATGATTTAAGAGCAGGAAACCGTTCTTTACTTGTAACGGGTGAGGATCAGAAGGAAGATCCGCTGGACTTTGTACTTTGGAAGCCGAAAAAGGAAGGTGAGCCATCCTGGCCGTCACCGTGGAGCGATGGTCGTCCGGGCTGGCACATCGAGTGCTCTGTTATGTCCAAAAAATATCTTGGTGAACAAATTGATATTCATGCCGGCGGTGAAGATCTGATTTTCCCGCATCATGAAAACGAAATTGCGCAGAGTGAGTGCTGCAACGGAAAGATTTTTTCAAAGTACTGGATGCACAATGCATTTCTCAACATTGACAACAGAAAGATGTCCAAGTCTCTTGGAAATTTCTTTACGGTACGTGAGATTTCTGAAAAATACGATCTCCAGGTGCTTCGTTTCTTTATGCTGAATGCGCATTACAGAAGCCCGCTGAATTTCAGTGCAGAGCTGATGGAGTCCTCAAAGAATGCACTGGAGCGCATCCGCAATGCAGTGTCAAACTTAGATTTTCTGCAGTCAGGTGCACCGGAAGGAGAAATGACAGAGCAGGAAAAACAGGATATGCAGGTGGTTACCGGATATCAGGAGAAGTTTGAAGAAGCAATGGATGATGATTTTAATACGGCAGATGCGATTGCGGCTGTGTTTGAACTGGTAAAATTTGCGAACAGCCATGCAGAGGGTGCAACAAAGGCGTTTATTACACTTCTTCATGATGAGATCGTACGTCTGTGTGATGTGCTCGGCATTATTGCGGAGGTGAAGGAAGAGCTTCTGGATACAGAGATTGAGCAGCTGATTGAGGAACGTCAGGCAGCACGGAAAGCGAAAAACTTTGCACGTGCGGATGAAATCAGAAATGAACTTCTCGAAAAAGGAATCACGCTTCTCGATACGAGAGAAGGAGTAAAATGGAAAAGAGCATAAGATCCTTTGAGGACAGTGTTGATCAGGAATTCAACCTGCCGGAAAAGGACTGGAAGCTGTACTCCCCGCTGACGCTTGCGTACATCGGGGATGCAGCATATGAGATGGTGGTCCGTACAATTTACGTGAAGAGATCAAATATGCAGACGCAGAAACTGCATCAGAAAGTAACGTCATGCGTGAAAGCAAGGACGCAGGCGGAGATGATTCGGTTGCTTTTTCCGGAACTGACGGAGGAAGAGGCAGCAATTTATCGTCGCGGTCGTAATTCAAAGCCGCATACCAAAGCGAAAAATGCAAGTCTGGATGAATATTTGGAGGCGACCGGTTTTGAGGCTGTAATGGGATATCTTTATCTGAATCGTGAATTTGACCGGATGCAGACATTGATTCGCAGAGGAATGGAGCAGGTCTGTAAACTGCAGGTGCCGGATCGGTCATAAAGATATTTTTGTGATTTTGCGTTTTAGAGAAAACAGATTCGGACAAATGAGAATGGAAAAGGATGGTTAATATAGCATGAGCAGAAATGACAGGGAAAATCCGGCGAGAAGAGAGGGAACCGAGCGCCGTCACGGAGTGGGTGGTACGCGCAATCATACAGACCGCCGCGGCGGAAACCGGGAAGAGCAGGGACGTTACAGAGAAGAAAATGGCAGAGGTTACGGCGCATCGGGACGTGGCAGGGAAGACAGAGGAAGAGGAAATGGATTTTCTGAGCATCGCCGGGAGGAGCGTCGTCCGTATGCAAGAGGGGAAAGAGCAGAAGTGCCAGGTGGTACGCAGATGGAAGAATTACGGGAAGATAGCCGTATCGTAGAAGGACGGAATGCAGTGCTTGAAGCGTTTCGCTCTGGAAAGACAATCGACCGGTTGATGATCCAGGACGGAAGCCAGGACGGACCGATGCAGACAATCCGCCGCGAAGCAAAGAAGCATGGCACGGTTGTTGATTTTGTGAGCAGAGACCGCCTGGATCAGATTTCACCAACCGGTGTGCATCAGGGCGTCATTGCTTATACGGCAGCTTATGAGTACGCTGAGGTAGAGGATATTCTGGCGAAGGCAAAGGAAAAGGGAGAACCGCCGTTTTTGATTCTGCTCGATGATATTGAGGATCCCCACAATCTGGGGGCGATCATCCGTACTGCAAATCTTGCAGGAGCGCATGGCGTGATCATTCCGAAGCGCAGAGCGGTCGGACTGACAGCAACGGTTGCGCGGACTTCAGCGGGGGCGCTGAACTATACACCGGTAGCACGCGTAACAAATATTGGTGCAACGATAGAAGAATTGAAAAAAGAAGGAATCTGGTTTGTGTGCGCAGATATGGATGGTGAGGTAATGTATCGCCAGAATCTGACCGGACCGATTGGTCTTGTAATCGGAAATGAAGGAGAAGGGGTAAGTCGTCTGGTAAAGGAAAAATGTGATTTTACTGCATCCATTCCGATGAAGGGAGATATCGACTCACTGAATGCATCGGTTGCAACTGGTATTCTTGCATATGAGATCGTGCGTCAGAGAATGAACTCCTGACGTTTTTCCGGGACTTGGAGCGTGTATAGAAGGAAAAGAAAATGAAAATAAAAAAAGAAGCATGGAAACAGGTAACGGATCGGATCGGTGCACATATGACGGCCTCACAGATCATGGTGGCAGGCTTTGCAATTCTGATTTTTGCAGGTGGCTTCCTGCTTTCCATGCCGCTTTGTAATGCGGACGGAAAGTGGCTGAATTTTATGGATGCTTTGTTCACCGCGTGTTCGGCGGTCTGCGTGACCGGTCTGGTGACAATTATTCCGGCATCACAGTTTACACTGATCGGAAAGCTGATCCTGCTTCTTCTGATTCAGCTTGGCGGCCTCGGCATTATTGCATGTACGATGGGCGCCTTTCTTATTTTGAAGAAGCAGATCACGATTCGCAGCAGGGTTATGATTCAGGACAGCTACGACCTGCATACAATGAGCGGTGTGGTTGCGATGCTGCGCTACGTACTGCATGGTACCTTTTTGGTGGAGGGAATCGGGGCGGTACTGTATGCAATTGCTTTCATACCTGAATATGGTGTGGGACGCGGAGTATGGTATGGTATTTTTCATGCTGTATCGGCGTTCTGTAATGCGGGAATCGATATTCTCGGCGCGGACAGCCTGGAACGTTATCAGACGGATCCATATATAAATCTTGTTACAATTCTGCTGATCATTGTCAGCGGCCTTGGTTTTCTGGTATGGAGAGATCTGACGCTGACGGCGAAGCGGATTGTGAAAAGGGAATACCGGATCGGACGCGCACTGCAGAAAATGCGGCTTCATACGAAGCTGGCGCTGTCTATGACGGCGTTTTTGTTGATTGTGGGAACCGTGGCAATCTTTGGGATGGAATACAGCAATCCGCGGACAATCGGAAGTTTGACGCTTGGACAGAAATGGCTGGCATCGTTGTTTCAGGCGGTGACAACGCGTACAGCCGGATTTTTTACGATTCCGCAGGATCATTTTCTGCCGCAGTCGCAGCTGCTTTCCTGCATGCTGATGTTTATCGGCGGCTGTCCGGGCGGAACGGCAGGCGGTGTAAAGACAACGACGGTTGCAATTCTGGCGGCGACCTGCTGGTCGGTGCTGAAAGGCTCGGAGGATACGGAGTGCTTTCGCAGAAAGCTTCTTCCGGTCAATATCAGAACAGGCTTTTCGGTGGCGGCTGTTTCATTTCTGGCGGTACTGTGCGGGACAATGGCAATTTTGATTCTGGAGCATACCGGAGTGATGGAAGCACTGTATGAGGTTGTTTCTGCAACGGGAACGGTAGGACTGACCGCAGGGCTGACGCCGTCTTTGGGGACAGGCGGAAAATGTGTCATCATTTTTCTGATGTACATGGGACGTTTGAGTCCGGTGACGCTGGCACTTTTATTTGCAGGCAAGATGGGAAAACGTGGCCGTGGCCGAAAGCTTCCGGAAGAACGGATTATGGTAGGATAAGATACAGCGGAACCGTAATGAGCCTGTGTGGAGTCGGCAAATAAAAAGCAGCAATCACCGGGCAGAGAAAGAAGGGCAAAACATGAAAAAACAGTATGTGGTATTCGGAGCGGGACGTTTTGGGAAAAGTGTGGCACTGACCCTGCAGAGCCGTGGCTGTGAAGTGATTGTGGTGGACAATGATCCGGAAGCAATCGAAGATATTGCGGATGATGTCAGCTATGCGATCTGCGCAAACGTGGAGGATCCGGATATTTTTAAGGATCTCGGCATGAAAAATCTGGATGGAGCGATTGTGGCGGTGACAGAAAGCCTGGAAGCAAGCATTGTGACGACCATGATGTGCCATGAGATGGGGATTCCGCGGATCCTTGCAAAAGCAAAAAATCAAATGCATGAGAAAATTCTGCGAAGCGTAGGTGCGACGAAGGTGATTTATCCGGAAGCAGAAATGGGAAAAAGAGTGGCACAGTATCTTGTGGCTGACAATTTTGCGGACTGGATCGAGCTTTCTTCAAAGTACAGTCTGGTGGAAATGAAAGTACCGTCTGACTGGAAAAACCATACGCTGCAGGAGCTGCAGATCCGCGAAAAATATAAGCTGAATGTAATCGGTATTCGCAAAAAGGATGTGCTTGAGGTAACGATCGATCCGAAGCGCAGACTGGACGGAGACATGGTTCTGATCGTAGTCGGAGAAAATGAAGCATTAAAACAGTTTCAGGACTGAAGGTGACAGGTATGAAATCAAACCTGATGAATTATCTGAGGGAATATCGGAATATAAGTTTTGGGGAGCATCCATTTTCAGAGGTGGATGCTCTGTTGCTATCTAATTTGTCTTATTTAAAAATGGACGGAATTGTTCCGGGCTTCCGGAAAGGAGAAGGGATCGGGTTCGATCGGTTATTGCAGTACCCGATTGCAGAGCATTTATTTTCTGATCCGGTCTATGGTGAGGATTATCGGAAGATCATTGCGCTGATGAGTGGAAGCAGACGATATGGGAAGCTTCAGTTTGCTTATTTTACACAGTATCACAGCACAGATCGGGAAACGCAGTTTGCGGCAGTGACGTTTTTCCTTGGAAAAACAAGTGTTTTTCTGTCATTCCGAGGTACCGATGAAACGTTGGTAGGCTGGAAAGAGGATTTCAATATGGCTTATATGAAATCAGTGCCGTCACAGCGCCTGGCGCTCTCCTATCTGAAAGGTGTCGTGCGCTATGTGGAACGTGATCTGGCCGGAACAGGAAAAAAACCGCGTATTCTTCTTGGTGGACATTCCAAGGGAGGAAGCCTGGCGCTGTATGCAGCTGCAAATGCGCCGGATAGCGTGCAGCGCTGCATCAGAAGAATTTACAGCTTTGACGGACCGGGTTTACAGAAAAGCTTCTATAAAAAAGAAGGATTTCATCGGATCGAAGACCGCTTCTGTAAAATTGTGCCGGAGCAGTCTCTGATTGGCATGCTGTTTTCCTGTGATCGTAAATACCGCGTCGTCTGCAGCTACCGTCAGGGCATTGTACAGCATGATCTGATGCAGTGGAAGATCCAAAATGGAAGGTTTGTATATCGAAAGGAAGTCTGCCGCGGAAGCAGCGAGAAATCACAAAAGCTGAACGAATGGATGGAGTCCATGCCGCGTGAGCAGGTTGTGATGTTTGTCGAGACGTTGTATCGTCTGATCAGAAGCGCGAAGATCGAGACAGTTTATGAGTTTATGAAAATGCCGGTAAAGGTCCTGCATATTGCGCTGAGGGAGCTTTACCGTCTGGACAAGCAGTCTCGGAAGACGTTTTTGCGGATTCTCCGGGAGTTGCTGCGATACATCAGAAAATAGAAAATACGTAGGATCAAAACTGCGATACATCAGAAAAGCAGAAAACAGAAATGGTAAAAACTGCGGTACGCGTATGAAGAAAAGTTGCCAGGAAAAAGAGGAATCGATATGAAGAATTATGGAAAAGATTATAAGAAGACAGAAAATGGATATGAGTATGTCGGGGCGTGGTATGAAACAGCGCTTTCAGCAGAAGAACTGAAAAAAGCAGCCGGACAGTTCGGGGCAAAGCTCCTTGCATCCTGCATTCTGCTGGCCGGTGGTCTTTCTGTAAATAATATAGGAAGCCATACGTTCTGGGTGCTGATTCCGTATGCGTCAATCATTTTGAGTATGATTTACGGCTGGATGGGATGTGCGGCAATGTATGAGACTGCGCAACGTAAAAAAACAGAATCCGGAAAGCGAAGCAAGGCAGAGGCTCAGCCTGTTGTAGTGCCTGCAGGGGATGAGCATGCGTCTCACCTGCATAGGGCAGAGTATGAGAAGGCATTTCGCCGGCCTCTGCGCTGCGGGATCGCTGCAGCGGTACTTGCCTGGATTTCATTTGCAGCAGACATCGTGATCGTGATTGCATACAAGGAGCAGGCTGTATGGCCGGTGGAAGCTTTTTTTGCGGCAGATACGCTTGCGCTGTGTATACTCGGTATCTGGGTGGCAGTAAACGCATGGAAGCTGCATAGAAGTGTGCACAGGACGGTATTGGCAGAAGAACCATAAAAGATATGTTGCATAAAACAAAAACCGATAAAGAAAGAAAAATTGTTATTTTACAGGAAAAATATGGAAATCCTTGGAATATAAAGAAAAAAATGCATGATTTGCGGCAGAAAAAATACGCAAAAAAAATAAAAAAAGATAAATTGGTGATATTGCCAATTGAAAAAAAAAAAATAAATGGTAATATGGAATAACTGCTGTGTTTATCATTTATCTGGCGGGAATGAATTAAAGGAGGATATTTCATGAAGATGAAAAAAGTATTGGCACTTGTGATGGCAGGCGCCATGGTACTCGGCACGATGAGCATGAGCGCATTTGCCGAAGAGACGGAAGCAGTCACGGAAGCACAGGCTGCGGCGGAAGAGACAACAGGGAGCGGAAGTACTCCGCTTGTAGTGGGAAGCCTTGATATGTCAGAGAAGTTCAGCGGATTTTTTGCGGAGTCTGTTCCGGATCAGACGATCGTAAACCTGACAGGACTGTATCTGCTTGAAAATGACCGCGCAGGAAGTGTTATTTATAATGGTGCCGGCGATGAAGGTGAGACGATCGCATACAATGGTACCGATTATACGTATCATACAGTGGCAAATATTACGGTAACAGAAAAGGCCAATGGAACGGATGATACTGTTTACAATATCAAGATGCGTGATGACCTTGTATTTTCAGACGGTACACCGGTAACGGCAGACGATGTTATATTCTCTATGTACGTATATGCAGATACTGATTATGACGGATACGGCACACTGAATTCCACAAAAATCAAAGGTCTGCAGAATTACCGCCTGAACTCCACGGCAGCTGATTCTGTATCTGACGAGGATGTGGCAAAGGCAGTGGAAGAGATGCCGGAAGAACTGGCAGCAGGCGTAAAGGAAGCAATGAAAGAGCTTCTGAATTCTGAGTATGACTGGGCGGATGCTTCCTGGGCGGATTATGCAGATGATTACGGTGTGGCAAGCGGAGAAGAATTTTTCGCACTGCTTTACGGGCCGGAGGATTATGATGCAGAAGGCAAAGATCGTGATACAGTAATTAATGAGATTGCAGAGAGCTACGGTACAGATTATGCGTCACTGGCAGCTGCATACGGCGATGAAGCATATTTTGATGACACTGTAAAAGAACTGGCACAGGAATATCTGGTAGAGCAGAAAACTGCTGCAGGTGAAGGTGAAGAAGTGCCGAACATTGAAGGTATAAAGAAGCTTGGCGATTATGAAGTGGAAGTAACAACCGACGGATTTGATGCAAGCATGATCTACCAGCTTGGATTTGTTATCCAGCCGCTGAACTATTATGGAGATCCGGCTCTTTATGATTACGATAACAATCAGTTCGGCTTTACAAGAGGCGATCTTTCCATCGTACGTGAAAAGACAACTTCTCCGCTTGGTGGAGGCGCTTATAAGTTTGTAAAGTATGAGAACAAGACGGTTTACCTTGAAGCAAATGAAAATTATTTCAAGGGTGAGCCGAAGATTAAAAATCTGCAGGTACGTGTCAGCACAGATGCAGATTATATCCCGGGTGTTGAGCAGGGTACAATCGACTTGGCAGATCCGAGTGGTACAAAATCCGCATTTGAGCAGATCAAGAGCATCAATTCCAACGGCGAGCTGAACGGAGACCGCATCAATACAAGCCGTGTGGATAACCTTGGATACGGTTACATCGGAATCAATGCAAACACTGTAAATGTAGGCGGTGAGGCAGGCTCTGATGCATCCAAGAATTTGAGAAAAGCAATTGCAACGGTACTTTCTGTATACCGTGACGTATCGATCGACTCCTATTATGGAGATGCAGCAGCAGTTATCAATTATCCGATCTCCAATACGTCCTGGGCAGCACCGCAGAAGTCAGATGCTGATTATGAGGTAGCTTACTCCAAAGACGTGGATGGCAATCTGATCTATACAGATGAAATGACAGATGATGAGAAATTTGCTGCAGCGCTGGAAGCAGCAAAGGGATACTTCGAGGCAGCTGGTTATACCTTCGGTGAGGACGGAAAACTTTCTGCAGCTCCGGAAGGTGCAAAGCTTTCCTACGAGGCGATGATCGGCGGAAGCGGTAACGGAGATCATCCGACATTTGCAGTCCTGACAGATGCCAAGGAAGCACTTGCATCCATCGGCTTCGATCTTGAGATCAACGATATTACGGATTCAAACATCATGTGGGATGCAAACAATGCAGGAACAAGTGAAATCTGGTGTGCAGCATGGCAGGCAACGCTTGATCCGGACATGTATCAGATTTACCACAGTACAGGTGGAAATTCCAATTACTATCATATTGCAGATGAGACGCTGGATGCTGATATTGTAGATGCAAGAACGAGTGCAGATCAGGCATACCGCAAATCTGTTTATAAGCAGTGCCTGGATATCATTCTTGACTGGGCTGTTGAAATCCCGGTATACCAGAGACAGAACTGTGTCATTTACAGTACTGAGCGTGTGAATGCAGATACATTTACACCGGATGTTACAACTTACTACAACTGGTATGGTGATATTGAAAATATGGAAATGAAATAAGAGCATTCCAAAAAGCAGGTGGGGCTGCTGCAAGAGCGTTTGCAGCAGCCTTCTGTATGCCGGGGCAATGGAAAAGAGATCCAAAGCCCTGTAAAGCTGTAGGATCTGTCAGGTCAGTATATCAGCCAGTCAGATGCAGAGAGATACAGGTTTGCAAATGAAGGGAGGCCGTACTGCCTCAGAGACGGAAGCAGACTCCGCTTTGAGGCAGTATGGCCGTCGATGCCAGAAAAATGGCAGTCCGGCAATACGCACCTGAAAACAGAAAGGAAAGAAAAACATGAAGAAATTTATAGTCAGGCGGCTTCTGCTCGGAGTCGTGATCTTATTTTTCGTGTCACTGATTATTTATTCGATCGAGCGAAGTCTGCCAACCTCCTATGTCAAGGGAAAGGCTATGGCGATGTCGCAGAAGCAGGGCGCAAAGCCGTACGAAGAGCTTTTGGATGATCTGAATGCAGCGTATGGGCTGGATAAACCGGTGATTCAGGGATATTTTGTATGGCTTGGAGACGCAGTACGCGGAGACTTTGGTGAATCCTGGGTATGGACGCAGCCGGTAACAGAAAAATTTGCAAGTGTGATCTGGTATTCCTTTGCATTGTCAGCGATCGCTTTCGTTCTGGAGATACTGATTGCGATTCCGCTTGGTATTATTTCAGCGACCAGGCAGTACAGCAAAGTGGATTATGCAGTGACGGTGTTTGCTTTGATTGGTATTTCGCTTCCGGCGTTCTTCTTTGCCACAATTCTGAAATGGATTTTTTCGATTAATCTGGGATGGTTTGACCTGTATGGAATTGTCGGGCGTATGCATGAAACGTACGGAAGTGTTGGAAAAATTCTGGATATGGCAAAGCATCTGGTGCTGCCGGTTGTTACTTTAACACTTGTGAGCACCGGTTCTTTGATGCGTTACACGCGTACGAATATGCTGGAGGTATTGAATGCAGATTATATCCGTACAGCGCGTGCAAAGGGACTTCCGGAGAAAAAGGTCATTTATCGCCACGCGTTCCGCAATACGCTGATCCCGATCATTACGATTCTTGGAAACTCACTTCCGGGCCTGTTTGGCGGAGCAATGATCACGGAGACGCTGTTCCAGATTCCTGGAATCGGTTATACCTCTTATCAGTGTCTGGTTCAGGGAGATATTCCGTTTACTATGTTTTATATGACATTTCTGGCAGTGCTGACACTGCTTGGCAATCTGCTTGCAGACATTCTGTACGCAGTAGCAGACCCGCGTGTCAGAATTAATTAGAGGGGAGAAAGTAAATGAGCGATGATGCAAATAAGACAGTCACGGCACTGGATGATGAGCGCCGTGTAAAGGTGCTTTCTCCGGGACAGCTCGTGGCAAAGCGCTTTTTTCGAAACAAGCTTGCAATGGCAGGTCTGATCATTCTGATCGCTATGTTTGTGTTTTCTTTTGTCGGCGGTGTGGTAAGTCCATATCAGGAGAGCCAGGTATTCCGAAAGACAGAAGCAGCATGGAAGGATTATGCGGGTGCGGCTTATAATGACAGCTACCAGTTCTATACGGCAGAAGGAATGACATTTCCGGCATCCGCACAGCAGAAGTTTATTCTTGCAGTCAACAAGGAGCAGGAGAGCTTTGATGCAGACGGTGTGACGTACATGCTTGAAAAACGCGGAGAAGAATTTTACGCGGTTTCGGCACAGACACCGGTAGCAACAGTTCTGACCCTGAAAGGAAAGTCAACATTTAAGGCAGTCGGCGATGCTGTGCTGTCAGATGCGGCAAAGAAGGCATTTGAAGCAGCGAGCAAAGCAGAAGAGACCTCCTTTGAAGCAGATGGTACTACGTATTTTATTACAAAGGCAGGCCGTGAGCAGACAATTTCCTGTGGCGGCGAGGTTGCGGTTGCTTCCAAATTTGCCTTTAATGCACCTTCTTCCGAGACGAAGCTGACGTATTCCTTTGAAGCAGCGGCGCTGACGGCACTTGAGGAAGGCAAAACCTCCTTTACAGACGATGCGAAGAAGTATGATCTGAAGCTGCTTGAAAATGGCGCGGCAGAGATTTCAGAAAACGGGGAACTTGTTGCAACAATATCCCACCTGATCGTATCCCCGCAGGTATCAGGTACATTCCTGAATCTGGAATTTAAAGAGGCGGTGGAGCGTGCAATCGAAGAAAAGACAGAAAGCTTTACCGTGGAAGAAAATTCCGGTGAAGTAACGTATCAGCTTCAGAATAAGAATCAGCAGTACGTGATCCGTGTACAGAAAGAGACCATGGTAAACGATACGTACCATGGACCGTCAAAGGCACACTGGCTTGGTACCGACGGAAACGGAATGGATATGCTGACCCGTCTGATGTACGGAGGACGGATTTCACTGATGATCGGATTTGTAGTTATTATCATCGAAATCGTTCTTGGCGTAATTGTGGGTGGATGCTCCGGTTACTTTGGCGGATGGATCGATACCATTTTGATGCGTGTGGTTGATATTGTAATCTGTATCCCTGCAATGCCGCTGTATATTATCATCGGTTCGATCATGGACTATTATAAGGTGGATCCGAGACTGCGTATTTATGCGCTGTGTGCGATCCTCGGCCTGATCGGTTGGCCGGGCATTGCGCGAATGGTGCGCGGACAGATTCTTTCTCTGCGTGAGCAGGAGTTTATGATTGCGACAGAGGCAACCGGTGTGCGTGTTTCAAGAAGAATTTTCCGTCATTTGATTCCGAACGTTATCCCGCAGCTGATTGTAATCGCAACAATGGGACTTGGCGATGTAATTTTGATGGAAGCAGCCTTAAGTTTCCTTGGAATCGGTGTAAAATTCCCGTATGCATCCTGGGGAAATATCGTAAATGCAGTTAACGACGTTTATGTACTGACAAACTTCTGGTTTGTATGGATTCCGGCCGGATTCCTGATTCTGATTACGGTACTTGGCTTTAACTTCGTGGGCGATGGCCTCCGTGACGCCTTTGACCCGAAAATGAAACGGTAGGTGGCAGTATGGCATTGTTTAAGAAAAATAATTCAAATTATATCTCATCGAAGGAGACGAAACGGATCTCCAAAGAGAATCGTCGTATCACCAGTGAGATCGAGAAAAAAAGAAACCGGAAGCATATTCCGGAATCAGAATATCTGACAACCATGAAGAATCCGGAGAATGTAGTGGAATTTGACAATGTGCACACTTACTTTTTTACGGATATCGGAGTGGTAAAGGCGGTAGACGGTGTTTCTTTTGAGGTACCGCAGGGAAAAACGGTTGGAATCGTAGGCGAGAGTGGTTGCGGAAAATCCGTTACGAGCCTTTCTCTGATGCAGCTGGTACAGCGTCCACAGGGACAGACGGTAGAGGGCGAGATTCGTTTTAATGCCGGAGAGAAGGTCTACAATATCGTGAACACACCGATCTCTGTGATGCAGACGCTGCGTGGAAATGAGATGTCGATGATCTTTCAGGAGCCGATGACGTCGTTAAATCCGGTGTTCCGGATCGGAGAACAGGTGGATGAGATTGTAAAGCTGCATAATCCGTCAATGTCAAAAGAGGATGTAAAGCGCCGTACGATCGAAATGCTGGAGCTGGTTGGTATTGCAAACAGTGAAGGTGTTTACCGGATGTATCCGCATGAGCTGTCCGGAGGTATGCGTCAGAGAATCTGTATCGCAATCGGACTTGCCTGTAATCCGCGCCTGATCATCGCTGACGAGCCGACGACAGCTCTTGATGTGACGATTCAGGCACAGATCCTTGATCTGATGCGTTCACTGAAGGATAAGATTAATTCCTCCATTATGCTGATCACACATGATCTTGGTGTTATTGCCGAAATGGCAGATTACGTGGTTGTCATGTATGCAGGACGTGTGGTAGAAAAAGGAACGGCACAGGAAATCTTTAAGACACCGTCACATCCTTACACGATCGGTCTGATGCGTTCCAAGCCGGTAGTCGGAAAGCAGGTGGATAAGCTTTACAGCATTCCGGGCAAGGTGCCGAATCCGATCAATATGCCGGACTATTGCTACTTCAAAGATCGCTGTGAATTAAGCTGTGAGAAATGCAATGGATCCTATCCGGGCGTTATAAAATTAAGCCCGACGCATGAGGTCAGCTGTTATCGTTACCAGGAGCGGAAAGAAGCAGGCTGGCTGATGGAAGAACATCTCGGAAAGGAGGGCGCTTCCGAACGGGAGAATAAAGAATGATGGAAAACACGAAAAAAATATCAGATGCGACAGAGAAGACACCAGATAAGAATGACAATATTCTGGAGGTAAGTCACCTGAAAAAATATTTCCCGATCAAAGGCGGCATGCTCGGCCGCCAGGTGGGTGCCGTTAAGGCAGTAGACGATGTATCGTTTACCCTGAAACGTGGTACGACAATGGGATTGGTCGGAGAATCCGGCTGTGGTAAATCAACGACTGGACGGACGATCCTCCGTCTGATCGAGAAGACGGAAGGCAGCGTACTGTTCAATGGAAAAGATGTTTACAGCCTTTCGCATAAAGAAATGCGGGATATGCGTACAAAGATGCAGATCATCTTCCAGGATCCGTATTCCTCCCTTTCTCCGCGACTTCCGGTCGGCGAGATCATTGGTGAAGCGGTAAGAGAGCATAATCTTGTACCGAAGAGTGAATATCAGGATTATATCACCAGTATCATGAACGACTGTGGACTTCAGTCCTATCATAAGGATCGTTATCCGCATGAGTTTTCCGGCGGTCAGCGTCAGAGAATCTGTATCGCGCGTGCCCTGGCACTGAATCCGGAGTTCGTTGTGTGTGATGAGCCGGTATCGGCACTCGATGTTTCGGTACAGGCGCAGATCATCAATCTGTTAAAGACACTGCAGGAAGAACGAAATCTGACGTATCTTTTTATCTCACATGACCTTTCGGTTGTAGAGCATATTTCAGATACGATCGGTGTAATGTATCTGGGCGGTCTGGTGGAAACGGGTGAGACGGCGGATATTTTTGCCAATCCGCTGCATCCTTATACGCAGGCGCTGTTTTCAGCGATTCCGATGCCGGACCCGGATCTGAAACGAAACCGGATCATTCTGGAGGGAAGTATTCCTTCACCGGCCAATCCACCGAAGGGCTGTAAGTTCCATACACGCTGCAGCCATTGCATGGAGTGCTGTAAGACGGTGGAACCGCAGGCAAAGGATATGGGAAATGGCCATGTGGTGAAGTGTCATCTGTATGATACGAAATAATCTGTGATACGCAAAAGAGAAGGGAGCAGCTGTCATGAAAAAGAAATCCTTTGATGATCTTCCGGATTATACGGTAGCGGACATGAATGTGGATGGAATGCCATGGAATGTGAGGCGGCCATGGCAGGTGCTCCCCGGAGATCCGGCAAAGGGAAAACGGAAAAATGATCTGCAGCACGCAGAGCCGGAGACGGAAAAGGATGAAAAAGAAAATCCATTTCTGGTGAAGCAGGAGCAGCCGTTTGAAAAAGAAGAGCGCAGGGCGCTTGTCTGGATCGCATTAAAAGCGGCGTTGCTGATTGGTGGTGCATTTGTGCTGGCAGCATTTTTGTTTCTGCTGTTTTGTGTTAACGTATGGATGAAATGAAAAGCTTCAAAAGAAAATGAGCTCCCGAATAGACAGAAGGATGGAAACTTCGTTCTGTTTATGCGGGGCTTTTTTATGTAATCAGGAAATTACTCCATAATGTTCCGATTACATAAAATGTCGGATCCTTCCTTTTATAAAAATGTACTCTCGAGTACATAAAAGTGTTTTGCAGGATTTGTCAAGGTTTGGGAAATGGACGGAAGTAATTTTGGATAATATTTAAAATTTATTTGACAAGAAAAGTATGTTATAATAAAATAAATGCAGCAAAATCATACATAGCATATAGATATGGTGGGAAAACTGGTGTATCCGATTGACATCCGGAGATTCACCAAGAGGAGGGATTATTATGAAAAGAGGTACACGTATCCTGCTTAGCGCAGTTCTTACCGTTTCGATGACGGTTTCACTTGCTTGTATCGGTGCTGCGGCAGAAGGTGATGCGGCAGACAAAATCGTAAATATCGGCGTTACAAATTCTCTTGGCGGAGTGAATCCGCTGGTGATCGATCAGACAGAAATCAACAAATATGCAGTTGATCTGGAGTTTCTGCCTTTGGTGGAGCTGGATTCCGAACTGAATTTTCAGGGAATGCTGGCAGAATCGGTGACGACAGAAGACAACCAGAATTTTACGGTACATCTGGATGAAAATGCCACCTGGTCGGACGGTACGCCGGTGACAGCGGAAGATGTAGAGTTTACGGTACTCCGCCTTGCAAGCCCGGTCATTAATAATGCAACGATGATGCTGTATGCATTTGAGGGAATCGGTGAGGATGGATTTACAGAGGAAGGTGCGACGAGTATCGACGGAGTGAAGGTGATCGATGATAAGACGGTTCAGTTCACATCCAAAGAGCCGATGGCGCTGACCACCTTTGAAAATACGTATGGAAGATATATCCATACGCTGCCGAAGCATGTGCTGGAGGGCTACAGTGATGAAGAGCTTCAGACGCTTGACTGGTTCAGTCATCCGGATGTGGTAAGCGGTCCTTATTTCCTTACGGATTATGATACAGAGCATTACGTTACGTATGAAGCAAACGAAGCTTACTGGAAAGGTACACCGAAGATCGGCAAACTCAATATTAAGATTGTAGAAGGAAGCCAGATCTATGCAGGGCTTCAGTCAGGTGAGATTGATATTACACACCATACTATGACGGCAATTCCACAGGAGGACTATGACAGCATCGAGAGTCTTGAAAATGTGGATGTTGTATATGGCCTGCCGATTACGAATCAGTCTGCATTTATTCAGACGGCAAATATTCCGGATGCACGAGTGCGTCAGGCACTTCTGTATGCAATTGACCGGAATCAGCTTGTGGAACAGCTGCTTAAGGGACACGGTGAAGTTGTGGATGGATTTCTTTCCTCGGCAAGCCCGTTCTATGATGAATCGATCACACCGGTCAGCTACGATCCGGAAAAGGCAAAAGAGCTGCTTGATGAGGCTGGCTGGGACGGTTCCCAGACACTTCGGTTTTATGTGAATTCCGGTGATACTACCTTTGTCAATGGTGCGCAGGTTCTTGCGGCACAGTGGGCAGCGGTCGGCATCAATGTAGAGGTAACTACGGCGGATCTTGCAACACTGATGACAATTGCAGGTACGAATGATTACGATATCATGGCGGTACAGTATACGTATGCACCGGTTGATCCGTATCCGGATGTGAGCTGGCTGCTTAGCGGAGAAGGAAGCTGGACCGGATATGCGGATGATTCGATCAGTGAGGCTTTGGCGAAGACACAGCAGACCAGCGATGTCGAAGAGATCAAAGGTCTGTACTCTGTGGTAGATAAGAAGGTGCAGGAGGATGTTCCGATGTTCTCAGTCTATGTGATCAGTGCGCAGGGAGCAGTCAGCAAGCGTCTGACCGGGGCCCAGCCGTCTGTTTACGGTTTCTTTAATGACGTACAGAACTGGGATATTGCAGAGTAGAGAGCGCCGCGCATCCTCGCGGAGCGTTTGGCATGAATCAAAGACGCTTCAGACGAAACTGTTTTGAGAATTGCGGTATATCTTTGCGGAGTGTTTAGTTCAGTACAGGATTGAACTTCGATGAGATGAGTTTGCAATTAACCGAATCAAGTAAGTCCCCTGCGAGGTTGCGGGATGTAATAAGCAGTGGGTGGGAGTTTTCTTGACTGAGATGAAAAATAATGGCAGACAGCCGGTTAATGGACGGCTGTCTGTTTTCATAAGCATATCAGACTGGAATAGCAGAAAAGAAGCGGGACAAAACGCTGCATTGGTTAGAAAGGAACCAGAATGTCACATTTACTGGAAGTTAAAAATCTGACGACTGTCTTTACCGGAGATTACGGCAGGACGGTCAGTGTGGATCACGTGAGCTTTCATGTAGATCCTGGAGAGGTCGTCTGTATTGTCGGAGAATCCGGCTGCGGTAAGAGCGTGACCTCACTGTCTGTTATGGGATTGCTTGGCAGAGGCGGATCGGTTACGGATGGATCAGTTCTTTTTGATGGGAAGGATCTTCTTTCCATGTCAGAAAAGGAGCTGGATCAGATTCGCGGCAATGAGATGTCAATGATCTTTCAGGATCCGCTGACATCGCTGAATCCGGTCTTTACGATTGGCAGTCAGATGATGGAGAGCATTCGTATTCATATGAAATTGTCAAAGGCCGATGCAGCTGCAAGAGCAGAAGCGCTGCTTGCGCGTGTCGGAATGCCTGATCCGAAGGCGGTAATGAAAAAATATCCGCATACACTCTCCGGTGGAATGCGTCAGAGAGTGATGATCGCAATGGCACTGTGTTGTAATCCGCGTCTGCTGATCGCGGATGAACCGACAACGGCGCTGGATGTCACGATCCAGGCTCAGATTATGCAATTGCTCGGGGAGCTTCAGAAGGAGAGTCATATGGCAATGATCCTCATTACGCATGATATCGGGCTTGTAGCTAATATGGCGGATCGTGTGCTTGTCATGTATGCCGGACAGCTGATCGAAGATACATCGTCAAAAAAACTGTTTGAAGATCCACAGCATCCGTATACGAGAGCGCTGCTGGATACGGTTCCGACGATCCGTGATGACGCCAGGAGACGTCTGGTGTCGATTCCGGGAATTGTGCCGGAGCATTACGATGATATAAGAGGCTGTCGTTTTGCTGCCCGGTGTGCATTTGCGTGCGATGCATGCAAAGAAGCGCAGGAGATGTACGTATTTGAAAAGAATCACACAGCACGGTGTGTAATCGCACATCAAAGATATGAGGAACATAAAAAGAATATTTATACGGCAGAAAGAAGACCGGGGAACAGGTCATGGACGGAACCGGAGGCAAAGAGGAATACAGAAGCTTCCGGGCAGTCATCGCGCCGCGTTTTGGTGGAAGTGGATCATCTGAAAAAATATTATCCGATCAGAAGCGGTATCATTACCCATACAGTAGGAAGCATTCATGCGGTGGATGATGTTTCATTTTCTATTTTTGAAGGAGAAACGCTTGGGCTTGTGGGAGAGTCCGGCTGCGGAAAATCGACGATCGGAAGACAGCTCGTAGGACTGGAGCTGCCGACTGCCGGTGTGATCCGGTATGAGGGAGAAGCTCTTGCCTCAAAGAAAAAGAAGGAAATGCGTCAGATTCGTACACAGTTGCAGATGGTATTTCAGGATCCGTACTCCTCCTTAAATCCGCGAAAGCATATTTATGAGATTCTTGCACAGCCGATGCTGTATCACCGTATATCCACAAAAGAAACGATAGACCGTGATCTGAAAAGACTTCTGGATATGGTGGGGCTGCCAAATCATATTCTGGGGCGTTATCCGCATGAGTTTTCCGGCGGACAAAGACAGAGGATCGGAATTGCGCGGGCGCTGTCCTTAAATCCGAAATTTATCGTCTGTGATGAGCCGGTCAGCGCGCTGGATGTCTCGATTCAGGCACAGATTCTGAATCTGCTGAAAAGTCTGCAAAAGGAGCTGAACCTGACCCTGCTTTTTGTCGGCCACGGGCTTGGGGCAGTCAATTACGTCAGTGACCGTATCGCAGTGATGTATCTTGGAAAAATTGTGGAGCTTGGCGAGGCAAAGGAAGTTTTTGCACATCCGCTCCATCCGTATACGAAGGCACTTCTGGAAGCAGTTCCGGTGCCGGATCCGGAGGAAAAAGAAAAGAAGCACATTTTCTTATCCGGAGAAATCGGAAGCAGTACGAACCCGCCGACGGGCTGTCGATTCCATCCAAGATGTCCGTATGCGGGGCCGGAATGTATGCAGGAGGAACCGGTACTGCAAAAAATTACAGGCAGCGGTCACTATGCGGCCTGCCCGGCGGCAAAAAGCAGCTGTAAGACAGAGGAGGGAGCGATTCATGTATAAATATATCCTGAAACGGATTCTGATTGCAATTCCGGTATTGATCGGCATTACGATTATTGATTATGTAATCATGTGCATGGCAGGCAGCCCTCTTGCAATGATGCAGGGACCGCGCGTTTCCGAGGCGGCTCTGGAAGCAAAAAAGATTGCACTTGGCCTGGATCAGCCGGTATATATACAGTATTTCGTCTGGCTTGGACAGCTGCTGCACGGAAATCTTGGCTATTCGATCAAATCGTATCAGCCGGTTAGCGAAATGATCGCATCGCATCTTGGACCGACGCTTTTGCTGATGGGAGTTTCTTTGATCGTCAGCCTGATTCTGGCGGTACCATCCGGAATTTACAGTGCGATTCATCAGTATGAAAAAGGGGATTATGCAGTTGTGACGATGTCATTTCTTGGAAGCAGCATTCCGGGATTTTTTCTTTCACTTTTGCTGATCTATGTGTTTACCGTTAAGCTTGGCTGGCTTCCGTCAAGCGGTATGACAACGCTTGGTACGGCGGGCAGCGCAGGGGATGTGGCAGCACATATGGTGATGCCGGTACTCGTTTTGTCATTTTCTATGGCAGGAAGTAACATCCGTTACATCCGAAGTGCCGTACTTGAAATTTTGCAGCAGGATTATCTGAGGACAGCGAAGGCAAAGGGTATCGGACGTTTTCGCGTAATCAATAAGCATGCGCTGCGCAATGCGCTGGTTCCGATCGTTACGGTGATCGGAATGGAGATTCCGATGCTGTTTGGCGGCGCAGTCATTATCGAGCAGGTATTTTCCTGGCCCGGACTGGGACTTATGACAATGAGTGCGATTTCAAGCCGTGATTATCCGGTAATCATGGGTGTCTGTCTGCTGTCGGCGGTTGTAGTACTGGTGGCGAATCTTGTGACAGATATTTTGTATGCGTTGGTGGATCCGACCATTTCGCTGAATTAGGAGGATGCCATGGAACAGAAAAAGAAAAAAGATATCACGAATGAAAGCTATCTGCAGACCGTGTTCCGCCGGTTTCGCCGTCATCGTCTGGCAATGGTCAGTCTTGTACTGCTGACGGTTTTGGTCGGAGCAGCGATTCTGGCGCCCTGGATCGCACCGTATGATCCGAATGCAATTGTAGGTACCTTCAGCGGTGCGCCGTGTCCGGAGCACTGGCTCGGAACGGATCAGATCGGAAGAGATGTATTGAGCCGTCTGCTGTATGCAATGCGGATATCACTGTTGGTTGGTGTGCTCGCAACGTTGATCTCCACTGTGATCGGAGTGATGCTGGGGCTTGTTGCCGGTTATTTCGGAGGTATCCCGGATATGATTATCATGCGTTTTACCGATATGGTCATGTCATTTCCGTACATTCTTCTTGTGTTGGTAGCAGCGGCAATTTTTCGTCCCGGTCTTTGGAATATCATTCTGATCCTCGGCTTTGTCGACTGGCCCGGTATTGCGCGTCTTGTACGCGGAAATGTATTGAATCTGCGGGAGACGAACTTTGTGAAGGGAAGCATTGTATCGGGCATGCCGGTACGCCATATTCTGTTTTCAGAGATTCTGCCAAATACGGTGGCACCGATTCTTGTATATGCGACCTCCGTGCTGGCGCTTTCCATGTTGGATGAAGCGGCATTGAGCTTTTTGGGACAAGGCGTACAGCCACCGACGGCGAGCCTTGGAAATATGCTGAACGGCGCGCAGTCACTGACGGTGCTGACAACACAGCCATGGCTGTGGATTCCGGCAGGACTTTTGATCGTAATTTTGGTTATGGCGATTAATTTTATCGGAGACGCGCTGCGTGATGCACTTGATCCGAATAGCCGGTAAGAAAAGAATTTTCTCATTTTTGCTTTTTTTTGTATTTTTTGAAAAATTCTATTTGACAAGAAATAGATTCTATGGTAGTATAACTAACTGTAGCGAGCAGTTGTGCTGATGTGGCACAGTCGGTAGCGCACCTCATTGGTAGTGAGGAGGTCACGGGTCCGATTCCCGTCATCAGCTCTTGTAAAGCTACGGGAAGCCCCGATTTCATTTTGAAGTCGGGGCTGTTTTTTCGTATTGTTTGCTTTTCGCCTTAGAGCGTGTCTGAAAATTGCTTTCTGCAAGAGGTATGCCACAATTGATGGGAGATTTTAAACATGTTTTTCGGCGTGTTTGGAAAAAAGCAGCAAGATACAGTACTTTACAGGAGGAAAAACCATGGAAATCAGAAGATCGACAATGGAGGATCTGCAGGAAATTATGCAGATTTATGAGATTGGGCGTGCATTTATGCGCAGCACGGGAAATATGGCCCAGTGGGGCAACGGATATCCTTCGGAGGAGCTTGTAAAAAAGGACATTGCATCGGGGGATAGCTATGTGGCAGTAGAGAAAGGTGAGATCGAAGCAGTTTTCGTGTTTCGGATGGGTGAAGATCCGACTTACCAGATAATCGAGCATGGTGCATGGAAAAACGATGCGCCGTACGGTGTGCTGCACCGGATCGCATCGCGCGGCAGAATAAAGGGCATCGGTTCAGAATGTATTCAGTGGTGCTTTGCACAGTGCAAAAATCTGCGCGGCGATACGCATGCAGACAATCATGTTATGCAGCATGTGATGGAAAAGAACGGATTTTTGAAATGTGGAATCATTTATGTGGAGGACGGATCCGAGCGGATCGCATATCAGAAAATCAGCTGAGGGAGACGGAAATGGAACGCAGGGAGCTCTTTGAATTATTGAAAAGGATTGAGGATGGACAGATAACGGCAGAGCAGGGGATGCAGGATATAAGTCTGCAGCCGGACATGCTGGTCGGAAATTATGCAGATATCGATCTTCACCGTCATATCCGTCAGGGAATGCCGGAGGTCATTTACGGAGAAGGCAAGACGGCAGAGCAGATTCTTGGAATTGCATCTGCAATGAAGGAAAAAGAGATCGCGAACATCATGATCACTCGTCTTTCAAAGGAAAAGGCAGAGCAGATCGGCAGTGAGCTGGAGCTTGATTACAGGGCAATCTGCCGGATCGGCATAGTGAATCTGCAGGAAACGGAAAAGAAAGGGAAAATTGCACTGGTTGCGGCAGGGACGAGCGACCTGCCGGTAGCGGAAGAAGCGGCGGTTACAGCGGAATTGTATGGAAACAGGGTAGAGCGCATTTATGATGTCGGTGTGGCCGGTATTCATCGTCTGCTGCATCGGCTGCCGGATTTTGAGGATGCAAATGCAGTTGTGGCTGTGGCCGGAATGGAAGGGGCGCTGGTCAGTGTGATCGGCGGTCTCGTATCGTGTCCGGTTGTCGGAGTTCCGACGAGCGTCGGGTATGGTGCAAATTTCGGCGGACTGGCAGCGCTGCTTTCCATGCTGAATTCGTGCGCAAGCGGTGTAAGTGTCGTAAATATTGACAATGGATTCGGAGCAGGAGTGCTTGCTTCGAAAATCAATCATCAGGCGTGTCTGGGAAGACAGACAGAAGAATGACGAGCGTATTTTTTAGCCGGGGATGGAACTTTCGCTGAGATAAGGCAGAGAATCACTTCCCATTCACAGGAATGGGAACAAAAGATGGGGAAGAAGATCCGACAAAGGCGTCGGGGAAAGAGAAGTAGGAGAAGAAATGGAAAAACAGGGAAGCAAAAAAAACGGGATCACGGAAGGGGTCATCTGGAAACAGATTCTGATCTTTTTCTTTCCGATCCTTGTGGGAACTTTTTTTCAGCAGCTGTATAATACTGTAGATGCAGTTGTGGTGGGGCGGTTTGCGGGCAAGGAAGCGCTGTCAAGTGTCGGTGGTTCCTCGAGTCAGATTATCAACATGGTGGTGGGCTTTTTTACCGGTCTTTCAGCAGGCAGTACGGTTATTATTTCACAGTTTTACGGTGCGCGAAATAAAGAACGTATGCATAAGGCACTGCATACGGCTTATGCATTTTCCATTGCATTTGGCATCGTATTTGGAATTCTCGGTGTTCTGTTTACACCGCAGATTCTGGAAGCAATGAATACGCCGGAAAATCTGATGGCGGATTCTGTGCTGTATGTGCGGATTTATTTTGCGGGCCTGATTTTTATTCTGATTTATAACATCGGCTCGGCGATTTTGCGTGCGATCGGCGATTCAAAACGGCCGCTGTATTATCTGATCGTGTGCTGCGGCGTAAATATTGTTCTGGATCTCGTCTTTGTGCTTGGCATGCAGCTTGGCGTGCTGGGAGTAGCGGTAGGTACACTCATCTCGCAGGGAATCAGTGCCGTACTGGTGACGAGAGCACTGATGTATCATACAGAGGATCTGAAGCTGGAACTTGGCAAAATAAGGATCGAAAAGGATCTGATGGAGACAATGCTCCAGATTGGTCTGCCGACCGGAATTCAGTCGTGTATGTATAATCTTTCCAATATCATCGTTCAGACCGCTTTGAATGCACTGGGTGTGGATACGATGGCGGCATGGACGGCATTTGGAAAGATTGATGGCCTGTTCTGGATGATGAACGGTGCGTTCGGAATCGCGGCGACGACATTTGTCGGACAGAATTTCGGCGCCGGAAAATATGACCGTGTAAAAAAAGGAACGCAGGAATGTCTGCTGATGTCGGCATCCTGTGCGCTGTTGTTCAGTGCGGTGGTGATGCCATCCGGTGCATTTTTGTTTGGAATCTTTTCAACAGATGCATCCGTGGTACAGATCGGTCTGCGGATGATGCATGTAATCTCGCCGACGTATTTCCTGTTTACATTTATAGAGATTTATTCCGGATCACTGCGGGCGCAGGGACACGTATTGGTATCTACGATCATGACAATGACGGGAATCTGCCTGCTGCGTATTGTTTGGACGACGCTCATTGTGCCAAAGGGAACGCTGGAGCAGATTATTTCATGCTATCCGATTACATGGCTTGTGACGGCGGTCTGTATGATCGTTTACTATTTTTACAAACAGAAGCGGATTTTTGCAGCACATGAAGTTGTGTAAAGAGTTTTGTGTGAAAGTACCAAAAATAGAATTAAATTTTGGGACAATAGGACAAAAATAAAAAAGCTGCTTGACGCAGAAGCAAAATCGGATTATAGTAACAGCATCGCTGTGTTAAAGTGTAGCATCACAGCAAACAAAAAGAAAGGAGGCAGAAAGATGAAGTACGCAATAGTCATTGGAAATGCAGAAATGAACAAACGCAAAGTAGTAAAGGTACAGACGGTCTGCCTCGCACGAAAGAGCGAAAGATAATTTCGCAGGTGATTCAGTGTATTTGCCGCAGTCTGTATGGGCTGCGGCTTTTTGTCGCACAAAAACCGGGAGATTACGGTTTTGTGCGGTAAAAATACGGTCCGACAGATGCGGCGCGCTTTGGAATGATTCCGGGCGCGCTGTTTTGCGTATCAGGGAAGCGTTCTTTCCTGATTTTTCGGAATAAAATCTGTGCGAGGCGAAGGGAAAGGAGAAAGGTATGAAGAAGCTGAGAACGTATCTGATACGATACTGGTATCTGTATCTGCTTGGTATGGTCTGTATGATAACAGCAATCGCGCTGGATATGATCACACCGCAGATCACCAGACGTATCATTGATGAGGTAATCGTCGGAGGGCAGATGCAGCTCCTGATGAAATTTCTGATGGGAGTACTGGGCATCGGTTTGGCAAGGGCTGTGCTGCAGTACGTAAAAGAGGTTACGTGGGACTGTGTCGGGGTGAAGATCGGAAATGAGATGCGGATCGATCTGTTCCGGCACATCCAGACGCTGTCGATGGACTTTTTTGACCGGCACAACACCGGTGAGCTGATGACCAGGGTGAAAGATGATGTGGATAAAGTATGGTCTGTGCTCGGATTTGTGGGAAGCCTTGCTGTGGAGGCGCTGATCCATACGATCTTTGTGCTGACGTGTATGTACCGGATCAATCCGTGGCTGACACTGATTCCTCTGACGGTACTTCCGGTCATCGGATTTTTGGCAGTGAGGATGGAAAACAGGCTTGGTGTTGTTTATGACCAGATCAGTGAGGAGACAGCGCAGCTCAATACAGTAGCACAGGAATGTATCGCAGGAGTGCGCACGGTAAAGGCCTTTGCACGGGAAGAGTATGAGATTCAGAAATTCAGCAGACACAACCGCAGATTTTACGATCTGAATATGAAACAGGCAAAGCTGATTGCCGATCATCAGCCGGCAATTTCCTTTTTTGGAAAGATCATGCTTCTTTTAGTCGTCATTGTCGGAGGCTTTCTTGTGATAGCGGGAAAGATGTCGCTTGGTGATCTTGGCGCGTTCTCAGAATACGCGAACAATGTCATCTGGCCGATGGAAATCCTCGGCTGGCTGTGCAACGATATCGCGTCCGCATTTGCTTCCTGGAAAAAGATTCAGAAGGTGGCGAAGGAAGAACCGCAGATTCAGGATGCAAAAGATGCGTCAGCACTTCCAAGGGTAGAGGGAAGACTTACGTTTGAACATGTCAGTTTGGTGCGTGCAGGCCAGGAAATTCTTCACGATGTGAGCTTTGAGGTGAGGCCGGGTCAGACGCTTGGCATTATGGGAATGACCGGTACCGGAAAAACGACGATCGTGAGTCTTTTGCAGCGGTTTTACGATGTGACATCCGGAAGGATCCTGCTGGACGGAACAGATATCCGGAAGATTCCGCTTGCGCAGCTGCGTGGTTCAATGGCGGTCGTGATGCAGGAGGTCTTTTTGTTTTCAGATTCTGTATCAGAAAATGTGCGGACAGGAAGGCACGATGCGATCAGTCAGGAAACGGTTGAATGGGCGGCAAAGCGCGCAGGTGCAGACGGTTTTATCAGTGCACTGGGAGAAAAATATGATACGGTGATCGGGGAGCGCGGCGTTGGACTTTCCGGAGGACAGAAGCAGCGAATCAGTATCGCCAGGGCGCTTGCAAAGAAGGCACCGGTGCTGATCTTGGACGATGCGACATCTGCGCTTGATATGGAGACGGAAAAACAGATTCAGCATAACCTGAAAAAAGAAAAAAATATGACGAGGATCATCATTGCGCACCGCATTTCTGCCGTACGGGATGCAGATGAGATTATTGTACTGGAAAACGGGGGAATCGCAGAGCGCGGAACGCATGAAACATTGATGCAGGGGGCAACGAGATACCGCGATACATGGAATGTACAGTATGAGGAGAACCGCAAAGAACACGGCAATGACAGAAAACCAAAGGAAAAAGAAGAAAGGGCAGAAAAGAATCGGAAAACAGGAGGTGAGGAGGAATGGCAGTAAATTCTGTAAAACAGGATGAATTGCAAAGGGATGTACCCAAAAAGGTTACACTGATGCGAATGTACGGTTATCTGTTTGGATATAAAAAGACCTTGCTTTGTGTAGCCGTTCTGATTTTAGTTACTCTGGCGGCAACCCTGGCAGGGCCACTTATGATAGAGCGTGCGGTGGATGTTTATGTTGCAAATATGGATGCAAAGGGACTGATGCGGCTTGGTATCCTGGCGCTCATACTTTTTCTGGCTTACTGGATTTGTACCAGAAAGTATATGATTGTGATGGAGGGTGTCACAAATCAGATTCTCCTTACGATCCGGGGGCAGCTGTATGAGCATATTCAGACACTCAGCTTTCATTTTTTTGACAGCCGACCGACAGGAAAGATTCTGGCACGTGTGGTCGGTGATGTCAATTCACTGAAGGAGGTACTTGCAGACAGCGTAACGAAGCTTCTTCCGGATCTTCTGACGCTGATCGGTGTGGCAGTGATCATGCTGTGGAAAAACTGGCAGCTGGCGCTTGCAACGCTGCTGATGCTCCCGGTTCTTGCCCTTTTTATGTTTCTGATCCAGTTTCGGGCACATAAGTTGTGGCAGATTCACCGAAAGAAAAATTCGAACCTGAATGCATTTATCCATGAGGATTTTTCAGGGATTCGTATCGTGCAGAGCTTTGCGGCCGAGCAGGAAAAGCAGGCAGAATTCGATGTCTGTTCCGGAGCATACCGTGACAGCTTTATAGATGCCGTTCGCATTTCTGACCTGTTTGGTGCTCTGGTTGAGGTGACCTGGGGACTTGGAGGATTTCTCCTGTATTTTATCGGAATTAAAATTGTGGGAGCGGATAAAATCGGAGTCGGTACATTTCTGGCGTTTTCTTCCTATCTTGGCATGTTCTGGAATCCGATTCGGAATCTGGCAAGCTTCTATAATAAGATCACTACGAATATTTCTGCAGCGGAGCGTATTTTTGATATCCTGGATACGCCGTCGGAGATTACAGACCGGGAGGGAGCAAGGGCGCTTCCGGATATCAGCGGAGAGGTTTCGTTTGACCATGTGAGCTTTGCGTATACGGATGAGCCAAACCGTCTGGTACTGCACAATGTCAGTTTTACGGCAAAGCCGGGAGAAACGATTGCGCTGGTCGGACCGACCGGAGCAGGTAAGACGACGATTGTCAATCTGATCAGCCGTTTTTATGATGCAACAAATGGGCAGATTCTGATTGACGGATACAATCTTCAGGATGTAACATTAAAGAGTCTTCGAAGTCAGATGGGCGTCATGACGCAGGATACGTTTTTGTTTACAGGGACAGTCCGGGAAAATATCTGTTACGGACGGGAAGGTGCGACAGAAACGGAAATGATCGCCGCAGCGAAGGCAGTGAATGCGCACGACTTTATCATGAAGCTGGAAAAGGGATACGATACGAAGATCAGTGAGCGCGGAGGACAGCTTTCCATTGGTCAGCGTCAGCTTCTTGCCTTTGCCAGAACGATTGTTTCGAATCCGAAAATCCTGATTCTGGATGAAGCGACCTCGAGTATTGACACACATACAGAACGGATCGTACAGCATGGAATTGCGGAGATGATCAAAGGGCGGACTTCTTTTATTATTGCACATCGGCTTTCTACGATCCGAAATGCAGACCGGATTTTTTATATCGGAGACGGAAAGATCCTGGAGCAGGGAAATCATGAAGAACTGATGAAAAAGCACGGATTGTATTACCGTCTGTATGAAAGTCAGTTTGAGGAAAGGCAGTAAAGGCGGATTGCATTTGTCCGCGGCAAATACAGGAGGGGAAAATGAGCAGATACAAGTATATTTTATTTGATCTTGACGGTACGCTGACCGATTCCGGGGAAGGAATCATCAATTCCGTTGTATATGCATTGAAAAAGAGAAAGATTGAAGTGACCGACCGGGCAGCGCTTCGGGCATTTGTAGGACCGCCGCTTCTTGATTCCTTTGCACAGTATTACGGAATGGACCGTGAGGAAGGAATGAAGGCGATCGCAGATTACAGGGAATATTTTACGGACCGCGGATGGAAGGAAAACAGTGTTTATCCGGGAATCCCACAGGTGCTTGGCCAGCTGAAGGCTGCGGGGGCACAGCTGTATATTGCGACCTCCAAGCCGGAGCCGTTTGCAAAGCGGATTGCAGAGTATTTTGATCTTGCACAGTATTTTGACGGAATAGTGGGAAGTACGCTGGACGAAAAGATTACGAAAAAAAGCCAGGTGATCGATCTGGTGCTTTCGCAGATCGGGAAAGATTATCAGGGAAAAACGATTATGGTCGGAGACCGGGAGCATGATGTGAACGGGGCAAAAGAGAACGGACTTCCATGCATCGGAGTTCTGTATGGATATGGAAGCAGGGAGGAACTGGAAAATGCCGGTGCAGTCGGAATTTCAGCAACGGTAGAGGGATTGCCGGCAGAATTGCTGTAAAGGTGTAAGGGAAGAACACAAAGCGTACTTTGACGAGGTACATAAATTTAAATATCCTCTCATAAGATAGAGAGAACGCAGGCAGCCATTCGCCACAGAGCGGTTCGGCTGCCTTTTTCTGTCTGTTTTACAATGTGACACACATCTTGCAGAATGCATTTTTCAAACATGCTCCGGCCGCGTGAATTTTCGGACCGGTGTATGGGGCCGACGGTTGATCTGCAGATGGCTGTTTTGGCAGGAAAGAGGGAATTGCCGTAGTTTGAGCAGGAACGGTAGAACGGTCGGAAGAGGGAGGATGGGCGATGAATGACAGAGCATTAAAGGTGCTGGAGCAGTACGAACTTGAAGTGACGGCGGCAAGAAGAGGGCGCGGCTCCTATATTCTTGATACACCGGACGGTATTCGGATTTTGAGTGACTGTGCGTATTCCGAACATAAGGCGCTGTTTCAGAATCGGGTAATGGAACAGATCTGTGCCGGCGGTTACGAAAGAGTAGATCAGATTCTGAAAAATAAAGAAGGAAATCTGATTTCAAAGGACTGGGAGGCAAATCAATATGTAGTTCGAAAGTGGTATACAGGCCGGGAATGTGATACGGAAAATGAACAGGAAATTCTTGCTGCCGTGGAAAATCTTGCGCGGCTTCACAAAGTGATGCATCTGAAGAATGTGGATGAGTTTGAACGCAGCTTTACCGCGCAGCCTCCGCTTCATACCATGCGTGCGCAGAATACGGAGCTGAAAAAGGTTCGCTCTTTTATAAGAAGAAAAAATGCGAAAGGAGATTTTGAACAGCAGTTTCTGAAGGATTTTCCGTTTTATTTTGAGCAGGCATGGGAAGCACAAAGTAAAATGGAGCAGAAGTTCGGTGAAAAGGGCATTAAAGAGAGCAGCCAAAGAGGCAGTGTCTGCCATGGAGATTATGATCATCATCATGTTCTGATTACCGGGTATGATATGGCGACAACGGATTTTGCATGCTGCAGATTTGATTTTCAGGTGATTGATCTGTATCGGTTCATGCGGAAAATACTGGAAAAGCAGGAATGGAATCAGCGTCTTGGAATGCGGATGCTGGAACATTATATAAAAATCCGGCCGCTTGCAGGAGAGGAACGGGAGCTTTTATATCTTCGGATGCTTTATCCGGAAAAATTCCGAAAGCTGGCGAATTACTATTATGGAGGAAATAAAGCATGGATTTCACGGAGGTTTTATGATAAGCTATCGATGCTGAATCGTCAAAGAGAGAAAAAGGAGCAGTTTGTACGGCTGCTGGAGTGGTAAAGAAGAGGAAAGATTTGATTCATAGCAGAGAAGCGTTTGGATGACAGAAACAGGAGAAAACACGTATGGATAAGAAAGTTCAGAAAAATAAGGCAATGGAAGAGCCGGAAATAAATACGGTACAGGCAGAAGCAAAAGAGCCGGAAACAGAGCAGCCGGAAACAGAGCAGGTAAGTAAGGACGCCGGTTCTTCTTTTGCGGCCTTTTGCCGGATCGTTGAACTGCTACGCAGTGAGAATGGATGTCCGTGGGACCGGGCGCAGACATTTGAGAGCCTGAAACCGTGTATGGTCAATGAAATGACGGAAGCCCTTGCAGGAATAGAGCTTTATCGGAAAAGCGGAAAGGCAGAGAATCTCTGCGAAGAGCTTGGCGATGTCATGCTCCAGGTTGTGCTGCTTTCCCAGATCGCCTGTGAAGAGGGATTGTTTGATATTACGGATGTAATACAGCGGATTTCAGAAAAGATGATCCATCGTCATCCGCATGTGTTTGGCACGGAAGAAGAAAAAGAAAAAAAGAGAAGCTGGGAGGAACTGAAACAGGAAGAAAAACAGCGGCGCCCGGTGGGAGAAAAGGAGTTGGAACAAAAAGCATTTTTGGAGGCAGCAAACTGGGTGATCCATCATCTTGAGAAGAAATAGGCGGTTGTCACGGGAAATGCTTTTTTGCCGGAACGCAAGGAAAACCTTGACAAACACGGTATTCCATTATATAAATATTAGAGCGTCTTTGAAAAATCATTTATGTGTTTTGTGTTTTCCGCTTTTGAGGATATTCATCTTCATCCGGATAGCGCAGTCGGCTGCGTTTTCCTCCTGATACGTAATTTCCCGAAATCCAGGATGCACATTTTACAGAAGACATTTCTAAGACACGCTCTGACAGGGCTTATTCGAGGATTCCGAAATATTTGCAGACGCCGCCCGTGTTCCGGCAGTCAGGCGTCGACGGAAACAAAGTAGCGTTCCATTCCGGCATCAGAAAAAGAGAAGAATAGGTTCAGGATAAGACAGAACGATATGCAGACAAAAATAGAACTGCAGATAACATTCACAGGAGGACTTATAATGAATAAGACAGAATTAATTGCTGCAATTGCTGAAAAGACAGAATTATCCAAGAAAGATGCTGAGAAAGCACTGAAGGCTTTTACAGATGTTGTTGCTGAGCAGCTTAAGAATGGTGAGAAAGTACAGCTTGTAGGCTTTGGTACCTTTGAGACTTCTGAGCGTGCAGCAAGAGAGGGAAGAAATCCGCAGACTGGCGAGACCATGACGATCAAGGCTTCCAAGACTCCGAAGTTCAAAGCGGGAAAAGCATTAAAGGATATGATGAACTAATCGTTTCCTGCGAAAGAAAAAGGCGGATTACAAAGATTCGTTTTGTGTGCAGAGGGCTGCTGTCAGATATGTGTGGATTACCATGCATGCTGACAACAGCTTTTTTATGACATAAGTTTACGGTTATGCGAAACAGAAGGAGGAGCTATGCGTTTAGACAAATATCTGAAGGTATCAAGACTGATCAAACGGCGTACGGTTGCAAATGAGGCGTGTGATGCAGGGCGTGTGCTGCTCAATGACAAGGTGGCACGGGCATCGGCGGATGTAAAGATCGGTGACAAAATTGAAATTCAGTTCGGAACAAGAACGGTAAAGGTGGAAGTCCTGTCTGTCCAGGATTCTGAAAAAAAGGAAGCGGCAGCAGAAATGTATCAGTATCTGTAGAAGCTGCCTGGATGAAGTTCTGCCTGCGTATGCTTTGGGCTGTTCGGATATGGTGTTTGGCAATAAGGTTTCGTGTATATTTTTCTGCTGTGAATCATAAACATAGAGCAGATACAGACGGGAAATACAGGAGATCATATGGAAGAAAAGAAGGCGGTTCTGCCGCATGGGATTACGTGGCAGGATCGAAAAAAGGGCAGCATTACAGGTGTGACGGATGTACATTCCTTCGATGAGAATATGGTGGTGCTGGAGACTTCACAGGGACTTCTGACTTTAAAGGGAAAAAATCTTCATGTCAGCCGTCTGATGCTGGAGCAAGGAGAGGTAGAGCTGGACGGAATGATTGAGAGTATGACCTACTCCGGACGAAGACCGGAAATGAAAGGAAGCCTCCTGCGGAGAATGCTGCGATGAGCAGTCCGGTGATCCGAAGTGAAATGATCCTTTTTTTTCTGGCGGTGCTGCACGGGATTCTTCTGGAGCTATGGTATGCGGTGCTGCGTGGCCTGCGAAGAGCCGTACCACATGCCGGGGCTGTCGTGTCTGTGGAAGATTTTTTTTACTGGCTGGCAGCAGGTTTTGTGACATTTCTGCTGCTGTTTTCTGTTTCGGACGGTGTGCTGCGTGGTTATGCGGTAATTGCGATGGCGCTTGGCGCATTGCTTGGCCATGTAACGGTGAGTCCTGTGGTGCAAAGGGCTGTGGAATGTTTTTTTTGTTTCATCTGTTTTCTGGTGAGGCGGTTTCTTTTACTGAAAGATAAAATCCTGTGTAAAGTACAGAAAAGGATTGAAAACAAAAGAAAAAGAAGGTACAATAAGGCGGACAGGGTATGCTGTGAGAAAAAGACAGCAGGACAAAGAGGGATCAGAAATGGCAGGAAAAAAAAGAACAGGCAGAAAAAAGACGAACAGAAGTAATATAGCAGGTGTTATTACAATCGCCGGGATCGTTGCCGTATTACTGGTGGTACTGCTTAGCGGGAGCCAGAAGCTTTCCGTGCGTAATGAGCAGTATGAGTCGCAGAAGGAAGAACTGAGTCAGCAGATCAAGGATGAGGAAGTACGGAGCGGTGAGATTGAGAAGCTGAAGGATTACGTTAATTCCAGGGAATTTATAGAGAAGATGGCCAGAGAAAAGCTTGGACTCGTATATCGGGATGAAGTGATCTTTAAGGCCACGCAGTGATGCATATTCCTGAAAGGTACCGGGCGTGGGGAAAACCTTACGCCCGGTCTTTGCGTTGAAGCTGCCAGAATTCGTCAGACATTGCGCCCGGACCATGATAGAATGGCGGGGGATTACCAAAAAGTGCGGTCCTGGGAGGAATGAAAATGAAGGAATGGCTTTCGGCAGCATGGAAGGAAATACGGAGTAGCGGAAGGCACATAAGAAGAATGCACTGGCAGGCAGCATCACATTATCCGGTTCCGGAGCGAGAGCAGCTGGAGCAGTATGCAGAAGCCTTTTTTGCACTGGCTGAGCTGTTTCAGAAGATGCCATGTCAGAAGGAACGGTTCGGGGATGCAGAGCTGGAGCAGCTGCTTTTGCAGATTCAGGAGATGGCATGTGCCGGATGTGATCAGGCAATGAAGTGCTGGCAGACAAGATACTATGAAAGCTGGGAGATACTTTTTCAGCTGCTGCATGAACTGGAGACAGAAGGCACCATTACGGAGAATGGGATTGCGCAGCTTGAGAAGGCCTGCATGTTTCCATCTGAGACTGCCAGGGCAGTGACACAGGCTTATATGAAACAGAGAAGTCTTCTGCTGTGGAATAACCGGATGATGGAGCAGCGCATGGCGGCAGGAGAAGAAATTTATCAGACAGCGGTGCTGTGGCGTACAATGGCACAGGGGATGGCAGGAAGTCCGAGAAAAGAAGAAAAGCTGTGTAAAAAGCTCTGGCCGGAGCTTACAGGTCTTGGAATCGAGCTTGGAAGTGTTCGGATCACAGGGCGAAGAGAGGATGGGACGGAGGTATTTCTTGTACTGCGGGCGAAAAAGAAAATCCCGGTTTCTGCAAAAACAGTCGCGGAGCTTCTCTCTGAGTGCATGGAGGTGAAAATGCGTCCTGCATGGAATTGCACGGCGTTTCCGGGCGAGACATTTGAGACCTTTCATTTTGTTCCGGAGACGCGTTTTCAGATGCTGTGCGGGGTGGCAAGGCTCACAAAAGACGGAGAGCTGGTTTCCGGGGATAATTATGCATTTTTGCAGAAGGACACCGGCCGGATTGTGATGAGCCTGGCAGACGGAATGGGTTCCGGAATCGGTGCATGTCAGGAGAGCGAAAAAGTAATTGAGCTGCTGGAGCAGTTTTTTCAGGCTGGATTTCCACAGGAGACAGCAGTGCGCATGATCAATTCCTGCATGCTGCTGCAAAATGGAAATCAGATGTTTTCCACGATCGATCTTTGCATGGTTGACCTTTACAGTGCGGGATGCGATCTGATAAAATTCGGGGCGGCAACGACCTTTCTGATGCAGGGAGAAAAGCTGGAAGCAATTCACAGCCGTGGTCTTCCGGCCGGAATCCTTCAGCAGTCGGATTATGAAAGCCTGCACAGACAGCTTGGAGAAGGCGATACGATTGTCATGATGACGGATGGCGTAATCGATGCACTGACCGGAGAAAACAGCGAAGAACAGATGAAAGAGCTGATCTGCCGCACCGCTTCGCCAAATGCAAAGGAACACGCAAGATGCCTGATGGAGCGTGTGTACCTGATGCAGAAGCTGCAGGCTCATGATGACATGACGATTTTGATCGGAAAGATATGGTTAAAATCATAGGAGGTACTTGTTCGATGGAACGCATTTATCAAACGATTCGAACTTACAGGATGATTTCACCTGGTGATGGGGTAATTGCGGGAGTATCAGGCGGTGCAGATTCTGTCTGTCTGCTGCTTGCACTTGCAAGGTATCGGAAAGAGGTTCCGTTTTCCCTTTTCGTGGCACATGTGGAGCATGGAATCCGCGGGAAGGAAAGTCTGGAGGATGCGTCCTTTGTGGAAGCGCTGTGCCACAGTCTGGATGTCCCCTTTTATATGGAATCATGTGATGTGGAATCGTATGCGCAAAAAAACGGTATGACAGTTGAAGAGGCAGGGCGGAGTGTGCGCTATGCCTGCTTTGAAAAGCTGCGTATCCGGCTGAAGGCAGACCGGATTGCAGTGGCGCATAATCAGAATGATCAGGCGGAGACCGTTTTGTGGAATCTCGTCAGGGGAAGCGGACTGAAGGGACTTGGCGGGATTTTGCCGGTAAGAGACCGGGTGATCCGGCCTCTGCTGTTTCTGGAACGTTCACAGATTGAAGAGCTCCTCGTAAAGAATGGGCAGACGTGGCGAACGGATCGAACGAATCTGGAACTGGATTATACGAGAAACCGGCTGCGCCGGGAAATTATTCCGCAGCTGGAACAAAAGCTGAACCGTCAGGCACTCAGGCACATCGCACAGGCAGCGCAGCGTCTGCAGGAAGTGCAGCATTACGTGGAGAAGCAGACAGAATGTGCGGCACGCAGTGCGGTTACAGTAAGAAAGGATGGCAGTGTGGTACTGCTTCTTGCACCTTATGAGCAGCAGGAGGAGCTGATTCAGAAAGAGCTTCTGCTGGAGTGTCTGCGGCGGTTCCATAACGGAAACGGCCGAAAGGATATCGGGGATATTCATCTGCAGCAGCTGCAGGAGCTTGCAAAGAAAGACTGCGGAAAAGAAGTACGGCTTCCGGGAGGAACCCGTGTAGTGCGGGAGAAGGAAAGCATTCATCTGACCCGGATTTCCGGGGACGGAAAGAAAAAAGAGAATGAAAAAAACAAAGGACAGGTAATCTGTCCGGTAACAGAGAAAATGGATATAGTAAAAGGAGGAAGAAGGATAAAAACAGCGCTTTTTGAGAATTCTTCCGGACTTCAGGACGAAATTCAAAAAGAAAAAAAGTATACGAAATGGCTTTCTTATGATACAATATATAGCAATGTCTGTTTGCGGACACGCCGCAGCGGAGATTATCTCATCGTGAACGCACAGGGAGGCCGAAGAAAGCTGAAGGATTATCTGATCGATCAGAAAATCCCGCGGGAAGAGCGTGAAAGGCTGTGGCTGCTTGCGGATGGGTCACATATTCTGTGGATTGTCGGATGGCGTATCAGTGAGGCTGCAAAGGTCAGACAGGACACAAAACGAATTTTGAAAATACAGATAGAGGAGGAGTCTCATGAAGGAGAAGATTAAAATTTTTTTGCCGGAGCAGAAAATAGACGCAAGAATTGCCGAAATTGCAAAGAAGATCAGTGAAGATTATGCAGGAGAAGAGGTACATCTGATCTGTGTACTGAAAGGAAGCGTATTTTTTACGTGTGAGCTGGCAAAACGGATTACGGTGCCTGTTACGATGGACTTTATGTCCTGCAGCAGCTATGGAAATGATACGAAATCAAGCGGTGTGGTAAGAATCGTGAAGGATCTTGATGAGCCGCTGGAGGGAAAGAATGTGCTTGTGATCGAGGACATTATTGACTCGGGACGTACCTTAAGCTATCTGCTTGACATTCTCGGAAAACGCAATCCGAAATCCTTGCGTCTGTGCACCTTGCTCGATAAGCCGGACCGCAGAGTGACGGATGTTGCGGTTGATTACACCTGTTTTGAAATTCCGGATGAGTTTGTCGTAGGATACGGACTGGATTATGCACAGAAATACCGCAATCTGCCATTTATCGGTGTGGTGGAATTTGTGGACGACTGATAAGAATAGCTTTACAGCAGGAAATGATATGGCCGGCAGACTGCTATGGGCAGTGAGAAGCTGCCGGTGACGGGAAAGGAGAACGGATTTGAACAGAAATTTAAAAGGCCCATGGTTTTATGTGGTCGTTGCACTTCTGATTCTGCTGCTGTTCCAGACATTTCGCGGGGGGATGGAGGCAAGCCAGACCTGGAATTACCGCGAGTTTGAAGAGGCAGTGAATGCAGGCGACGTGGTGCGGGTTGAGATTACACAGAATCAGGAAGTGCCGACAGGCAGCCTGAAGGTGACGTTAGAGGATGGAGACATCAGATACGTAAATGTAACGGACGTAAAGGAAGTGCAGTCAGAGCTGGAGCAGCAGGAAAAGATCACGCTGGATGTAAAGGACGTACCGAAACAGAGTGTATGGCTTTCCATTCTTCCGACGGTCATGATTGCGTTTGTACTGCTTCTGATTTTCTCAATGATGAATCGTCAGGCAGGCGGCGGAAACAATAAGATGATGAATTTCGGAAAGAGCCGTGCCAGAATGATCACACCGGACGCAAAGCGTGTAACCTTTCAGGATGTAGCCGGTCTGCAGGAGGAAAAGGAAGAGCTGGAGGAAATCGTTGATTTCCTGAAAGAGCCGGGCAAATTTACGCAGGTTGGTGCGCGCATTCCGAAGGGTGTCATTTTGGTAGGCCCTCCTGGTACCGGAAAGACCCTGCTTGCAAAGGCGATCGCGGGAGAGGCAGGCGTTCCGTTTTTCAGTATTTCAGGTTCGGACTTCGTGGAGATGTTTGTCGGTGTCGGAGCATCGCGTGTGCGTGATCTGTTTGAGGAAGCCAAAAAGCATCAGCCATGCATTGTGTTTATCGATGAGATCGATGCGGTGGCAAGACGCAGAGGCACCGGAATGGGCGGCGGCCATGACGAGAGAGAGCAGACGCTCAATCAGCTGCTGGTAGAGATGGATGGTTTTGGCGTCAATGAAGGAATCATTGTGATGGCGGCAACAAACCGTGTGGATATTCTGGATCCGGCTATTTTGCGTCCGGGCCGTTTTGACCGCCAGGTTGCAGTGGGACGCCCGGATGTAAAGGGACGAGAAGAGATCCTTCAGGTACACGCAAAAGGAAAGCCGCTGGCAGATGATGTGAATCTTGCGGAAATCGCACGTACGACGGCCGGCTTTACCGGTGCGGATCTGGAAAATCTCATGAATGAGGCAGCAATCCTCGCAGCAAAATTAAAGCGTGCTTATATCAAGCAGGATGATATTAACCGTGCGTTTGTCAAGGTCGGAATCGGAGCAGAGAAAAAGAGCCGCGTTATTTCAGAAAAGGAAAAGCGAATTACAGCATATCATGAGGCAGGTCATGCTATTTTGTTCCATCTGCTTCCAGATGTGGGGCCGGTACATACGATCTCCATTATTCCGACAGGCCGCGGAGCAGCAGGCTATACGATGCCGCTGCCGGAAAAGGATGAAATGTTCCGGACGAAAGGTCGAATGACCCAGGAGCTGATCGTGGATCTGGGAGGCCGTGTGGCGGAGGAACTGATTTTTGGTGATGTGACAACCGGAGCTTCTCAGGATATCAAACAGGCAACGGCTCTTGCACGTGCGATGGTGACACGGTATGGAATGTCAGAGCGCATCGGACTGATCAATTACGACAACGATGATGATGAAGTGTTCATCGGACGTGACCTGGCACATACCCGTTCCTACGGGGAGGATATCGCGTGTGCAATTGATGAGGAAGTAAAACGGATGATCGAGGAGGCACATCAGAAGGCGCGTGAGATGATCAAAGCACATGAGGGCGTACTGCATTCCTGTGCAGAGCTTCTGATTGAGAAAGAGAAGATCGGAAGAGAAGAATTTGAATCTCTGTTTGGCGCAAGAATCGATCAGGAAACGGAATAAAACGTGGATTGGTTTCTGCTTCGTATATTTTGACAGCAAAAATAAAAATGGAAATGCAGAGACAAAATAAAAATGCACAAAAACAAGTCTTCATTTTTGTGAACTTTGTGCACACTTAATTTAGGGACGATGCTATAATAACACTCGTAAAACCCCCCAATACATTATATAGTTTTTGCTACACCCCATTAGAAGAAATACCTTCTCCAAAGAGAGCAGCCAGCGATGGCTGCTCTCTTTCGTTATGAGCAGAACGTATGGGATTCCATGAAAACAGCGGTTGTACAAAAATGGAAAGTAGTATAAAATAAAATGATACCTGAAAAAGTAGAACATTAAAGGGAGATAACATGGATCAGCAATTTCAGTCAGTGATGCAGACCTTGAATTATATTATGTGGATGCGTCCTGTTTTTAAAGTAGATGCATTATTCAGCGATGAGACAGAAAATTATGTTCATCCGATGGAACCAAAGATAGGCGATACGGTAAGAATCCGTTTCCGGACCGGTAAGGATAACGTTGACCAGGTGTATTTTATCAGCGGAGCGATCAAAAAAGAGATGCGCCTTGAATTCAGTGAAGGCGTGTTTGATTATTATATGACGGAAATCCTGGCCGAGGAGGAACCGATCTATTATTATTTTGAAGTCAGGGCGGGGCAGACGCGGTGCTTTTACAATAAGCTGGGCGTTTCAAGGGATCTTCAGCAGAGCCGTTCGTTCTGTGTGATGCCGGGATTTTCCACACCTGAGTGGGCAAAAGGTGCAGTCATGTATCAGATCTTCACAGATCGCTTTTATAATGGCGATCCGACGAACGATGTGGAGAACCGGGAATATGTTTATATCGGAGAAGGCACGACAAAGGTAAGCGACTGGGACAAGATGCCGGCAGTCACGATGGGAATCCGCGAATTTTACGGCGGAGACCTGGAAGGTGTCCGAAAAAAGCTGGATTATTTACAGGAGCTTGGTGTAGAGGTTATTTATTTTAATCCGCTGTTTGTTTCACCGTCCAATCATAAATATGATATTCAGGATTATGATTATATTGATCCTCATTTTGGAAAAATCCTTCATGAACAAGAAGGCGGAAGACTGCTGGAGAGCTGGGAAAGTGAGAACCGGTATGCGACTCGTTATATTTCGCGCGTAACAGACCGTCTGAATCTGGAAGCGAGCAATGCATTGTTTGCGGAGCTGGTGGAAGAAATGCACCGGCGCGGGATGCGCGTGATTCTGGACGGTGTATTTAATCACTGTGGGTCCTTTAATAAATGGATGGACAGAGAGCGAATCTATGAACGGCAGCCGGGGTATGAACCGGGAGCATTTATTTCTGCGGACAGTCCATATCGGAGCTTTTTTAAATTTCATAATGAACATGAGTGGCCATACAATCCGTTTTATGACGGATGGTGGGGGCATGATACGCTTCCGAAGCTGAATTATGAGGACTCGCCGAAGCTTGAAGAGTATATTTTAAGAATTGCGGCGAAGTGGGTATCACCTCCATACAATGTAGATGGATGGCGGCTTGATGTGGCGGCGGATCTTGGATTCAGTCAGGAGTATAACCATGAATTCTGGAGAAAATTCCGAAAAGCTGTAAAGGAGGCAAATCCGGATGCGATTATTCTGGCAGAGCATTACGGGGATGCTTCAGGCTGGCTGCGCGGCGATCAGTGGGATACGGTAATGAATTACGATGCCTTTATGGAGCCGCTGACCTGGTTTTTTACAGGAATGGAGAAGCACAGCGATAATTATCAGCCGGGTATGCTCGGAAACGCAAGATGTTTTGTGGATGCGATGCGGTATCATATGGCATCCTTCCTGGCTCCGTCGCTGCAGACAGCGATGAATGAGCTCTCAAATCATGATCATTCCCGCTTTCTGACAAGGACGAACCATCTGGTCGGAAGGGTAAATCACCTTGGAAGTGAGGCGGCTTCTGGCAACATTCATCCGGAGGTCATGCGGGAGGCTGTGGTGATGCAGATGACGTGGCCCGGTGCACCGACGCTTTATTATGGCGATGAGGCCGGAGTGTGCGGATTTACGGATCCGGACAACCGCAGGACGTATCCGTGGGGTCACGAGGATCAGCAGATGATCGCCTTCCATAAGGCTGCGATCGCAATGCACAAAAAATATCCGGTGCTGAAGAGAGGCTCTCTTCGGTTCTTATATGAGGATTACAATATTCTTGCGTATGGGCGGTTTGACCGCGGGCAGCAGCTGATTGTTGCGTTCAATAATAACGATTCAACGCGTACGATCAGTATCCCGGTGTGGATGGCAGGCGTTTCGGATCATCAGGTGCTGCGCAGGGTTTTCTATACGGATCAAAACGGATTTTCAGCGGACGGAGGCGCGGTTGCAGGTGAGCAGGGCGGATGTCAGGCATATCGGAGCACGCAGAAGGATTCCGTCTGTCAAAGCTGTGCAATTGGCAAATTCTGTGCGAAAACAGAGAAGATCATGCTGCAGCCGGAGATGACCGCATGGTCTGTGCTTCCGTATAAAAATGCGTCAGAGGGAGAACTGCCGCAGGAATACCGGATGAAATCGCAGGAACCGGCATTCTGGAATTCGCAGGAGCTGTATACGGAGGTACTGACGCATGAGCAGGCGAGGACATCGCTTCTTCCGGAATGGACAAAGGAGAAGATAGAGGCTTCTGTGTGGACAGCAGAGCTTTGCGGAGGCAGAGATGGGGATAAAATGATTTATCCGGTCGATGCCGGACGCGCTGTAATTTTGCTTCCGCCGTTTTGTGCGGCTGTATTTCTTGCATGTGAAGTAAAATGATGGTAACTGTTCAGAGCCGAGCAGATTTTCATGCAAAAGTGTGAATCATGCTTGCATGAATGAACACTTTTACATGGAAATTTATTTGGCGGATACGCCACACCGACGAAATGCGCAGCATTTTGGAGGTGGTTCTGAACAGTTACAAATGATGTAAAGTAAATGCGCCTTGCGGGAGACAGCGAGGCGAAGTGGAAAGAGAAACGAAAGAGCCGGTTGAAAGGAAAGGACTGGATCATATAGGATGAGAAAACGAACAGCGATCATAGCCGGATGCGCTGTAGTGCTGCTTGTGGCAGCAGCCGGGGCGTATACAGGAATCGGCATGTATTACCGGACCCATTTTTTTGAACATACGGCAGTGAACGGAATCGATGTTTCAGATCTGACGGCAGAGGAAGCGGAGGCACTTGTGGCACATCAGGCAGAAACGTACAGCCTGACAGTACAGACAAGAGACGGTGCACAGGAGATTTTGGATGCGGATGCACTGGGCTACCATTTCGTGTCCGATGGCGAGGTGTCAAAGCTGCTTAAGGATCAGAATGCGTTTCTGTGGCTTCCGGCATATTTTGGCGCAGTCAGGCATTATACGATGGCGGTCTCTGTGGATACGGAAAAGGACCGGCTGGAACAGTCGGTACATGCTCTTGCGTGTATGCAGGAAGATGCGATGATAAAGCCGGTGGATGCATCTGTGGCGCTTCAGGATGGAACCTATATTGTTGTGCCGGAGACGGAGGGCAGCTATCTGAATGAATCAAAGGTTGTGTCGGCAGTTGAAGCTGCGGTGGCTCAGGGCGAGACTACAGTGGATCTTGCAACGGAGGGCTGCTATGAGGAGCCGAAGGTGCGAAGCGACAGCAGTGCATTAAAGGCAGAGGCAGCAGTAAAAAATAAATACAGCAGCATTGCGGTGACCTACCAGATGGGCTGCGGAATTACAGAGACGCTGGATGCACAGACGACGGCAGGATGGTTTACGTTTGATGAAAACAGCCAGCCGGTGCTCGATGAAGCGGCAGCGTCCGCGTGGGTGGATGCACTGGCGGACCGGTATGATACACTTGGAACAATGGAAACATTTCAGACGACGAACAAAGAACTGGTTTCTGTGGAGGCCCGCACGTATGGATGGCAGATGGACCGGGATACAGAAAAGGCGGCGCTGATCGATATTCTCAAAGGAGGGGAATCGACAGAGCGTACCGTGACCTGGCTTGAGGGTGCATGGACACGAGGCGAAAATGATATCGGAAACACGTATGTTGAGATCGATTATACCAATCAGCATATGTGGTTTTATAAAGACGGCGTACTTTTGGTGGACACAGCGGTTGTGACCGGAAATGTGAGTGCCGGAACCTCATCGCCGGAAGGGATTTTCTGTCTGGTTGGAAAATCAGAGCATGAAACCTTAAAGGGGGAGGGCTACAGCACACCGGTTGATTACTGGATGCCATTTTATGGCGGAGTCGGAATTCATGACGCTGATTCCTGGAGAAGTGTTTACGGGGGAACGATTTACCAGACTTCCGGGTCTCATGGCTGCATTAATACACCGACTGCAAAGGTAGCGGTAATTTATGCGAATATTGAGATCGGCACACCGATCGTCTGCTACAGCTCCGGTATAAATTACGGTTATCCCAATGAGAGCGGAGGCGGACAGGTTCAGACAGAGACAACGGCACAGCCGGAGTCCCAGAACCAGACGGATGCGCCGGGGCAGACAGATTCAGATATTGTGATTATCGGCGGAGACGGTACAACACAGCAGGGTGTGACGCAGGACGGAGTGCCGTATACCGGACAGGATCTTCAGAATATAATCATTCAGTAAGAAAATATCATATAAAACAGCTGCTTCCGGGGATGCCGGAACGACAGTAAAAGACGGCTGCTTTTGCTTGGAACGAAGCAGGTACGCCAAAGTCGAGGAGGAGTAAGTATGAAAATAGCAGTATTGGCTGGAGGAATCAGCACGGAACGGGAGGTCTCCATTGTATCAGGTACAGGTGTGTGCAAGGCGCTTCGGGACAGGGGACATCAGGCAGTTTTGATTGATGTATTCTGCGGGGACGAACGGCTGGATGTAAGTGAGGAAGCGAAGATATTTCCTGAGCAGTATGATGTGGATGCAGCGGCGGCTTACATTCGTTCCATGAACGATACGATCGAAGCAATCCAGGCATCAGGAAGAGAATTTTTCGGACCGAATGTACTTGCTGTGTGCAAAATGGCAGACGTGGTATTTCTGGCACTGCACGGTGCGGACGGCGAAGGCGGTACCGTACAGGCAGCGCTTGATCTGTTCAGGATTCCATATACGGGTTCCGGCCCGCTTGGAAGCGCGATGGCGATGGATAAGGGGATTTCGAGAAGCCTGTTCCGTGAGAGCGGGGTTCCGACAGCAGCCGGAATGTCTTTGAAACGAGGCGAAGCGTATCTTCCGGCTTCTGAAAATGGCATAGGGCTTCCGTGTATCGTAAAGCCGTGCTGCGGTGGTTCAAGCGTCGGAGTGGCAGTCGCACGTACACAGGAGGAGTATGAAGCGGCGCTTACGCTTGCGTTTGGCTATGAGAAAGAGGTTATTGTCGAGCAGTTTATCGAAGGACGGGAATTTTCAGCAGGTGTGATCGACGGAAAGCCGTATCCGGTAATTGAGATCGCGCCGGTGGAAGGGTTCTACGATTATAAAAACAAATATACGGCAGGATCGACGATCGAGACGTGTCCGGCACTGCTAAGTCCGGAAAAAACACAGGAGATGCAGCAGTATGCGGTAAAGGCGTATGAGGCGCTGCATCTGGAGGGCTACGGAAGGATGGATTTTATGATGGATAAAGAGGGAAATCTGTACTGTCTTGAAGCAAATACACTTCCGGGCATGACGCCGACCAGTCTTCTTCCGCAGGAGGCAGCAGCGGTTGGAATTGGTTTCGCAGAGCTGTGCGAGCTTTTGATTGACGTATCAAAAAAAACGCAGGCAGTAAAGTCGGATTTATAGCAATCCTCTAAAATAATGCATCTTAATCCAGCCCATCAGAGTGTGAAATCCTGCGTCAGATATCTTTGCCGTGCGTCAGCACGCCTGCAGATATCTTCCTTGTCTTTCGCACTCTGCT
>Ga0129317_1000182_pt1 | contig 79897 bp, 65 predicted proteins | sample Cm1ome_FD_94430 | JGI IMG/M metagenome (GOLD analysis project Ga0129317, IMG submission 94430) | Eastern black-and-white colobus group fecal microbial communities from Wisconsin, USA - Cm1105 metagenome | ecosystem: Host-associated > Mammals > Digestive system > Large intestine > Fecal | place...
ATGTACTCTCGGAATCTTTTTGTGCTTGATTTTGTGAGAAGATTTTTTGTCAGGTGTGCACAAATTTCTGAGGCGTACACGGTGTGTACGTTGATGAAATTTGTGTGCGACTGGCAGAAAATCAGCCACAAAAGCAAGTGCAGGAAAGACTCCAAGAGTACATTTCATACAGGAGGAGGAAAAAATTTATGAACGCTTCTATTATCGGAATTCTGGTCGTGATCGTCGCTTACCTGATTTTTATGGTCGTGATCGGATACTACTGTTCCAAAAAGACAAATGATGTCGGCGACTTTTTCTTAGGCGGCCGCAAGCTCGGACCGATCGTCACCGCAATGAGCGCCGAAGCTTCTGACATGAGCAGCTGGCTTCTGATGGGGCTGCCGGGTGTGGCTTATCTCTCCGGAATCGCAGATGCCGGATGGACCGCAATCGGTCTGGCAATCGGTACCTACCTGAACTGGCTGATCGTTGCCAAAAGGCTGCGCCGCTACACCGTGAAGGCCGGAAACGCGATCACACTGCCGGAATTTTTCTCCAACCGCTACCGCGATAAGAGCCATGTGCTGATGGCGATCTCCGCAATCCTGATCGTGATCTTTTTCGTTCCGTACACCGCATCCGGCTTCGCAGCCTGCGGAAAGCTCTTTTCCACTCTCTTTGATATTCCGTACATCCCGGCCATGCTTTTCAGTGCCGTGATCATCGTTGCCTACACCGCACTCGGCGGCTTTCTCGCTGCAAGCACGACCGATCTTGTCCAGAGTATTGTCATGACACTGGCACTTCTGATCGTTGTCTTCTTCGGCATCAGCCAGGCAGGCGGACTGGACATGGTTCTTACAAACGCCGAAAGCCTTGCAGGCTACATGAGCATGTTTTCCACACACGACGCAGCTACCGGTGCAGCCGTTCCGCACAGTGCACTGACAATCGCATCCACGCTGGCCTGGGGGCTTGGATATTTCGGTATGCCGCATGTGCTGCTTCGTTTTATGGGGATCGAGAATGAAAACAAGCTGAAGCTTTCCAGAAGGATCGCTACGGTATGGGTGGTCATTTCCATGTTTGTCGCTATTTTTATCGGTATTATCGGCTACAGCATGTCAAAAGCAGGGGTCATCTCTGTCTTAAACGGTTCCTCGGAATCAGAAACACTGATCATTAAAGCAGCGCTGCTGCTCTCCAATCACGGTGTCCTGGCTATTGTCATGGCCGGCCTGATTCTCTCCGGGATCCTTGCCTGCACGATGTCAACTGCGGACTCCCAGCTGCTTGCAGCGGCTTCCAGCGTTTCCCACAACCTGATCGGTGACTGCTTCGGCGTAAAGCTGTCTCAGAAAGCATCCATGCTTCTGGCCCGCCTCACCGTCATCGGCATCGCAGTGGTCGGTGTTTTCCTTGCACGCGACCCGAATTCCTCTGTTTTCAAGATCGTCTCCTTTGCCTGGGCAGGATTTGGTGCAAGCTTCGGACCGATCGTCCTGTTCTCTCTTTTCTGGAAACGGACGAACCGCGCCGGTGCGCTTGCCGGTATGCTGACCGGCGGCGTTATGGTCTTCGTCTGGAAATACCTCATTGCTCCGATGGGCGGAATCCTCTCGATCTACGAACTGCTTCCGGCATTTCTGTGCTCCTGCCTTGCGATCATCGTATTCAGCCTGCTCACACCGGCTCCATCCCGCGAAATCATTGAAGAATTTGAGAGCGTCTGACCGTCTTTTGGTTGCAAAAAGCTCCTATACAGAGTATAATGAGATACTTGAGAAAAGCTAAAGCAAAGGATGGTATACCATGACACAGTCAAGAACACACACCTGCGGTGAGCTTCGTCTTTGCGATGCAGGCAAAGAAGTAACACTCGCCGGCTGGTATGAAAATTTACGAAGAGTTAGTAAGAATCTCGGCTTTTTGATTCTGCGTGACTTCTACGGAACCACACAGATCGTCATTGAGACCGAAGAGATGATGGAGCAGATTGCCGGTGTCAATACAGAGTCCACGATCTCCGTTTCCGGTGTAGTCCGTGAGCGCTCCAGCAAAAACCCGAATCTGCCGACCGGCGAGATCGAGGTTGTGCCGACAAAGATTACCGTACTCGGCAAATGTATCTACAATGAGCTTCCGTTTGAGATCAACCGTTCCAAGGAAGCAGACGAGAATGCCCGTCTGAAATACCGTTATCTGGATCTGCGCAACCCAGCAGTCAAGGAGAAAATCGTTCTTCGCTGCAACGTTGTCGCAGAGCTGCGCCGCAGCATGATGGAGCACGGATTCCTGGAGATCACCACTCCGATCCTGACCTGCTCCTCTCCGGAGGGTGCAAGAGACTATCTTGTTCCGTCCAGAAATCATCCGGGCAAGTTTTATGCGCTACCGCAGGCTCCGCAGCAGTTCAAGCAGCTGCTGATGACCTCCGGTTTTGACCGTTATTTCCAGATCGCACCGTGCTTCCGCGATGAGGATGCCCGTGCTGACCGTTCTCCGGGAGAGTTCTATCAGCTCGATATGGAAATGGCATTCGCTTCCCAGGAAGATGTCTTCGCAGTACTTGAGGACGTGCTTCCGCCGGTATTTGAAAAATTCGGCACCTACAAGACCGCTTCCCGCGCTCCGTTCCGCCGCATCTCCTACAATGACGCAATGGAGACCTACGGTACGGACAAGCCGGATCTGCGTATCGACCTCACCGTTCAGGACGCAACTGCATGTATGGCAGACTGCGGATTCGGACCGTTTGAAGGCGCAGTCGTAAAGGCAGTCAAGGCAGACGGCTTCAAGGGCACAAGAAAAGTCATCGACAAGATGATGGCAGATATCGAAGTACAGTCCGGCAATAAGGCTTATTGGTTCAAGGTCGATGAAAACGGCGCTCTGACCGGCGGCATTGCAAAATTCCTTCAGGAACGCGCAGATGCAGTCAAAGAAGCGCTCGGACTGAAAAACGGCGATTTCGTCGGCGTATGTGCAGGCAAAAAACAGGCTGCCCAGAAGACAGCCGGTGTGCTCCGCAAATACCTCGGCGCTGCTGCAGAAGGCCATATGAAGACCGACTGCTATGAACTCTGCTGGATCGTAGACTTCCCGATGTATGAGATCGGTGAAGAGTCCGGCGAGCTGGAATTCTGCCACAACCCGTTCTCCATGCCGCAGGGCGGCCTTGATGCACTTGAGAACAAGGATCCGCTCGATATCTATGCATATCAGTACGATCTGGTCTGCAACGGCGTAGAGCTCTCCTCCGGTGCAGTCCGCAACCACGATCCGGAGATCATGGTCGAGGCATTCAAGCTTGTTGGCCTTGGTGAGGACGATGTGAAAGCAAAATTCCCGGCTATGTACAACGCATTCTGCTACGGTGCTCCGCCACACGCAGGTATCGCTCCTGGCGTAGACCGTATGGTTATGCTGCTTGCCGGTGAGGACAGCATCCGTGAGATCATTCCGTTCCCGATGAACAAGACGGCACAGGATGTCATGATGGGCGCACCGTCAGCTGTTGATCCGAAACAGCTCTCTGATGTACACATCAAGCTGGATCTCCCGGAAAAGAAAGAAGATTAAAATCAACGCAAAATACTAAGGGCATCGGTTCCACTTTTATAAATGGAATCGATGCCCTTTTCTTTTTAAAGCGAATCTTTGCACCTGCACAGCATCTTACCTGGTCTGTGATTTCCTGCTTTTTTCTCGTATTTCCTTTTGCGTTCGGATACTTTTATTCTGTCTCTGCCAGCATACGTTCCAGCTTCGCGTTCGCATCCTCATATCCCAGGAAGCAAATCCCGTGGATTCCAAGCTTTTTTGCCCCCTCCACGTTTTCCGCCAGATCGTCAAGGAAGACGCATTCCTGCGGCCTTAAGCTGTATTTTTCCAGAAGGCAGCGGTAGATCCGCTCATCCGGCTTCACGCATTTGACATAGCCGGAAACGACTCTCCCGTCTGTGTATGGCAGGAAGGTGAAATGCGGACTGTGGATCTCGAACAGTCCAACCGGGTAGTTTGAGAGCAGATACACGTGGTATCCCCGCTCTTTTAACCCCTTCAGCCAGTCCGCCGCATACGGAAGTGACTTTACAAGCTTTCCCGTTTCTTCTGCGAAGAAGCGTTCAAAATCAGCCAGGTATCGCTGCGGTACGCAGCTGCGCATTGCAGCGATCACCTCTTCCTCCTCCATCACACCGCGATCCAGCTCAATCCAGTACGGACCAAACACCGTTGCATCAAGAATCGCACTTACCTCTGCTTCCTCCAATCCCATCTCTTCCAGAACTTCCCTGGGGCGAAAGCTCGCCAGTACATTTCCGATATCGAAGATAATATTTTTGATCATATATACTCCTTTTTCCTGTCAGAACATAGTAAAGCGGACATTCGCAATCCGCTTCGCTACTTGCAGGATCATAAGGGATCTAGGCTCGTAAGGAATCCTCCTGTAAACGGATCCCTCCTTATGAGATTCCGCAAGCGGGTCCCCCTTATGATATTTCATGAACGCAGTCGCTTCGCGATCTGCGTTCAACCTGCATTACTTGCAGCAATCTTCACCTTACTCCACAGGTTTGCTATCAGCTTTCTCGTGTTATCGTTATATTCAAATACCTCATCATTCGGGTTTCCCGAACGCGGCACATAGGCATCAATTCCTTCGTACTCTCCGCCCTCGCCGGAAAGTGTATCCATGACCTCCTGATTTGAGGAGGTATAACCGACAAAGCTGGAATTGTCATAGGCTCCCTCATAATCACTGGCGAAATTAATAAATTCATGCGCCAGATCCGGGTTCTTCGCATTTGCCGGAATTACCATGGCATCTGACCACAGATTCGTTCCGCTTTCCGGAAGATAATAGCCCATGTTTTCATTTTCTGACATGACGTACGTTGCGTCTCCGGAATAAATCAGACCAAGCGCCTTACGTCCCTGCGCCATATTGTCAATAATCTCGTCCGTCACAATTTCCGGATCCATTGTCTGTACACAGTCTACCAGCCACTCATACGCTTCCTGCAGTTGTTCCTCATCCTCGGTATTCATGGAATAGCCAAGTGTCTTCAATGCCATCATGAAAGAATCCCGCTCCGAATCGTACAGATAAATCTGACCTTTGTATTTCTGATCCCGGAAAATATCAAAGCCTTCGCGCTCAAGATCCTCCGGATCAACCTTTGTCTTATCATATACAATGCCAACCGTACCCCAGAAATATGGAATTGAATATTCGTTTTTCGGATCGTACGGCAGTCCGACTACATCCTCGCAGAGCTTATCCATACAATCCAGCTTGCTGTGATCCAGCTTCTGCAGATATCCCTCCTGAATAAGCCTCTGGATCATATAATCACTTGGAACCAGAATATCGTAGGATTCGCCGTTTGCAACCTTAATATACATCTGCTCGTTGGAATCAAAGTTTTCCATCACAACCTTCGCTCCGGTCTTTTCCTCGAACTCCCGCAGGATATTTTCACCGGTATACTCACCCCAGTTGTAAACATACAGCGTCTGCCCCGCATACGGAAGGACAGAATTCTCTTTTCTGAACTGCATCACAAGCACGATTGCCACAACCGCTGCAGCTGCCGCTGCGATCGGTACTATCTGCTTTTTCCGGCTGATCTCTGCTTTCTTTTCCCGTTTTGCCATCACCACCGGCGCCAGATTGATCAGCAGAAGCACCATCGTAATAATCACAACTACGAGCGTTGAGATCGCATTGATACTCGGATTAACACGCTTACTCATCGTATACACCGTGATGCTCAGGTTTTTCACACCGCCGCCCGTTACAAAATAAGAAATAATAAAGTCATCCACGGACATCGTAAACGCAATCAATGCACCGGAAACGATACCCGGCATGATCTGAGGCACAATAACCTTTGTCAGTGCCTGCCATGGCGTTGCGCCAAGATCCATTGCCGCATCCGCAAGGTTCGGATCCAGAGAACGGATCTTAGGCATCACGGAGAGCATAACGTACGGAATGCAGAATGCAATATGCGCCAGCAGCATCGTTACATAACCCTTTTCCACCCGAAATGTAATAAACAGCAGCATAAAACCGATTGCCGTTACAATCTCCGGATTCATCATCGGCAGATTATTGACCTGCTCCATCAGATTCTGAATGATTTTTTTCGATTTTGACAGTCCAATTGCAGAAATTGTACCTGCAAGTGTGGAAACGGCTGTTGCGATCAGCGCTATGCTGAATGTAGTGGACAGAGACTCCATCATCGTGTGCGACTCCATCATATGCTTATACCAGCGCAGTGAAAAGCCGGTAAAGCTGGTCAGTGATTTTCCGGAATTGAAGGAAAAGACGACCATATAGATGATCGGAAGATAAAAAAACACGATCACAAGCGCCATCAGGACTTTTCCAAAGGTTCTGTTTTCTTTCTTCACCGGTCTATTCCTCCTTTCCGCCGTTGTTACGGATCTCCACCTGGCGTACTGCCATCATCAGCAGCATCATAATTACGGCCATGATCATGGAAATCGCACTTCCGAAATTCCACTCTCCCACAGTAATAAACTGATTTTCAATCAAATTTCCGATCAGGAAATACTGACCGCCTCCAAGGAGCTTCGGGATAAAGAAGGAGCTGACCGCAGGAAGAAAGACAAGCGTAATTCCGTTGATGACTCCGGGAAGCGACAATGGAAATGTCACCTTCCAAAACGTCTGACGCAGATTTGCGCCAAGATCTGAGCTTGCCTCCAAAAGCGAATGGTCCATCTTGCAAAGTGATGTATTAATCTGTAATACCATAAACGGCAGAAAGTTATACACCATGCCAAGAAGAACTGCGCCTTCCGTATAAAGAAGTTCTCCTTTGCCAAGTCCCACAAGAGAAAGAAGCCTCTGAATCAGTCCTCCCTCGCTGAGAAGACCGATCCATGCGTACGTACGCACCAGCATGTTAATCCACATCGGAATCGTGATCACAAGTACAAGCAGATTCTGCATTTTTTCACTGCTTCTTGAGATAAAATAGGCAATCGGATAACCAAGAAGCAGGCAGATTACTGTCGTTTTCAGCGCAATGAGCAGTGAACGCCACAATACGACCAGGAAATCCGGATCTGTAAAAAACTTGGCGTAGTGCTCCAACGTAAAAGTAAAGGAAATAATGCTGTTTCCCTGTTCCGTGACTGAATAAATCGCAATCAGTGCCATCGGAAGGATCAGCATCATCACGGCCCATGCAATATAGGGCACCGCAAGCTGTGAAAATCGTTTCATTTAGTACACCATCCTTGACATAACGTGCAGATCCTCCGGGAAGAAGGTCAGGCCGACCTGCGCTCCCACCTCTGAGTAATCGGTTGTATGAATCTTAAACTCGCGTCCTTCGGTAGAGAATGTGATCTGATAAACGCCTTCTTTGATATTCTCCGGCTCAAAATCATAATCTACATAAATGTCCACGCTCTGTTCCTCATTGCTGAGCTTCCAGCCCTGTGCATTTGCCCAGGTCTTCAGATCCGTATCGAGCGCCTGCGACTCCTGAATTTCATCCACCGTCTTTGTAAAGCTGAACGCCATGACACCCTCATTTGCCTTTTCATTCTTTACAAACGGTTGATTGACAACAAAAATCCTGCGTTCGATCATTGTTCCCGCCGCAGTAGAGAAGCGCACCGGATATTCACCCAGCTCAGGTTTGATATCATACTCAATTTTTGCAATCGAAATATAATCATCTGTCTCCGGATTCCATGCCTGCGCATTGGCACGTGCAATAATTTCCTTGTCATCAAGTTCCGCCACATCCTCGATATCCACATAAAAGTTTCCGGCACTCATTTTTTCTTTTCCATCGTCTCCGGTCACATCCTGATTTTTAACCACGCTCATATTGACTGTAACGCTTGTACCTGGAACCGTTTCCACCATGATTTCATAATGAACACCCTTAAAGAGCACGCTTAATACCTCGCCGGTCATTTTTCCTTCCTCCGGCTTTACAATATCGATATCCTCCGGTCTTATGACAATGTCCACCGGTTCATTTTCCTTAAAACCGAAATCCACACATTCAAAGGTAATATCATCAAAACGCACCCGATAATCTTCCGGCATGACACCCGGAATGATGTTACTCTCTCCGATGAAGTTTGCCACGTAGCGGTTTGCCGGTTCATTGTAAATCTCCTCCGGAGTACCGATCTGCTGAATCTCACCGCCCTTCATGACCACAATCTTATCTGACATTGTCAGCGCCTCTTCCTGATCATGCGTGACAAAAATAAAGGTAATGCCGACTTCCTGCTGAATCCGCTTCAGTTCATACTGCATTTCCTTTCTCAGTTTTAAATCGAGTGCTGCCAGAGGCTCATCCAGCAGCAGTACCTTCGGCTCATTGACAAGCGCACGTGCAATTGCGACTCTTTGCTGCTGGCCTCCGGAAAGCAGCGTCGTATTTTTCTTTTCAAAGCCCTCCAGACCAATCAGCTTGAGCATTTTCATGACCTTCTGGTCAATGATATCTTTACTCATCTTTTTGATCTTCAGCCCGAATGCAATATTTTCATAGACATTCAGATGGGGAAAAAGTGCGTACTTCTGAAAAACAGTGTTCAGTTCCCGCTCATATGGCGGTTTTTTGCTGATTTCCTCTCCGTCAAAGATCACCTGGCCTTCGTCTGCATCAAGAAAACCGCCAAGAATCCGAAGCAGTGTTGTTTTTCCGCAGCCGCTCGGTCCGAGCAAGGTCACAAACTCCTTTTCATTGATATCCAGATTGACTCCCTTTAACACAATCTGGCCGTCAAAGCTTTTAACAATATTCCGAAACTCGATCAGCTTCTTTTCTTCCATCTCCCTATTCTCCTTCCATAGCTCTGCACCTTACTTCTTTTTTCCTGCGCTGCTTCCGTGCAGCCATTTCCACAGCACTCCGGTGATGACCTTCATATCAATCGGTTTCGTCACGTAGTCGTTCATACCGCTCTCGACCGCCTCTAATATATCATCCCGGAACACATTTGCCGTCATCGCGATGATCGGCAGTCCCTCTGTATATTTCGTGCCGGCTGCACGGATCTTTCTCGTCGCATCGTAACCGTTTAATACCGGCATCTGGATATCCATAAATACCAGCTCATAATAACAATCCGGATGACGTTCGATGTCATCTGATTCGGAATGACGTTGATCTCATCCGTCTGCACAAACTGAAAACGCACCTAGCGCATCACCCGCGATTTTTTCTTCAGGTTCTCGATCCACGCCTCCTCATCCTCCGCCTTCAGAAGCCGCGCGATGACCAACTCTTCTTTTTTCAGATTTTTCTTATATCGATCATAAAAATGGATGATATCATTCTTTGTCAGCATCTCTTCTGCCTCCAGCTTCCTGCCCGTTTATTCTCCGCTCTTTCGACATCGCGTCTTTCATTATATCGTTTCTTCCGTCTGCATACAAGTATGATTGCGATTTTTTTACTGACCTGGAGCCAGACAAAAGACTCCCCGTAAAGTCTATTTTACGGGGAGTCAAACCTGTTCTCTTTTTTATTTTTCAATATGCTTATTCGCCAAGAAGAAGCTCTTTGTTTCCTTTGCCACAACCCCGCTCAATGCAAATAATGCAATCATATTCGGAATTGCCATCAGTCCGTTAAAAATATCTGCAATCGTCCATACGGCACTCACCGTCATGTACGGGCCGATAAAGACTGCAAAAATATACAGCCATCTGTAAGTGAGGATCGTCTTCTTATGGCCGTTTGTCAGATACTCCAGACAACGCTCGCTGTAGTAATCCCATCCGAGAATTGTTGTGAATGCAAAAAATACCAGACAGATCATCAGAACAAAGGACGATACCTGCGCCGGAATCGGAAGTCCGTTCTGGAACGCATACGTTGTCACCTGGACTCCTTCCAGTCCGTCTACCTGCCATGCACCTGTTACGACGATGGAAAGTCCGGTCAGCGTACAGATAACAATCGTATCAATAAAAGTACCGGTCATACTTACCAGTCCCTGACGCACCGGTTCCTTGCTCTGTGCTGCAGCCGCTGCGATCGGCGCGCTTCCAAGTCCTGCCTCGTTTGAGAAGATACCGCGCGCAACACCTTTTTGCATGGCAACGATCATACTGCCGACCACACCACCGGTAACTGCCGATGGATTAAATGCGCCCTTTACAACAGTTACAATTGCTGCCGGCACATGTGTGATATTCAGCAGGATCAATGCCACACTGAATACAAAATAGATTACCGCCATAAACGGAACGATGATCTGGCTGACCGTTGCAATACGCTTCAGACCGCCGATCAGAATCGCTCCGACACAGAAAGCCAGAATCAAAGATGCAATTACAACCGCCCAGGAATACGTTCCGAGGAACGGAAGTGTCACACAATTTGTTTTATCCGGATCAAAGAAGCTCTGAACTGCGCTGGAGATACCGTTTACCTGACTGAAGGTACCGATTCCGAACAGACCGACACAGACACCAAAGAAAGCAAAAATCTTCGCCAGCCATTTCCATTTTGTCCCCATGCCGCGCTCAATGTAATAGAACGGTCCGCCAAGGCTGTGGCCATCCTCTGCTACCACGCGGTATTTCACAGCCAGAAGACCCTCCGCATATTTCGTCGCCATACCAAAAAATGCTGCCACGATCATCCAGAACAGCGCGCCCGGTCCGCCTGCACAGACTGCCGTTGCCACACCAACAATATTGCCGGTTCCGATTGTTGCGCTCAGCGCTGTACAAAGCGCTGCAAAGCTGGAGATTTCACCGTCTCCCTCTTCCTCATTTTTAAACATCCATTTCAGAGCAAGCGGCAGTCTTCGCATCTGAAGAAGCCCGAGACGTGCCGTCAAAAGGATACCACCTGCCAGAATCAGTACCATAAGCGGTACTCCCCACACAAGGTCATCGACCTTTACCAGAAACTGATTCACCATGTTCCACATAACCAAATCTCTCCTCTTTTCATGTTATGATCGCTGTTCAGAGTCAGCCAGAAAAACGCAGAGATTTCCCTTCGCTTTACAAATTTTGACCTGTCTCTGATCAGTGATAGGTTATGCAACATAACAATACGGGAAATAGAAAAGACCGTTCGAAAGAAGACGGAGAACTCCGCTTACATGGAATCTGCAGCAGCATCAGAACGTATTATATACATTCCTCTTATCAGAATGCTGTACGCTATGCGCTTGCTCAAACCAGAAATGTCATAAAAACCAAGCATCCTCTGTCCTTTTGCCTGAGAGATTCAAGACGCTGCGCGTCATTTGCACCTTCGGCCCCTGTCCAAGACAGGTGTCTCCAGAGAACGATCCATCTGCAGTTTTCGCCCGGATACGGGAACCTGAGAGTTTTACTCCTTCGGCGGGTCTTCGCCTCTTTCCTGCAAACTTCTTCTCGTTTTGCTGTCACTGTGTTATACTATATCGCTTTTTCCACAGTACGTCAACTGTTTTTTTCCGCAGATGGTGGACATTTTTCCGTACACTGTGGACGCATGCGGTTTCTTTATGAGTGCGCACAACGATCGAGCAGGAGGTAAATAATTATTTTATTTACCTCCTGCCACACCACCTGGAATATCGTTCGGTACTATAGCATTTCTGTAAATTAACACGTATGGATGAAAGGACAGTTGTTGCTGTTGGCGTATTTAACCGAGTCAAGCACGACCAATACGCTATTTTTCATTCTGTATTCCTCTCTATACATGGTACAACTGCGCCGGAAACTGATGCCGGGTGTTCTCCTGAACGGTCAGTGTCACCTTACAGCCTGCTTGCTTCGTTACAGCATATAGCTGCTCTGCCAAAGGAAGGCAGTCCTCATCCTCTGCGCCGCAGAAAATCCGAAGCGCGATGTTCTTTTGCGAAATGGCATGAACCACAGCTTCTGCATGCTCCTGCAATACGGGAATCCAAGGGCTTTGCAAAAGCAGCAGATCGCAGCTCGCAGGCGAAAATGCGACTGCACGCAAGAGCATATCGCATCCGGCAGAAAAGCCGCCGCAGGCAATTTTGTGATAGCCCTGGTTTTGTACGCTTTCCATGGAATTTGCCACCGGCAAATAGGAAGTGCTGTCATAGCTCCAACGGTAGGTTCCATAGCCGTCCGGTTCGGCACTCTGGACGGTTTCCAACTGCCACAGGCCGCTTGTTCCCACAATCGGTTCCCAATCTGCCCGAGCAACGTCACTGTTTTGTGTATTCCCATGAATTGCCAGAAACAGATTGTCCGCCGTTTTCTTCTTCCATGAATGAATCGCCTTTGACTTGGAAAGGACAGCCGCATAGCGGTCGTCCGAAATTGCTTTCAGTGAAAGAAATGCCGTATCATTTTTAAGCGCCGCAAGGTCATCATCCTCCAGCACTTCCGGGCGATACCACCAATTGTTCTCTTGAATCGCCTTTTGCAGCCACGTCAAAGCCAACTCCGGCATATTGGCGCCACCGGCCAAACAGGCGAGGAAATAAAATGTTTGCGGACCAAAGCTACCTGGACTTTCTTCATAAGCATTCAGCAAAAACCGATATGCTTCCGAATACGCATTCTCAGCAATGGACAATGTGGTTTCCAAAATATCATTTTCCTTGTTTCTATTCATTTGCATTTCCTCCTGTCACTGCTGCCAGTCCTTTGCTTTTTTCTTTTCTCCAATTTCAATTCCTTTATTCTCGATAGCAGTATCCAAGTTACACACGCTCTGCACCTCACTTAATCCAAAAAATTTTTACTACGAAAAAAACACCCTTTTGAGTGCTCTTTCTTATTTTTTCTGGTCATTAACCATCGCCACAATATTCATCGCAGGCAATACAATAGGACTCATTCCCGGCTGAGTTGTTATACTTGAAATATAACTTCGGATATAAGGGAAAATGATAGCTATTGTATTTTTTTCTAACATATCCATATTTTCTTGTCGAGTCGAAAAAACAGCTCTGCCTTTTACACTAACAAATACTTTTTCCTCTTCATCAGAAACCGTTGTTTCCAGTAAAACTTCAAACAATCCATCGTCCAGCTCTGTAAGATTACGTTCCACTTGTACTCCTAATTCTAAGCTATCCAATGAATCTGTTCTTTTTCTAAAAGAACTTTCTACTATTTCAATTTTTTCTAAAACAAGAGTGCTTTCATACTTAGACCTTACTTCCATATCTCTCTCCTAACACGCAACTGCATAATCTTCCTGCAAATAAAATACAGAAATCTCAACTTTTGCATTGGTTTTATTACATGAATAGTAAAAATACGTCTGGCACGGTGCAAATACACGATTTACATCATCATTTGTAATAGCATGTGCCTGATCTCCATCTTTAAGCATCGGACTAATTGCAGTCTTACTCAGTTCGACATCATATTTCTCACATAATGAAAGAAACAAATCCTTATCAAACATCATATCACCTCTATGATTTGCGTTTTTATCAGCGTATAGATATGTTCTTATTACCATAACATACTTCAACCCAAAACACAATTGAATTTTGACTAACAACACTTCCATATCTAATTATTATATTATTTTGCTCCGCAAAGATGTGATTGCTACTTTGGGGAGCTTCTTTTGCGTAACCGCCGTTTTTTCTGTTTTAACCGGGGACTGATCCGATGCTGTCTTAGACATTTGCTCTAATTCCGCTATCTTAGTCTGGATCGAAAGCCAAGCTACAGATGACTCCTGCTTTAAGCCCACCTGCAGAACCACCTTTCCAGATGCTTTCACACAGATCATCCCATCTGCGCATTTTCTCCTACCATTTTGCCAGTTGGCTCTACTGTAATCGATGGTCTGACATCCGGTCTGGTATGTCCGTATAAGACATATTGCTCTGCTGCCCGCTGCATGGCTGCTTCCTGGTGATTTCCAGCGATGCTTGGCGGTATTTAGGACTTTTTTAGAAAAATATAGAAAAAGACTCCGAAAACCTCATAATCACTAGAAAATAAAGTGTTTATGGGGCTTTCAGAGCCTCTATAAATTCTGGTTCAGTTTACAATCGAAACTTCGCTTATGCGTTCATCTGAGCAGCAACCTCAGCCGCAAAGTCCTCATGTTTCTTCTCCATACCTTCACCTACCTCGAAACGAACCATCTTGGTCAGCTTCAGGTCTTTGTTTACAGATGCAAGGTAAGCTTTTACTGTCTGCTTTCCGTCTTCTGCTTTTACGTAGGTCTGCTCAAGAAGCGTAACCTCTTTAAGCTGCTTGGAAATACGTCCCTCTACAAGGCCATTGAAGATCTTATTCTCAACGATTGCAGCCTTATCAGCCATTGCCAGCTGAGCCAGGCTTGCCTTTGCAGCTTCGGACAGGAAGTTGAACAGGTATTTGTTGTTCTTCTGCTCTTCGTATGCAGCAGCATCCTCTGCGCTGAATACGCTGCCTTCGATTGCTTTTGCAAAAAGAGCATTCAGGATCGGCTTCGGAAGGGATGCCGGATCATTCAGAGCACTGTCAATGGTAATTTCTTTCATCTTTGCAAGCTCTTCTGCTGAAACATCTTCTTTTGCGATATACTGCGGGTTCATTGCAGCAATCTGCATTGCTACATTTGTAAGAGCCTCTTTTGCTGCATCATCAGCTGCTCCTGTAGCAGCAACCAGAACGCCGATTCTTCCGCCGCCATGGATATAGGATGCAACGCAGTCTCCCTCTACCTTCTCAAATCTTCTGAAGGAAAGCTTCTCGCCGATCTTCAGAGTCTTATCAGCCAGCTCCTCTGTCAGACCGCCGTCCAGAAGTGCCTGTACATCCTCGCCGTTTGCACCGCCGTTTTTGCCAGATGCAAGTGCCTCATTGGCAACAGACTGAACAAACTCCTGGAATACCTCGTTCTTTGCAACGAAGTCTGTCTCAGAGTTAACTTCTACTACAACAGCCTTTGCTCCGTCAGCTGCAACACGGCAGATACCCTCTGCTGCGATTCTTGTAGCTTTCTTTGCCATTTTAGCTGCACCGCTCTTCTTCAGAAGTTCTACAGCTGCTTCCATATCACCGTTGGTCTCTGTCAGGGCCTTTTTGCAGTCCATCATACCAGCGCCAGTTGTCTCTCTTAACTCTTTTACCATTCCTGCTGTGATAGCCATTGTTCGTTCCTCCTGGTTTTGATTACTCAGCGATCGGCTCTACCGGAGCTTCCTCATCGTATACTTCTGCAACTTCTTCCTCTGCACCCTGCTTTGCCTCGATAACAGCATCTGCCATCTTGGAAACAATCAGTTTTACAGCACGGATTGCATCATCGTTGCCCGGGATCACATAATCCAGCTCTTCCGGATCACAGTTGGTATCGCAGATACCGATCAGTTTGATTCCCAGTGTATGAGCTTCCTGTACGCAGATTCTCTCCTTCTTCGGATCTACTACAAAAATAGCATCCGGGATCTTCTTCATTTCCTTGATTCCGCCAAGGTTCTTCTGCAGCTTCTCCATCTCTTTCTTAAGAGCGATGACTTCCTTCTTCGGCAGTACGTCGAAGGTTCCGTCTTCCTGCATAGTCTCAATATCTTTGAGGCGCTTGATTCTGCTCTGGATTGTCTTGAAGTTGGTCAGCATACCGCCGAGCCATCTCTCGTTTACATAGTACATACCGCATCTCTCAGCTTCTGTCTGTACTGCATCCTGAGCCTGCTTCTTTGTACCTACAAAGAGGATTGTGCCGCCGTCTGCTGCGATATCAGCAACTGCCTTGTAAGCCTCATCAACTTTTCCTACAGATTTCTGAAGGTCGATGATGTAGATGCCGTTTCTCTCTGTGTAGATGTACTCAGCCATTTTCGGGTTCCATCTTCTGGTCTGATGTCCGAAATGAACGCCTGCCTCAAGTAACTGTTTCATTGAAATTACACTCATGTCTTTTCTCCTTTTGGTTGTTTTCTTCCGCATGTCTCACTTTCAGAGGAACCATCTGGCACCGTCTCCGAAATCCACATGCGTGTTTAATCTGCAACTTTTGTATTATAACATAAGGGCCTGTCATCTGACAAGCCCCTATTTTGCAGAAAATTACGTTCTTATTTTGCTGAAAATTACGTTCTGTTTTACAAAAAATTACATTCCGGTAAAATATTCTGTAAGATAAAAGTTACTGTTTCGTGCAGACACACCCTATTCTCTTCTCAGCGCATCGATCGGATTTAAATTCGCTGCTTTGATAGATGGCAGCAGTCCGAACACGATTCCGATCATCATAGAAAACAGCACTGCGATCACTGCTGCCGGAATACTGATCGCCACCGTAACACCGGAGATTTTGCTGATCACCTGCGCCATCACAATTCCGGCGATCACCCCGAGAATTCCTCCCATACTGGTCAGTACTGCTGCCTCGGTCAGGAACTGACCAAGGATCGTATTTTTCCGTGCACCGATTGCCTTTTTCAGACCAATCTCGCTTGTTCGCTCCGTAACGGATACCAGCATGATATTCATAACACCGATTCCACCGACCAGAAGTGAGATACTTGCAATCCAGATCAGCTGATTATTCGTTGCGGCACTTAACTTCTGCATATTTCTTGCCTGTTCCAGAAGATTATCCGCTTTATACTTGGTGTTTGTCTGTGTGGATGAGATTGTCGCATTTAAAATCTTCTCCGCACTTTGGCCTGCATCCTCCATGTCATCCGTACTTTTCGCCTTTACGATCACATTTTCCGGCTCATCGTAGGAATAGCTGATCGGCCAGCTGGTTTTCGGCATAAATACGTAGCTAATCTTGCTGCTCGCGTAGCTGTCGTACTGTGTCAGGTTTGTGATGTTCGGTTCATACGTATTGGCCTGCGCAGCAACACCAACCACGGTATAAGGCTGCTTTCCGATCTCAATGACCTTTCCGATCGGCGATTCATCCTCAAATAATGCCTTTGCCGCATTTGTATCGATAATCAGCACCTTCCGGAATTCCGTATAATCCTCCTCCACAAAATTCCGTCCGGTCTTGATCACATAACCGGCTGTTCCAAAATAGCTGGAATCAATTCCCCGGACACAGCCGCTTGACATTGCCTTGTCCTGATAAAAAACGCTGTCCGGACTCTGACGCTCTTTGTAGCTTGTTACACTTTCCACACTGTCCAGATCAAGAATCGCCTGCTTCGTTTCATCCGTTACCTCCGGAATTCCATACGGAATATCCGATGCCGAATAAATCGTCAGCGCATAGCCCTGCTGATTAATCTGGATATTAACCGCATTGCTTCCGGCTCCGATCAGACTGTTTTTGATTTCTTCGTTTGTTCCCTTGATCGTTGATACAATCGAAATGATTGCCGCAATACCGATAATAATACCCAGCATCGTAAGAAACGACCGCATTTTGTGGGACCAGATGCCCTGAAAGGACAGTCTTACATTTTCTAACAATTTTCGTTCCCCCTTTTATTCTGACAGTGCAGTAAGATTGTCTACTTCTTTCGTCTGTGCCCCTTCCACTACATCCGAACCATAAGGGAATGCAATCTTATCCTCCATGGAAAGACCGGAATTGATCTGAATCGCATAATCATAAACCGTCTTTCCGGTGGATACGTACTGTTTCTTTAATTTACCTTTTTCGTCCTTGTATACATAGGATCTTCCGTCGCTTTCCTCCCGTACGAGATACTTCGGAAGATAAATATCACCGGAGGAATCTGCAGCCTTTGCAGTAAACTGGAACGTAGCCTGCCCTTCTTCGATTCCCTCCGCATCTTCAATCAGCGCATAGAACGGATAGTACGCAACATTCGTATTCTGTGTTCCGCTGAAATACATCAGATTTTCCGCTCCGTTCGGATCCGGATAGCTGGAAACATCTTTGATCACAGCAGTAAAGGTCATTCCGTTTGCCGCAGTTCCGGTAACCGTGTCACCCTCATGCAGATTGCTGACAGATAGCTCGTCAATGGTTCCTTTCAGATAAAGTCCGGAAGTATTTGCCACCTTCGCAAAATATCCGTCCGTATCGGCTGTTCCATCTGCATTTCCGATGCTGATTACGGTACCATCCATCGTACTTTTTACAACTTTTCCATCTACAACCCGCTGACTCTGCTCTACCTTCAGCTCCTTTTCACGGATATCAAGATCACATGTCTTGATTTCCCGCTCTTTATCGGCAATCAGCTCTTTTAACTCTTCCGGCGTATACGTCTGATCTCCTCCGCCGTCAAAATCACCACCGCCATCTGATATACCCGGATCCTCTGTCTGCGGCTCTTCCTCCCACAGTCCGTACTGTTTCAGAAGCATAATCAGCGCATCACTGTTCCATACAGCCAGCTTCTGTCCATCACTTAATGCCAGATAAGCCTCTTTCGCTTCTTTGAGCTTTTCGATCAGAAGCTCCTCCTGCATGGATGGATCAAGCTCCTGAATCATAAGAACAACCTCATACACTGCCAGCCGCTCTCCGTACGTCAAAACAGTCGGAACCGGTGCTTCGGTTTCACTCTCTGCCGGATCACCGGTCTGATCCTCCCCCGGATCTGCATCGTCCTGAATCGGCGTTGTATCTCCGTTATGACTCCAGATATCACCGGTCTGTTCTGTTTCATCACCGCTTCCGTCATATACGCTCTGATCCAGTTCCTCTCTCCAGGTATCTCCAAGGTTCGCATACGCATTTTTTGCTCTTGCAAGCGCTGCCCGCTTATTTTCCAGTGAAATCTGATCATTTTTTAAGGTTGCTTCCAGATCGTCTACCAGCGTCTTTACCAGCGTTACGCAAAGCTGCTTATATCGTTTCTGCAGATATGTGATCTGATCCTCTTTTCCTTCTTTTTTCAGATACTCCTGCACAATGCTTCCAAGTGCATACTGCTCCATCGCCGGTGTCTTTCCATCCACAATGTCATCCGTTGCCATTGCCAGATTTGCCTGATAATAAATAAGTGCCGTCTCCAGCGCATCTGCATCATAATGATCCAGTGTCACACCGTCTGCTCCAAGCGCTGTCTCAGCCAGAGAAAGAAATGCAGTAATCCAGGATTCCACTTTTCCGGAAAAAAGTGCCTCAATTTCTACTGCCGATTCCGGCATCACGAATGTAGTTGTTTCTGCCGTCGGATCTGCCAGCTCTACGCCGGCCGGTATTACCTTCCAGCCCATAAAAGTCTGCTGGCTGTCCTCGGCTTCTGCCGTAATCGTCACCGTTTCGCCTGCTGCAATCTCAACCGTTTCTGACTCTTCCCCATTAATACGACCGTTTATAATTGTCACCGGATACAGAAGTGGCGCCTCTGTCTCAGTTTCTGTCTCGGTTTGCGGCTCCGTCTCGGTCTCCGTACCTGTCTCAGTCTGCGGTTCCGTCTCGGTCTCCGTACCTGTCTCAGTCTGCGGTTCCGTCTCGGTCTCCGTGCCTGTCTCAGTCTGCGGCTCTGTCTCGGTCTCCGTGCCTGTCTCAGTCTGCGGCTCTGTCTCGGTCTCCGTGCCTGTCTCGGTCTGCGGCTCCGTCTCGGTCTCCGTACCCGTCTCAGCCTCCGTGCCTGTCTCGGTCTGCGGCTCTGTTTCGCTCTCACGATTGGAATCGTCTGTTGATTCTGTCTCTGTATCCGCTTCCGTTCCGCTTTCATCCTGCCAGTTGGATTCCGGCTCTGTACCATTCTGTTCCGGATTATCCACGCTGTCTTCTGTCTGATCCTCCGGGAATGTTTCCTGCGCCGCTGCTTTTTCTTCCATCTCCACCAGCCGGTCTTTATTTGAGACTGCAGCCTGTGCTGCCGTTGTCAGCTCTTCATACTGTTTTCTTGCCTCTTTTACATCATTCACAAAATCGCCCGGATTTTCCGGATCAAGCTCGCGAATCAGGAGCTCCACGTAACGCACCTGATACTGCTCCATCAAAGCAGCACTTTCTTCCAGCTCCTTTGTCCCTTCTTCACCCAGTGCCTCTTTCACACTGTCTTTTGGGACATAAAAGATCTGCTCTGCTCCGTTTTCCGATGCTGTTTTTTTATCTGCAAGATTTTTCCGGTAATAAGATACACATTCCGATATGGCATTGCCGATCTCCTCTGCAGTCAGTGAATCCCCATGCGTCCGAAACAGAACATCAATCATGGATACAAGTGTTTCATAGCTGGAAACAGCATCTGCCACAGTCTTTTGCTGTGTATTCTCTGCACCATTTTTGTTCTCTGTTTTTCCCGCATTTTTCTGCGCATCAGCCTGTACATCCTCCGGTACTTCTTCAACTGCCTGCACATCCTCTACGGAAAGCCCTCCGTTTGCATCAGCAGACTCTGTCTGTTTTTCTCCATTTCCGGAGCCTGGTGTCATTTCCTGTCCTTCATCCACGATCAGATCATCCGATGAAGCCGTCTTTATCATAGAATCCTGCTCCAGTGCCGCCGATGCCTTTGTTTTCTTCAGTTTATCCAAATCCTTTTCCAGCTTGATCTTTTCCAGTTCCTTTGCCTGCAGATCAAGCTCCGCCATTTCAAGCTCCAGCTCCGGAAGGGTCATGTCATAGGAAAAAAGAGGCGTACCCTCCTTTACCGTTTCTCCTGCCGAAACATAGATCTTGTCTATCTGATACTCTTCATTTAACGTGATCGTCTGCGCAACCTGTGAAGTAACAGTACCATACACCATCTCATCGTCATCCCAGTATCCGGAATTCACGTTAATGACCGGTACCACCTCGATCGGGTCCTTTTTCCCCTGCATCGTATAGTATGCGCCGTATCCGACTCCTCCGACCAGAGCCGCTGTCACCACAAGGCTGATTACCACCATTCCTGCCTTTTTCATTGAACCGCCTCCCTGTGTTCTGAAATCTCTCCGTCAAAGATATCCACGATCCGCTTTGCATGATGTGCAATTCCCGGATCATGCGTGATCATAACTACCGTTACCCCTTCCTCGTTCAGCTTCTGAAACAGCTCCATAACCTGCGCACTTGACTTGGAATCCAGTGCGCCGGTCGGCTCATCCGCAAGAAGAATCTTTGGTTTGTTGACCATCGCACGCGCGATCGCCACGCGCTGCTTCTGGCCTCCTGAGAGCTGCGTCGGATTAAATGTCGTACGGTCTTCCAGACCGACCCGTATCAGAGCCTCTCTTGCCCGCTCTCTGCGGACCTTTTTGCGCACTCCTGCATAAACAAGCGGAAGGGCTACATTTTCCAGTGCCGACATACGCGGCAGAAGCTGAAAATTCTGAAAAACAAATCCAATTGTACCAAGCCGCAGATCTGCCAGTTTGTTCTCGTTCAAAGAAAGGACATTGCTTCCGGCCAGCTCATAACTGCCTGACGTCGGAAGATCCAGACATCCGATAATGTTCATCAGCGTAGATTTACCGGAACCGGACGGTCCCATGATCGCAACGTATTCTCCCTCTTCCACATAAAGGCTGACATCTTTGAGTACCGGGACTGTCATTTTCCCCTGAATATAATCCTTATAAATATGCTCCAGTTTCAGGATCACAACTGTTTACCTCCCTGTATTCATCCGACTGTTCCAAGCGAGTTTGCACCACTTAACAGTGGATTCGATGCTCCGTTAATATACGTACCGTCTTCCTGATCTGCATCGTATACATCATCTACTGAATCATTGTAGCTTCCCATGTCCGCTCCGTCCGCTGAATTTTCATCGTACGTACCAAAATCCTCTTCGCCTGCCGAATTTTCATCGTACGTGCCAAAGTCCTCTTCGCCTGCCTGATTTTCATCGTACGTACCAAAGTCCTCTTCGCCTGCTGAATTTTCATCGTACGTACCAAAGTCCTCTCCGCCTGCCTGATTTTCATCGTACGTACCCATATCTGCACTGTCATCCCCATAATTATCGATTACATTCCCCTGGTTATCCAGCATCTCTCCATTGCCGTCCAGACCGCTCATATCCACACTGCCATCCGAGCTGTAATCATTATAAATAACCGGTGTGCCCTCGGTCAGACCATCCTGCACAACCGTAATATAATCATCCTCTGACAGTCCGTCTTTGATTTCATACTCCATCAGATCCTGATCGTACTCTCCAAGCGTAACCGGATGCTTCTCCAATACATTATCCTTATTGGCCCTCCAGACGTAAGCCGTGCCGTCATCATCCTGCTCGATGTAATACTCTCCCAGCCACATGCCGGTCTTCGTTTCCTTCTGTCCCTCATCGGCTTCCATATAAACATGCTGTCCGAGAATCAGCCCTTCTGATGTATCCAGTTCCACGTAGAAGGTATAATTTGAACTGCCGGAATCAGAACTGCTTCCCCACATATATGAATTGGAATCGCTGTTCTCCTCCGCTCTGTCCGTCTTAATCTCTGAAATCGTACCATTCCATGTCTTTGAAGCATCAACACGGGAATGCACAAGCACCGGAGTTGCCGAATCATAAAGTGCCTGCAAATTCTGCAGATTCTGCTCATTGACACTTCCTTTGATCCGATAATCCCCCGCTGCCAGAATTTTAATATATACAGAAGAATCTCCTGATGAGGAGTAGGAACTTGCACTGCTGCTACTGTTCGGATCCGTAATGGACTGCACGATGCCAGCCATCTCCGCTGTCACCGTTGCATTTGCGATTGTTTCCTTGAGATTTTTAATTTCCAGCTGCTTTGATTTAATTTCATATTCCTTCTGTTTGATCTCGTTCTGATCACTCAGAATCTGTGTGGTGTAAGACAGCTGATCATCTGCGCTTGCATTCTTTTTGTCCTTTTCATTCTGTGCAATGCTCTTATTCAGCAGTTCAATATCGCCCTCTGCACGTTCAATATCGATTTCCGCCTGCGCCAGCTTATCCTCATCATCCTTCGTATCATATACAAACAAACGCTGTCCTTCCTTGATCTCCTGCCCCTCTTTTACAAAACACTGTTTCACAGTGCGATCATTTTCCAGCTTTACTTCCAGCGTTGCCTGCGGCTCCACTTCTCCGGCATAACGGTCTGCCACCGTACTTCCGGTGCTTCCGTAGCCTGTAATTACCGATACCTGATCAACATAAACTGCATCTTCACTCGTAGAAGAAACACGCTCCTGCGTTGTATTTTCAAAGAAATGATGATAGACACCGTAGCCGCCTGCTCCGACAATACCGATCACCAGAAACGCGATTACTGCTTTTTTCATGAATCAATTCCCCTTCAATTCTAATCTTGTTTTTATCGTTTTAACTTTTAACATGATACCACAACTTTTTGCAAAAGAAAGAGATTTTTTCTTAATACTTACAAAAGACATCGTTTTTTCACATTTCTTCGTCTGCCGGATCAAAGCAGATTTTCATAAGCCAGTACCTCGTTTCGTAAATAACTATACCATAACTATAGCATCACGCAGGATGCGGATTGCGCGGGATGTGGATTCGACTTTGCTCCGGCAAATGTCGTTTACTGTCATTTCTTACCGCACAAAACCTTATTTCATAGTCACATATTCCATTTTATTGACATATTTCTGTTTTTCATGTACAATCAGTTAAATACTGATTTTTAGAATGGAGTTCGGCTTTAATATGAAAACATTCCTTATCTTTTATATGATCCTGATCAATCTTTTCGGCTTTGCCATCATGGGCATCGACAAACGCCGTGCGATCCGGCACAGATGGCGCATTCCGGAACGTGTCCTGTTCGGCACCGCTTTTTTCTTCGGCAGCATCGGCATTCTCACCGGCATGTACGTTTTTCGCCATAAGACAAGACATTTGTCGTTCCGTCTTGGCATTCCCGCCATTTTAATTCTTCAGCTTCTGCTTGCCGGATTTCTTTTTTCCTGGAATCAGCGCCGTCTTGAAAGTCCATCGCTTGCCGTCGAACAGGAGCTGGACCGCATCCTGCAGCTCGATGACGCAACGATCCAATCCTTCGTTTCCTATGAAAATCTTACCAATTCTCACATTGCCTCCGGTTCGCCCGGTACCCTGGCTTCCAAGGCAGTGTCGCTCTTTTTTCAACATTTCCAGTACCATATTCACAATGAAGACATAAACGGCGATACCGCCGAAGTCAGTGTCACGCTTACAAATATCGATATGCATGCGCTGGCACAGGATCTGTGCCGCGAAATTCTGAAACGATCCGTTTCTGTCGCAGATGATCCACAGCCAATGACCACTGACGATTATTATCAGCTTCTCTATCGTACCCTCTCCGAAAATAATTATGAAGAAGTCGTAACAACCGCCTGGTTTCATCTGCGCCGCGAAGAGCAGGGATGGACCATTCTCGTTGATGATGAGCTTGAAGATGCTCTTGTCGGAAACTTTATCTCCTATATAAAGGATCCCTATATCCTTTCTGCTAAAACCGTACTGGAACTTCATCTTGACGCTCTGTCTGACCTGGATGCAGATGGATGGAAAAAATACCTGAACCTGAATGATATATTTTCTACCGGCAACGCCACGTACGCTGCGCAGATTGATGATGCTTTTTCCGCTTTACTTGCAGATACATACGCATGGGAAATTCTGACCTGCATAGAAAACAACAATCAGGCTGAAGCTTCCATCCGCATCACCGGCCCGGATATGACCGGTATTCTGAATTCTTACAAAGATTCTCTGCTTGCATATGCCGCTACCACCCAATCCATCCGCGACACGCCAGAAGCACAGTCCGACGAGACCTCCCGTCTGCTACTTGCAGCGCTCCAATCCTCAGATGCTGCGTGTCCGACCAGCCTTGATCTGTCCTTTACGAATGACGGAAAAGCATGGCAAATCGCACTTGATCAATCCTTCACAAATGCACTCATGGGCGATATGGAGCAGGCTCTTCTTGTCTTTGATGATTCGAACGAGTAAGGCTGTGCATGACAATTTTTATGACATGATATTAAGGTCAAAAGATGCTTTGCGACATCATAATATAGAAAATGCGCTACGATAAACGCAGCGCATTTTCCAGTTCTTCGTTATCCATCATATTTTCCAGGCCGTCCTCATGAACTACCTGCATAAATGCAAGAAATACCTGAATATCATAATATCTTGACTCATCTATCATCAGTTCCATCGCCGCATCCACATCGAATGCCTTACGGTACGGACGGTCTGCCGTCAAAGCCGCAAACACATCGCAGACGCGGATGATCCTCGCACCAAGCGGAATTTCCTCTCTTGTGAGATTGTTCGGATATCCAGAACCGTCACAGTTCTCATGATGGTACCGCACCATCTCCACAATCTCTTCAGAATACCCCATCCGCTGCAGAAAATCTGCACCAAGCCTGGAATGTCTTCTCACATATTTCATCTCCTCGATGATCAGTGTTTCATCTTCATGGCCTTTTACGTATTTGGCAAGCTCCAGCTTCCCGATATCATGCAGAAATCCGGCAATGGCAAGCTTGTGACACATTTCTTCACTGCAATTCATCCTTTTTCCTGTATGAAATGCCAGATTGCTCACACAGATTCCGTGTGCCAGTTCCTTGGTCACACTCGGACGGATGATCGGATACTGTTTCCGGTATTCATGTCCCGTTTCATTCATGGATTCCTGACCTCTTCCTCTCGATCATCTCATCAATCCGGTCAATATAATTCCGGATATCCTTCACATTCTCAATCCGTTCAATCCGATCCTGTGCCCAGACCATCTTCGTGGATGCGCCTGCACCAAGCGCCAGAATGCTCTGCACCTCTTCCATGATGAGAATGTTGTAAATTCCCGCCTTGCCCTCTTTTGCATAGCCGACATTTTCAAAATTACCGGCCATGTTCTTCTGGCGGTACAGATAATACGGACTCTGTCCTGCTTTTGCAGCATACTCTGCTGCCATGTCCATGATTTCCCGATTATTTGTAAACGTCATTTCCTTATATTCATCGTGGAACATTTTCAGGCGTGAAGCACGCTTTACCGCAAGCGAATGAACCGTGATGCTGTCCGGGTCAAGCGCTGTGACCTCCTTTAAGGTATGCTCCACATCTGCCTTTTCCTCTCCGGGAAGACCAACAATCAGGTCCATGTTTATATTATCAAAGCCCATTTCTCTTGCAAGGCAAAATGCTTCCTTCGTCTGCTCCACCGTATGACGGCGCCCGATCAGATCCAGGGTCTTTTGATTCATGGTCTGCGGATTGATTGAAATTCTTGAAATACCGTGCCTGCGCAACACTGCAAGCTTTTCACGCGTAATGCTGTCCGGGCGGCCCGCCTCAACCGTAAATTCCAGCAGACGGCTGTAATCAAACCGTTCCTCCAGCTTCGAAAGCAGTCTCTCCAGCTGATCCGGCTCCAGCGTGGTCGGGGTGCCGCCTCCGATATATACCGTATTCAGCTCTTTGCCCGAAAATGCATCTGCTGCATAATCAATCTCCCTGCACAGTGCATCCAGATAAGCATCCACCTGATTTTTCCAAAGCCCGATCGGACTGGAACTAAACGAACAGTACAGGCAGATACTTGGACAGAACGGAATGCCCACGTACAGACTGTATCCATTCTGATAATTGATATCCTTCAGCAGATGACGCTCCCGGTTTGCAATCGCAATTGAAAGCGCTGTTTTTTCATTGCTCGTATAATAGGTTTTCCGCATATAGTCTGCGATTTCCACATTCCGAAAGCCCTGCTCAAGCATTGCCATCGGAATCTTTGTCGGACGGATTCCTGTCAGATTGCCCCACGGAAGCTTCTGACCGGTATACGCCGAAAGCTGACGGTAAACGAGACGCTTCACTTCGTTTTTCAGCTCTTTTCGATTGTCCGGCTCGGTGCAGACGGCAGTCTCTTCTGACTGCAGCGCTCCGTCCTTTATAATCTGAAAATGAAGAACTGTGTCCTCTGATCCAGCAGTATTTCCGCCTTCGCCGTCCGTCTTCAAAAATTCCAGCAAAAACTCAAGCTGTGCTTCCTTCTTTTCCTCAGAGGTTTCATATACAATTTTTACGTCCTCCCCCGGGTAAAAGGATTTTACCAGAGAGTGGACGTCATATTCAAAAATCTGTCGGTTTAATTGTACGATTATCATATTCTCATCCTGCTTCAGTACGGATTATACCGTTTTTCATATGCTATGTCAGTCGACGCATCGTGTCCCGGATATACCATGGTGTCATCTGGAAGCGCAAACAGCTTTTTGTGAAGAGACTCATGCAGCATCCCCATACTTCCGGTCGGGAAATCGGTTCTTCCGACATTTCCGTGAAACAGCGTATCTCCGGAAAAAACAAGCTTTTCCTCCGGGAAATAATAGCAGGCACCACCGATCGTATGTCCCGGAGTATGAAGCACCTCGATCTTAAACCCGGCAAGCCGCAAACTCTCACCATCCTTCAGAAAATGATCTGCCTTTACTGTATAACCGCTTCCGTAAAATCCTGACAGATTATTCTGCGCATCCTCCAGAATCTCTTTTTCTTCTGCCATTGCATAGATTGGCGTATGATAACAGGCCTTCAACTCCTCTGCCGCACCAATGTGATCAAAATGGCCGTGCGTCAGCAAAATTGCCGCCGGTCTTCCACCCATTTTGGCAATTCGCTCCCTGATTCGCTGCGCATCATCAGCCGGATCCACGATCAGCATATCTCCGCTCTCCCTGTTCAGCACCAGATAGCAGTTTGTCTGTACCGGTCCGAGCACCATACTTTCCATTTTCAGCTTACTCATCGCTTCTCCTTTCAGCCTGTCGTACGTTCAATATCGATTACACTCTCTACCTGGCGGATCTTCTCAATCAGAGAGTTCAGCACTGCCTTATCCGGCACTTCAAATGCCATGGCAATCGTGGCAAATCCCTGCTTGCTCGTACGTGAATTCACGGAACTCACATCAATCTTCCGCTCCGTAAAAATTTTGGTGATATCCACCAGAAGACCGGTCCGGTTGTGGCCATAGATGATGATTTCAGCCATGTACAGGCCCTTTTCACCCTTCTGTGCCTCCTGCTGCCACTCCGCATCAATGATGCGCGCCCGTTCCTCCTCCGGAAGATTAATGATATTGATACAGTCCGTACGGTGCACCGTTACACCACGTCCGCGTGTCACAAATCCAACAATCTCATCACCCGGAATCGGACTGCAGCACTTTGCAAAACGAACACTGACATCATCCACTCCCTGCACGGTAATACCGCCCTTGGATTTTGCAATACGCACCGGCGTTGCCGAATCCTTTGATGCCTGGATCGTCTCAATGATCTGCTCGTCCGTAATCGCCTTTTTATGATCCAGTTCATAGCCTTCCAGCAGCTTGTTGACCACCTGGCCTTCCTTCAGGCCACCGTGTCCGATTGCAGCCAGTACAGAATCCCAGTCCCGAAATCCATACTTTATAAGCACACGCTCAACGTATTCCGGCTTTAAAATATCGCCCTGGACGATTCCCTTTGCCCTGCAGTAATTCGAAAGCATCTCTTTACCCTTGACGATATTATCCTCTTTGAGCTCCTGCTTAAACCACTGCGTTATCTTATTCTTCGCCTGAGAGCTCTTTACAATCTTCAGCCAGTCTCTGCTCGGTCCGCGGGAGTTCTGTGAAGTGATAATCTCGATCCGGTCACCATTTTGAATCACATAATCAATCGTTACCAGACGGCCGTTGACCCTTGCCCCGATCATCCTGTTGCCGACTGCACTGTGGATACTATACGCAAAATCAATCGGTGTAGACCCAGCCGGAAGATTCTTGACATCACCCGCCGGTGTGAAACAGTAAACACTTTCCGAAAACAGGTCAAAATCACTCTTTAAAAGACTCATGAACTCACGGTTATCCGACATCTGCCAGTCCAGAACCTGCCGCAGCCAGCTGAGCTTTTCTTCCTCGCTCTTCGTGCCACTCTTCTTTCCGTCCGCACTCTCCTTGTATTTCCAGTGCGCTGCGATACCATACTCAGCCGTTCGATGCATCTCGAACGTACGAATCTGGATTTCAAATGGCTGTCCGTTCGGACCAATCAGTGTCGTATGCAGTGACTGATACATGTTCTGCTTCGGCATTGCAATATAATCCTTGAAGCGCCCCGGAATCGGCTTATACATTTCATGGATGACACCAAGTGCGGCATAGCAGTCCTTAACCGTATCCACAATGATCCGCACAGCAAAGAGGTCATAAATCTGGTCAAGCGTCTTTTTCTGATTGACCATTTTTTTATAAATACTGAAGAAGTGCTTCGCACGACCGTCGATCTGCGCTTTGATTCCGGCAGCCTCAATGTGTTCGCTGACCTCTTTTACGATCTCATCGACAAACGCCTGCCTGGCCTCTTTTTTCAGCGCAATTTTTTCTACCAGATCATAATAGACATCCGGCTCCAGATATTTCAAAGAAAGATCGTCCAGTTCCACCTTGATCTTGGAAATACCGAGCCGGTGCGCGATCGGTGCGTAAATATCCATTGTCTCGCGTGCTTTTTCCTTCTGCTTTTCCGGCGACTGATATTTCAAGGTACGCATATTGTGGAGACGGTCGGCCAGTTTGATCAAAATGACACGGATGTCCTTTGCCATTGCCAGAAACATTTTCCGAAGATTTTCCGCCTGTACCTCCAGCTTATCTGCCGAATACGACAGCTGCGTCAGCTTCGTGACACCATCCACCAGAAGCGCCACCTCCGCCCCGAACTCTTCCTTTACCTGTTCGGTCGTCATCACAGTATCCTCGACTACATCGTGCAGAAGCCCTGCTGCAATCGTCTCCTTATCAAGCTCCAGATCTGCCAGGATAATCGCCACGCAAAGCGGATGAATGATGTACGGCTCTCCTGATTTCCGCTTCTGATCCTTATGTGCCTCATAAGCCGTCTTATAGGCTTTCTCGATCAGTGAGATATCATCCGACGGATGATACTTGCGAATCCCCGCAATCAGCTCCTGATACAATTTGTCCGGGCTTGTAAAATCCTCCATCGTTTTTACGCTGGCATCCGCCCGCCTGATTTCATCAATTTTTTCCTGTTTTGTCCTCGTATCCATCGGCATCTATCTCACCATCTCCGTAATTTCTGTACTTTATGCGACATTTTCCGCCGTCCGTCAGAAAAGCTTTTCCTGCAGAAGCATTTTGTTGCTTACTTTACCTGTTTGGGGAACAGCCAGACCCGCTCATTACTTGCCTTCGTAACAGATAACAGAATCCACATCGTAGTTGGCAAGCTTCTCACGGCCCTTCAGTCCGGCAAGCTCCATCAGAAATACTACCTTTACCACCACGCCACCAAGCTGCTCAATCAGCTTGATCGCTGCTTCGATCGTGCCGCCGGTTGCGATCAGATCATCGATCAGAACAACCCTCTGTCCAGGTTTGATCGAATCCTTATGCATTTCAATGGCTGCCGTGCCATATTCCAGCTCATATTCCATAGAAACGGTCTCGCACGGAAGCTTTCCCTTTTTGCGCACCGGAACAAATGCCTTGTGCAGATTATAAGCCACCGGGACACCAAAAATAAATCCTCTTGACTCCGTTCCCGCAATCACATCAAACTCTACGCCTTCCAGTTTTTCCTGGATCAGATCGATCGAAAGCTTCAGTCCATCCGGATCCTGCAGAATGCTCGTTACATCCCTGAAAATAATCCCCGGCTCCGGAAAATCCGGAATACTTCTGACATACTCTTCAATCTTTTTCATTTTTCCCGCTCCTTTGCGAATTATTCTGTCCGTCCTGCCGAAGCAGATATTCCTAATCCACTTCGCTATTTGTAAGATGGGAACAGCAAATATCTTTTAGTATAGCATTTTCCGGCATATTTCGCAAGCTGCAAGTCGTTCATATCTTTGCTTCCTATTTCTCTTCGCTTTGTGAAATTTTACCGTTCCGTAATCTTCCGGTAAATCCACAGCACCGCTGCAATCACAAGCAGCACCGGAAGCAGCTTCCACAAAATATGGAACACCATACCGAGTACAATACAAATGATCACAATCACCAGCACAATCTTAGCCCAGTCCCCAGCCGTCATCCGGTGTACCTCAACATGTGCACCGGTAAATGGATCGGTATATTCTCTCTCTGTCGAATCTTCCCGATACGTACCATCCTCTTCCGTATAAACAGTTGCCTCCTGATACGGTTCCTCCGCTTTTTTCTCATCCACCTGAAGAATTGTCCGCGCAATCAGTCTCGGATCTCCAAGCTCCTGCAGCACCTGCTCCTCTGTCTTTCCAGAAGCGATCTGCTGCTCTATATAATTCCAGTAATAATTAATGTTGTCTGCAACCTCGTTCTCTGACAGCTCACGAGCCAGCACCTTACGCAGCGTTTCCAAAAATTCCTGTTTTGACATATGCTTCCTTTCCTATGATATTAATGTCAAAAGATGCCTTACGGATTGTTCCGTACTTCGTACTCCCACAATCCTGCATCTTCCTATATATATCCTGTATTCGATTCGATATCATAACTTTTTTCCATACTATACTCTAATCTTGCCCAATCCGCAAGTAGGTGTTTCTTTTTTCGTCTTCTGCAGTGTGATTCTTACGAAAGCTGTTTCCTATAAAAAACAAGAGCCCTGAACTCCCGCCACAAGCATGGAAATCCGGACTCCTGTCTTATATTTCTTATTGCATTACATTTTATGTTTCTTATTGCATTTTTATATTTCTTATTACGCTTTTTTGCTTTCTATCACGTTTTTATATTTTCTTATTATATTTGTGATTTTTTCTTGCTTTACCCTGCTTTTATTTTGCTGCTTTCTTCTTGCCTGCGATCGTCTGAACACCCTCAACAGCAAGTACGATTGCAAGAATTACAAGCAACGTACCGATACCTGCACGGATCCAGCACCACATCGTTTCGCCGGTGCCTGCCATTGCAGTGTTGAAGTTTGTCAGGATTGTCTGGCACAGAGATACGATAGTTACGATAAGCATGAATGCCATCGGGAACAGGAACATCTTATTGTTCTTGCCCATGGTTCCAAGCCATGCAGCGACAGCCAGAAGGCCAAGCGCTGCAAGCAGCTGGTTAGCTGCTCCGAACAGAGCCCAGATCTTTGCGTATCCGGTCATACCAAGTGCGATGCCAAGTACAACCGTGATGATCGTTGCAACATACGGATTCGTAACCACTTTCTTGAATCCGGTTGCATCCTTATAGGTCTGACCCGGCTCAAGCCAGAACTCCTGGAACATGTAACGTGCAAGACGTGTTGCGGTATCCAAAGAGGTCAGACAGAATGCAGATACTGCAAGGATCAGCATGGAGTAAATGACATTCTGAGCGCCTGCCAGGAACGGAATCGTTGCGCACATACGTGAAATACCGGTTGCAAATACAGCGGTCGGAGTAGTAATTCCGCCCGGAACATACTCAGACCAGATATAACCTACTGCACACAGAGAAATCAGAGCCAGTGCACACTCGATCAGCATTCCACCGTAAGCGATCGGACGGGCATCTCCTTCTTTGTCCAGCTGCTTTGCAGTTGTACCGGAACCAACAAGTGAATGGAATCCGGAGATCGCTCCGCAGGCGATCGTTACAAACAGCGCCGGGAACATACTTCCAAGGGATACGCCTGAACCATACTCAGCGTTGTCCACAAAACCGGTAAATGCCGGAATCGAAAGTGTCGGGTGAGCGCCTACGATACCAACAACGGCGATGACCATCATACCATAGAGCAGGAAAGAACTCAGATAATCACGCGGCTGAAGCAGGATCCATACCGGTGTGACAGATGCAACTGCGATGTAGATACCTACGATGATCATCCAGGTAGTTCCGCTTAAGTAAATCGGATGCCAGTTGTATCCGATTGCCATACATGCAACGATAGCAAGTACACCAACTACGGTTGAAACAACCAGGGATGCATTTTTTCTGTATACCATCATGCCGAACACAATCGCGATCAGGATGAACAGAATCGAAATCATTGCGGTAGATGCATTTGCGGAGCTTGCCACCTTATCCAGTGCGCCAGACTCATCGTATGTAGCCTTGAAGGTATTTGCAACAATAGAAGCAAATGCTGCAACTACCAGAATCAGAGTCAGGTAAGAGAAGGTCAGGAACAGCTTCTTTGCACGCGGTCCGATACTCTCAGCGATAACCTCACCAATTGACTGACCTTTGTTCCGGACAGATGCAAACAGCGCACCAAAGTCATGCACTGCTCCAAAGAAAATACCACCGATCAGAACCCACAGCATAACCGGAACCCATCCGAATACTGCTGCCTGGATCGGTCCGTTGATCGGACCTGCACCTGCGATTGATGAGAAGTGATGTCCCATCAGTACCGGTGCTTTGGCTGGTACATAATCATTTCCGTCTTCCAGTTCGTGTGCAGGTGTCGTTCTGTTCGGGTCAACGCCCCACTGCTCAGCAAGCCATTTTCCGTAGAAAACGTAGCCGGCAATCAGAATCGCACATCCTACAAGCAAAATTACTACTGCATTCATGCTTTGCCCTCCTTAATTTTCCTCTTTCATGAATTTAGTATATTTTTCATAAATTTCGCGTTGCCGCGTCCCATCCGGTTCGTGATCACACGATTGCCCTTCCGGATGACCGCCGCCGTATGGACATTCATCCATCCATACCACGAAAAATGAAAACTTTTGTAAATGCGGCACTTCGTAAGCGCCTTCTCTGCTTCTTTCGTGCAGGTATCGCAGATAAACACCGGCGTAATGTAGCTGTACATATGCCCCGGCTTCGGATCGATCAGCTTCATGCCATCTTCATAGGCATAATCCTTACACCGCTCGAAAATCTCCTTTGTCAGTTCCGGAACGGAAAAAATGTATACATATTCGTTACTATCCGCATCCCAGAGCTTCGCCTTCTTCACCAGCACATATTTTTCCGAATGCACGTAAAACCGGCAGTGCGCCATAAGTGGAAGATCATCCTCCCTCTCCTCATACCGCTCAATATCAAAATACGCCTGATATCCTTTCAGCATGCGTTCCAGCAGTTCCTCTCTGGTCTGTTTCTGATCTGACATCTGCAGTCTCCTTTTCCTTTTTTTGTCTTTTGGAAAGCATAACTGAGAAAGAAATTCATCAATTATGGCAAAATGCGAAAAAAAGTCGGCATCACGGTGATGCCGACAAAAGCTTCCAAAATGAGCTTCTAATAATGAAGCGCTACATTTTCAAAGTACCAGATCCCGCTGCCTGAAAAATTATAAAACTATAACTTTCTTAATTTTTTATAAACGCATTAACAGGATTTTAGCACTTTATCACGGTAATTGCAAGAGGTATTTCAAGAGAATGCGAAAAAATGTAAAATTATGCACTTGTCTCTTTCTGCAAATATTTTTCTGTATCGATCAGCTTTTCTGATTTTGCCACAATAAGAGATACTGCAACGTCTCCGGTTGAATTTACAGCGGTCCGGAACATTCCCAGCAGGGAATCAATTCCCATGACCAGACTTAACGCCTCTGCAGGAACTCCGATCTGGGTCAGAAGCACAGACAGGCAAACCAGTCCGGCTCCCGGTATGCCCGGCGCTCCGATAGAAAGGACGATAATCGAAAATACCATAGAAAACAATTCTGACCATCCTATCTGAATTCCAAAAACTCTGGCTAAAAACAGGCCTGCCACTGCCATGTATATGCAGGATCCGTCCATATTTACCGTAGCACCAAGCGGTATCGAAAACGAATAAATTTTTGATGAGATGCCAAGGCGCTGACACGATTTCATATTGAACGGCATCGCGGCATTCGATGATGCCAGACTAAAGCTTGCCAGCATAGCCGAAGCATGCTTCTTTAAGAGGATCAGCGGATTCAGTCTGGTGATCAGGAACACTAATGCACAATAAACCATGAGCATAACAGCTAATGCCAGCACAAATGTTCCAAAAAAGCTGATAATAGCCAGCAATGTTTCTGTTCCCGTCAGCATAATGAGCGATGTCATGGAACATAATACGGCCAAGGGGATGACCTTTACGATCAGAGTGGTGATCTTCAAAAAAAGCAGATTGAAGCCTTCAAAGAGTTTTTTCAGACTTTTTGAATAATCCCCAATCATTCCGACCGCCACACCGCAGAGAATCGCCATAAAAATAATCTGCAGCATGTCTGCTTCCAGAAATGGCTTTACAATATTGGAGGGTACGATATTCACAACGGTATCCAGCAAAGAAATACTTGTATTGTCTGCCGTCTCAATCGTCTTAGCTGCTGCATCTGTCACATACTGAGAAAGTGACGCATCGCCCGGCCGTATCAGTTCAAATACGCCAATACCGACCAGCACCGCCAGAAGTGTGGTAAACAGATACATGCCAAACACTTTCAGACCGATTTTTCCCAGATCCCGAATGCTGTCAAACTGTGCCAGACACGTAACAATGGAAAAGAACACCACCGGACCAACAATCATCTTTAGTGCATTTAAAAACATGGTCTTTACGGGCGTCAGAAAATACTCATTCAGCATCTGCTGCGCCGATGCGGATAAGAGCAGCTTGAACAGAATCCCCAGAAAAACAGAAAGCACCATGGCTCCCAGCGTCAGGTATAACTGCATTCGCTCCGAACGCTTTACGGTCAGCTGTATGGTATTTCGATGTCTTCGATTTTTGTATTGAAACACGTCTGACTGAGAGCGCAGGATCAGATTTCGGATGATAGCTTCCGCATCGTCCCCCACTCCGTCAAAATCGATATCATCGACGAGGATATTCTCTTCGGATATATCGAAGGCTTCACCACGTGCGCTTATATTTAAGGAAATGTTACCCAATCGCTTTTTAAATGCGACCTCTATGTTTTCCTGCTCCTTTGTATGGCTCATCAGACATACAAGGCTTTCCTCAGCCATAAGCATCGTCATGATTGCTTCTCTGCTTTTGACGCTGTATTTTTGCAGCCCGTCTTCTACATACTGTAAAGCTTTCGCAAGCTCCTGCCTGTCATTCTGTATAATCATCCTTCTCTCTCCCGTTTCTCACAACTTTTTTTCCATCCATAACCGGTTCTTCTTATCCACATACTCATATTTTATTTCATCCATATTCTTTTTCACCAGATAAATACCAAGTCCGCCGATTTTTCTTTTCTCCGCTGATAAGGTAATATCCGGTTCTTCCGCTTCCAGTGGATTATAAGGCACACCACTGTCTATAAAGGTCAGGCAGATCGCTTCTTGTGTGTCCCGGAGCTCTACTCTTACCGTAGCCGTCCCTTCCGAGTCTTCGTATGCATAATGGCAGATGTTGCCAAATATTTCATCAATTACAATGTCTATCTGCATCTTTGCTTTTACCGGACAGTCTATCTGATCCAGAAAATCATTCACAAACTCCGTCACGACATCTATGTTTTCAAGCTTAGCATCTACAACTATCTCTTTCACAGACTACTCCTCCATCCTTTTTGTATAAGCAAGACACAGCATGGTTATATCATCAAACTGATCATTTCCCTGCACAAACGCATCAATGTCTGCCTTCACAAGCTCCAGCGTTTTTTCAGGACTGCACGTCTGACACTGCTGATTCAAAATATCATTCAGTCTCTCCATTCCATACAGCTGATTGTCTTTATTCATTGCTTCCGTGATTCCGTCTGTATACTGAAAAATCCGGTCGCCTGGATGAAGCTGAAGCGTCTGCTCTTTATACCTGACATTTTCCATGCCCGCCAGAACAAATCCCGGACGAACCTTATATACCTCATAGCCCTTGCCCTTCCGGTAAATAAAGGGTTTCTCATGTCCCGCATTTACATACCTGAATTCACCGGTCACAAGATCAAGGACTCCTTCAAATGCGGTAATAAACATGCCATTGTCGTTCGACTCACACAAAATGTTGTTCACTTCTGTGAACACCTCTCCCAGATCGCGTCCCGGCTTTGTATGGTCCTTGATCAGTGTTTTGCCGATCACCATAAATAATGCCGCCGGAACACCCTTTCCCGAAACATCCGCCATTACAATCGCAATATGTCTTTCATCTACCATAAAAAAATCATAGAAATCGCCGCCGACTTCCTTTGCCGGTGTCATTGTCGCATAAATATCCAGCTCGTCTCTGTCCGGAAATGCCGGAAAGATGCATGGCAGCATGGAGGACTGGATTTGTGTCGCAACATTCAGTTCTGCACCGATGCGCTCCTTTTCTGCCGTAACCAAAGTCAGATTTTCAATATAAGCCTCCAGCTTCTTCACCATCACATTAAAGGAGTTTCCAAGCTCTTCTATTTCATCCTTTGTGTTGATTGCGATCTCCTGCTTTTCAAAATTTCCTGATTTGATAATCTCTGCTGTAAATCTGGAAAGTTCTTTTAACGGATTCAGTACCATCTGCTTCACCAGAAGCATATACAGCAGCAATGCAGCACCTATAATACTGAACGAAATGCCAAGCATCTTATACAAAAAAGAATTCAGATGGTCCCGCACCTCCTGCATATCCAGAATATACTGTATTTCTGCGATCGCCTCACCGTTTTCATCCAGAATCGGAGAAACAGAGGTATAATTATACCCATAACTGTTATCTGTGACAATCGGCTGATCCGTCCCCTTATTTTCCGCATATAATGCCCATACATCCTTATACTTCTGCAAATCCGCTTCATCGTACGCCGCGTCCGTATATAACACCCTTGTTCCGTATGCCTGTTTATTGGCAGGATCATCCCCTGCTTCTTCCACACAGGTATCAATATAAAACGTTACACTGGATTCATCCGGAATTACCAGGGATAAATACGTGATATCGCCGTCCTTTTTAATCGTGTTCAGCATCGCCTTCACACGGCTGTACGCCCTGCTGTCTTCACCGCCCGTGCCAATGATCGTCCGTACCTCTTCTATGTCCAGCATCGTTGCCACGCTTTTACTTCCGCTGACTACCCGTTGGGCATACATAGCTTCCAGATAATCCTTTGACGAGAGATAACTGAACAGCGAAATCGTAACTGTTAAGGCGCCCCCAAGCACCCCCAAAGACCATACGAATTTCGATAATAATTTCACTGCATTACATTCCTCTCCAACCAGCTTACTTTTCTGTCTGTTTCATCCGCAAACACCCCTTGCCACGCATTTTCAGGCTTCACAGGTATATATCTTTACGCCCATGGAAATGGATGCCGCATCTCCTGTCATCTGGCAATGAAGCCTCTCAAAATTCTCCTCCACCCACTCCAGATGGCGCTGATAAGTAACATTTTTTTCATCCTGCCTTTTCAGCAGCAGCAAATCCTCCTGCAAATAAGAGCAGAATGTTTGAAAGATGTGTTCCTTTTTTTGCTTTTCGTCCCCCGACGAATCTACCTTTGCGCATTCACACCTGATATTCGTATATCCACAATTTAACAGCAGCTGCGGCAGCTCTGCCCCCATTGTTCTTTTTCCTGCGTAGGGATCATCAGAAAGCAGTTCCAGAAATTTCTGAAACAGCCCCTCGTCATCCGGCATCATGCCACTTTCCGTGTCATCCGCCTCGATCACGATCAGCTTCCCGCCCGGTGCCAGAAAAGACCGAAGGTTTTTTAAGACCTCTTCCGGCTTTTCCGTGTGCATCAGTATAAACGAGCAATGGACGACATCAAATGCATCCACCGATTCCTGCCGCATGATCTGCTGAAGTGCTTCTGTAAAATCCGCTTCCATCACATCGCAGGGATAAAAAGAAAACACATTATCCTCCAGCTCTTTTTTTGCCTGTTCAACCAATGGCTTCAGACAGTCTATGCCAATAATTTTCCTGAAATTTTGATCCGAAAAACGAGTTTTCGTCTTCCACCCATTGTTGCAGCCTACATCCAACAGCGTCAGTCCGCATCTTTCGGAAATTACTTTTTGGTAGACCGGCTGCTCATATCCTGAAAGCAGTCTGCCCTGTATGGCTAACCTTTCCACCTCTGCCAGATCGGAAAAAACTGCATTTTCCAAAACTGCCACCTCCTGTAGCTCTTCCTCTGTAGTTCTTCCTGTATTATCCTTCGGTATACGGCTGAACCAGAAATTCCTTTTGCCTGATACAATAGGATGTTCTTTTTTCTACAACGCTCTTACATTCCCGAAATGTCTGCTCCAATTTTTCCTTCAGGTTTAAAATATCCTGATATATCGTTCTATCTAATCTGTCTGCTACCATAATAAGCCTGCGTCACACATCTTTTTCTTATATGACCGTTAAAATATCTGAAAATCCGGTAACCTCAAACACTTCAGAAATCACATTATTTACGCTTTTTACAACCATGCTTCCCTGCTTATTCATAATCTTCTGTGCAGCAAGAAGAATACGCAGACCCGCTGAAGATATGTAATCTAATTTTTCAAAGTTAAAAATCAATTCCGTAATGCCTTCCATTGACTCCTTCAGCTCTGCTTCCAGCATCGGAGAAGTTGTGGTATCCAGTCTTCCCTCCAACAGGAGTTCCAGTTTTGTTCCTTCAAGCTTCTTACTGATTGTCATTTACATTTCCTCCATTCAATCCATTCGATATCTTGATTGATTATCCTGATGATTTTGTACAAAATTCCGATGTTTTTGATAATTTTGCACAAAAATTGATTATTCCGCTGCGGCGTAATATTCAAAAATAATATAAAGAAAATTATACTTTGTTTTTTTATCCCAGACAATACAGTTGGCACCAATGGTCGTTTTTTGGCACGAAATGGGGGATTCCATGCAAAACAAATCCTGTCAGCGGAGAATTGAACGGAACATTTAGTGATGGCGCGGATTACCTTTCTGATACAGAATCATCAAATCAAAGCCGGTACAGATTTGTCCCACATTAAGAAGTAATTCTGATAAGTTTCGAGATTATACCTGAAGTCTACATTAAAAAACAAATTTATCAGTCGCATCAAAATGCGAAAAAAATCGGCATCACATTGATGCCGACAAAAATTTTCAGAATGACTTGTTTTATTTTCATTGAAAGAATTTAAGCACTTTACCACGGTAACAATTACTTCTTTTACTCCTCAAATGCCACACAAAAAGCGGTATGATTTTTTGTCTCATCTCCTCTGCAAAACACAGCATATTCAATCATCTCAAAATAGGCTGCATACTTTTTCTGAACATCCTTGAAAGCCCTTGCAACCATTTCCGGAGGATTACAAAAAGCTCCGCATCCAAAAGCCCCGAGAATCAAAACATCCTCTTCATTTGCAGCTGCTATTCTGAATATCCGTTCTATTCTCCGCAAAAAGAGCTGATACAACCTGCCTCTCTCAAATTTTCCAAATTGCTTCCCTGTATTGGAATTTACAAACTCAACCATCGCCTCCCGCAGATTCGGAGCTGCGCACGTAAGCACATCTACCTGATACCAATCCTGTTCTTCCATTCTTTCCGGGCAAGAAACGTCGCTTTTAAACACAACAACACCCGGAGTATACAGACAGTCATCATTGTAAAGCGGATTCCCTGCTGCCCGGTGCGGTCCATAAAACCTTTTCCACATCTCCTCAATATTCAGACATGGATACAGAGTACTGCATCTGCACAGGCATTCCTCCTGCGCAGATGCTCCCTGTGTCACACCGCCTCCTGGATTGACTGCGGATGCAAAGTTCAGCACACAGACTTTTTTCCCTGCTCTGGCATATAGGGATGCAGCTTCAAAGCTTCTCTTTTGAGAAATGACTGTTTCCACATTCTTTTTCTTCTTGTGGGGAACCGACACCGCTGCCGTCTCTGTCTCCAGATACAGTCTCTGATTCATAATGGAAGCTTCTATTGCTCGCTGAAGGGCTGTGTTTTCATTCATCAACTCCACTGAATCTTCAAAGATTTCTATATTTCTTATTCTTCTGTTCTGCATTTCTTTTCATCCTTATTTTTCGCTATTTTTATCACCCAACCGCAATCCAAAATTTTTCAAATTCTCTACAAATATTTCTGAAATCAGTACGTATTTTTAATCTAACTATTGTAGATACATACTTCTTTTCCTTGTATCGCGAATACTTGCACTCCTCTTCGCTTTGCTATTTCTTCATAATCAGCTAATCACTTTGCAGCTATTCAGGAATGGCTTATACCATTCCTGACGCGAGTCACTCATCTGTGGATTTCTTCTTGCCTTTGAAGAAATAGTGTTGCCCGGCTCAGTTAAATCAATTTCTATCCAGAATTACCAGTCTATTAACTTTCCTCTTCTAATCAAAAATTTCTCTGGCTTCATTATCCAATGTCAGCTCATTTGCATCCAACATCAATAATGGTATATATGGAATATCCATATATTCACGGCTGGCAATCATCGACCGGGCAGCCTCTTCTGTAACCGGAGATGAATAGTCGCCCCATTCGTCCGAAGTTGAATAAAACCACGGATTCTCCTCGTCATAATATGCATCATACAAAATATGTTCTTTCATCACCAGTTCACCGGAAACCAAGTTGTAGTAAGCCCAACTGGATGTCATTGCACTGCCGGATCCTTCATTGGCAATTTCATTATCCTCGCATAAATAATACCGGTCACGTTCTCCGCTTGTCATAATCTGTACAAGCTTTCCGTCTTTCATGGTATACAAGTCATAAAACATTCCTTTATATCCATCCAGATTCACCGGTCCTAAAAACAGTTCTTCTGTTCCATCTTCATCCACATCGACGATATAGTAGCCAAAATCATCCAAGTTTTCTATGGTATACGTAATATAAGCAAGACCATTTTCATTATATTCCTGCATTGTCCAATGCGATAAGATTCCATCGTAATACTTCTGGACAATTTCTTCGTACTCTGGATAAGCAGAGATATCAGAAGTGTTTTCCGAATTTGTTTCGATATCCGATAACACCGTCTCGGAAGATGCTGCTTCGGCTGAAACTGCTGCTCCTAAAATTACAATTACACCCAAACATAAGCTTTTAATAATTTTAACATTTCTTTTTTTCATATGCCCTCCCTTTTAATTACTAGCATTTTTATTTAAGAACGCGGTTTCTGTTTGTGGCATTATTCGTATATAATGCCAGAGTAGCTTCACGATAGCAAACGCAATTTTTCATATACTCTCTCAATTGTGCTTCCCATTGCTCTTTAGTCAGATACTCCACCTGAGTGCCGGTTCCAGAAGCTTTATAATACCTTTTTCCTCCGATACTATAAGACCAAAAAGATTTTATTATTTCACCGGATGGCAGTTTTCTTACAGCATATCCACCAGATTCACCGCTTGCATATTCTACATAATATTTTTTTGATTTATTTACATAAATCTCAACAGCTCCAGTCAAATTTAACGTCTGCAAGTGATGTCTGCCCGCATACTCATCTTCTCCTACAAATGATGGATCATACCACTGTATTATAATCGGACGGTAACTGATGTTGTGTCCATAACTTCGTATCGTAATCAGTTCTGGCGTTCGGTCACCAAAAACATCCCTGATCGCAAATTTTACTTTTACTTTTTCTGATCGCTGTAAATATTTTAAGTATTCAGCTTTCGCATTTGCTGTCTTGCTGTCCTTCACCGTCACCGTGCACTTCGCGCTCTTCCCGTTCGCCGTCGCCGTAATTATCGCTGTACCTGCTTTCTTCGCTGTTACCTTTCCGCTGGTGCTTACTGTAGCTACACTGGTATTACTCGATTTCCAGGTCACTTTTTTGCTTGCACCTGTGACTGTTGCTTTTAGCTGCGCCGTCGTTGTACCCGGGATCGACAGTGTTACGCTTGTTTTATTTAATTTGATTGAGGCAGGCTGTACGGATGTGCGAACACGGAAATGATAATTTGGCGACTCCGGATCTCCCATTAAATAATCCGCATTTATCTTCAGATAATACTTGCCTTTTTTCAATGAAACCGTTGGTGTCGTCTCTCGGTCACCCCAGTCCGTTGCACTGCTGATAAGCCGGCCAGAAGACTGTCTGTAATTTGAACTATATAATGTAACATAATATATATCTCTGTCCATTGACAAATCAAATTTTACGATTCCATCTTCCGGCATCGTAAAGGTGTAACAGTCAACATCACTCCATATATTCATAGATCCATAAACATAAGAATTCAGTGAAATTGGCGTGCTTTTATCAAACGTATCGTTCAACTCTTTTTCCCATACATTAGTTTTCTTATATTCAATCATCAAATAATATTTCTTTTTACTCCACTTTTCCCCTCTCGTTACTTTAATATAATAAGTACCTGCCGGAAGTCCAACCCGGACTTTATTCCTGTAATCCATCCCTGCATCTATTTTCTCTTTCTTCGCATTGTACAAACAAGACTTCCAGAGAAGATAATTATCGCCTGTCACGGCACGCGCACCTGTCAGATCAACAATTCCGGCCTGTGGTAAAGTAAATTTATAATAATCACACTCTGAGGATGTTGCAATATTGCCATAGACTTTACTTCCTACGCCGATTGTCCTTGCCTTTTGAAAAGACGAAAAATCGTCTATCCGGTAAGTTCCTTTTCCCTGTGAAAAACTGATTTTAAATCCATATGGAACCTTGCTTCCATACATTCCACACTGCGAAACTCTCACATAATAAGTTCCTTGGGTCACACTGATTGGCTGACTTGTCATAGCATCATCTTTCTGTTCATAAATAACCCTGCGGATTCCATCGTATAAATGCAACGTGGTACTGTCAAATCCATCATAATCTAACGGCCTGAGGTAATACTCCTTAATCGTAATTTTCCCCTTTTTGCTGACTGTAAATTTGAAAAAATCTTCATCACCAGGTGTAGAAACGTTTCCTGTCACTTTCTCACCCAATGAAATCACATCTGCGCGTCCAAACGTTCCATTGTCTTCACTTTCCTGCGCCGCCAGTGCCGAAAAGTTAAAACCAAACGCTAAGATCATACTCCATAACAAAAACAGGTTTTTCAAAATTTTGTTTTCTTTCTTTTCATACTCTTCCATTCTCCTTCTCTGTTTTTTCTTTATGATCTGCTCTTCTTACGCAAGCATATCCATCAGTTCATATACTCGGTCCTTTGTCATCTCCAACGCCAGTATCCCTGCCGCTTTATCTGATTCCTCCGCGTTGACTTTATTCACCGAATCTTCTATATTCATCTGCCATTCTTCCTGATTCTATGTGAGCGTCTCCACATCTTCCGCTGAAAGCGTTTTCTCCAGATAAGACCACACAACATCCAGCTCATTATTCCATAAATATCATTGCTGTCTTAGTTTTTCGTTGTATTCTTCCTCCGTCAGGCCCGCATCATTGTCCAGTTCTTCCTGGATCGCAGCAGACTCCTGTTACACAACGACCAGTTCATTTAAAGCGCGCTACTTTAATTCGGACACACCGTCAATTTCATTATCCACTCCACTTACAGTTCCATTCAGAACCGATAACGGAATATACGGATCATCCACATACTGATAGCTGTTTATAATGGACTGTGCCGCATCTTCTGAAATCGGCGATGAATGATCCTCCCACTCTTCTGTCGTCGAATAGAACCATGGATTTTCCGAATCATACGCTCCGTCCGCCAGAACATGCTCCCGCATCACAAGCTCACCGTCAACCAGATCGTAGTAGGTCCAGCCGGATATCCAGGCACTTCCTGCACCTTCATTTGCAATGGTGTTATCCACGCACAGGTAATACCGGTCCCGTTCCCCGCTCGTAATGATCTGTACCAGATTTCCGTCTTTCAGCGTATACAGATCAAAAAACATTCCTGTATAGTTTCCGCCTATTCCAATCGGTCCAATTAACAGCTCCTCCGTTCCGTTCTGATCAAGATCAGAAATATAATATCCAATGCCACTCGTATCCTCTACGCTGTACGCCAGATAATCAAGACCGCTTTCAGCATAATCACTCATAGCCCAGTGCAGAGAAACTGCTTTGTAATATTTCCGGATAATCTCATCATACTGCGGATCTCCGGTAATTGAACCATCTGTTGGAATCACCGTAATTTCCTTTATTTCACCAGTTCCCGGAACCTGAATCACACCCCATTTTCCATCTTTTTTTGCCCAGCACCTGCCATCAAATACCGGCCGGAGCGCTTCAAACTCACCTTCTGGAATCACGACATTTCCGTTTGTGTCTCTCAGTTCCCACGCATCTCCCCTGCACAGTACGACATACCCATCCGATGCAGCATAACAGTAATCCTTTACATTATTCGTGGATCTGCTCGTCGACATATTAAAAATCGGATACTCCTTCCAGGAAGCATCATATTCCAGTGGAATCACAACTGTTCCCTGCTCATTGACATAGCCCCATTTACCGTCCTGGCAGACTGCAAACAAACCGTCTGACAGCGATCCGCACTCATCATAAATAAAATCCGTCACCAGACTGCCGTTATTATCCAGCGCATATCTGCTGTTATCCAGTTCCCGCAGAAGATCACTCGTCGGGTAATCGATATAGCTTGATGATTCCTGCACCGGTATGATTTCCTGTGCCTCTTCCGGTCCACTCCCTGCTCTCTGTCTGCTTCCCTGATAATAATAGTACAAAGAGAAATCAAGCGCACCGTTTCCGACATCAGCAGTGATCGTACCATCTGGAGCCAGCCAGTAAATATCCCAGTCTCCATAGTCCTCCGAATACTGCGGGACTGTTGAAATCATCATATAATTCTCACCGAAATCTGCCATTTCTTTATAGGCAAATTCTGTCAGCATCGTTCCATTCAGGTCTATAATTCCAAGCTGCCCGTCTTTTTCAATTATCGCCCTTGGATTATCCGCCTGCTTCGAAAGCGTATTCAGCGCATGCTGCATATTTGGATAATCCGCAAGATAATAAATATCGTCCGCTTCGATTGTCGGCTGCACCGCCCAGTCATAGCCTGCGTTTTCAGAGGCCGCAGCCCCCATCGGGTCTGCTCCAATGACAGCAACCGCACTTAAAAATAAGGCAGATATTACTTTGTTTTTCATACACGCTCCTCCCTTGCAGAATAATTTTTAAGAATCTTTTCTCAACAGATACAGGTAACTCATCTGTACCCATCCCTGTTTTCCATCATAGTTTACTTTTCCCCATCCATTTGAGAATTCCGAAATATAAACTCCGGTTCCATTTGAAATATCCATGATTTTCTTGCTGTCCTCTTTACTTGGCATATCTCTGACATGCATTCCATAATCAGTCACCGTATTTACCACATAAATACCGGCCGTATACTTCGAAAGGCAGGAACCGTAAATATATCCCGTCTTTCCTTTATAAGTTACCTTGGCCCATCCGTTTTCGATCGACTTCACCTTTACGCCTGCGCCATAGTCCAGCTTGCCAAGTGAATCTGCCTTTGCATTCGGTGTTTCTCTCACATTGGTACCGCCTGCCCAGATAAAATAATCTCCCGGCTCATACGATTCATTTACAACTTTTTCTACTTTTTTCAGAAAGCGCATTCTCACCCAGCCATAGCAGCCAAAGTAATCCACATACCCCCATTTTTCTCCGTCTACCGTTTTTATCTCGCCAACATTTACGATGTTGTGCTTGCGCAGATTTAAAAGTGTCGTACTGTATTTGTCCGGTTCTTCCTTCAAAAAAGTATAATGCTCATCGTCCTCGCACTTTATAATTGCATAGCCCTTCGACGAAGTGATTTCCTTTTTCTCTGTCTCGGATTCTGTTGCTTTTTCCGTGATTTTTTCTGTCTCAGACTCAGTTACTTTCTCCGTAGCTTTTTCAGTTACTTTTTCTGTGGCTTTTTCGGTAGTCTTCTCCGTCAGCTTTTCGGTCGCTTTCTGTGTCTCAGATTCTGTTATTTTTTCCGTGACCTTCTGTGTTTCAGGTTCCAAGACCTTTTCCGTAGCCTTCTGTGTCTCGGTTTCCGTGATCTTTTCCGTAGCTTTCTGAGTCTCAGATTCTGTTGCCTTTTCCGTAGCTTTCTCCGTCTCTGCTTTTACTGCCTTCTCCGTAATTTTTTCACTTTCTGTTTCTATTACAGCAGCTTCCTGCTTTTTCTCCCCGTTCCGTTTGCCGATTAGCGCTGCAAAAGCCAGAATTCCAAGTCCAATCCCTATCGCACCGACTGCAATTGCGATTTTCAGCCACTCCGGATTTCCTGCACTTTTTCCCAGCTCCTCTTTAAACTCCTCTATCGTCTGATAACGCAGATCATAACGGAGTTCCAGCGCTTTTACTAATACTTTTTCTTCTTTTTTCGATATTTTCACGCCGCATGCTCGCGGCAGAATCAACTGCTCTCCGCTGCTTCGATTCGGTGCCTCAGGCGGTCGCTTTCCACAGAGGCAGTAATACATGGTCGCCGCCATCGCATAGACATCCGTCCATGGTCCCTGATTACCATTTATTGTATACTGTTCAAGCGGCGAGTAACCCGCTTTCATATACACAACCTTGCTGGCGCCGCTCTTCTTTTCCAGCTTTGCACCTCCAAAATCAAATAATTTCAGCGCTCCATCCTCTGAAAATTTGATATTATCCGGACTGATATCTCGATGCAGGATTCCCTCCATGTGAATCTCATCCAGCGATTCCATAATCGGAAAAAGGATCTTTTTTGTCTCTTCCAAAGACAAACGTCCTCCTTTCTCCTTCACATACTCACCAAGTGTCTTTCCTCCCAGATACTCCATCGCAATGTAAGCCGTTCCGTTTTCCTGAAAGAAATCATGCACCTGCACGATACCAGGCATATTGTTGAGATGTGCAAGAATCTTGGCTTCCCGTTCAAACTTTTCTTTACTGTTACGGTACATTTCGTCCTGCGCTTCATTGATTGTACTGACTGTCACCGCACAGGCCTTTGTCCGGTACATCGCCTCTCCCATAAAAAATTCTTTGACCGCAACACGACGCTCCAGTACCAGATCAAGCGCAATATAGGTAATTCCAAAACCGCCCGCTCCAATCACCCTTCCAAGCAGATAACGACCATTCAGAATGGTAAACGGTGGAAGTTCATAATCATCCTTCTTATAATTTGCCATTGAACCGCCGCAGTAAGGGCATATATCATCCTTATTCTTTTTTTCCCGCATGCAGTAAATGCATAATTTTTCGTAGTCCACGATTCTCTTCCTCCATCCCTATCACCTTCACTCGATCTTTCTCTTCATCCTGATGATTCTCAAAACCGATTCATTGATTCGCTCCTCCGAAATTCTTCCGTCCCGCACGGCTCCAAGCACCGCCTCATACGCGGAATGAAAATCTGTCGGCATAAGCAGCATATCCACACCGGCCTCTATCGCCATCACTGCCGCTTCCCCGGAAGAATAATTTGCAGATATAGCGCCCATATTCAGCGCGTCCGTGATAATAATTCCGTTAAACTGCAGCCTCTGGCGCAGGATTCCTGTTACCATCTCATACGACAATGATGCCGGAAGCTGGCTGTTCAATACATTCGGCAATGAAATATGCCCCATCATAATGAATGACACATTTGATGCGATTCCTGCCCGAAATGGCTGAAATTCACACGCTTCCAGCTCTTCGAGACTCTTATAGCTGCTCGCATACCCGCTGTGGCTGTCCTCCGCCGTATCCCCATGTCCCGGGAAATGTTTCAGCGTTGCCAGCACCCCTGCATCCTGAAGCCCCTGCACTTCCATCGGGACCATCTGGGATACAAGACCTGCATCACTGCCAAACGCCCGATCACCAATGACTGTATTCGACGGATTGCTAAAAACATCTGCTACCGGTGCAAAATCCACGTTAAAATTTAGATTCTTCATATAGCTTCCGATGGTGCTTCCCACCTGATATGCCTCCTGCGGCTCTCCTGTCGCCCCCACAGAATACATATCTCCTATATATGGAATATCCGAAGCAATCCCATACAATCGGCTTACTCTTCCGCCCTCTTCATCGGTTGCCAGAAAAACCGGCAAACCCGTTCTTTCTTTGCTGATCTCCTGCATTCCGGAAAGCATGGATGAGACCTGCTCTCCGGATTCAAGATTTCCGCTGAAATAGATGATTCCTCCTACCGGGTACTCAGAAAAACACTGTGCTGTAGTTTCTCCGGCTCCGGTGACCTGGCCTGCTCCAGTCAGTGCTTCCGGCGTTATAAAAAACATCTGTGCCACTTTTTCCTCAATCGTCATTCCTGCCAGTGTATCTTCCCCTACTGCCTTTCCCTGTATGATCTGCGCTGCGGAGGCTTTCTGTGCTCCACCAAGCAAGCCAAGACCAGCGATACAGCACAGCAAAATAGCTTTTATTTTTCCTGCATTTCTTCTTTTTTTAGTCTTCATACTCACAGATATACCCGATCTTTCCGCGGTAAGTAGAAACCGCACTCAAAAGATCATTCGGCACATCATTCCATACCCACCTTCCAAGATCTTTATAATAAAAAATATCCAGAACATGCTCATCCAGCCCAAGTGTCGTATCCCTGAAAGACGGCTCACCTGTCAGCCAGCAATTCACATTCCACGCCGTCAGACTGTTCAGAGGATCCCCGATCAGATCGTTGTCTGCGTCTACCCAGTAGTAATCGCGGGAAGACAGATCTCTTCTTCCTCCGATATAGAACATATTTCCTCTCTGGTCTTTACTTTCCAGATCACTCGTCACATAATCAAACTCTTCCTGTGTCTCAAAAGTTACCAGATGTCCCCCTTTCGCCTTACAGATTAGATATGCATCCTCCCAGGTACCATCCAGCATTGCGTATTCGTATCTGTGAATTCCACTTTTAAAGCCTGCTTCCGTCTCCGGCTCTGTCTGTGCCGTTGTCTCCGGTGCATTCCAGTTCGTCAGTTCATCCAGTTTATCCTGAATTTTGTAACTCTTTGTCGAGTTGTACGCCTGCATCAGAATTCTGCGCGCCTCGTCCGTTTTTCCGGCCTGTATCATTGCGTCCGCCTCAGTCAGCGCTTTATCAACGACATCCTCCACCGTTGTTTCCGGTTCTGTTGGCTCTTCTGTTTCAGTTTCTGTTGGCGGCTCTGTGACTTTCTCTGTCTCAGTTTCTGTTTCTGTCGGAGCTTCTGTGACTTCTTCCGTCTCAGTTTCTGTCGGAGCTTCTGTGGCTTCTTCTGTTGGTGGCTCTGTGACTTTCTCCGTCTCAGTTTCTGTTTCCGTCGGCGCCTCTGTGACTTCTTCCGTCTCAGTTTCTGTTTCTGTCGACGCCTCTGTGACTTCTTCTGTCTCAGTTTCTGTTTCTGTCGGAGCTTCTGTGACTTCTTCCGTTTCAGTCTCCGTCTGGATTTCTGTGGTTTTGGGAGGCTCTGTTTCTGTTGTCCCCTCTATGCTGCTTTTCTGTTCGGCCTGAACCAGATTTTCTGTAAGGCTCTCATATTTTTCCGGCTCTTTTTTCTGCTCTCCCTTTTTATTCAATGCTCCGCTTCCGGCAAATACGAGAACCGCCACAATACCGGCTCCCATCACGCCGGCAATGCCGCCTTTCATCAGACCGGAACTCTTTTTTTCTTCTTCAAGCGCTTTCTTAAATTCCTCCATCGTCTGATAGCGCGTATTGTAACTCAGTTCCAGTGCTTTCATTAAAGCACTTTCTTCTTTTTTTGAGATTTTAACGCCACATTTTTCCGGTAATACCAGTTTGTCTTCGCTCATGCGATCCGGAGCTTCCGGCGGACGTGTGCCGCAGATACAGTAGTACATCGTGGCTCCGAACGCATAGACATCCGTCCACGGTCCCTGATTTCCGTTTACCGAATACTGCTCCAGCGGCGTATAGCCCGGCTTCATGTACGCAACCTTGCTGACACCATCCTGCTTTTCCAGCTTCGCGCCACCAAAATCAAACAGTTTCAGCACACCGTCTTCCGAAAATTTGATGTTATCCGGGCTGATATCCCGGTGAAGAATTCCCTCTTTATGTATTTTGCCTAATGAATCCATGATCGGGAAAAGTATCTGCTTCGTCTCCTCTACCGATAAACGCCCGCCCTTCTCCTTTACATATTCGCCGAGCGTCTTTCCGCCCAGATATTCCATTGCAATGTATGCGGTTCCATTTTCCTGAAAAAAATCATGCACCTGCACAATACCCGGCATATTGTTGAGATGTGCAAGAATTTTGGCTTCCTTCTCAAATTTTGCTTTGCTGGTCCGGTACATCTCATCCTGCGCTTCATTAATCGTAGATACTGTTACCGCAGCCGCTCGCGTCCGGTACATCGCGTCCCTCATGAAAAACTCTTTTACCGCAACACGACGCTCCAGCACGAGATCCATCGCAATATAAGTAATGCCAAAACCGCCTGCTCCGATCATCCGTCCAAGCAGATATCGTCCATTTAACACCGTAAACGGCGGCAGTTCATAGCCATTTCCCCGGTAATCCGCAGCAGTGTGTCCACAATGCGGACACACCGCCTCATTTTCTTTTTTCTCTTTCATGCAGTAAATGCACAATTTATCGTAATTCACCGTTATTTCCTCCCGCAAACTCTTCTCTTGTTTTCAGTAAATCACTCTGTCTGGCTATATAATGGATTCATCCAGTACATCAATAAATATCCATCTACATTTTGTACCACTTCTCCAGAATCAGCATCTTCTCCCGTGTAAGTTACATGAAGCATCCCATTTTCCTGTTCTTCTGCATCTTCCCCACACCAAAATATAGATCCTGTTGGAACTCGTATCCCGAGAGATTCACTGTTTTGGTCTGCTGATTTGTGAAGCAATGCACCATTGTATTTTTCTGCTCCAACCTGAAATCCTATTGCATCCAGGTAATATGGCCGAACCCGTTCCAAATCAAGCCATCCTTCCCTTCCCTCCCATGTAACCTTTCCAAAAGAATCCTTTACTTCTTCTATCACCACATTCTGCCCATACTCCAAATGTTGCATTATTTTATCCTGTTCACTAATGTCAAAATATATATCAGCTCCCCTGCTCTGTGCCGATACATAGCATTCTGTCCCCGCCGATATCCCGTTATATGAAATATCAGAATTTTCTATTTTCTCCGTCTCAGCTCCTGTGCTCGCTTCCCTTTTTACCACTAAATCTGTTTCTTTACTGACTTTCGGCCCCGCTTCTCTTCGCTTTATTTCTGTTGCAACCCTTACTCCGAGCACGAAAATTACAACTCCTATTCCTGCAACAATTCCGAAAGCAGCAATTTTACTACTATTATTTTTTTCCTGCAGTGCCCTGCTGAATTCCTCCATTGTCTGATAACGGTCTTCATAATAAATCTCTAACGCCTTTGAAAGAACTTTTTCTACTTGCTTTGATACTTTAACATCTCCTGATCCGAACAACGCCTGATTTTTTCGCACACTTCGATCCGGTGCTTCCGGCAGCCGTTTTCCACTGATGCAATAATACATCGTTGCTGCCAACGCATAGACGTCTGTCCAAGGTCCCTGATTTCCATTTGCAGAATACTGTTCCAGCGGCGTATAGCCCGACTTCATATAAACAACCTTGCTTGCCGCACCGCTTTTTTCCAGCCTTGCTCCACCAAAATCATATAATTTCAGGACGCCATCCTCCGCAAATTTAATGTTATCCGGACTTATATCCCGATGAATAATTCCCTCTTTATGTATTTTCTCAAGTGACTGCATGATCGGCAAAAGAATCTGGATAGTCTCTTCTCCAGACAGCCTACCGCCTTTTTTCACTATATATTCACCAAGCGTTTCCCCTTCCAAATACTCCATTGCAATATAAATTGTTTTATTTTCCAAAAAGCAGTCATACACCTGCACGATACCAGGCATATTGTTGAGATGTGCAAGAATCTTTGCTTCTTTCTCAAATTTTGCCCGGCTGCTATGATACATTTCTTCTTCATTTCCATTTGCAGTTGATACGGTGACCGCGTCAAGCCCAGTTCGATACATCATATCCTGCATAAAAAACTCTTTGATTGCCACGCGTCTTTCCAGAATCAAATCAAGTGCAAGATATGTAATTCCAAATCCCCCTGCTCCAATCTCTCTTCCAAGCAAGTAACGGCCGGATAAAATTGTAAACGGAGGAAGCGCAGCAGATTCTGACCGATATTCCTTAGGATCAAATCCACAGTACTGGCATTTTTCAGCCTGATTTTTCTTTTCTCTCATGCAATTAATACACAGCTTTTCATAATTCATGACCTGTCTCCCAATTTTTCCCGTTTGTTTTTGCAATAATTTTATCCAGCTTTTATCTCGCTTTTTACAGAATATTTTTATTCTTCTACTACAAATTCTGTCTTCCCTGCTTCTAACATAATCCTTGTACCTGGTTTTACCGAAGCCTGTTCCCCTCTGTCTAATTCATTTTTCCAGATTCTTATTCTCTCATTCGAACAATTCCTGATTACAAAGTAAAGATGATTTTCTTCATTTCGTTCACATCTTATCTCGCACTGACATGCCGGTATTCCTTTCTGTGAAAAAATCACCTGACACAGGCTTGGACTGCCTCCCATTCGTATTCCTTCGCCTGGATATAATTCAAGTTCATATCCTGCATATTCCCCATTTAAAAATCGAATAATTCCATTTTTTTTCATGGCCTGCACATTTTCATGATGTGCTCCTTTTGAAGCTGTTTCTTCTGCCGTATTTCCAGCAGCAAAAAGCAGCACCCCTGTCGTAATTAATCCTATTGCACATAGCAGCGTCAATATAAATCCTATGCCGATACAGCCAGCTACTGCTTTTCCTATATTTCCATCAAATGAAACAGAAAAGCACAGAATATCTTCAAAGTCTAATAAATGATACCCTGAGAGAGCACTCACCAGCACATACAGCCTGTATACCTGTATTCCCAGCCACAATGCTATTCCAATCATAGAAGCCAGAAAAATACCTGCTCCTGATGAAATCATAACAGCTACATATTTTTTTCTGATTCCGCACAAACCAATAGCAGAAAAAATCACAGCAATCACCATCCCCGCAATTGCCACACTGATTGCTGTTGTGAAAATAAAGGGGAATTTAGCCCATGATTCAACTACATTAACCGCTTTTTCATATTCTGCACCAATATCGCCGGAAATAAAATTTAAAATTCCCTGTGCCCGATCCGAATAACTTTTTATTTGCTCCAACGGCACATTTTTCTCAAGCATCTCATTTACAGATATCAATCCGCTGCGAATCTCCAAAACGGAATACTCAAGTTTTATCTCCTTTCCTGCATCAATCCCCAATACAGATGGTCGTATTGATATCGCAGGTGCACTCAGAAAAAGTAAGATTCCTACAACTCCAATAAATATTGCAATTCCGTATAAAACAGTACCAGATTTCCCCTTCATTTGCTTCCATTCCTTCTATCTTACATCTTTCTTTACTCTGATTAATGCCAGCCCGCTAATGCATGCAAATATAATCGTCATGCCTGCCAGTATGCTCCAATCCATCCCTACATGCGCACCGGTATGTTTGTAAATATCTTCCACTTCATGGACAAGCGTTGGAATCTGTGCCTGCATCCGCAATTCCATATCATTCAGATTTACGATGCTTCCAAGTCCTTCCACTGACCACTTACTGATTGTTAAATAAGATACTGCCTTTCCCGCTCCCTCCAATTTAAACAAAATTCCTGAAAAAAGCAGCTGCACAATCAATACAAATGGCGCAAGTGTCATCGCTTTATCCCCACTTTTCACAACTGCAGAAATAATCAATCCCATTGCCATTGCTGCAAGAATCGTCACCCACACAGTGATTCCTATCTCCAGTGTAAACGGATCTAACCATACTCCCTCTCTGAATTTTCCCACAGTAACCAAAAAAGTTCCGGTCAGCAGAATTGCCTGTATCGCAGCAAGTATCATCTGTACTAAAAATTTTGACATGATATAAAGCGGAAGTTTTAAGCAGGCCATATACTCCCGTTTTAATATGTTTCGTTCTTTACATATCTCCTGAATTGAATTAAACAAACCAATCCAAATGGCGGAACAGCTCAGCGAAAACATCATAGACTGTGTTGATTCATAAATATCATAAACATCCTCATCAGCTACCAGCCATAAAAGTAATGCAATAATAATTGGCTGCAAAAGCAAAATAGCAAAACGCATTTTATCGTTCCAGATTAATTCCGCGTATCGCGAAGTTAATGTAATCAATTGTTTAAAATACGATGTTGATGCTTTCTTTTTGTGCATCTGCTCCTTTTCTGACTGCTGTTCACTGCGTGCTTTTTCCTCCCGCATACAGTTTTCAAACTGTTCTGCCCACATCTTCGGATTTTGTGCAACAATATTATAAATATTCACAAGATCATCCGTATCAAAAAACATTTTCGCCTGTTCTACACTTCCATAAAAGCAAAGATATCCTCCCGGCCCCATAAATACTACCTTATCACACAAATGTAAATTTTGAGTTGTATGTGTGACAATGATCGTTGTCTTGTCTCTTGTCTTTGATAAACGATTCAGCAACTGCATCAGATTTTTTTCTGTTCCCGGGTCAAGACCTGACGTGGGTTCGTCCAGAAAAAATAATTTAGGATCCGCCAATAACTCTACTGCAATACTTGCTCTTTTTTTCTGACCCCCGGAAAGTTTTCGAATAAATGTATTCTGATGTTCTGTCAATTCTACCATTTCAAGTACTTCATGAATTCTTTTTTCAATCTCTCCTTTGTCTGTATCCTTTGGCATTTTCATTCTGGCCGTATAGTACAACATCTTATGAAGAGTTAAATTTTCGTAAATAATCTCCTGCTGAGGTACATACCCTATCATATCCTTCAGCGTGTTGAATTCATGCTTCAGATCTGCTCCATTCAATGTTACTTTCCCGGAAAAATCCTGATCAAAGCCGCTGATTGCATTCATCAGTGTTGTTTTTCCTGCTCCTGATCCTCCGATAATGGCCACAAAATCATTGCTCTGTACGTCCAGATCTACGTGGTTCAGAAGAATCTTTTTTCTGCCATTAACCGTCTTAAAAATATTCTTTGCTACTAAATGTATTCCCTGAACATTCGTACAATAATAAATCAGATTTTCGATAAAAAATAATTGATAATCCAAAATCTGAACAATATCATTATTGTGTAATACCGTCTTTCCAGACACAAACTTTCCATTAATTTTTGTTCCATTACAGCTTTTGCAATCTTCCAAAATTGCTTTTCCCTGTTCAAACCAGAGCCGCGCATGCAATTTCGAAATTGCCGGGTGTTTCAGGCAAATATCATTTTTTCTCCACGTCCTATTGTGAGTGCCTTCGCTGATACTGCAATTTTTTTCCATCCCGAACCTTTTACCTCTTCACGAACAAAAAAGCAAAATCTGTCCGTTCCTTTCCTGACGTATAAAACAGAATTGCTTCCTAACAGTACCTTTCTCCTGCTTCTTCGCAATTCTATTTTTTCTGCTCCCTCTTCTATCACTGTGCCATTTGTGCTGCCACAGTCTTCATAATATACCCCATTCATCGTCAGTTCAAAGCAGCCATGAATATGTGAAATTCCAGGATCAGCAAATTGTACATCCGCCTGTTCAGACCTTCCAATCGTAATCCTGTTTTTTCCAAACTGATTCAGGCCTACCCTGTGCATATCACCAGATGGAGTAAAATAAATTAATTCATAACGCACACTTGACATTTGTTTTCTCCCTTTTATTTTTCCCATCCATATTTTGCATCACAGAAAGGCACAAATACAAAAACGCTTTGCCCTATTGTAATTACATCCCGGTCCTTCAATTGTACATTCGTGAGAACTACCGAATCATTCACATAAAACAATTCGTGAGATTCTCCTGGCTGTGCAAAAAAGATTCTTGCTTTTGGCTCATAAATAATGGTTGCATGCTTTACACGTGATATGGTCATATCCCCCGCCACACAAATATCCATCTCGGCAGAGCGTCCAATAAAGTTCTTTCCACAGTAAATATTAAAACTTTTTCCGTAATTACTTCCTTCAATGCACACAAGCCAACCAACTACCGGCTGTGTATTTACTGCTTCCGTCCGTTCTTCTTTTTCTGCTTTATTTCCTGCCCACCCCATATAACCAATTGTTTTTCCTTCATTATCTGCATATGGTATCGTTGGCATATTCTCTTTGACGTATTGCTGCGCCTTATTTCTTTCCATAAATCCAACGGTTTTCCCTTCCTCGTTCATCTTACGGCTTCTCGGCTCCCCCATTATCGCCTGTGTTTCATCATTCTCCGACTGACGAGGCGCACGATTCAGCACTTCACCTTCTCTTGATCCATAATAATCTGTCTTTGCATCTGCACCGCCTACTCCGCCGGAACAATGCGGGCAGGAAGCATATTTCTCTGCGTCATAAAAATGTCCATTTGCACATTTTGTAAGTTTCATTTCTTTTCCTCCTTGCGTTTTGCCATTTCAGTCTTTTCTATGATTTCATTTTTATCTTTCATTTCTTTATTGAAGAATAAAAATATTGTTTCCGCTTCCAAGAGTCAGTTTTGTTCCTACCGGGCATCTGGTCACTACATTTGTTGCCAGTTTCTGTGAACCATTCATTACCGTTCCAATCGAAGAGTAATCTGTCACATAATAATATCCATCTGACGCCTGATATTTAATGGAACAATGTCGTCTGCTGATATCCCCATCACCGATCACAAGCTGTGCCATACTGCTGTTTCTTCCAATAACAATCTCTTCTCCGTCCTTCAGCACCATTTCCGCTCCACTGTAAACTCCTTTTATACATTTTAGAACTCCTACACTGCTTGCCGGCATTGTTCTCGGGTCATTCCTGTTCGGATCTACATATTTTTCTATATCATCACCGGCATTTGAATTTCTTTTGCTGTTCCAGCCTGAATTATCACCGTTACGATAATCTTCCGAACTTCTTTCGTCTTCTCTCTCTCTTGCTTCATTGTACTCATGACAAAGCTTATTTACATTATGGATAAATAAATAAAAAGAAACAAGAGGACCACACCCAACAAGCAGACCTCCAAGTGTGTTCCAAAGGACATATGTACTCCCCTTCTCCGTAATTTCAAGTCCATACGCATGTCCTGCTGTACGCACGCGATTGCCCTGTTTGTAAAACCAGACGTGGAGATAGATCCCCAGTGTAACAACTATGAGAAGCAATAAAATCAAATAATTCGGTGATTTGTCATCGTCTGTCTTTTCCGTATAGCCACATGCCGTATTCAGATCCTGAATCATATACCACCAGAAAATGACCTGATAAATCCCAAGTGTCAATATTCCAAATACAATCACTTTCCACAGCTTTCTCTCTTCATTTAATCTTTCATGCATAACTCTCCACTCCTTTTCTGTTTACACTCTTCTTACTTTTTTCCAAACAGCCGCCTTTTCAGCAACTCTGCCAGCGGCTCCTTTTTTAGCTGTCTATTTGTTCCTCCTTCCTTTATCATAATCGGAATCGTTTTCTCTGAATCCGCATTTTTATATAAAAAACCGTAATCCATTATCATTACTCTGTCATCTTCTGTAAACAGAACACTTTCCGGTTCCAGTTTGCAGTTCTCAGGTACCTCTCGCTTCAGCCTTGCGATTTGTGTTACCAGTTGCTGTCTGTTCCCGGAAAGCCGCTCTTCCAGTTCGGAATTCAGCGGTTTTTCCCGCTCCAGTGCTTCTCTTAAAGTAACTCCCTCGGCCAGTGCACAGATATAATAGCCGCTGTCCGTATCCTCGTTCCACTTCAATACCAGTATCTCCGGAAAACACTCTGTTTTTTCCCACTGTGATGATATCACGATCGTCTCTAAATCGATGTAATGACACCAGCCATCCGCTCCGCACGGCAGCACCAGAAGCAGTTTCTTTTTCTGTTCCTCATTGTCCCAGATCACATACGCCGGTCCTGATCCCTCTGTTTTTCTTACCCCGATCAGACTGTATTTTCTTTTCTCCTCTTCCGTCAATGTCCCATCCGGTATTTGAATCCATTCCTTGGGGCATCCGCAAAAGGGGCATTTTTCTCTGCCTGATTCATAGCTTTCACCGCAACTTACACACAGTTCCATAGGCACTCCTTTATCTCCATTCCACCAGGAATTTCAGATTTCCTGCCGCTATCTCGTCTCTTGACTCCAGGCAGTGCTTCTCCCTGACTGCCACACCATTTACACTGGTTCCGTTTCTGGTTTGCAGATCAGTGATAAACACGCTGTCGTTTTCCACTTCAAGTGCAAAATGCTGTCTTGACATCATCGGATCATCGCAGCAGACATCACACTGACTGGAACGTCCGACAATACAGCTTCCGTTGATGGTAACTTCCATCTCCTTCGGTGTATCCGTTCCATTGCTGATCCACATGGTGATTTTCTTACTCGGAAGCATTGGATTTACTTTTACATGGTGTTTACTGTTTTCCAGCCGAAGATCCATATCGAGTTCAGAAATCCGTTCGGATGGTTCGTACTCCTGTTCCTCTGCCTTTTTGCTCTTCTTCACGAGCATGACAATCACCACAATGAGAATCGCCAAAAATACTACAGCAAGCGCAAGATAATACCAGTGATCCAGCAGCTGATCCGCAAAACTTTTTTCTTCTGCTTCTGTCTCGCTCTCTGTTACTTTCTGTGTTTCTGTCTCTGTAATTCCATCAATATGAAAATTTTTCTCCGGATTTTCCAGTGCATTCTGCTCATTTGAATCATCCGTGACTCCGCTGATCTTCAGCTGATATTCTCCGGTCAGAAAATCATTTTCAAATACCAGTGTATAAGTATACGGATTTTCCTGTGATACAGCTACCTGACTGACCGGAATTGCCTTTCCATCTCTGGTCAGCCGATAATTCCCCGTATCAGCTGCATTCAGCACTTTTTCAGAATATACAACATCGATCGAATTTGCGCTGCTCACCGTCACTTCTGTCACTTTCGGAAGATTGTGATCTTCCTGACCTCTGCTCACAAGAACGGAACAGGTCTCGGTACGGTTGTTCTCATTTACAAATTTCAGCACGAAGTCTTCTTTTTTATTGCTGACTTTGTTGCTCTCCGCCTGAAACTCCGCACGAAAGCTGTTAAACAACGTCTCCTGAATCTGGTTCAGGCCATCCAGTACACTTCTGTCCTCTCCGACGGTCCACGGAATTCCGCCTGTATTGCGGGATAACGCTCCGAATTTTCCCTGATAATTGCTGATCTCCGTTTCGCTGTCGCCCTCATTATTCTCTACTGCTATCGTATAAAGAGGAATGCCCTTTGCCGTCAGCCCGCTTCCGACACTCTCAATACTTCTCGTATCATCCGCGCAGTCTTTTCCGTCAGATATCACGACCATGACCCTGCGTTTCTCCGTGCTGTCTCCGGCTTTTACAATCTGTTCCGCTGCTGCATCTATCGCTTCAAACAGCAGCGTATTCTGATTATTATTCTCAAGCTGACTGATTGTATTTGCGGCCGCAGCTCTTGTTTCTGTGCCGTTTAATACGGTCTGCACTGCATCACCAAACGTAATCAATACCATGCTGTCGTCGCCGCGCATGTTCTGCAGAAATTCCGTCAATGCACCCTTGATTTCTTCAAAGCGGCTTTTTCGAATCGACGCAGAAATATCGAGAAGGATATAATACTCTGCACTCTCACCTGTCTCTGAAAATTTTTTCAGATCCTGAAGCTGCAACTTCTCTCCTCCAAGATATCCTTCGATTTCTCCGCTGTTATCCGGTGCCCGGTAATAAGCGATTACATCCGGCATATTGATGTAGACCTGCTCGATTTTGTGCTCCTCTGCCGCTTGTACCGAAATTCCAAACAGGCTTACCAGTATACACAGCAGCAAAAGGATCCTTCCAAACCCATACCCTGCCTTTTCTTTTAAGCTTTCTCTTCTGCGTTCCATACATGTCCCTCTCTGCAAAACGGTACAAAGTCGAATTTACAGTTTCCAATCGTAATTTCATCGCCAAGTTTCAGTTCCGCACTGCCATTCAAGATGCTTCCGTTTAAATAAGTCAGGCTTCCGTTTCCCTCTGCCAGAAAAAATTTATTTCCTTTTCCGTCATATACGATCGCACAGTGTTTTTCATTCTGAATCATCTGATCTCCGTGGATTGTGATATCCATATCGGGACTTTTTCCTACCCAGTTCATTCCGTGATAAATACGATAGTCACGCCCTTTTTCCGGCCCGTCCACGCACACAAGCCACCCTGTAATGTACGACGTTCCTGTCGATTTGCTGAAAATTCCAACGGTCACCGAATCGCCCGGTGCACGCATTCCCTGCAAATGATTCTGCCCGTAACCTCCAATTTCTACCTCACCGGTTCCTCCCGGCGTCATCGCTACGGTGACACCTTCATTTACCGGGCCAAAGCTCACATCAAACGACGGGAGATTGCCAAGTTCGCTGATTCGTTCCGAACGTTCTCTTTCTCTTTTGATACAGTACGGACATTCCTTTGATTTATTCGTATCATAGTAATGACCGTTTGCACATTTCACAATCATTTGTACTCCCCCTGCTTTATTTTACCTGTACACAGATAGCTGAATAATTATCCATGTCATGTCCTGCGCCATGCATTTTTACCAGCTTTTCCATCTGTAACAGCCAGTCTGACATATCACTCGCACTTTGAAGTGTCATGCACATCTCATCCTCTGTAATATATTCCCAGAATCCGTCACTGCACAGCAGCCACGTATCTCCTGTTTGCAGTTCCTGCTCCGGCGATATCTCATAAGGAACTTCTTCCCATGGATGTCCGATCACGCGAAGCAGACGGCTGCGGTCCGGATGATGCCGGATTTCCTCTGGACGGATTTCTCCCATCTGTACCAGCATCTGTGGAACACTGTGATCTTTCGTCTGTTTTTCCACCTGCCCATTTCGAAACAGATACAGTCTGGCATCTCCGATATGCCCCCACTGTGCTTTTCCAGTCTCCAGACGAAGAAGAACCAGTGTGGTGCTCATGCGCTTCATTTCCGGATCCAGCTTCTGCTTGAGCAGTACCGCATCCTGTGCTCCCTGAAAAGCCCGTTCCAGAAATCCTTCCCTGCCATTTTCCCAGGAAAATCTTGAAATCACACTGCTCACCGCTGTCCGTGAAGCAATCTCTCCATGCCCGCAGCCGCCAAGTCCATCCGCCAGTGCAAACAGGACACGCTCTTCGCAATCCCGCATCTGAATAAAGTCTTCGTTGTACTCTCTGTCCCCCTGGCGGCTTCGCATTGCATATGTATACATCTCTCATCACCTCAAAGCACGTTCTTTTTTACTTTCTCTTTTTCTGTGAAATCTTTTTTTCTCAAGCTTTCATCTGCGCTTCTGAAACTGCTCCTACTGCTGCACTTCTGACAAAACTGTTTCCTGCTCTGCTGTATCGTCTTCTGATCCTGCCTGGCTCGCCTCTGTACCAGTACTTTCCTCTGATACAGCCGCTGCTTCTGATCTGGATGATTCCGTCATGCACTGATACACTACCTCAAGCAGTTTCTTAACATTTCCGTTTTCATTTTTCGTTTTCAGATAAAGAATGTAAGAATTCTCATCCAATGCAGAGCCATTTCCGGCATCTGTGAGCATCACAAGATACTGATATCCGTCTTTGTTTTCTCCCGCCCAGGAAATCCGGTTGCCATCCTGTTCTGCCTGTGCCACTGTCTCGTTCATATCGGAAAATTCGTCCAGATTTACGGATGGCAGCATGATTTTTTCTTGCATCCTCTCTCCTCGTTCCGGATACTTTTCATCTTCAATTAAGGTGCCAGCCTTCAACTTTCTGAAAAATTCGATGCATTCTTCTGGTGATACACTCTGTATCTCTGTACGCTCCTTCTCCGATACCTCCACAGTATTCATAAACTCAAGTATGACGGTTTCTCCAGTTTTATTATCCGGGTTATTTTTTTCTATTAAATCAATTTCTTCCTTCTCTGCTTCCTCCGGATTACCTTCCTCTCTACCCATCATTTTCTTATTTAGACTCTGAAGACTCTCATCCGACTGATCTTCATAAGTATTCTGCATATTCTGATAAAAAGCTCCCAGTACAAACAGTCTGCTCAATTCCGGGTGATTCTCTCTTTGTGATAAATCATCGATATTTGAAACATTTTCATCAAAAACTGCTTCATTTGAATTTTCCTCATTTAAAATTTCGACATTGTTTTTCGCTGAAGCAGGAGCAATGCAGTAATATGCCTCAATGCCTTCTCTGTGAAGCAGTTCCTCCAACTTTTTCTTTGCCAACCGGCTTTTTTTACTCCAGTTTGAAATTGGGAGCTGCTCGTCCGTATCTGTTTCTGTATCTATTTCTGTTTCAGAAGTACTTTCTGTATCATTCTCTCCGCTTGCTGCTTCTGTTGTCACTTCGCTTTCGGTTTCTGTAAGCGGCTCCGTCTCGGTTATCTTTTCTGTTTCGGTTCCTTTTTCCGTTTCAGTGACTGCCTCTGTTTCTGCTTCTGTCTGCGCTTCTGACGACTTGCTGATTTTTTCCGTTTCAGACTGCGTTTCCATGGATGCTATCGTTTCGCTCTCAGCTACCGCCTTGTTTTTCTGTTCGTTTTCCTGATTCTGCTGTATTGTTTTTTTGTATTCTTTGTTCAGCCTGCTATAGCCAATTCCAAGACCACATACAATGGCAAGCAATACAACGATAATCCCTCCCATGATCTTATTCGTCCGGGCAAGTTTTTTGATCTGTTTTCCTGCTCCCCGTGTATTTGCTGTATTTTTATATGAATTCTGTTTCTCATTCCTGTCCACCAGCAAAAAACCTCCTTTGTTCTTCCTTACTGCACATATTTTTTAACTGCTGCAGATCTTCCGGTCTTTTCTTCGGATCTGCTGTTACCATTAACTGTACAATCCGCTCATATTTCTTCGCATTGCCCAAAAGCTTTATTCCGTGTCTTTTCTCTTTTTCCGTGATTTCTTTTCCGGTCAGAAGCCAGAACGCGATGCAGCCAAGTGCATATAGATCTGACTGCTCGTTCACCTTATCGGAATCCAATACTTCCGGTGCGGTAAAAGAACTGTTGTATTCTTCTTTTTCCTCTCCCGTTTCCCGATAAAATCTGCTTTTCGCCTCTGAAAATCCGATTGTTTTTATCTTAAGCTTCCTTACACTCTCCTCCGTCTGCTTTTCCGTAACAATATTCGTGATATAAATATGTTCCGGCAAAAGATTGCCGTGACATATCCCTCTTTTCTGCAATTCGAGTATTGTTTTCATCAGCTCAGGAAACAGCAGATAAAAGACAGCTTTCCTGCATTTTGGAAACAGTTCCAAATATTCCTGTAATGTGATTCCTTCCAGATATTCCATCACCAAATAGGACGTGTGATTTTCCTGAATACATCGATACACTTCTGTGATCCCCGGAATATCCTGACAGTGGTTCAGTTTGCGAATTTCCAGCTCAAAATATTGTTTTCCCGTCTCAAATATCCGTTGTTTCTGTGGTGACTGAAAAACCAACTCTTCTCCTGACCGTCCGGCCAGATCCACCGGGAAATATTCTTTTACTGTGACTCTTTTTTGCAGAAGTGCATCCCATGCAATATAGATAATCCCGTAATCACTATACGAAAGTACCCTCCCGATAATATATCGTCCCGCCAGTATTGTTTCTGGTTCAAGCGCATCTGGCATATTCACTCTGCACTCCGCTGCCTGTGCTGACGAATATCCGCAGATTGGGCAATTTCTGCTGTTTTCACTGTAATCTCTCATACAGCCCATGCATTTTTTCACGTTTTCCTCTCCTTTATCACTGACAGCTTATCGCGATCACCGTTGTATTATCCTGTTTACTCACGGCCAACCGAAGTGCTTCCTCGCACAGTCGTTTCGAAGCAATCTGCACATTCTCCCCGCTTTCCTCCACGATCGCCTGCACCTGCTGTTCGTCCAGACTTTTATACAATCCGTCACTGCACAAGATCAGCATATCTCCTGATTCCATGACAAGCGGTTCTGTATTGACATCAATAAGAGGAAGTTCACCAAGCCCAAGAAAGCTGATCAGCGCTTCTCCTCTATGGCTTTCCCGTATCCGTTCTTCCTGACTGATTGTTCCGTTTCGCACCATTTCATCCAGCTTCAGATTGTAATTATGCATTCTTGTAATGCTCCGAAGCTGTCCCTTATTAAAAAAGTAAATCTTGCTGTCTCCTACCGATCCCCAGTAAATCCGATTTTCTGCCACCACTGCACTGACTACTGTCGTTCCACAGTTTAAATATTCTCCGTCTGGCCCGGTCAGCCTGCACACATCTGCATCTGCCTTTATAAATGTATTTCGCAGCCAGTCCGGAATTCCTCTTTCTGACGGCAGATACATAGCCTCTCGAAAGATTGTTTCGATCACCTGACGGCTTGCAAGCTCACCGCCCTGCATACCTCCCATTCCATCACAGACAGATGCCAGAAGTACGCCGTTTTTTTGTTCGTACCGCATGGAATCCTGCTGGGAATCGCGATCTCCTATGATTGAATATCCTGATACCTGAATCATTTTCTCCTCTTTTCTTCCTGCTTTAATAAATGTAGTTATTTAAAATTTGTCCCAAATCAAAACGGATATCTGCGCCCCGTTTTATTCACTGTTGCATTCACTGTTTTATTCACTGCTTCATACTCAACACGCTTAAAATCATAAAGTTTCATTTTTCTTCAATTAGCCCCCTATAAACCGAATGAGCAGATAAATAATTATCACTACTACAACTATCCAAAGCGTAATCAACACAATCAGTATTGTTTTATCCTTTTTTTCCGGATTCGGATCAATCTTTGGGATCGGACCAGGTTTCGGTCCTGGTTTTGGTCCTGGTTCTGGTCCTGGTTCTGGTAGCTTTTTCCCGTAAACCGCTTCTTTCAATGCATAGTACAGTTCCTTCATATCCAAATACCGATTTTCACACTGCAGTGCCATTCCCTTCTTCAGAACTGCCTCTGCCTCCTTTGAAATATCCGCGTTCAGTTTCGACGGTGGAATCAGTTTATCTTCCTTTACACGCTCCATGGCATCCTCTGCCACCCTTCCGGTAACACAGCGGTAGAATGTAGCACTCATTGCATATACATCCATCCACGGACCGATCTTGAATCCACTTGCATACTGCTCCGGAGGTGCATATCCGTGCTTGACCAGAATCACCTTGCTCAGAGTCTTATCTGAATAATTATTCTTTGCTCCCCCAAGATCCATCAGCTTCATTGTCCCATTTGCCATACATCGTATGTTATCCGGACTAATATCCCTGTGGTACACACCCTTCGCATGCATTTCCACCACAATTTTCATAACCGGACGCAAAAGCTCAAAAGCCTCTTTCGTGGAAATTTTTCCACCGTGTTTCTGAAGATATGCCAACAAATCGCAGCCATCCAGATATTCCATCACAATATAAGCAGTATTATTTTCCTCGAAATAATCATATATTTCCGCAATACCGCCTCTGTCTTTCAGCCTTTGCATCAGACGTGCTTCCTGCTCAAATTTTGCCCTGCATTCCCGATAATATTCCCGCGCATCCACAGTATTGGAAACCAGCACCGTCCGTGTATTTTCACGCTTCAAAAGTCCTGTGACATACAGCTCCTTTATCGCAACTCTTTTTCCTTCCTGAAGATCCAGCCCTATATAGGTAATTCCAAATCCTCCCTCTCCAAGTGCCTTTCCGAGCAGATAGCGCCCATTCAGAATCTCAAACGGAGCCAGCTGATGCACTTTCGGAACATACGATGATACCTGAAAGCCACAATGCGGACATCTATCCGCCTCACTGCTTTTTTCATTCATACAGGCAATACATATTTTTTCTATATCCAGTTTTTCTACGTCCATTTTCTATCCCGCCCGTCATTAAGATTTCCAGAAATAATAAATTTTTATAAAAGAAACGAAAAAAATTATAAACTCCCTTTACCCTACAACAGGCAAGACTCCAGTGTTCCAATCTTCCGATTTTTCCCACGGCTGCCTTGCCTGTTTTCTGCCTTGCCTGTTTTATTTCACTTGTTTAAATATTCTCTTCTGTCTGCTCCATTTCTTCTGTTTTCCCCGCAAAATTTGGCGTGATACCCCACTTCGCTCCGATAAGCGTCATCTTCACAACCAGATTTACATGCAGTAATACGCTTACAGTAGACTAATGTCTCTGCAACCACTGACATTATTGTCTTAAAGCAAATACACACAATACTTATGCGGTTATTTTGTCTACTCAACTTGATTATTTTTATTTTAACTGCACATTTTTTCTTCTTATTTTCATTCTTTTATACAAAATTAAAAAACATTTACTGATAAATTTTATATATTTTTTTGTCGAACTACAAGATGGGGCACGATTTGTGGACAATCTTTTTCTGCTTTTGTGAAATTTCTGTGTTCTTATTGTCGAAACTATGTTATACTTTGTTTTATAAATTGATACTGCGAAAGGATGTGTTACCTGTGTCTGTTTTTTCTGATATGCTGCAAACCTATGTACATGAAAAGGATGTGAAGGTGAGTGCACTGGCTTCCTACTGTGATATGGAGCGATCCACTTTCTACAAATTTATTACCGGCAAACGTGAACCCGGTTCTGTCGAGCTGGTGGAGCGGATTGCTTCTTTTATAAAGCTGACTCCTCTGGAAACTCATCAGTTCCGTGAAGCCTGGAAAATGACCCGCATCGGGGAAACTACTTATTATACCCGCAAAAGTGTTGAACATTTTTTAACTGATTTTCCGAATAAATCCTCTCTTCCATCCTTACCCTTCTCGCAGGATGCAATTGGAATCACTGACCGTTTTTCTTCCGGTAAAAACTCTCTTCTTCTGAATTCCAGACAGGCTGTCGATTTTTCTGCCCACCAGATTTTAATGGCCGAAGCTGCCAAACCAAGCGGTAAAATCGCACTTTTTCTGCAGCCGGACTATGACTTTTTATTCCAGCTCTTATCCACGATTCAGCCGTCCGGCTCGCTGCAGATCGACCATATCTTCAGTTTAAGCCGCACACCTCAGTTTACGGACTCGCATGAACTCTATGAGTTTTATTATCTGCGGAACATGTTTCCGATTTATATGAACCATGTGGATTACCGTACCTGGTGTTTTTATACCGGCGAAACGAAAAATTCTCAGAATCTTTCCACACTGCCTTATCTGATTCTGACCTCAGAGTTTGCAATTTCCTGTTCTTCGGATTATCAGACGGGTATTTTATATAAGGATCCGGATATTCTGCTCTCTTTCTGGAATCTCTTCTCCTCCAGACAGGCGCTCTGTCAGCCTGTATTCCAGACTTTCCCGATTGTAGCAGACGATCTTCCATCACTGTTTCAGTATATTGACCGCACGAGAGCTACCGCAAACGTATGCCTCTTTATTCAGCCGGAAGCCTGCTTTTTCCCGTTTCTGCACGGTGATATGATAAAAGAGCTTTTTAACACAGAACTGCCAATGGCCGATGCGATTATTTCGATGGCAGAATCTCTGGTGCAGAAAAACATGAAATTGATCAGCGATGAAAAAATGGTGATCTATTTCACCGACTCCGGTATGATACGTTTTCTGCAAGATGGACTGATCGAGGAAATCCCATCGATCTTTTATCATCCGCTCAATATCAATCAGCGCATTTATGTTCTTCGTGAAATCGTAAAATGCTGTCGCGGCGGCTCCTATCGGATTTTAAGAAGCCGCTTGATCATCTGCCGGAAAATATCCGCATGGCGCTTTGCGGAACCACCTGCTCCTTCACTTATCAGACAAATTCCGGTGAGCACATGTGCTTTGCCGTCACGGAACCATCGATTCTTCAGGTTTTCCATGACTTTCTGGAACATATGGATTCGGAGCTTTATTATGAGCCGGAGGAAGCGGCACAGATCATAGAGCGACAGATTCGGCAGCTGGAGACTGGGAATTGATTCCGTTTTTACACTTTCCTGTGTAAAGCGAACATTCGCAATTCGCTTTGCGATCTGCGATCTGCGTCCAACTTCCTATCGACAATTCAGCAATATCATATTCTCCCTAAATCGAGTAGGAGGCGGTGACTAACCGCCGTCCTCTCACACCACCGTGCGTACCGTTCGGTACACGGCGGTTTCAATAGTTGACGTGCACAGACTGATAGGCCGTGGCTAAATCATAAAAGCCACTGTTTATCAGTCTTTCTTTTGTCATGGCTTTCTTGACTGTCGTCAGATTGGCACAATACCAGTGTCCCCTTCGGCAGTTTGCCGCCATGTTCGCATAGTATTCATGGATTCCCATTTTTATCAGATTTCTCTTCTTTGTTCTGGGCAATTTCCATTGTTTCCATATACACATGCGTATTCTGTGATAGAGCCATCCGTTGATGTCATCTATGTTGTTCTTCATACTTGCAATTCCGTAGTAGTTAAGCCATCCCCTCGCATATACCTTGATTTCCTCAAGGCTTGGCTTGATTGACTGACATCGCTTACGGGAAGATAACTCCTTCAGTCTCGACTTGAACTTCTTCCATGACTTTGGATGGACTCGGACATAAATGCCTTTTCCGTTCTTTCCCAATGCAAAGCCAAGGAATTTAAAATTTCGGATTGCAAACACGCTGACAGTACAACTCTTTTCTCGGTTGACTGTAAGTTTCAGCCTCTCCTCAAGATATTTTGTACTGCTTTCCAAGAGTCTCTCTGATGCTCGCTTGCTCTTTGCAAGAAGCACGATGTCATCTGCATATCTTATGCATGGAACACCTCTTTTCAGGAATTCCTGGTCGAACTCATTGAGGTAGATGTTTGCCAACAATGGTGATAGATTTCCACCTTGTGGTGAACCTTCCTCTGTGTCAATGACTACTCCGTTTTCCATTACACCGCTTTTCAGATAGCGCTTTATCAGTTGCACTACTCGTTCATCCTTTACATTCTTTCGGAGAAGATTGATGAGAATTTCGTGATTAAGAGTATCGAAGTACTTTGACAGGTCAAGGACTACCACAAATGTATAGCCTTGTTCTGCATACTCTTTGACCTTAAGTATTGCATCTTTTGCGCTTCTGTTCGGACGATAGCCATAGCTGCCTTCTGCAAACAGCGGTTCATAGATTGGCACTAACTGTTGGGTTATTGCCTGTTGAAGTGTACGGTCTACCACTGTTGGTATGCCAAGCTTTCGCACACCACCATCTGGTTTGGGAATCTCAACTCGTCTTACCGGAAACGGAGTATACTTTCCACGATAAATGCGGTCGGTTAACTCTTGTTGATGTTCCTTTAAATATGGAAGAGCCTCCTCAATGGTCATGCCATCAATTCCTGGCGCTCCCTTGTTTACCTTAACTCTCTTGTACGCTCTGTTAAAGTTGTCTTTATACAGTATCGCTTCCAAAAGTCTCGGCTGTGCACTGTCTCTTTCTTTCCATATCCGATTGAATGACCTAGACGCTTTCACATACCCTTCATGTTCCGCATTATCTCTTTGCGAACAGCCATTGTTTTCAATGTTTTCTGCCATAGACGGTCATTTCCTCCTTTCTCGGTCATACTCAAGACTCCTACTGATTCGGTCCTTCACCTCTCGGCTACTATGACCTCTGCTGACTTCTGCGCATTCAGCATTGCTTTATGCAATGGTTACCTCTTTCAAGGCGTACCGCACAGACCTCCCTAGGTACCACACGTTTCTTCCTCTCCATCCATCTGCCTCATTTATCATGCATGATTCCGTGTAGTTATTGGGCTTCGACTTGATTGGCAGTCTTACCCTCATGCATGACCTCATATGAGATTTCTGTTCGTCAGACCAGAGATTTGCCCGTGAGTTAGTATGTTCCTCACATCCAGCTTCCTTCGGATTCCACCTCACGATGGACACCCTTGCTTTCGGCTATATCCTTCCCACTACCAGGCGGATTCGGGACTTTAACCCGTTAGAAACGTGCGCCGCTAGGCGCACCAACAGAAGAACCGGCCAATCCGTTTTCTAAAAACAGATCGGTCGGTTCTTTTGTTGTATCAAAGTAGATATTTGCAATCTCCTTCACTGCTTGCTCATAACCAAATCAAACAAGTCCTCACTACTTATTGTTTTGTATAGTTGAAACAGTAGACCTCCCTATGCGTTTCATCCAATCCGTCCTCATTCTCCTTTACACACAATTGCCCCTGTTTCTGTTTCTGCTTCCGTACCTTTTTCTTGCCATCCCTCCGTCTCTTTCTTCAACCGCACTATCGTCTTAAACAGGTCTCCGTCTGTCTCGATTCGGAAGCTTCCCCCCTGAAGCTCCGTAAAGCTCTTCACAATCGCAAGGCCAAGGCCGCTACCTTCGGTGTTTCGGGAACTGTCACCGCGCACGAAGCGCTCGGTTAAGTAGCTGCAGTCCTCGGCAAGCTCCTGCGCGGAGGTGTTTTTGACCTCAATCTCCACATCATCGATGGTTTCGCGCAGGATTATCCACGCTCGCGTGCCTGCAAGCGCATATTTACTCACATTGATGATCAGATTTTCCAAAATGCGGTATGTCTTTTCACCATCCAGAAAGATCAGGACGCGATTTTCCGGTACCGATACGCGGCAGTCGACCTTTGCTTCTGCCAGGCGGTCTTCCTGCTCCAGAACGGCCTGTTTTACCATTTCAGCAAGGTCAACCTGCTGCCGTCTGATCTGAATATTTCCACTCGCTGCCTTGCTGATCTCGAAAAGATCTTCGATCAGTTTCTTCAGACGAAGAGACTTCCGGTCAAGGATTTCGATATAACTTTTCCGTTCTTCCTCTGTCGTGCCTTCTTCTTTCAGCAGATTTACGTACGTGATGATTGCGGTCAGCGGTGTCTTCAGGTCGTGTGAAACGTTTGTAATGAGCTCCGTCTTCATATTCCGGCTCTTCAGTTCCTCTTCCACTGCCGCAGAAAATCCCTCTTTTACTTTTTCCAGTTCTTCCCCGGCAGCAGAAAAAATACCGAGGTCACCGTCCGCCGAGGCGTTCAGCTTTCCCTCCCCCATTTCCTTTACTTCTTCAAGCAGCACCCGATAATTTTCTTTGATCCGGTTCAGATAGCGCCGAAGGATCAGAAACAGCACAGCTGAATACAGGAAAATCCAGAAAATGCCGCCCACCCACAGGCTGCAAAGTACTGCAAGGATCACAAAATTCACAAGAACTATCATCAAAAGCCAGCGGTCAGAGGAATCCGTCAGGTCGACTGTCTGAAGCTCCTTTACCAGCTTCTTTATTTTACTCTTCAGCCAGGCAAGAATCCGGTCTCCGTTCTGATATAAGAGGGAACGTTCTTTCAGATAACGAACCACGCCGGCATCCAGCATCTGCAGCAATACCAGGACTGCAGCAAACCACACACTGTAGGCGATGAAATGAAAGCTCAGACAGGTGAGAAGATACATGTCATACCATCCGTTTTCTGACTGCACAGTCCTTATCGCAAAGGAAAGAATTGCCTCTTGCGCGATAAGCACCAAAGCTCCGGCTGCCACCGCAGCTTCAAACGGGATTTTTCCAAGCATCCTGCTCTCCCTGCGCAGCCGCTTAAACGGCGGAAGCAACAATGCTGCCAGCGCCAGCAGGAAAAGCGGTATGATGTACGATGTACGATACCAGCGTCCATGATCTCCATACGCCGTCACAAAATTCTGTACTTCCGGCTGCCACTGCACTCCGGTATAATAGCAGTCCTGGTTTTCCGAATAAATATAGACTGTAACCTGTTTCGGTGTCTGCAGAAGTGTCGGAGACAGCTCTGTATTTCCGATCCAGTTCAGAATCCGTGCCTTCGTCATCCTCCGGATATCTCCGGCCGACAAAATGATTCCATCCTGATTTTGCATCTCGTCGATCGACACACTGCCTTCTTCATCAAACGTCATTTTCAGGAAAAATGGGGCATTTTCCACAGCGCTCTCATACTGCTCCAGATTTTCCAACGAGTTTGTTTCTGCCCCGCCGCTTTCCTGATCTACAATCCGGTATTCAATCTGGTACTGCTCAACCAATGAGGAAAATCCATTGTACCAGCTCTGAAATTCCACATCAAAATCAGCCAGCTGTGTTTCCAGATCCTCATCCGTTTTTGCCTGCTCCCTTATTTTGTCTGAAAAAAATACTTCCGAAGGAAGCACTGTACGCTGCTGCAGTTTTTCCTGCAGCTGCCAGTACATCACATAACTGCCAACGTACATAAACTGCGCAAAGCTTTTCAGATTCTCTTCCGCTCCGCCGTCATAGGACGGCCAGGTGTTTTCCGGCGCATCCGCCTCTGTCTCCTGTGTTTTCTGACTGCTGTCCATGGAAGCCCGATATTCATAATAAATCTGATAATACAGATCCGAAGCGACTCCTGTCATGATCGCGGCACAGATCAGGATCAGAATCCCTGCAAAAATAATTGCCTTATTGTTTTTCGATTTTGTAGCCAACTCCCCACACCACCTTTAAGTATTTTGGATTTTTCGGATCCACCTCAATTTTTGACCGGATATGCCGGACATGCACCATGATCGTCTCTGTTGCGATTGCCTTTTCATTCCATACCTTTTCATAAATTTCTTCTGCTGAAAAAACACGCCCCGGGTTTTTCATCAGAAGCGCCAGAATCTTAAATTCCAGCGGCGTCATTGTCACTGTCTCACCGTCGATCCGCACCTCCTTCGTCTCATCGTTCAACTCCAGTCCTCCGATCACATACGTATGCTCATTCCCTCTTTTACCCACCATTTTCAGATACCTCGAATACCGGCGCAAATGGGAATTGACCCGTGCGATCAGCTCCATCGGTGCAAACGGCTTCGTCACATAATCATCCGCTCCGATGTTTAATCCCATCACCTTATCAACCTCCTCCGACTTTGCCGATAGCATGATCACCGGAAAATCATATTTTTCCCGAAGCTTTATCGTCATCGTAATGCCATCCATTACCGGCATCATGATATCGACAATCGCCAGATGAATCTCTTCTTTTGCCAGGATCTCAAGTCCCTCTTTTCCATTTTGTGCTTTAAAAACCATATATCCCTGATTTTTCAGGTAAATCCCCACCCCATCAAGAATTTCCCGGTCGTCCTCCACTACAAGTATATGATACATTTTTCTCTTTTCCTCTCTATGCGCATTCTTTCACAGATTTCTTTTTGATTCCTGCTCTATCATACCAGTGAAACCGGAAAACCACCATCCCTTTCCTCATAAGAAAGCAGAAAAAAATCCGAAAGAAATCCGAAAGAAGCATCATAAAAAGATCCCCTGAAACACTCTGGCATACCATCCAGTTTGGTTCAGGGGATCTTTCTTTCTACGTACTCATTTTTCTGTTCCGCTTAATCCGGTAAAGCGGACATTCGCAATCCGCTTCGCTACTTGAAGCAGGGGAATGCTTATCTGCGTTCATCTGACAGAGCAAACAGGCAAATCCATTGTAACTTCTTACTTCGCTGCTTCTCTTGCGGAAATCAGCATCGGCTCTGTTGCACTTGCCTCCGCAATATTCATTACGTGATTAACGATTCTTGTAAAGCTGTTCAGCGCCTCGACAAATGTCAGTCCCTGTTCGAACGTACACTTCTTCTCCTGAAGACGCTCCATGTGATTTGTCTGCGCCCGTGCAGCGGCTTTCATGATTGCACGCTCTTTCAGCTTCAGATCCAGCCATTTCTGAGCGGTCATCTGCTGATCCCGGAAGGTCTGCATCGTCTCATCGAGCAGTTCCATATCCATCTGGTAAACATTACGGAGATCCTGCTGCGCTGCCTCGGAATATTCCTGGCCCATTTCCATTGTCTTCTCTGTCTGAACCAGGATCTTGATTGCATGATCACCGATCTGCTCCAGATCATTGATTACATGGAAAATGCAGCCCATATAATGAGAAACCGTTGGCGGAAGCTGCAGTGCATTGACATTCGTAATATAATCTGTAATCTCCGATGCCAGATAGTCAACTACCTGTTCCCGTTCTCTGATAATATTCGCGGACATAATATCTTTTCCGATCAGTCCTTCCGCTGCATCAGATACGTTCTGCTTCACTATGCCGGCCATACGCTCCACTTCCTTGCCGACCTGCAAAGCCATAACAGCCGGAGAACCAACCATATTCGGATCAATGTATTCCAGTCGGAATGCACTTTCGTGCGCCTGCTTCGGAATGATCCGATAGGTCCATTTTACAACAAGGTTTACAAGCGGCAGCAGTACAATACCGGTTACTACCTTAAAAATAATGTGGTATACCGCAACCTGAAATACCGGATCCGGTATTACCTGCTCGATCATCTGAGTGATCGGAGTCAGAATCGTCAGCGGAATAAAGATGATAGCACCTACAATATTAAAAATCAAATAAATACAGGCGGCACGCTTTGCATTATTTTTTGCATTCAATGCAGAAAGTAGCGGCGGTGTCGAGGAACCGACATTGATACCGCAGATCAGAAATGCTGCAAAATAAAGCGGCATCAGCCCCTGCATGGCCAATGCCTGCAAGACACCGACCGCTGCAGAAGAACTCTGTATTACAGCACAGAGAACAACTCCGACTACAAATCCGAGCAATGGATTTTTTGCATTAAGGATAAAATCCTGAAATGTCGGTGAATCCTTCAGCGGAGACATTGCGGAACTCATCGTGTGAAGTCCCTGAAACAGAATTCCAAATCCAAGAATGACCTGCCCGATGTAACGTGTACGCTTCTTTTTCGCATACAACAGAAGCACCGCACCTACGCAGATACATACCGGAGCAATTCCGGATACGTCAAGTGCGATCAGTACACTGGTGATCGTGGTACCAATATTGGCACCGAAAATAACACCCGTCGCCTGCGCCAGATCCATAATCTCAGCATTGATAAAGCCCATGACCATGACTGTCGTTGCCGAAGAGGACTGAATCACCACGGTAACCAGTGCTCCCAGCAAAAAGCCTATGAAGCGGTTTCTCGTCAGTTTCTCCAGCAAATCCTTCATTTTTGGACCGGCAGCAAGTTCCAGGCCTTCGCCCATGTACTTCATTCCGAACAGAAACGCTCCCAATCCACCCAGCAGAGCAATAATACTGTTAATTCCCATATGCTGTTTTCCAGAAAACCATACCTAGTATCGACGGTTTTCTCTTCCTCCTTTGATGAGACTTTTCTTTTTGCGGTATCCGCAAATTTCATCCATTTATAACATATCATAAAAGTAAGGAAATTGCAAAGTGAATGTAAATTTCACGTAAGTTTTGTGTAATCTGCCGGATGAGCAGACAAATTTTCGTCAATTTCTAACCGTTTTCCAGAATCCTTTCCACATCCCAGAGCCTGGAGATTTCATAATCCACGCGGATTCCAACCGTATTTTTCTTTTTTTGTGGATTATACCAGCAGCACCTGGCTTTGATGTTATTGCCGCCCTTCATATCGCTCGTCAGCGAATCTCCGACAACCAGAATCCGTTCCGGATCAACCCCCCGCAGCAGTTCCAATGCCGGTCTGAAAAATCCGATGCCCGGCTTTTCGATTCCGATTTCATCCGAAATAAAAATTCCATCCATATACTGTCCAAGACCAGAACCTTTCAGCTTCTCTTTTTGTGCTTCCACGGTTCCGTTTGTGATAACACACTGGCGAAGTTTTCCGTAAAGCTTCCGACAAAGCGCTACAGAGTTCTCGTTTTCAAAGAACAGCTCTCCAAGCTTTCTCTGATATAACTCGTTGAAGGCTTCTATATTGCTGCATCCAATACCCTCCTGCGCAAAAAAACGCCTGAAGCGTCCAACCAGTACTTCCTGCTTTGTCATTTCTCCCCGTTCCAGTGCTTCCCAGCAAATTCTGTTTATCTCTGCGTAACGCCTCAGCATCGCATCATCGCAGCCCTCGATTCCAAATTCTTTCATACAGGATAAAATGCCGTATCGCTCAGATTTTTCAAAATCGAGGAGCGTTCCGTCTACATCCCACAAGACAGCCTGATAATACATGTTCTCTTCCTCTCCCAATTACAGATTGGTCATCGAAAATTGATTACATTTCTCCCATCAACATTAATAGCAGTACTTCATAATCGGATTCCTTCCATTCCTCCATCATGCGTTCCATTGCATTCAGATTTGGATCTGAGTGTTCCAGCTCCCTTGCATAACGCCAAGTCAGCTCTGCCCGATCCTCTGACGTCAGTTTTCCCTCTGACAAAATCCACTGTGCAAATGCCAGCTCTTTTAAAATCCGAATGCTCATCACTGCCATTTTCGTCTTGCGCAATGCATCTCCATCATAAACTGCGCCGCAGAAATAAACAAACAGAAAATACACCAGAATCTGCTCATACTCTGTCTCCCATTCGCGTGCCTGCATAAGAAACTGCGCTTTTCGCTCCAGGTAAGTCTTCGGTCCTTCTCCGTAAAGTGCTTTTCTCCATCGCTGCAAATCGATGGTCCAGCGTGGATCCAATACTTCAAAATCTCTGAGATAATCGAGCAGACGCCACTGCACAGAAAGATAATCAGAATCTGCCTTCTGTTCTTCATTTTCTCCATAAAAGTCTTCATTTATGAGTGAAAACCAGATAAGTTTTCGTGCAAACGCCTCGCGCGCCTGTTCTCTTTGATACCGTTCCAGCACGTTTTCTGCATCAAATAAGCGCCTCGAATCGATTCGGTTCTGCACATCATGGGACAATGCCAGTATTTTTGCCATCCGAAAGTTCAATGCTTCGTTCCGGCTTTGCGCCATAGAGATCATCGCATCCCGGCAGTCCTGAAGCACAGAATACAGGAATTCGTCAAAGCTGTCGTCATCTTCTGTTTCTGTTTTCCAAACATTCGACAGCTTCCGCCCTTTTAAACGGCTAAGCACCGATTCTCCCTCTTTGTATATCCTTTCATTTTGGACGATCTTTTTGTCCTCTGAACCATTCCGGTCTTTCTCCACGGTAAAAAAGCGCGCCTTGTCCTTCTTATTCAGCAATCCTCTGGCAACGAACGGGCAGGACAAAGAAAGAGAAATTTCCCGCTCATTTTCATACACTTCCATGTGCTTTGGATAGCGTCTGCAGGTGCGGCACAAAAACTTCTGTCCTTTTTCAAAATGAATATCACAAAGATTCTCTTCATTCAGAAACGCACAGCGACTATGATACTGCTTAAAACGTCCTTCCTCCCAATTGATCGAATTTACCAGCCGATTACCAAAGCTTCCCGGACAAGCCGCATATTTTTTGAGGCTTTCATCATCGATCATAATCTGCCATCCTGCACAGCATGTAGCCGGGCAATCCGAGGCCAGACATTTGAATTTTTTATAATAATCAGGAACCGTGTATCTCATTCTATTCTCCATTCCACGATCTGACAGTTGTAAGCCATATATTCGCAATCCGCTGTCCACAATTCGTCTTGCAATCTGCATTTATCTTGTTATCAGCGTTGACTGAACTGCTCAGATTCCATATTTCTCCAAATTTACTTTTCCATTTACTACTTCTATTCCTTCAGCTTCCAAAAGCTTAGCCTGCGCACCTTTTCCGCCAAAAGCAAACTCACCTGCCAGCTCTCCTTTTGCATTTACAACACGAAAGCAAGGAATATTCTCCGGATCCGGATTCTTATGAAGCGCATTTCCAACTGCCCTCGCCATTTTGGGTTTACCTGCCATTTCAGCGACTTTACCGTATGTTGCAACATGACCGTATGGAATCCTTTTTACTGCCTCATAAATTCTTTTCGTCGGACTGTCTGTAATTAAATCATAGCTTTCAGAAATCATTTGTTTTATGACTTCATCCGGTATCGTTCCATCCAGCACAAGAGTATTCCAGTGCTCTTTATTCTGATGGTATCCGGCGGTTACCGAATCGTACGCATTACGCCAGAAATCACGCCACTGCGGATCTACTTTTATATTCAGATTAATGCATCCATTTCGTTCATAGATCCATAAAAATGCTTTTTTGTTTTCTCTGGCTCGTACCAGCTGCCAGGTTATATCATGAAATGGTGTTTCCGCATACGTATTCGGAAAAGAAAGACCAAATTTTAAAGCTTCTTCTCTCGTTCTCATAATAACATCCTTCTGTTTATGAATGATCCGCTGCCAGCAGCTTCTGATAATCATGCCAGCTGAAACGGTGATACGTCATTCCAAAATCATCAAGCTCCACGCAATATACATAGCAGTCGATCCTGGATGTCTCCGGCGTTCCACATCGGTCTTTACCGGTAAAATAAAACACACGTCCCATTCCATCCGTCCCATGATCCTGCTCTGCAAACGCTTCCTGATATTTGTCTCCCACTTCTTTAAAGCACATCCGAACCTGTTCAAAATCAGGATGCAATCCAGTAACAACCTTCAGAAACGATTTTAAAAACTCCGAGTCCGGAACTGTTGTGTGAATATATTCACATCCCGCTTCAGGTATCCCAATACAGTACCGTCCGTCTTTTCCTGTAATTTTAAGCTGACCAAACCGCGCGTTTGTTTCCTCTGAGAATAATTCCAGTGCTTTTTTTAATTCTTCCTCAGATGCATTTTCTGAAAGTCCAAACATATCCTTTAAAGATTCTTCCGGATAATATAAATTCATTGCTTCTCTGCGATAACCGATTTTGATCTGCCATTCCTTCACCGTATCAATGATATGCTGTTCCAGTACCACACTGCTTTGTTTCATTAATAATCCCTCCTGACACAGGCAAATCGTCTTTTTTATTACGCTATGCACTTCTGTTTTCTGTTCTGTTCTATAATACAAAAAAAGCTTGTATAAAACAAGCTTTTTCTCTGCCGCAGACCGGGATCGAACCGGTACGGGTATCGCTACCCACGGGATTTTAAGTCCCGGGCGTCTGCCAGTTCCGCCACTGCGGCACAATATAATTTTTTTTAAAAAAGTGGGGCCTATAGGGCTCGAACCTATGACCCTCTGCTTGTAAGGCAGATGCTCTCCCAGCTGAGCTAAGACCCCACGTATAAATAAATTTGAAAAACGACCCAGACGGGACTCGAACCCGTGACCTCCGCCGTGACAGGGCGGCGCTCTAACCAACTGAGCCACTAGGCCAAAAGACTTATTTTAAATGGACCTTCGGGGACTCGAACCCAGGACCGACCGGTTATGAGCCGGTTGCTCTAACCAACTGAGCTAAAGGTCCAAGAAGCCGATGATCGGACTCGAACCGATAACCTGCTGATTACAAAT